>Ga0209816_1000029_pt1 | contig 114763 bp, 99 predicted proteins | sample CoawatmetaG01DNA_FD_187509 | JGI IMG/M metagenome (GOLD analysis project Ga0209816, IMG submission 187509) | Marine microbial communities from the West Antarctic Peninsula - Coastal water metaG017-DNA (SPAdes) (version 2) | ecosystem: Environmental > Aquatic > Marine > Coastal ...
CCACCCGGACCACCCGGTGCGCATCCACCCGGGGGCGGCGGCGGAGCGCCCGGACCGCCCGGAGCACCGGGTGGTCCGGGTGGTCCGGGTGCCGTGCCCCCGCCCCCGCCGCCGGTGAACGGTGCGGCCCCGCAGGGTGCCCCCGTACCGCCGCCTCCGCCGCCTGCAGGGGCTCCGGCTCCGGCCCCCACCGGGGCGGTTCGCCCGGCGCGGTGAGCGGGTCTTGACGAAGACGCCCTCCGGCTTTGGTCGGGGGGCGTTTTTGCTTTGGGGGGGGATGGGGCGTGGCCTTCGACTTCGCTCAGGCTGAACGGAGGTTGGTACTGGAACCCCGTTCAGCCTGAGCGAAGTCGAAGGCCAAGGGAATCCGACAACCAAAAGGAACCTTCGCCCCTTTGACCCTTTAGCACCCCATGCGCTGGCTTCGATCGCTCGACATTCCGGCCGAATGGCTGTGGCTCCAAAACGGAACGATCATTGCGGTCGCGATCCTGATCGCGGTGCTGGTCCATGCCGTGGCCATGCGGATCGCGGGCCATGCCGCCCGGCGGACCGCCAGCCAGAGCGACGACCTGGTCCTGGAGCATATCCGTCAACCGCTGCGCTGGGTGGCGATCGCCATCGCGGTCAGCTTCGCGATGCGCCTCGTGCCCATGACGAGCGACGGGCGTGAGATATGGCGGCAGGCGCTAGGCTTCTGCGTGCCGGCACTCCTCGGCTGGCTGGCGGTGGCGGCGCTGCGGGCGTTGCAAGGTGTGGTCTATCTTCGCGCCGATATCAGCGTCGAGGACAATCTCCGCGCCCGGCGCAAGCGGACGCGGGCACAGATATTGGGGCGGATCGGCATCTTCCTGATCGTGTTCCTGACCGTTTGCCTGATGCTGCTCAGCGTGCCGGGCATCCGCACCATCGGCGTCACCCTGATGGCGTCGGCGGGTATTGCAGGATTGGTCGTCGGCGCCGCCGCGCAGCCCGCGCTCAAGAATCTGATCGCGGGCGTGCAGATGGCCTTTACCGAGCCGATCCGCCTCGACGACGTAGTCATCATCGACAATGAATGGGGTCGGATCGAGCAGATCCATTTGACCTTCGTCGTGGTGCGCATCTGGGACGAGCGGCGGCTGGTCGTGCCGGTCGCCAAGTTCCTGGAGAACAGTTTCCAGAACTGGACGCGCGAGACCAGCCAGTTGCTGGGATCGGTCTTCTGGTATCTCGATCCGGCGGCGGACATTCCCCGCTTGCGCGCGAAAATGGGCGAACTGGTCGAGGCGAGCACGCGCTGGGACCGGCGGTTCTTCAACATGCAGGTGACGGATGTGAAACCGGATTCGATCGAGGTTCGCGGTCTGATGACGGCACGCGATGCGGCGATCGCGTTCGACCTGCGCTGCGAAATTCGCGAGGGGCTGCTGGAGTATATCTGGCGGGAGATGCCTGAGGCGCTGCCCCGGCGCCGGTTGGAGCATCATTCCAACATTCCTCCCCTGCAAGGGGAGGGGGACCAGCCGCAGGCTGGTGGAGGGGTGTCGCCTTCTCGATAGCAGGACACCCCTCCGACGCGCTATGCGCGCCACCTCCCCTTACAGGGGAGGAATTTTATGACGCCGCCGCCTCGATCGCCTTCGCTTCCTCTTTCACTCCGTCTCCGCGCAGCGCGGCGAGGAACAGCTCGCACCACCAGAACACGTCTTCGCGCCGGACATTGTCGATCAGGCTCTCCCAGCGCCGGACGCGCTCGCCGCGTGGCATGGTCAGCGCCTGGACGATCGCGTCGGACATTTCCTCGGCGCTATAGGGGTTGATGAGGACCGCGTCCTTCAACTGCTCGGCGGCCCCGGCAAAGCGCGACAGGATCAGCACGCCGGGATCCTCCGGGTCCTGCGCCGCGACATATTCCTTGGCGACCAGGTTCATCCCGTCGCGCAAGGGCGTCACCAGCCCGATCCGCGCGGCGCGGTAGATGCCGGCGAGCACCGGCCGCGGAAAGCCCTTGTTGACGTAGCGGATCGGCACCCAGTCGATATCGGCATATTCGCCGTTGATCCGCCCCGACAGCGCGTCGAGATTGGCGCGGATCTCCTGATAGGTGTTCACCTTCTCACGACTGGGCGGTGCGATCTGGAGCATATAGACCAGCGCTCGCCGCTCCGGATTCTGCGCCAGGAATCGTTCGTAACCCAGAAAGCGCTCGGCCAACCCCTTGGAATAGTCCAGCCGGTCGACGCCGACGATCAGGCTGCGGCCCGTCGCCGACATATACATGCGTTCGCGCGCGAAGCGGGCGTCATGGCCGTTCGCCGCTTCCTCGAACTCCTTGGTCTCGATGCCGATCGGCGCGCGGATCGCCTGAATGGTCTTGCCGTTCCACGTTACCGCGCCATTTTCGCCCAGCGTGCCACCCAGCTCCTTGGTCACATAGTCGCAGAAGCTGTCCAGCCAGTCCTCGGTATGGAAACCCACCACGTCATAGGCGAAGAGCGACTCCACCAGCTTGCGATGGCTGGGCAGCGACATCAGCAGCCGCACCGGCGGCCAGGGGATGTGGAGGAAGAAGCCGATCCGGTTCTTGAACCCCCGTTTGCGCAGGTCGCGGCCCAGCGGGATCAGGTGATAGTCGTGGACCCAGACCAGATCGTCGGGTTCGATCAGCGGCTGCACCGTATCGGCGAACCGTTCGTTGACGCGGGCATAGCCGGAATCGAAATCCCGCTCGAACTCGGTCAGGTCGATGCGATAGTGGAAGAGCGGCCACAGCGTCCGGTTGGCATAGCCGTTATAATATTCGTCGATATCCTGCTCTTCCAGGTCGATGGTCGCGGTGGTGACGCCGCCGCCCTGCTGGAAGTTGATATGGCCGCTGAACTCCTCGGTGGTCTCCCCCGACCAGCCGAACCAGATACCGCCCTGTTCGCGCAGGGCGGCGAGAAGTGCGACCGCCAGCCCGCCCTGATTTCCGCCCGGCCCGGTGGTGGGCGGCTGGACCCGGTTCGAGATGACGATCAGGCGACTCATCGCACGGCACTCCATGGTTTACTCAGCAGGACGGCGCAGTTGATCAGGCCGACCAGCGAATAGGTTTGCGGATAATTCCCCCACAGCTCGCCCGTATTCGGGTCGATATCCTCGGACAGAAGCCCGGCGGGGGTGCAGCGCGCCACCATCTCCTCGAACAGCGCGCGGGCGTCGGCATGACGGCCCGTCACATATAACGCTTCAATCAGCCAGAAGGTGCAAACGTTGAACGCGGTATGGGGCAAGCCGAAGTCGTCCTCGGTCGCATAGCGCAGCATATGGCTGCCCCGGCGCAGGCCCTTTTCCACCGCGTCGAGCGTCGAGCGGAAGCGGGGATCGTCGGGCGACAGGAAACGCAGATCGAGCAGCTGGATGATGCTTGCGTCCAGATCGTCGCCGCCGAAGGTCGCCGACATGCGCTGGGTCTCGGGACGCCACGCCGCCTGCTCGATCGTCTCGCGCATCAGGTCGGCGCGCTCCTGCCAGAAGGTGCGGCGCTCCTCCAGCCCCAGCGCCTGCGCGGCATTGGCGAGCCGGTCGCACGCGGCCCAGCACATGGCGGCGGAATAGGTGTGGACATGGCTCTTGGTGCGCAGCTCCCACAGGCCCGCATCGGGCTGGTCGTACTTTGCCCAGGCGCGCTCGCCGACGCGCTCCAGCGAGTGGAAATCCTCGACGCCCGACATGCGGAACAGGCGGGTGTCGAAAAAGGCCTGCACATCGGACAGCACGATCTGGCCATAAGCGTCGTGCTGGATCTGCTCATAGGCCTGGTTGCCGACACGCACCGGGCCCATGGCGCGGTAGCCGGGGAGCTTGGTCTCGATCCGCTCGACCAGGGTCGCCTCGCCACCGACGCCGTAGAGCGGCTGGATATGCCCGCCGCGCGCGGCGTCGACGATGTTGCGGAGATATTCGAGATACCCCTCCAACACGTCGAGCGCACCCAGCCGGTTGAGCGCCTGCACCGTGTAATAGGCGTCGCGAATCCAGCAGTAGCGATAGTCCCAGTTGCGCCCCGAATCGGCATGTTCGGGCAAAGAGGTGGTGAGCGCGGCGACGATCGCGCCGGTTTCTTCGTGCTGGCACAGCTTCAGGGTGATGGCGGCGCGGATGACGACCGCCTGCCATTCTACCGGCGTGGCGAGCCCACGCACCCAGTGATGCCATTCATGCGTGGTGCGCTCCAGCATCGCGCGGCTGGCCTCGCTCAGCACGCCCTGGAAACTCTCATCCGGCCCCAGGAACATGTGGATCGGGCGCTCGAGCCGGAACCACTGCTCGGCGGCGATATGGCCGACCGGCGCGTCGGTGGTCAGGCGCAGCGTCTGCTGCGTCATCAGATAGCGGATATGGTTGGAGCCTTGCGTCCGCTCGGTCGGATTGCCCCAGTCGGTCGCGACGCGCAGCGCGATGCGAATGCGGGGCGAGCCGATCGGCCGGACGATCCGCACATAGCTGGTCGGGCGATAGACACGGCCATCACGCGAGAAGCGGGGGCAGAAATCGGTGATCTCGATACCGTTGCCGCGATCGTCCATATGCGTGGTGACGAGGATCGGCGTGTTGCGCAGATAGCCTTGCGTGGTCGAGACCCGGTCCTCCAGGTCGATCGCCCAATAACCCGTCTCCGGCGCGCCATCGCCCAGCAGCGCGCAAAAGGCCGGGTCGCCATCGACGCGCGGCACGCAGCCCCAGACGAAGCGCCCGGTCGAATCGACCAGCGCCGAAACTTGGCAATTGCCGATCGGCCAGAGATTCAGGTCCTGTTGGATCATTCGGCATTCTCCAGCGCTTGGGCGAGCCATTCATGGACGGCGGCGACATCGGGCAGGCGGTAGCGCGCGGCGGTTTCGCGCATCGGGCCGACCAGCACGCCGGCCCCGCCGAGCGCGGCGGCGGCGGCGAAGCCGTCCTCGTCGGTCACGTCGTCGCCGAAGAAGATCGGGATGGTGCCACGCATGGCGGGGCTTTCCATCAGCGTCTCGATCGCCTGGCCCTTATCGCCAGGCAGGCGGATCTCGACCATCATCTTGCCGGGTTGCAGCGTCAGCCCGTGGCGTTCGGCGATGGCGGTGGCTTCGCGCAGGGCTAGCGGTTCGGCCTGCGGGTTGCGGCGATAGTGAAGGCCGGCGCCGAAGCTCTTGGTCTCGAAATACAGATCGTTGGCTTCTGCCACGGCGCGCATTTCGTCGGTCGCGGTGGCGAGATGGTCTGGCTTGTCCGGCTGGACATGGCCGTCCTCGGGAGAGCGGCGTTCGGCGCCATGGCTGCCCGCCAGCGTGAAATGCTGGGCCTGCGGGCCGAACAGCGCGTCGAGCTGCGCGATCGAGCGGCCGCTGACGATGGCGAGGCGGCCGGGCATGTGCACGGCCAATGCGTCCAGCCGGTCGGCGAGTTCGCGGCTGACATATACGCCCTCCGGATTGTCGGCGAGGTCGACCAGCGTGCCGTCGAAGTCGAGGAACAGGCTGTCCGTGGCGGACAGGCGGGGCGGGGGCGGGGCGAGGTCGGCCAGCATGGGCGAAAGCATAGCGGATGCAGACATGCCGAGTGAACCCATCCCCGCCGCTCGCGTTCCGCTGCGCTGCCGAAATGATTACGGAAGGGGGGCCGAGGAGGCTGTGACGGAGCGGCTCGGCACACCCCCTCCCGCAGGCGAGTTTTAGGTCGGTCATGCCCCCGGCATGACCTAAACGATGCGGGGCATCGTTTACCTGAAACTGGGGATGGGGGGAGGACCCTTTCCATGGGCTGTATCGCTTGTGGCTTTCCCTCCCCCAACCCCTCCCGCTTGCGGGAGGGGAGAAGAAGGGGCTGCCAGTGCGGATTGATTCCGGCGCTCAGCGCTTGGCGCACCCCCTCCCGCAGGCGGGAGGGGGATGGGGGGAGGGGACTCTCCGCAAGCTGGATCGCCTGAGGCTTGTCCCTCCCCTAGCCCCTCCCGCTTGCGGGAGGGAAGTAAGAAGACGGCGCTGCCATGAGCGAACCGAAAACAAAAAAGGGCCGGCGATCGCTCGCCAGCCCCTCTTTTCCGAACCGTGAAACCGGGCCTCAGTAAACCCGCTTCTTCGGCTTGATATACTCAATATCGTCGGTCAGCGTGTAGTCGTGCACCGGGCGATAGTCGATGGCGACCCCGCCGCCCTGGCCGCCCCAGCCGTCGAAGGTCGCGACGGTGTGCTTCATCCAGTTGGCATCGTCGCGATCGGGGAAGTCCTCGTTCACATGCGCGCCGCGGCTTTCCTTGCGGTTCAGCGCCGATTCCATCGTCACGACGGCCTGGCTGATGAGGTTGTCCAGCTCCAGCGTCTCGACCAGATCGGTGTTCCAGATGAGCGAACGATCCCTGATGCCGATGTCCTTCATCCGGTCATAGGTGGCACGGATCATCTGGCGGCCTTCGGTCAGCAGCTCGTCGGTGCGGAACACGGCGCAGTGGCGCTGCATCGTCTTCTGCATCTCGCTGCGCACCGACGCGGTGGTCGAGCTGCCGGCGGCATTGCGGAAGTGATCCAGGCGACCCAGGGCCAGCTCTTCCGAGCCCTTGGGCAGCGGCGCGTGCGGCGTGCCGGGCTTCAGCGTGTCCTTGATGCGCAGGCCGGCCGCACGGCCGAACACGACAAGGTCGATCAGCGAGTTGGAGCCGAGGCGGTTGGCACCATGGACCGACACGCAGGCCGCTTCGCCGACCGCGAACAGGCCGGAGACGACCGAATCCGGGTTGCCGTCCTTCAGGCGGACGACCTCGCCATGATAGTTCGTCGGAATGCCGCCCATGTTGTAATGGACGGTCGGCGTGACGGGCAGCGGCTGGCGGGTCAGGTCGACACCGGCGAAAATCTTGCCGGTCTCGGTGATGCCGGGCAGGCGCTCGGCCAGGACCTTCGGGTCGATATGGTCGAGATGGAGGTAGATATGATCCCCCTCCTTGCCGACGCCGCGCCCTTCGCGGATCTCCATCGCCATCGAACGCGACACGACGTCGCGGCTGGCGAGATCCTTGGCCGACGGCGCGTAACGCTCCATGAAGCGCTCGCCCTCGGAGTTGGTGAGGTAGCCGCCTTCGCCGCGCGCACCCTCGGTGATGAGGACGCCAGCACCATAGATGCCGGTCGGGTGGAACTGCACGAACTCCATGTCCTGGAGCGGCAGGCCCGCACGCAGCACCATGCCGCCGCCGTCACCCGTGCAGGTGTGCGCCGAGGTGGCCGAGAAATAGCAGCGGCCATAGCCGCCGGTCGCCAGCACGACATTGTGCGCGCGGAAACGGTGGATCGAGCCGTCTTCCATGCACAGCGCGATCACGCCACGGCAATTGCCCTGATCGTCCATGATCAGGTCGAGCGCGAAATATTCGATGAAGAAGTCCGCGTCATATTTCAGCGACTGCTGGTACAGCGCGTGCAGCATGGCGTGGCCGGTGCGGTCGGCGGCGGCGCAGGTCCGCTGCGCGGGCGGGCCTTCGCCCATATTCTGCATCATGCCGCCGAAGGGGCGCTGATAGATCTTGCCCTCTTCGGTGCGGCTGAACGGCACGCCTGCGTGCTCCAGCTCGTACACGGCGGCGGGCGCCTCGCGGCACAGATATTCGATCGCGTCCTGGTCGCCCAGCCAGTCCGACCCCTTGACGGTGTCGTACATGTGCCAGGTCCAGTGGTCCGGGCCCATATTGCCCAGCGAGGCGGCGATGCCGCCCTGCGCGGCGACCGTGTGGCTGCGCGTCGGGAACACCTTGGTGATGCAGGCGGTCTTCAGACCGGCTTCTGCGATGCCCATGGTCGCGCGCAGGCCCGAGCCGCCCGCACCCACGACGACCGCGTCATAGGTATGGTCGATGATCTTGTAAGCGGCAGCGGACATTATGCAGCGGCTCCGAAAGCGATCTTGAGGATCGAGAAGATGGCGATGGCGGCGATCGTGAAGACGAACAGGTTCATCACGACCAGCAGCGCGACGCGGTTCTGGTCCTGCTCATAATCCTCGATCACGACCTGCAGCCCCAGGCGCATGTGATAGAAGATCGATGCGACCAGCAGCACCATGGGGATGGCGGCCCAGGGATTGGCCAGCCACAGATGCATCGCCGCATAGTCGAAGCTGGGCTGGCGCAGGATCGAGATCAGCAGCCAGGCGACCAGCAGGAAGTTGGATCCGGCGGTCAGGCGCTGGTTCAGCCAGTGATGGGTGCCCGACTTGGCCGAGCCCAGGCCGCGCACGCGGCCGATCGCGGTTCCCGAACGCATCACTTGATCCCCAGATAGAGCCAGAACGCCACCGTCATCACGACGGCGAAGATCATGGTGGCCTGCGCCTGCAGCTTGTTCGACTTCAGCTCGAACCCGGCGCCCACGTCCATGAACAGGTGGCGGATGCCGTTGGCCATGTGCTGGAACAGACAGGCGGTCAGGCCGATGCCGACGACATAGCCGATGATGTTGAGCCGGCCCGACTGGACGGTGAAGACGTCGCGGAAGGTCGCATAGCTTTCCGGGCCCCCGGCGATGGCAGCCAGGAACCAGACGAGAAGCGCCGCACCCACGGTCGCCATGCCAGTGCCGGTGGCACGATGCAGGATGGAGACCAGCATGTTGGGGCCCCATTTCCAGATCTGGAGGTGTGGGGAGAGCGGGCGTGCGGTGTTGCGGGCGGCCAAGGGCAAATCCTCGAACAGTCTAAAGTCAGGCTGGTTTGCGGATACGCCTATGGTGAAGACGCCGTCAGGATGCAAGTCGCGAGGCGAGATTGATTGCATCGGCCGGGCCGGTCGCCGCCATGGGACGGGATGGGCCATTCGCACGCTTCGCCGTTGGCATAACCCGCTTTTAACCCTTTTTGCGCAAGGTCGTGACGAATGTTTCCACGCGTTTGAAACGGGGAGCCTGCGTGCCCAATTCCGACTTCAAGTCCGACCTGCCCCCGCCCACGGTCATCACCGCCGCGATCGACCTCGACGCGCGGATCCGGGCCTTTGACGGCGGCGACGGCTCGCTGATCCGGGTGGCCGCCGAATTATGGCCGGTGATCGAGCCCAGGGCGCATGAGGTCATCGACGCCTATTGGGACCATTGGCGCAAGTCCAATCCCGGACAGCCCGAATGGACCCCGCTCGACCAGGAGCGGCGCCGGGCCGCGGGCAATGCCTATCTGCGCAATCGCTTCTGCAACCTGTCGGGGCGCGACTGGGTCGAGTCGCTGGGCCGCTCGGTCGCCTCTGCCTTTGCCGGTGGGGTCAAGCCCATGGACGCGCTGGCCATGTCCTGCGCCAGCGACCGGGCCGCGCTCAGGATCCTGGTGGAGGACATGTCCGCCGACGATCCGCGTCGCGCGGCGGCGATCGATGCGCTGATGCGCCTGTTCGGCATGGAAACCGAGCTCACCGTCGAACTGTTCTCGGGCTATGAGAATTGGTGTGCCGGTCGTGAGCGCGAACGGCTGGCCGGGGATTTCCGCAACGGCATCGTCACGGTGGTCGAGAATGCCTCGGTCGAGGGACAGGATCTGCGGCGTCAGGCGCAGGATGCCTCGCTGTCGACTCGCGGGATGCTGGGCAAGTCGAGCGAGGTCGCGGCCGCCGCCGAGCAGTCCGCGGTCGCCATGCGCGAGGCGGCGCAGACCGCCGCCGGGCTGATCCGCGCGATCGAGGATGCGCGGGCCGAGGTCGACCAGGCCGCCGATGTCGCCAACCGCGCCGCCGACCAGGCGGGCCAGGCGGTCGGCATGTCCGAAATGCTGTCGGACCATGCCAAGTCGATCGAATCGATCCTGGGGCTGATCCGCGACATTGCGGGGCAGACCAATCTCCTGGCGCTGAACGCCACGATCGAGGCCGCTCGCGCCGGCGATGCGGGCCGGGGCTTCGCGGTCGTCGCGCAGGAGGTGAAGAGCCTCGCCAGCCAGACCGCCCGCGCCACCGACGATATCGCGACCAAGATCGCCGCCATCCAGGCTGCGACCCGCTCCACGGTGGAGACCAACGCCTCGATCAAGGCGACGGTCAACGAACTCCAGGCCTCGGCCGAGCATATCCGCCACGCCATGGAGGCGCAGGCGCAGACGGTGACCGCGATCACCGCTGCCGTCGACGAAACCGCGCTGGCCGCCGATTCGATGTCGCATACCATCGCCGCGATCCGCCAGGATACCGAGCATGTCGCGCAGGAGATCGACCGGGTCGGGCGCGGCTTCGACCATCTGGACACGCGCCTGGGCGACCTGAAGACCAGCGCCACCCAATTCGTGGCGCGGGTTGCCGCCTGATCCCCGCCGTGCCGGTTGACGCCTCGGCGATCGACCGGCACGGACAGGGACATGACGACGATATTGGTAACGGGCAGCAGCCGAGGCATCGGCGCGGCTATCGCATCGACCCTGGGCGAGATGCCCGGCACGCGGGTCCTGGGCCATGCTACGCGCAGCGGGATCGCTGCCGACCTGTCGAAGGATGGGGCGCCCGCGCAGCTCTGGGCCGCCGCGCTCGCTGAAGCGGGCGGCGCGATCGACGTGCTGGTCAACAATGCCGGGATTTTCGAGGCGAGCCCGCTCGACGCCGACGACTGGTCGGACAGCTGGGCGCGGACCATGCAGGTCAACCTGACCGCCTCGGCAGAGCTGTGCCGCCTGGCCGTGCTGCACTGGCAGGAACGGGGCGTCGGCGGACGGATCGTCAATATCGCCAGCCGCGCGGCCTATCGCGGCGACTCGCCCGCCCATTGGCATTATGCCGCGTCCAAGGGCGGCATGGTCGCGATGACCAAGACCATCGCGCGGGGCTATGCCGCGCAGGGCATCTTGGCCTTCGCCGTCTGCCCCGGCTTCACCATGACCGGCATGGCCGAGGATTATCTGGCCAGCCGGGGCGGCGACAAGCTGCTCGCCGACATTCCGCTCGGCCGCGTGGCCTCGCCGGAAGAGGTCGCCGCGACCGTCCGTTTCCTCTGCACCGACGCGCCCGCTTCGATGACCGGCGCGGTCCTGGACGTGAACGGAGCCAGCTATGTCCGCTGACAGCTGGAAGCTGACCCTGCCCTGCACCCGCGACGAGGCCGAGGCGATCGACGCGGCCGACGATCTGGCGATCGAGGCGGTCATCATGACCACCGAGGAGGTGGAGGACGACCGCGAGCATTGGCGGCTCGACGCCTATTTCGAGGCGGAGCCCGATGCTGCCACCATCGCAGCCGTCCGTGCGCTGGTGCCGAGTGCGGGCGACCATCCTGCCACGGTCGAGCATGTGCCGGCGCAGGACTGGGTGACGATGAGCCAGGCTGGACTTGAACCGCTCTCGGTCGGGCGGTTCTTCGTCCATACCGGCGACGAGGCGGTGCCGGAGGGTCTGCGGGGCTTCCATATCCCGGCGGGGCGCGCGTTCGGCACCGGGCATCACGAAACGACGAGCGGCTGCCTCGCCATGCTGGACGGTATGGCGGACGAGACGGTCGCGAATGCGATCGACGTGGGCACCGGCACCGGCCTGCTCGCCTTCGCCGCACGGCACCTCTGGCCCGAGGCGAAGGTGGTCGCGACCGATATCGACCCCATCGCGATCGACGTGACGGCCGAGAATGCCACGATCAACGGCGTCGACGGGGTGGAGCTGATCGTCGCCGACGGCGCGCTCGCCGATCCGATCATGGCGGGGGCGCCCTATGATCTGGTCATCGCCAATATCCTGGCCGGGCCGCTGATCTCGATGGCGCCCGAACTGGCGGCGATTGCGGGACCGGCGGCGACGTTGGTGCTGGCGGGTCTGCTGGAGACTCAGCGGGCGGATGTGGTCGCTGCCTATGCGGCGTGCGGCTGTTCGCTGGAGGCGGTCGACCGGCGCGGCGACTGGAGCGTGTTGCGGCTGCGCGCTGGGCGGGAGCGGTTCTTGCCGAGCGGGCCGTTCGATCCCAAGGGGCGGGATGGCTGGGCTTTGGATATCTGACTGTCTTTCTCCCCTCCCGCAGGCGGGAGGGGTTGGGGGAGGGCAAGGCCACAGGCGATGGTCTCGGTGAGACTCCGAGCCCTCCCCCCAACCCCCTCCCGCCTGCGGGAGGGGGAGCGCATGCGGCGATTGAATCCCTCTTCTTCTCCCCTCCCGCAGACGAGTTTCAGGTCGGTCATGCCCCCGGCATGATCTAAACGATGCTGGGCATCGTTTACCTGAAACTGGGCTGGGGGAGGGAAGGCGACACGCCATGCGCTCTGATGTTCGCTTACCTCCCCCTTACGAAAACGTCAGCCGCACCATTTGCCATCCCCCCGGCCTCTCGGGCATAAGCCCGCGCAAAGAGTGAAGGAGAGGTCATGGCATCGACGATGGTCGAACTGGAACGCCGCCGCGCGGCCGCGCGTGCCGGCGGGGGCGAGAAGCGCGTCGCCGCGCAGCACGCCAAGGGCAAGCTGACCGCGCGCGAGCGGCTCGACGTGCTGCTCGACGAGGGCAGCTTCGAGGAGCTCGACATGTTCGTCGAGCATAACTGCACCGATTTCGGCATGACCGAACAGATCGTTCCCGGCGACGGCGTGGTGACCGGCTCGGGCACGATCAACGGGCGGCTGGTCTTTGTCTTCAGCCAGGACTTCACCGTCTTCGGCGGATCTCTGTCGGAACGGCACGCTCAGAAGATCTGCAAGATCATGGACATGGCGATGAAGGTCGGCGCGCCCGTGATCGGCCTGAACGATAGCGGCGGCGCGCGCATCCAGGAGGGGGTGGCCTCGCTCGGCGGCTATGCCGAGGTGTTCCAGCGCAACGTGCTGGCGAGCGGCGTGGTGCCGCAGCTCAGCCTCATCATGGGCCCCTGCGCGGGCGGCGCGGTCTATTCGCCGGCGATGACCGACTTCATCTTCATGGTGAAGGATTCGAGCTACATGTTCGTCACCGGCCCCGATGTGGTGAAGACGGTGACCAACGAGGTCGTGACGCAGGAAGCGCTGGGCGGCGCGGTGACGCACACGACCAAGACCGGCGTCGCGGATGTGGCGTTCGAGGACGATATCGAGGCGCTGCTGGCGGCACGCGACTTCATCGACTTCCTGCCCGCCAACAATCGCGAGGGCGTGCCCGAACGGCCGACCGCCGACGCCTGGGACCGGATCGAGGAAAGCCTCGATACGCTGATCCCGGCCAGCGCCAACCAGCCGTATGACATGCATGAGCTGATCGCCAAGGTCGTGGACGAGGGCGATTTCTTCGAGGTCCAGCCCGCGCATGGGGCGAACATCATCACCGGCTTCGGCCGGATCGAGGGGCGCACCGTCGGCTTCGTCGCCAACCAGCCGATGGTGCTGGCGGGGGTGCTCGACATCAACGCATCCCGCAAGGCGGCGCGCTTCGTACGCTTCTGCGACGCGTTCGAGATTCCGATCGTCACCTTTGTCGACGTGCCCGGCTTCCTGCCCGGCACCGCGCAGGAGCATAACGGCATCATCAAGCATGGCGCGAAATTGCTCTTCGCCTATGCCGAGGCGACGGTGCCCAAGATCACGGTCATCACGCGGAAAGCCTATGGCGGCGCCTACGACGTGATGGCGTCGAAGCACTTACGCGGCGACCTCAACTATGCCTGGCCGACCGCCGAGATCGCGGTGATGGGCGCCAAGGGCGCGGTCGAGATCATCTTCCGGGGCCGCACGCCTGAGGAAATCGCCGAGCGCACCGCCGAATATGAGGCGCGCTTCGCCAACCCGTTCGTCGCGGCGTCCAAGGGCTTTGTCGACGAGGTGATCCAGCCGCATTCGACCCGCCGTCGTATCGCACTGGGCCTGCGTAAGCTGCGCAACAAGGACCTCGCGAATCCGTGGAAGAAGCATGACAATCTGCCGCTCTGAGATGATCGCGGGCGGGGTTTCCCTCCCCCATCCCCTCCCGCTTGCGGGAGGGGCGTGTTCGGGGCCAGCGGTCGCCCGGAACCTCTCCCCTCCCGCAGTCGGGAGGGGCCGGGGGAGGGCTGGCGCTGTCCCCACGCCGAAACGCTGGAGGCGCGCATGACCCTGGGCCGCCTCAACCATATCGGCATCGCCACGCCTTCGATCGAGAAGACGGTCGAAACCTATCGCCATCTCCTGGGCGCAGAGGCGATCGGCGCGCCGTTCGACCTGCCCGCACAGGGCGTGCGGGTGTGCTTCATCGACGCGCCGAACACCCAGATCGAGGTGATCCAGCCAATCGACGAAACCTCCCCCATCGCCAATTTTCTGAAGAAGAACCCAGGCGGTGGGCAGCATCATCTATGCTTCGAGGTCGCCGACATCCCCGCCGCCGTCGCCGAATTGCAGGCCAAGGGTGCGACCCTGTTGGGCCAGCCGCGCATCGGCGCGCATGGCACGCCGGTCGTGTTCCTCCACCCGCGCGACATGGGCGGCGTGCTGGTCGAACTGATGGAAACGCCGGGAGAGGGGCATTGAGCGAACCCATGTTGTTGACGGAACGGCGCGGCGACGTCCTGGTCCTGACGCTCAACCGGCCCGAACGGCTGAATGCCGCGCCCCCGGCATTGTTCGATGCTATCCGTGAAGCGCTGGAGGCACGCGGCGATGCGCGCGCGATGCTGATCGCGGGCGAGGGCCGGGCCTTCTGCTCGGGCGCGGACATATCGGGCGGCGATGTCGGCCCCGACACCGTCCACCGCGCGCTGGTCGAGCATTACAACCCCGCCATGCTGGCGCTCGCCGACCTGCCCATTCCGGTGGTCAGCGCGGTGCGCGGGGCGGCGGCGGGGATCGGGTGCAGCCTGGCGCTCGCCGCCGATTTCTGCGTGGCGAGCGAGAGCGCCTATTTCCTCCACGCCTTCGTCAATATCGGGCTCGTCCCCGATGGCGGGGCGAGCTGGATGTTGCCGCGTCTGATCGGCCGCGCCCATGCCGCCGAGATGATGATGCTGGGCGAGCGTGTTCCGGCGGCGAAGGCGCTCGACTGGGGCATGATCCACAAGGTCGTGGCCGACGATGTGCTCGACGCAGAAGCCTTTGCGCTGGCCGAGCGGCTGGCGGCGGGGCCGAGCGTCGCGCTGGGCCTGATGCGTCGTGCGCTCCAGGCGGGTTTCGAGAGCGACTATGCCACCGCGCTGGCCCGCGAGGCGGAGGACCAGCGCAGAGCCCGCGCGACGCTGGACGGTGAGGAAGGCGGCCGGGCCTTTTTCGAGCGGCGTCCCCCGCGTTTCCTGGGGCGATGAGACTTGCGCGCGAATGATGATTTCGCTCTAGTGAAAGAAAATAAGCGTCGCGCGTAACGAATGGATTAGGAGTGGCCGATGGCCGAACGCCCCGACCTGTCTGACTGGGAAGCCCTTGCCGCCCGTGAGGTGAAGGGGCGCAACCTCGACTGGCAGACGCCGGAGGGGATCACGGTCAAGCCGCTCTACACGGCTGCCGATGTGCGGGAGGACCCCGGCCTGCCGGGCTTTGCGCCGTTCACGCGCGGGGTTCGGGCCAGCATGTATGCGGGTCGCCCCTGGACGATCCGGCAATATGCGGGCTTCTCGACCGCCGAGGAGTCGAACGCCTTCTACCGGCGCAATCTGGCGGCGGGGCAGAAGGGGCTGTCGGTCGCCTTCGATCTGGCCACCCACCGGGGCTATGACAGCGACCACCCGCGCGTGACCGGCGATGTCGGCAAGGCGGGCGTCGCGATCGACACGGTCGAGGATATGAAGATCCTGTTCGACGGCATTCCGCTCGATGCCATGTCGGTCAGCATGACGATGAACGGCGCGGTGATCCCGGTGCTGGCCTTCTTCATCGTCGCGGCCGAGGAACAGGGGGTTCATCGCTCCAAGCTGGAAGGGACCATCCAGAACGACATCCTCAAGGAGTTCATGGTCCGCAACACGTACATCTACCCGCCCGAACCCTCGATGCGGATCATCTCGGACATCTTCGGCTATACATCCGCCGAGATGCCGAAGTTCAACAGCATCTCGATTTCGGGCTATCACATGCAGGAGGCCGGGGCGACGCAGCTCCAGGAGCTGGCCTTCACCATCGCCGACGGCATGGAATATGTGAAATACGGTGTCGCCTCGGGCCTCGACATCGACAAGTTTGCCGGGCGCCTGTCCTTCTTCTTTGCGATCGGCATGAACTTCTTCATGGAGGTCGCCAAGCTGCGCGCCGCGCGCGTGCTGTGGCACCGGGCGATGACGCAGCTGGGCGCGAAGGACGAGCGCTCCAAGATGCTGCGCACCCATTGCCAGACATCGGGCGTGTCGCTGACCGAGCAGGACCCGTATAACAACGTCATCCGCACCACCATCGAGGCGATGGCGGCGATGCTGGGCGGCACCCAGTCGCTTCACACCAATGCGCTGGACGAAGCGATCGCGCTGCCCACCGACTTCTCCGCCCGGATCGCGCGCAACACGCAGATCGTGTTGCAGGAGGAAACGGGGATGACCAAGGTCGTCGATCCGCTGGGCGGCAGCTATTATGTCGAGAGCCTGACGCAATCGCTGGTCGACGGCGCCTGGGAATTGATCGAGCGGATCGAGTCCGAAGGCGGCATGGCGAAAGCGGTCGCGGCGGGCTGGCCCAAGGCGATGATTGAGGAAGCCGCCGCCGCCCGCGCGGCCAAGGTCGACCGGGGCGAGGATGTGATCGTCGGGGTCAACAAATACCGGCTGGCCGATGAAGCGCCGGTGGAAATTCTCGACATCGACAATCATGCGGTGCGCGCGGGCCAGGTAGCGCGGATCGGCCGGGTGAAAGCCGCCCGCGATGAGGCCGTGTGCCGGGCGGCGCTGGATGCCCTGCGCGAAGCTGCCCAAAATCCTCCTCAAGCTCGTCTTGGGGAGGGGGACCATCCGAAGGATGGTGGAGGGGCCGGGGCTGACGTCGCCGCCCCTCCACCACCGGCTGCGCCGGCGGTCCCCCTCCCCGAGCAAGCTCAGGGAGGATTGGGGAATAATCTCCTTGCCTTGGCCGTGGAGGCGGCACGGGCACGGGCGACCTTGGGCGAGATTTCCTCGGCGCTGGAGGACGTGTTCGGCCGCTACGGGACCCAGCCGACCCCGGTCTCGGGGGTGTACGGCGGCGCTTACGCCGAAGACGAACGCTGGGCGCGCTTGATCCGGGGCGTCGAGGCCGTGGAACGCCGTCTCGGCCGCAAGCCCCGGCTGTTCGTCGCCAAGATGGGCCAGGACGGGCATGACCGGGGCGCGAACCTCGTCTCCTCGATGTTCGGCGATCTGGGGTTCGAGGTCGTGCCCGGCCCGCTCTTCCAGACACCGGCGGAAGCCGCGCAGATCGCGCTCACCCGCGACGTCGATGTCGTCGGCGCCTCCAGCCTCGCCGCCGGGCACAAGACCCTGATCCCCGAGCTGATCGGCCATCTCCGCGAGGCGGGCCGCGCGGATATCAAGGTGATCGCGGGTGGCGTTATTCCCGCACAGGACTATCAGGCGCTGTATGATGCCGGGGTGCAGGCGATTTTCGGCCCCGGCACCAATCTTGTGAAAGCGGCCGAGGATGTGCTGAGGCTGCTGGGCCATAATATGCCGCCCGAGACGGGCGAATGACAGGACGAAGGACATGACGACGACCACCGCGCTGCGCCCCGAGGCGACGAGCTTGCGCACAGACTGGACCCGCGCCGAGATCGCTGCGCTGTTCGACCTGCCCTTCACCGAGCTGCTGTTCCGCGCGGCCGAGGTGCACCGCGCGCATCATGCGGCGGACGAGGTGCAGCTGTGCACTTTGTGTTCGATCAAGACCGGCGGCTGCCCCGAGGATTGCGGCTATTGCTCGCAAAGCGCCTCGGCCGAGAGCGACGTGAAGGCCGAGAAGCTGATGGACGTAGACGCGGTGCTGGCGGCGGCGGCAGACGCCAAGGCGGCGGGCTCGCAGCGTTTCTGCATGGGCGCGGCGTGGCGCAGCCCCAAGGAGCGCGACATGGACAAGGTCGTCGCCATGGTCGAGGGCGTGAAGGCCATGGGGCTGGAGACCTGCATGACGCTGGGGATGCTGGATGCGCCCCAGGCACAGCGGCTGGCCGCGGCGGGTCTCGATTACTACAACCACAATATCGACACCTCGCCGGAGAACTACGCCAACGTCATCACGACGCGCTGTTTCGAGGACCGGCTGGAGACGCTGTCGAACGTGCGCGAGGCGGGCATTTCGGTCTGCTGCGGCGGGATCGTCGGCATGGGCGAGACGCGGGGCGACCGCGTCGGCTTCGTCCATGCGCTGGCCACTCTGCCGCGCCACCCCGAAAGCGTGCCGGTCAACGCGCTGGTCCCGGTCAAGGGCACGGTGCTGGGCGACATGCTGGCCGATACGCCGCTCGCGCGGATCGACGATATCGAGTTCGTCCGCACCGTCGCGGTCGCGCGCATCACCATGCCGATGAGCATGGTCCGCCTGTCGGCGGGCCGCGAGAGCATGTCGGCGTCGACGCAGGCCTTGTGCTTCCTGGCGGGGGCGAACTCGATCTTCACCGGCGACAAGCTGCTGACGGCAGGCAATGCGGGCGACGATGCGGATGCGGCGCTGTTCGCCAAGCTCGGCCTGAAGCCGATGGAAGGCGCCGAACCGATGCGGATCGCGGCGGAGTGACCGTTCCACCGCCCTGTTCCCCGGCGAAGGCCGGGGCCCAGTTGCGGTGAGCCCTTGATGGCGCGTGACAGATGCCTCCCCCGAGGAGCCACGGCGCGCCATCGGCTACAGGGAAACCGGACCCCGGCCTTCGCCGGGGAACGGCTCTGAATTTCGACACGGACCAACGACATAAAAGGAGAGGTACCCCCGTGTTCCAGAAGATTCTGATCGCCAATCGCGGGGAAATCGCGTGCCGGGTGATCCGCACCGCCCGCGCGATGGGTATCGCCACCGTCGCGGTATATTCCGACGCCGATGCGGGCGCGCCGCATGTCCGGCTGGCCGATGAATCGGTGCGCCTGGGCCCCGCGCCCGCCGCCGAAAGCTACCTCAAGGCCGAGTTGATCCTCGCCGCCGCGAAAGCCACGGGCGCAGATGCGATCCATCCCGGCTATGGCTTCCTGTCCGAGCGCGAGAGCTTCGCCAAGGCCTGTGCCGAGGCGGGTGTCGCGTTCATCGGCCCGCCGCCGAATGCCATTGCCGCGATGGGCGACAAGATCGAATCGAAGAAGCTCGCCAAGGCGGCGGGCGTCAATGTCGTCCCCGGCTATCTGGGCGAGATCGCCGATACCGAGGAAGCGGTGCGAATCGCGTCGGATATCGGCTTTCCGGTGATGATGAAGGCCAGCGCGGGCGGCGGCGGCAAGGGGATGCGCCTCGCCTGGTCCGAGGCCGATGTCCGCGAAGGCTTCGAGGCGACCAAGCGCGAAGGGCTGGCCAGCTTCGGCGACGACCGCGTCTTCATCGAGAAGTTCATCGAATCGCCGCGCCACATCGAAATCCAGGTGCTCGGCGACCAGCATGGCAATATCGTCTATCTGGGCGAGCGCGAATGTTCGGTCCAGCGCCGCCACCAGAAGGTGGTCGAGGAAGCCCCGTCGCCCTTCGTCACCCCCGAGATGCGCCGCGCCATGGGCGAGCAGGCGGTCGCGCTGGCGCGTGCGGTCGGCTATTATTCGGCGGGCACCGTCGAGCTGATCGTCTCGGGCGCGGATACCACCGGCAAGAGCTTCTACTTCCTCGAGATGAACACCCGCCTCCAGGTCGAGCATCCCGTCACGGAAGAGATCACCGGCCTCGATCTGGTCGAACAGATGATCCGCGTGGCCGCCGGTGAACCTTTGGCCTTCACGCAGGACGCGGTGACGCTGACCGGCTGGGCGATCGAGAATCGCGTCTATGCCGAGGACCCGTATCGCGGCTTCCTGCCCTCGACCGGGCGGCTGGTCCGCTACAACCCGCCCGCCGAGCAGGCTGATGACACCGTCCGCGTCCGGGTCGACGATGGCGTCGCCGAGGGCGGTGAGGTCAGCATGTTCTACGACCCGATGATCGCCAAGCTCGTCACCTGGGCCCCGACCCGCGAAGCCGCGATCGACGCGCAGATCGCCGCGCTCGACGCGTTCGAGATCGTCGGGCCGGGCACCAATATCGACTTCGTCTCCGCGCTGATGCAGCATCCCCGCTTCCGGTCCGGCGCGCTGTCGACCGGCTTCATCGCCGAGGAATATCCCGAGGGCTTCAGGGGCGCGCCTGCGTCGGAGGAACTGACCCGGACGCTCGCCGCTATCGCGGCCTTCGCCGCCACGGCCGAGGCGGACCGCGCGCGTCGCATCGACGGCCAATTGGGCCACCGGTTGCAGCCGCCCGCCGACTGGACGGTGCGGATCGGCGGGGTCGACCATGCGGTGAACGTGTCGACCGAGGGCTTGCGTGTCGACGGTGTGGGCCTGGACCTGGAGATCGCCTATACGCCGGGCGACCGGATGATCGCGGTCGAGGACGAGGCAGGCGAAACCCTCCATGTCCGCATTGCGAAAACCCGCACCGGCTTCCGCCTGACAACGCGGGGGGCCAGCCATCAGGTCCGCGTCCTGCCCGCCCGCGCGGCGGCCTATGCGCGGCACTTGATCGAGAAGGTGCCGCCCGACCTGTCCAAATTCCTGATCGCGCCGATGCCGGGCCTGCTCGTCCGCCTCGACGTGGCCGAGGGCGACAAGGTCGAGGCGGGGCAGCCGCTCGCTGTCGTCGAGGCGATGAAGATGGAGAACATCCTGCGCGCGGCCAAGACGGGGACGGTCAAGACGATCTCTGCCAAGGCGGGCGACAGCCTGGCCGTGGATGCGGTGATCCTGGAACTGGAGTAAGCCAAAAACACCCTCACCCTTCCGGCGCTCGGCGCCTCCCTCCCTCTCCCGGCGGGAGAGGGAAGGGCCCCGCCCGCGATAGCGGGTGGGAAGGGTGAGGGCGGGTTATTGGACCGGCATCTCCGCGAGCGCCAAGATGCGCTCGGCGTCCGCCAGGTGAAGCCGCTCGACCATCTGCCCGTCCAGCCGGATCGCCCCCAGCGCCGTTTGCGCGGGATCGGCAAAGGCCGCGACCACCCGCTTGGCCCATGCGATCTCTGCCGCATCCGGCCCGAACCCCCTATTCGCCGCCGCGATCTGGTTGGGGTGGATCAGCGTCTTGCCGTCAAAGCCCAGCCGCCGTCCCTCGGCACATTCGACGGCCAGTCGCTCCGGCGCGTCGAGGGCGTTGCATACGCCGTCCAGTGCGATCAGCCCGGCGCTGCGGGCCGCGACGACGATCTGCACACGCAGTGGCAGCAGCGCCTCGGCTGCGGGCGGCGAGGGCAGGCGCATTTCCTTGGCCAGGTCGTTGGTCCCCGCGATCAGCGCCGTCAGGCCCAGTTCGGCCGCTGCCTGGGCGATCACGCCCAGGGACAGGATGCCGCGACACGTCTCGATCATCGCCCAGAGCGGCACGTTCGGTCCCAGCGCGGCACGAGCGGTCGCAAGAGTCGCGACATCGTCGACCTTGGGGATCAGCACCGCCGCCGGTCGCGCGCTCGCCAGCGCCGTCAGGTCGTCCGCCGCATGGGGGGTATCCAGGCCGTTCGTTCGCACGACCAGCAGCCGGTCGCCAAAGCCGCCTTCGCGCACCGCTGCCACCGCCGCCGCGCGCGCATCGGTCTTGGCGTCGGGGGCGACCGCATCCTCCAGGTCCAGTATTGCCGCATCGCTGTCGAGCGTGCGCGCCTTGGTGATGGCGCGGGGGTTGGAGGCGGGGAGGAACAGGGCGCTGCGCAGGATCATGGTGCCAGCATAGACGGGCGGGGACACCGCCGTCACGCCTCTGGTGCCATGGCCGTTTCCTACCCATAATGTCAGGATTGCAAAGCCGACTCCACCATCCCGGCGAAGACCGCGATTCAGCAGGGATTGCCGGGCAAATGGCGCCTATCCTGGACCCCGGCCCTTGCCGGGGTGAGGCACAGGGGACGGTAGGGGCATCGAAACGGGGAAAGATCGCAATGACGGCTGCGCTGTTGCTTTTGGGTCTGACGATATTGCTACGCTGTTGTCCGGCCTTGCCGGTCAGCCGCTGGCTGGCGGCGTTTCTAGTCGCCGCTCCGGCCAGGCTGCTGAACCGCATCCGACCGGGGCATTGGGCGATGATGGCGCTGGGCGTCGCGCTGCTCGGGCTCGCCATCTGGTTCGAGATCGACGAGATTCGGATGCTCGCCGCAGCGGCCGGGTCGATGGGCGATCTGGTGATGCTCGCCTCGGCGATCGAATGGGGCGGGGTGGCCGAACTGGCCATGGCGGCGATGCTGTCCTCCTCGATGCTGTCGCGCTGGCCGGTGTTCCGCCGCTGGGCCGGGCGGATCACGGCAAGCCGGGCCACGCGTCCGCGCCGGCCGGAGCGTGCCGCCAATGACGGCGACGACAGTGAGGGACGACGACTCGCCGCCTGACATGCATACGGGCGCGGAACGAAAGCAGGAGGCCGCCGTTCACCGCCTGAATGCTCCGTGGTCCGCGCCTCGCCAAGATTCCAGCGCGTTTCGCGTGGCTTGGACCATGCGTCGCGCTTTCCGCCTGCGAGCCGGGCATATTGAACCCGGCCGGGCCGATCGCCTCGGGCGAGCGTAGCATCTTCTTCAATTCGCTGGCGGTGATGCTGGCCATCGTCGTGCCGGTGATCGTCTTGGCCTTCGCCTTTGGCTGGTGGTACCGCGCGAGCAACACCCGCGCCAAGCATCTGCCCGAATGGGCCTATTCGGGGCGGCTGGAGCTGCTGGTCTGGTCGATCCCGGCGCTCGCCATCATGTTCCTGGGCGGCATCGCCTGGATCGGCAGCCATGATCTCGACCCGCCCAAGCCCATCGCCTCAAAGGCGAAGACGATGACCGTGGAGGTCGTCGCGACCGACTGGAAATGGCTGTTCCTCTATCCCGAACAGGGGATCGCGACGATCAACCGGCTGGTCGTGCCGGTCGGCACGCCGGTGAAGTTCCGCATCACCTCGGCAGGGGTCATGAACAGCTTCTTCGTGCCGCAGCTGGGCAGCCAGATCTACGCCATGTCGGGCATGGATTCCACGCTTCACCTGCGCGCCGACAAGGCTGGGCGCTATCGCGGGCTGTCGGCGCATTATAGCGGGGAGGGCTTTGCCGATATGGACTTCTTCGTCGACGCGGTGCCGCAGGGCGCCTTCGACCGCTTCGTCGCGACTGCGCGCGGGGGGCAGGGCAAGACGCTCGACTGGGCCGAGTTCGTCGCGATGGCGCATCCCAGCCGCAATGTCCGCCCCGCCAGCTATCCTCGGCTTCAGCCCGGTCTTTACGACCAGATCGTGATGCGCAACGGCGCGCCGGAGGCGGACCAGGCCAAGGACGGGCGCGAGCAATGAGCCTGACCGGCAAGCTCGGCTGGGACTCGATCCCGTTCCACGAACCGCTGCCGCTGGTGTCGGCGGGCGTGATCGGGCTGGTGCTGCTGGGCGTGTTCGTCTGGGTGTGGCGGCGCGGGCATCTGCCGTACATTTGGAACGAATGGATCACGAGCGTCGACCACAAGCGTATCGGCATCATGTACTGCCTGTTGGCGGGCGTGATGCTGTTGCGCGGCTTTTCCGACGCGCTGCTGATGCGCTCGCAACAGGCGCTGGCCTATAATAGCGAGGGCTATCTGCCGCCGGATCATTATGACCAGATCTTCTCGGCGCACGGGACGATCATGATCTTCTTCGTGGCCATGCCCTTCATGATCGGCCTCATGAATTTCGTCGTGCCGCTGCAACTGGGCGTGCGCGACGTGGCGTTCCCGACGCTCAATTCGGTCAGCTTCTGGCTGACGTGCAGCGGCGCATTGCTGGTCAATATGAGCCTGGTCATCGGCGAGTTCGCCAAGACCGGCTGGCTGGTCTATCCGCCGCTGTCCGAGCTGCGCTTCTCGCCCGGGGTCGGCGTCGATTATTATCTCTGGGCGCTGCAGATATCGGGGATGGGCACGCTGCTGTCCGGCGTGAACCTCGTCACCACCATATTGAAGATGCGCGCGCCGGGCATGGGATACAGCCGGATGCCGATGTTCACTTGGACGTCGCTGGCCTCCAACCTGCTGATCGTCGCGGCTTTCCCGGTGCTGACCGCCGTGCTCGGGATGCTGATCCTCGACCGCTATCTGGGCTTCCACTTCTTCACGAGCGATGCGGGCGGCAACCAGATGATGTTCGTGAACCTCATCTGGGCCTGGGGCCATCCGGAAGTTTATATCCTGATCCTGCCCGCCTTCGGCGTGTTTTCCGAGATCATCTCGACCTTCTCGTCCAAGCCGCTCTTCGGCTATCGTTCGATGGTCATCGCGACTATGGTGATCTGCATCCTGTCCTTCATGGTCTGGCTGCACCATTTCTTCACCATGGGGGCAGGCGCCGACGTCAACGGCTTCTTCGGCATCACGACGATGATCATCGCGGTGCCGACCGGGGTAAAGGTCTTCAACTGGCTGTTCACCATGTATGGCGGGCGTATCCGCTATTCGTCGATGATGCTGTGGTCGATCGGGTTCATCGTCACCTTCGTGATCGGCGGCATGACGGGCGTGATGCTGGCGGTGCCCCCGGCCGATTTCGTGCTGCACAACTCGCTGTTCCTGGTCGCGCATTTCCACAATGTCATCATCGGCGGTGTGCTGTTCGGCGCCTTTGCGGGCTTTACCTTCTGGTTCCCCAAGATGTTCGGCTTCACCCTGGACGAGATCTGGGGGAAGCGTGCCTTCTGGTTGTGGATCAGTGGCTTCTATGTCGCCTTCATGCCGCTCTACGTGCTGGGTCTGATGGGCATGACGCGGCGGATGCAGCATTATGACGTGCCCGGCTGGCATCCCTGGCTGATCGTGGCGGGGATCGGGGCGCTGCTGATCCTGGGCGGGATCATCTGTCAGGTCATGATGCTCTATGTCTCGATCAAGAACCGGAAAGACCGGGTCGATGAGAGCGGCGACCCGTGGGACGGGCGCACGCTGGAATGGATCACCAGCTCGCCGCCGCCGGTCTTCAACTTCGCGGTGCTGCCCGATGTGAAGGGCGAGGAAGCCTATTGGGGTATCAAGGCCAAGGCGCGCGAGAACCGGCGCCTGTCCGACCGCCCCGATTACGAGCCGATCGAGATGCCGCGCAATTCGCCGACCGGTGTCGTGAGCGCCTTCTTCGCCACCGCCATGGGCTTTGCGCTGATCTGGCATATCTGGTGGCTGGTGATCCTGGGCTTTTTCGGCGCGTGGGGGACGTTCGTGGTCTTCGCGTGGCGCGATAAGGCGGAGTATGAAATCCCGGTCGACGAGGTCGAACGGCTGGACCAGGCGCGCCGTCGCAGCAAGGCGACTTTGCTCGACCTGCCCGAAGAGGCACTGTCATGAGCGGCGCGGCACAGACTCATGATCCCAACAAGCTGGGCCGCGCGGCCGAGCCCAATCCGGACGGCCCCGCGCCCAAGCGGATCGTCGTGTCTTATGGCTTCTGGATCTTCCTGCTGTCGGACTTCATCCTGTTCGCCTGCTTCTTTGCCGGATATGCGGTGCTGAAGGATGCGACAGCTGGCGGCCCCTCGGGCAAGGACCTGTTCGAGCTGAAGCTGGTCGAGACGGAGACGGTGCTCCTTCTCCTCTCCAGCTTTGCCTGCGGCCTTGCGGGGATTGCGACGCTGGCGCGCGACATGCGCTGGTTCCAGATCGCGATGGCGGCGACCGGGCTGCTCGGCGCCGGGTTCCTGGCGCTGGAAGCCTATGAGTTCCTCCACCTGATCGGCGAAGGCGCGGGGCCGGGGCGCAGCGCGTTCCTGTCGGCCTTTTTCGCGCTGGTCGGGTGCCATGGGTTGCACGTCACGCTGGGGCTGCTCTGGCTGACGACGATGATGGCGCAGACCTGGGCCAAGGGGTTTCGCGAAGACATATTGCGCCGCATCCTGTGCTTCAGCCTGTTCTGGCACGCGCTCGACATCATCTGGGTGGCGCTGTTCACCATGGTCTATCTGATGGGAGTGCGGGGATGAGCCAGCGGCCCGACGAGGAAATGGCCCGCGACGAAACCGCGCCGGGTGTCGATGGCGAGCGCGACTCGATCGTCGGCGGCATCCGCAGCTATGCGATCGGGCTGGTTGCCGCGGCGATCCTGACCACGGCGTCCTTCGCGCTCGTCCAGTTCGACATCGTCTGGGGGCCCGCCGTCCCCGCCGCGCTGGTGGCGCTGGCGATCGGGCAGATGGGGGTGCATCTGGTGTTCTTCCTGCACATCACCACCGGGCCCGACAACAGCAACAATGTGCTGGCGCTGTTGTTCGGGGTGCTGATCGTGGCGCTGGTGCTGCTGGGGTCCATCTGGATCATGGGGCATTTGAACCACAATCTGATGGGGCCGATGGCGACGCCTTAGCTCTGGATCGCCGGTCCCCGGATGGCGGAGACGCCGCGTGCCCGGTCGAAGCGGAGGATCAGGCTTTCGTCGCCGAGCGGCAGGTGCAGCGCGAAGCCGTCGCCGTTCCAGTCGTCGGGTCCCATGGAATCGCCCGATAGCGTGCGCCATTCGGCCGCTTCCAGCCAGTCGGTCCAGTCGAGCGGCGTCTCGCGACGGAAGGCGCTAAGCGCGGCGACGAAATCCTCCAGCGCCTCGTCACGATTCGCCCAGTCGAGCCAGGTCGTGTCATTGTCCTGCGCATAGCCGTTATTGTTGCCCCGCTGGCTGCGGCCGAACTCGTCGCCGGCGGTCAGCATCGGGGTGCCGCGCGACAGGAACAGCGTGGCCAGCATCGCGCGGACGGATTGCTGGCGGGCATGAAGGATGGCCGGATCGTCGGTCGGCCCCTCTCGCCCATGGTTCCACGCCACCTCGTCACTATGCCCGTCGCGATTGTCCTCGCCATTGGCGTGGTTGTGGCGCTCGGCAAAGGCGGTCATGTCGGCCAGGGTGAAGCCGTCGTGTGCGGCAACGAAATTGACCGAGCGGCTGGCCGGGCTGCTAAAGACATCCGCCGACCCCGCGATCCGCGTCGCCAGGTCGCCGCTGCGCCCGTCGCCGCGCCAGAAGCGGCGCACCTGATCGCGGTATCTATCGTTCCACTCCAGCCAATGCTCGGGAAAGGCCCCGAGTTGATAGCCGCCGGGGCCGATGTCCCAGGGTTCGGCGATCATGATGCGGCTGGACAGGATCGGGTCGGCGGCGATCTCGGCAAAGATCGGCGCGTGCGGATCGAACCCCGGCCCGCGCGCCAGCACCGGCGCGAGGTCGAAGCGGAAGCCGTCCACCCCCGCCCGTGCGAAATGGCGCAAGCTATCCAGGATCATGGCGCGCACGCTCGGGCGGCTGGCGTCGAGCGTGTTGCCGGTCCCTGCGTCGTTGATCAGCGTTCCCTCGGCGGTGCGGGCATAGACGTCCGGGTCCAGTCCCCGGAAGGACAGCGTCCCGCCCTGCACATCGCTCTCGCCCATATGGTTGAACACGAGGTCGAGGATGACGCCGATCCCCGCCTCGCGGAGCGCCGCGACGGTGGCGACCAGCTCGGCGACACCGCCCGGCACCCGTTCGGGGCAGAGCGCCATCGGCACGACCGGGTTATAACCCCAGGCATTGCGCAGGCCGAGCGGCGGCAGATGCCGCTCGTCGATCGCGGCGGTGATCGGCATCAGTTCGACCGCCGCCACACCCAGCTTGCGCAGGTGATCGAGCACCGCCGGATGCGCGAGCGCCGCCAGCGTGCCCCGCTGTTCCGGCGGAATGGCGGGATGGCGCATCGAGAAGCCGCGTATGTTCAGCTCATAGATCAGCCCGCCCGGCTGAAAGAGCGGCGGGGCTGGGGACTCGGTCAGCGGGGCGACGACGCGGGCGCGCGGGACGATGTCGGCGGTGTCCTCGCCATATCGGCCAAGGCGCGGGGACTGGACGAAGGGGCGGTCGAGTTCGAGCGCATATGGGTCGACCAGCAGCTTGGCGGGGTCGAACCACAGGTGGCACGCCGGGTCGTACTCGCCATGCGCGCGATAGCCGTAGAGATGGGCAGGGCCGGGAACGGTGGCGCTCCAGACATCGCCCTCGCGGGTCATGGCGACGCGGCGTTCCTGCGGGCCGTCGAACAGGCACAATTCCACCCGATCGGCGGTCGAGCGGACGGCGAAGCGGGTGCCGCCGGGGACCGGCGTTGCGCCGAGGGGGAGGGCGGGCTGATTCGTCATGGCGGCAGCATGGCAATTCCTCCCCTGTAAGGGGAGGGGGACCGCCGCGAAGCGGTGGTGGAGGGGTGTTCCCGCTGATGGTGACACCCCTCCGTCAGTCCTGCGGACTGCCACCTCCCCTTGCAGGGGAGGAAGAAGGTAGGATCACGTCACCACATCGGGTTCGGTGCGCCCGGTGTGCTGGGTGATCCCGGCGATCTCGTCTGCCGCCGCGATGATGTCGGCGAGCATCTCGGGCGTCTCGCGGTCGAGTTCGTCGTCCGAGTAGCGCTCCAGATACACCCGCAGGGTCGCGCCGCTGGTGCCGGTGCCCGACAGGCGGAACACGACGCGGCTGCCGCCCACGAACAGCACGCGAATGCCCTGGTTGCGGCTGACCGACTGGTCAGTCGGGTCGGTATAGGCGAAGTCGTCCGCCGTCTCGACCGTCAGCCCGGCGAACGTTTCGCCCGGCAGGGTCGGCAGCTTGGCGCGCAGGTCCGCCATCAGCGCATCGGCGCGCTCGCTCTCGACGCCCTCATAGTCATGACGCGCATAGTAATTGCGGCCATAAGTCGCCCAGTGATCGCGCGCGATCTGGTCGACCGACTTGCCCGAGGCGGCGAGGATGTTGAGCCAGAGCAGCACCGCCCACAGCCCGTCCTTCTCACGCACATGGTCCGAGCCCGTCCCTGCGCTCTCCTCGCCGCAGATGGTCGCCATCCCGGCATCAAGCAGATTACCGAAGAACTTCCATCCGGTCGGCGTTTCGTACGCCGGGATGCCCAACTTCTCGGCCACGCGGTCGGCGGCGGCGCTGGTCGGCATGGAACGCGCGATGCCCTTCAGGCCACCGGCATAAGCGGGCGCCAGATGCGCATTCGCCGCCAGCATCGCCAGGCTGTCCGAGGGCGTGACGAAGCGCCCGCGCCCGATGATCAGGTTACGGTCGCCGTCCCCGTCCGACGCCGCACCGAAATCGGGCGCGTCGGGGGCCATCATCCGGTCGTACAGCTCTTTCGCATGGACCAGATTGGGGTCGGGATGATGCCCGCCGAAATCGGGGAACGGGGTGCCGTTGCGGACCGTGCCCTTGGCAAAGCCCAGCCGGTTCTCCAGGATTTCGGTCGCATACGGCCCGGTCACCGCGCTCATCGCGTCGAACGACATGGTGAAGCCGCCCTCGACCGCTGCTCGAATCGCGGCGAAGTCGAACAGGCTTTCCATGAGTGCGGCATAGTCGGTGACCGAATCGATCACTTCGACGGTCATGCCGCCCACCGTCACCTCGCCCAGCGTATCGAGGTCGATGTCGTCCGCCTCGACCGTCAGCCAGCGGCTGATCGTCTTGGTGTTGGCATGGATCGCGTCGGTCACCTTTTCAGGCGCGGGGCCGCCATTCGCGATATTGTATTTGATGCCGAAGTCTTCGTCCGGCCCGCCGGGATTGTGGCTGGCGGACAGGACCAGCCCGCCCAGCGCCTTACGTTGACGGATCACGTTGCTCGCCGCCGGGGTCGACAATATGCCGCCCTGGCCGACGACCACGCGCGCAAAGCCGTTCGCCGCCGCCATGCGGATCGCGACTTGGATCACCTCTCGGTTCAGGAAGCGGCCGTCGCCGCCGATCACCAGCGTCTGGCCGATCTTCTCGTCACCTAGCGCGTCGAACACCGACTGGAGGAAATTCTCGGCATAGTTGGGCTGCTGAAAGACCCGGACCTTCTTGCGCAGGCCGGATGTGCCCGGCTTCTGGTCGAGATAGGGCTCGGTCGCGACGGTCTTGATCATGGGTTCCCCAGCACGGATCGATAGAGTTCGGCATAGTGGCGGCCGCTATGGTGCCAGCTATAGTCGGCATTCATGCCATTGACCTGCATGGTCCGCCATTGGTCTTGATCGGCATATAGTCTCATAGTGCGACGCAGCACCGCGACGATATTGTCGGTGGTGACATTGTCGAATTGCAGCCCGGTGGGCACGCCCATGGCAAGCGCGGCCTCGTTGGCGTCGATGATCGTGTCGGCCAGTCCGCCGGTGCGGGCTACTACGGGGACGCAGCCATAGGCCAGGCCGTAAAGCTGGGTAAGGCCGCACGGCTCGAACCGCGAGGGGATCAGGATCGCGTCGCACCCGCCCTGAAGCAGATGGGACACCGGCTCGTCATAGCCGATCCGCACCGCGACCCGGCCGGGATGGCGCAGCGCGGCCGTGGCGAAGGCGATCTCCAGCGCCGGGTCGCCCGTGCCCAGCACGATCAGCCGTCCACCCAGCGCGACCAGATCGTCCACCACCTCGACCAGCACGTCCATGCCCTTTTGCCAGGTCAGGCGGCTGATGACGGTGAAGATCGGGCTATCATCCTCGTCCAGCCCGAACGCCTTTTCGACCGCGCGCTTGTTGGCGATACGATCGTCCAGTGTCTCGACGGAGAAGGGGACGGGCAGGGCGGCATCGGCCCCGGGGCTCCAGATGGCCGGGTCGATGCCGTTGACGATGCCGCTGACGCACTCGGCGCGGGCGGCGATCAGGCCCTCCAGCCCCATGCCATACTGCGCGCGGTGGATTTCCTCGGCATAGGTGGGGCTGACCGTAGTGATCGCGTCGGCGGTGCGCAGGCCGGCCTTCAGATAGCCGATCTGGCCATAATATTCGACGCCGTCGACCGACCAAGCCTCCGCCGGCAGTCCCAGATCGGGGAAGTGGTGCGCCGCGAACGAGCCCTGAAAGGCGATATTGTGAATGGTGACGATGCTCTTGGCGACCTTGCCCGGGCCGGGGGCATAATGGAGGAAGGCGGGAGCGAGCGCTGCCTGCCAGTCATGCGCGTGGAGCAGGTCGAAATCATAACCCGGCACCGCGCCAGAGGCGAGGTCCGCGCCTGCCCGCGCCAGCACGGCGAAGCGCCGCCAATTGTCGGGCCAGTCGTTCCCGGCATTGTCGACATAGGGAAGCCCCTCGCGCGCCCAAAGCTGCGGCGCCTCGATCACCAGCAGCCGGTGGGTGCCGATCATCGCCTCGCGCAGCCAGGCCTCGGTGCCGATGATGTGCGTCCAGTGATGGACGCGCGGCGCGTCCTCGCCGATCGCGCGCATGACCTTCGGAAAGCCGGGGATCAGCGTGGTGACGGCGATGTCGTGCGGCGCCAGCGCCTCGGGCAGCGCGCCGACCACATCGGCCAGGCCGCCGGTCTTGATGAGTGGGAACGCCTCCGAGGCGACCGACAGGACGGAAAGGGTCATGGGGACTTTCAGTTGGCCAGACGGTCGATCATCGGCTGTGTGATCAGGCAGATGCCCTTATCGGTGCGGCGGAACCGGTGCCCGTCGAGCACCGGGTCTTCGCCGACCACCAGCCCGTCGGGAATCTTGACGCCGCGATCCAGGATCACGCGCCGCAACTGCGCGCCGCGTCCGATCTGGCAGAAGGGCAGGACGACGGCCTCGTTCAGCGAGGCATAGCTATGCGTGCGCACGCCGGTCGACAGCAGCGAGCGGTTGATCGATGATCCCGACACGATGCAGTCGCCCGCGATCAGGCTGGCCACCGCCGACCCGCGCCGTCCCTCGACATCATGGACGAACTTGGCCGGCGGCGTGATCTCGGCATAGGTCCAGAGCGGCCAGCTGCGGTCGTACAGGTCGAGCTGCGGCACCACGTCGGTCAGGTCCAGGCTCGCCTCCCAATAGGCGTCGACCGTGCCGACGTCGCGCCAATAGGCGCCAGGCTCGTCATGCGAGCGCACGCAACTGGCGGAGAAACGGTGCGCCTGGGCTTTGCCGTGTTCGACCAGATAGGGGATGATGTCCTTGCCGAAATCGCGGGCGGAGCCGGGCGTCTCGGCATCGCGGCGCAGCTGTTCGAACAGGAAGGCGGTGCGGAAGACATAGATGCCGAGCGACGCCAGAGACACGTCCTGATTGCCGGGGATGGAGGGCGGATCGGCGGGCTTTTCGACGAAATCGACGATGCGGTCGGTCTCGTCGACATGCATCACGCCGAAGGCGCTGGCCTCGGCGCGGGTGACCTCCAGACAGGCGACGGTGACGTCGGCGCCGCTATCGACATGCTGCTGGAGCATCAGCTCATAGTCCATCTTGTAGACATGGTCGCCCGCCAGGATGACCATGAATTCGGGCGCATAGCTCTCGATGATGTCGATATTCTGAAAGACCGCATCGGCGGTGCCCTCATACCATTGAAATTCGCTGATCCGCTGGCTGGCGGGCAGGATGTCAAAGCTTTCGTTGCGTTCGTCGCGCAGGAAGTTCCAGCCGCGCTGAAGATGCCGGATCAGCGAGTGGGCCTTATACTGGGTCGCCACGCCGATGCGGCGGATGCCGGAATTGATCGCGTTGGACAAAGCGAAGTCGATGATCCGCGCCTTGCCGCCGAAATAGACGGCGGGCTTGGCGCGGGTATCGGTCAGTTCCATCAGCCGACTGCCACGGCCGCCCGCCAGCACATAGGCCATGGCATCGCGCGCCAGCGGTTGTCCGCGCCTCAGGTCCATCGTCCGTCTCCTGTCCGTGTGTTAGTATCACAACGCGCCGGCCACGCGTTGATATTCGTGAAAAGGTCTAAATCTGGATCATCCGTCGAACCGCAGGATGACGGTGGCGAGCGGCGGCAGGGTGATCCAGGCCGCACCGTCGCTGGCATCCACGCCCCCCATATTGCCCAGCCCCGATCCCCAATATTGGGCCGCGTCGGAGTTCAGCACCTCGGTCCAACGGCCGTCATGGGGCAGCGGCAGGCGATAGGGCGCGCGGGCGACCGGCGTCATGTTGGCGATCACCGCGACCGGCTTCTCGCCCGGCGCCTTGCGCAGCCAGGCGAAGACCGAATGCGCGCTGTCATCCGCGACCAGCCATTCGAAGCCCTCGCGCTCGCAGTCGCGGGCATGGAGCGCGGGCGTGTCGCGGTAGAGATGGTTGAGATCGCGGACCAGCGAGCGCACACCCTCATGCGCATGGCTGCACCGCAGATGCCAGTCGAGCGGGCGATCTTCGGACCATTCCTCGCGCTGGGCGAATTCCTGGCCCATGAACAGCAGCTTCTTGCCCGGATAGGCCCACATAAAGGCGTAATAGGCGCGCAGATTGGCGAATTTCTGCCAGTCGTCGCCCGCCATCTTGGTGAGGAGACTGCCCTTGCCGTGAACGACCTCGTCATGGCTGAGCGGCAGGACGAAATTCTCGTCAAAGGCGTAATGGAGGCCGAACAGGATCTCGCCATGATGGTGCCGCCGATGCACCGGCTCGCGCGCCATATATTGGAGCGTGTCGTGCATGAAGCCCATGTTCCACTTGAACCCGAAGCCCAGCCCGCCGTCATGCGCAGGGGCCGAGACGCCGGGCCAGGCGGTCGATTCCTCGGCGACGGTGAAGACGCCGGGATGCTGGCCGTATACCTGCCGGTTGACCTGGCGGAGAAACTCGACCGCTTCCCAATTCTCGCGGCCGCCCTGTTCGTTGGGCACCCACTCGCCGTCCTTGCGGCTGTAATCGCGGTACAGCATCGAGGCGACGGCATCCACGCGAAGCCCGTCGATATGGTAACGCTCGGGCCAGAAGAGCGCATTGTTGACGAGGAAGCTCGCCACTTCGCGCCGCCCGAAATTATAGATGGCGGTGTTCCAGTCGGGATGGAAACCCTGGCGCGGATCCTCATGCTCATAGAGCGCGGTGCCATCGAAATGCGACAGGCCATGCGCGTCAGTGGGGAAGTGGGCTGGCACCCAGTCGAGGATCACGCCCACCCCGGCGCGGTGCGCACCATCGACGAAACGCGAAAACCCCTCCACATCGCCGAACCGCGCGGATGGGGCATAGAGACCCGTCGTCTGATAGCCCCAGCTGGGGTCGTAAGGATGCTCGGAAATGGGCAGGAATTCGATATGGGTGAAGCCCATCTCGACCACATAGGGGATCAGCCGCTCGGCCAGCGCGTCCCAACTGAGATACCAGCCATTCTCGTCGCGGTCCCAGGACCCGGCATGAACCTCATAGATGCTGATCGGGACGCGACGCGGATCGACGCCCGCCCAATGTTCGCGGTGCGCCTTGTCGTGCCAGCGATGCGCGGGGGGAGCGGTGGTGATCGAGGCGGTCTTGGGGCGAAGTTCGGCGGCAAAGGCGAACGGGTCGGCCTTCATCGGCTGTTCCGCACCATGCGGGCCGGTGATGGCGAACTTGTACGCTCGGCCCTCGCCGATATCGGGGATGAAGATTTCCCAGACGCCGACATCGAGGCGGCGGCGCATGACGTGGCGGCCGGGGTTCCAGTCGTTGAAGTCGCCGACCAGCGCCACCCGCTCGGCATTGGGGGCCCAGACGGCGAAGTGCACGCCCGCCACGCCCTGATGCTCGATCAGGTGCGCGCCCATCTTGTCGTACAGGCGGAAGTGATTGCCTTCGCCCATCAGGAAATCATCGACCGGCCCCAGCACGGGCCCGAAACTATAGGGATCGGTGATCCACCATTCCGCGCCATGCCCCTGTGCACGGTATTTGACCGGCTGGGCAGGGCCCTCGACCGCACCCTCGAACAGCCCGCGCGGATCGACCTGGTCCAGCGTGCCCAGTTCGGTGCCGCTCAGGTCGAAGGCGGTGATCGTCTCCGCCCCCGGCACCAAGGCCCGCAAAAACGTGCCGCCCGGGCCCTGATGCGGCCCCAGCAACGCGAACGGATCGGCGTTGCGGCCTTCGATCAGGGCTTCCAAGGCGGCACGGGGTGGCTTCACATCACGTTCCAGATTTCCTCGGCATATTGCCGGATGGTGCGATCGGAGGAGAACCATCCGACTTTCGCGACATTGTGGATGGCCGAGGTCGCCCAGCCCGCCTGATCCTGCCAACGGGCATCGACGCTGCGCTGCGCAGCGGTGTAGGCGTCGAAATCGGCGGCGACCATGAACCAGTCGCTGTCATACAGCCCGCCCATCAATCCCGCATAACGACCGGGATCGTCGGGCGAGAACACGCCTGAGGCGATGGCGGAGACGGCCTGGCGCAGTTCCGGGCTACCCTCGATCACCGCGCGGGGATTGTATCCGTCGCGGCGCTGGGCGGCGACCTCGTCGGCGGTCAGGCCGAAGATGACGATATGCTCGTCGCCGACATGCTCCTTGATCTCGACATTGGCGCCGTCGAGCGTGCCGATGGTCAGCGCGCCGTTGAGCGCGAACTTCATATTGCCGGTGCCCGACGCCTCCATGCCCGCGGTCGAAATCTGTTCGGACAGGTCGGCGGCGGGGATGATCTTCTCGGCCAGGCTGACATTGTAGTTCGGCACGAAGCCGACCTTCAGCAGATGGCCGACGCTGGGGTCCGAATTGACCCGGCGGGCGACGTCATTGGCCAGTTTGATGATCAGCTTGGCATTGTGATAGCTCGACGCCGCTTTCCCGGCGAACAGCTTGACGCGCGGGGTCCAGTCGCGCTCGGGGTGGCTGCGGATCTGATCGTAGAGCGCCACCGTCTCGATGATGTTGAGCAGCTGGCGTTTATATTCGTGGATGCGTTTGATCTGGACGTCGAACAACGCATCCGGGTCTATGCGCAGCCCACTCGATTCCCGGAGATAATTTGCCAGCCCCACCTTGTTGGAACGTTTGATTGCCAGAAAGCGTTCCCTGAAATTCGCGTCCTGCGCAAAATCCGTGAGCGCTATCAATTTTTCCGCGTCATCCTCGAACGCCGGTCCGATCGCCTCGCGGATCAGCGCGGTTAGCTGTGGATTGCATTGCTGCAACCAGCGGCGCGGGGTGATGCCGTTGGTCTTGTTGTTGATCCGCGTCGGATAGAGGTGATGGAGGTCGGCAAAGACCGTCTTCTTCATCAGCTCGGTATGAAGCGCCGCCACGCCGTTGACGCTGTGGCTGCCCGCAAAGGCCAGGTTCGCCATGCGCACCCGCCGCTCGCCGCCCTCGTCGATCAGGCTGATCGCGGCGATGGCGCGGTCGTCCACACCCGCCATGCCCCGCGCCTCGCGCAACAGCTTGGCGTTGATCGCATAGATCAGCTGCATGTGGCGCGGCAGCAACCGCTCGAACAGGTGCAGCGGCCAGCTTTCCAGCGCCTCGGGCAACAGGGTGTGGTTGGTATAGCCGAAGGTGCGGCGGGTGATGTCCCACGCCTCGTCGAAGCCCAGATCGTGATGATCGATCAGCAACCGCATCAGCTCGGCGACCGACACCGCCGGATGGGTGTCGTTCAGCTGGATCGCCGCCTTGTCGGGCAGGGTGCGGATATCCTTGAAATACTGGACATGCCGCCGGACGATGTCCTGGATCGAGGCCGAGGAGAAGAAATATTCCTGCCGCAGCCGCAGCTCCTGCCCCGCGGGCGAGCTGTCCGACGGATAGAGGACGCGGACCAGCGTCTCGGCCGCCAGCTGTCCCGCCAGCGCGCCGCTATAGTCGCCCGCATTGAACCGATCGAGCCGGATCTCGTCGATCGCCTGCGCGGTCCATAGCCGCAGCGTGTTGACCCGCTTGCCGCGCCAGCCGACCACGGGGGTGTCGAACGCCACCGCCTCGACCGCCTCGGCGGGCTTCCAGTGGACCGCGCCGCTCTCGGTCCCGATCACCTCTCCGCCGAAGCCGACGAAATAGGCGCTCTCGCGGCGCTCGAATTCCCAGGGATTGCCGTGGCTGAGCCAGGTCTCGGGCAGCTCGACCTGCCAGCCATCGTCGATCCGCTGGCGGAACATGCCGTTCACATAGCGGATGCCATAGCCGTAAGCGGGCAGGTCGAGACTGGCCAAGCTCTCCATGAAGCACGCCGCCAGCCGTCCCAGGCCGCCATTGCCCAGTGCGGCGTCGGGTTCGATCTCCTCCAGCTCGGCAAGGTCGACGCCCAGCGCCTGGAGCGCACCGGCCACCTGCGCCATCACCCCCATGTTCGACAGCGCATCGCGCAGCAGCCGGCCGATCAGGAACTCCAGGCTGAGATAATAGACCCGCTTGGCGCCCGCCGCATGGGCTTCGCGGGTGGAGGCCATCCAGCGTTCGATGATGTCGTTGCGGACGGTCAGGATGGTGGCGGCCAGCCAGTCGTGCGGCCGCGCATTGGCGGCATCCTTGCCGATCCGGTGCACCAGCGTGTCGACAATGGCGTCGGCCAGCGGTCCGGTGTCGTCGACGTGCAAAGTGGTGATGGTGGTCGTCATCGATTCGGCGATCCCTGTGTCCCAGTTCTCGCCAGCTTAATCGCGTGCGATCCGAAGTCACGCGCCAACATCTCGCAATGGCGAAGACGCTCAGCCCCTCGTGATGCCCCAGAGTAGGGTCAGATTAAGGCCGATAATGATGGCCGCAATAAACCAGGCTAGGATTCGCAGCCAGACCGGGCTGGCGAATGGCCCCATCATGCCCTTGTTCGCGGTGAAGCGGACCAGCGGCACCACCGCGAAGGGCAGTTGCAGGCTGAGGATCACCTGGCTGAGGACGAGCAGCTTGGTCGCGCCCGCCTGTCCGCTGGCCCCCACGACCAGCACGGCGGGCACGATGGCGAGGCCGCGGGTGATCAGCCGCCGGAGCCAGGGCGCCAGGCGCAGGTCGAGGAAACCCTCCATCACGATCTGCCCGGCGAGCGTCCCCGTGACGGTCGAATTCTGACCCGAGGCGAGCAGCGCCACGCCGAACACCACGCTCGCCGCGCCCGCGCCCAGCATCGGGGCGAGCAGGCGGTAAGCCTGGTCGATCTCCGCGACGTCTGTGCGGCCCGCGACATGGAAGGTGGCGGCGGCGACGATCAAGATCGCGGCGTTGATGAAGAAGGCGAAGAACAGCGCGACGGTACTGTCGATCGTCGCCATCCGGATCGCATCGCGCTTGCCCTCGGTCGTCAGGCCGAACGCACGGGTCTGTACCACCGAGGAGTGCAGATAGAGGTTATGCGGCATCACCGTCGCGCCCAGGATGCCGATCGCGATGTAGAGCATCGCCGGGTCGGTCAGGATGCGGGTGGTGGGCACGAACCCGGCCATCACCGCGCCCGGATCGGGGCGCGAGGCGATCAGCTCATAGAGGAAACAGCCGCCGATGATGAGGAGGAGCGCGATGATGAATGCCTCGACCTTCCGGAACCCGTAACGCTGGAGCGCCAGGATCAGGAAGACGTCGAACCCGGTGATGAGGACGCCCCAGACGAGCGGCAGGTCGAACAGCAGTTGCAGCGCGATGGCGGTGCCCAGCACTTCGGCCAGATCGCAGGCGATGATCGCGATCTCGCAGAGCAGCCAGAGGATGCGCGAGACGGGTTTGGAATAGGCTGCCCGGCACGCCTGCGCCAGGTCAAGCCCGGCGGCGATGCCGAGGCGCGCCGACAAGGCCTGAAGGATCATCGCCATGATGTTGGACAGCAGGATGACCGAGAGCAGCGCATAGCCATAGGCCGATCCGCCCGCGATGTCGGTCGCCCAGTTGCCCGGATCCATATAGCCGACCGCGACCAGATAGCCCGGCCCGGCAAAGGCGAACAGCCGCCGCAGGAAGGACGCGCCCTCCGGAATGACGATCGAACGATGGCTTTCGGCTAGCGAGCGGGTGGCGGGCGTGGCTACGGTCATCGGCCTGAAGATGTGACGGAGTTTCCGAGAACCGACAACCCGCCAAAGCGTTGCGCTGGGTCAAGTTTAAGCGGGGCAATTCCTCCCCTGCAAGGGGAGGTGGCAGGGCGAAGCCCTGACGGAGGGGTGTCCCGCTCTCGATAGGTTGTCACCCCTCCGACGCGCTGCGCGCCACCTCCCCTTGCAGGGGAGGAATCAGAGGGACGAGCCCACCACTGCGCAGGCCAGCGCCATCAGCAATCCTGCGAACCGATTGGACCGGAACCGGTACAGCGCCCCCGCACCATCTTCGGGCGTCAGCGTCACCACCTGCCACCCCAGATGCAGCGCGATCGGCACCAGCGCCGCGACCGCCAGCGGGTCCGGCCGCACCAGCCAGATCGCCCCTGCCCAGCACAGCACCGCCACAAGGTAAAACGCTCCCACGCCCGGCTTCACATGCGCGCCCATGCGCAGCGCCGAGGAGCGCACCCCGATCAGCGCATCGTCCTCGCGGTCCTGAAGCGCATAGATGGTGTCATAGCCGATCACCCAGGCGATCGACCCGGCATAGAGCAGCCAGAGCGGCGCGGAGAGCGCCCCCGCCACCTCCGCCCAGCCGACCAAAGCGGCCCAGCTGAACACCATGCCCAGCCAGGCCTGCGGCCACCAGGTGATCCGCTTCATGAAGGGATAGGCGGCGACCGGCGCCAGGCTCGCCACCGCGACGATGGCAGCCAGCGCGCGCAACTGGACGAGGACGACCAGCCCGATCAGGCACAGCGCGACCAGCCAGATCGCCGCCAGCTTGACAGAGACGAGGCCCGAAGGGATCGGCCGCGCCCGCGTCCGTGCGACCTTGGCATCCAGATCGCGGTCGACGATGTCGTTGAAGACGCACCCTGCGCCGCGCATCGCGATCGACCCCAGCAGGAACCACAGGATCAGCGGCCAGCGATCCGGCAGGCCCCCCGCCAGCGCGATCGCCCAGACGCCGGGCCAGAAGAGCAGCCACCAGCCGATCGGCCGGTCGAACCGCGCCAGCAGCGCCAGCCCCCGCAGCCGGGGCGGCAGCCGCCCGACCAGTCCCTTATGCTCGCTATCGGGTACGATCTCGATGGTGCTGGGCTCGATGGTCATGGCAAGGGGGCCTATGGCCGCGACCCGTGGCGCGCAAGGGCGTTCGACGCTATCGTCGTGCCCGTGTCCTCCCGCGATAGCCTTGCCTCATGATCGGCCTGTCGGTCGCGGTCGGCCGTTTCGTCGAGGCGCTGTTCTGGGCGATCCTGCGCGTCGCCGGGATGGTCGGCGGCGTGGTGCTGGTCGCGGCGCTGGCACTGGGCCTGGCCTGGTGGCTGATCCGGCGGCGTCGGCGCGGTTAGGGATCAGGCCGCGACCGTCGCCTGACCGGAACGGATGATGTTGAGATTATACTGCGCCAGGAAGCTGCCGCGTCCGGTGACGCTGCCCTCCAGATCGGGGCGCTCGCCGATGGTGAGGCAGTTTTCCCATGCCCCCTCCGCCAGAGGCAGCCAATGGTCGAGCGCACGGTGCGGCTCGGCCAGCGCCGCCTCCAGGAACAGGTCGCCCAGCGCGAAGAAATAGTCGGGGGACTCCGGCCAGTTCGCCATTTCGCTTTCGTTCATCGTCAGCGCCTCTTGCAGGCGCCCGGTCTTGGTGAACGCGTGCAAGGCGTTGATGACCAGATCGTGCCGCCAGTTCGCGTCCAGCGGCGTGGCGGCGAGCGCTTGGGCATAATGGTCGCAAGCGGACAGGAGGTCGCCCCGCATCTGCGCGTCCTTGCCCAATTGATAGGTCAGGTATGCGTCGTCGGGCCGGTCGGCCAGCTCGGCGAGCAGCAGCAGCCAGTGGCGGTCCATCTTGCGCGCGAGCTGCGGCGCGAGGTCGCCGTCATGCCCGATATCGAGCGCAATGCGATGGCGGGGCAAGGCGGAGGCGACCTGTTCGCGCACGCGCCCTTCATAGCGGACGCCGCGCGGCAGCAGGCGCGTCATCCATGTCCGCTGCACGGTGCCGGTGTCCGCCTCGCTGTGGACGCACGGTGCTCCCAGCCGGTCACCGGCGGTCGCACACCATTCGCGGATGGCGGCACCGTCGCCGATGATCCATTCATCGGCGTCGATGACCAGGTTCCATTCCGCATCGGCCAGCGTCAGGGCGTGATTGCGTGCGATGGCGAAGCTTTCGGGCCAGGGCAGATGATGCACCTCGGCCCCCAGCTCTTGCGCGATCGCGACCGTATCGTCCGTCGATCCGGTGTCGAGCACGACGATCCGGTCGACCCAGGGCGACACGCTGTTCAGGCAGCGGGCGATGGAGCGGGCCTCGTCGCGGACGATCAGGACGGCGGCAATGTCGGACGGGGTCCGTGTCACGGGCATGACTTTCGATACGTGCCAAGGCCGGGTGCGATGGCTCGCCGCCTCTTAGATCGCATCATGGTTATGAAAGTCTAAACGCGCGGCTATTTCGCCAGGCGGCCATCCTCCAGCGCGGCCATGTCAAAGGGGAAGAGCGTTTCGGGGTCCGGCGCGTCCACCCCATCGGCGATGGCGGCCGGGGCGATGGCGTGCAGGATGTGGCGGATGATCGCGATACGCGCGTCCTTCTTGTCGTCGGCGCGCACGACATGCCACGGCGCGAAGGGGGTGTGGGTGCGGGTCAGCATCGTGTCGCGTGCCGCCGAATATTCGGCCCATTTGGCCTGCGCGACCTTGTCCATGTCGGACACCTTCAGCGCCTTCAGCGGATCGGTCCGCCTGTCCTCCAGCCGCTTTTCCTGTTCCTTCTTGGTGATGTCGAGCCAGATCTTGACCAGCCTGATGCCGCTTTCGACCAGCATCCGCTCGAAATCGGGGGCGTCGCGCAGGAACGCTTCCTGTTCGGTGGCGGTGGAGAAGCCCATCACCACCTCTACCCCTGCGCGGTTGTACCAGCTGCGGTTGAAGATCACGATCTCGCCTGCGGCAGGCAGATGGCTGGCGTAGCGCTGGAAATACCATTGCGTCCGTTCGCGGTCGGACGGCTTGGGCAGGGCGACCACGCGGGTGGCGCGGACGGAGAGATGCTCGGTGATCCGCTTGATCGTGCCGTCCTTGCCCGCCCCGTCGCGCCCCTCCAGCACGATGACGACCCGCTCGTCGGAGCCCATCATCGCCATCTGGGTGCGAACCAGCGCCAGTTGCAGCGATTCGAGTTCTTCCTGGTAATGCTTGCCCATTCGTGCCTCCTTTGCGTGAAGAAACACCCGAAACCGCAAAAGTGGCAAGCGTCGCGCGACCCGTGTAAGCGGGGCCCATGCCCGCTACCCCCGCCTGGCCGCCGCAATCCACGCCCCGCCTGTTCGTCGACCAGCCGCTCGCTGAGGGGCCGATCCGCATCGACGGCCCCGCCGCGCATTATCTGGTGTCCGTCATGCGCACCAAGGTCGGCGATCCGGTCAAGCTGTTCGACGACCGCACCGGCGAATGGCTGGGCGTCGCGGCCTCGGTCGGCAAGCGCGACCTGACGCTGGACGTGACCCAGTTACTGCGTGAGCGCGAGGCGGTGCCCGATCTGTGGCTGTGCGCCGCGCCGCTCAAGAAGGGGCGGGTCGACTGGCTTGCCGAAAAGGCGTGCGAGCTGGGCGTGGCGCGGCTGGTGCCCGTCGTCACCCGCCGCACCGTGGTCGACAAGCCCAATACCGAGCGATTGCGCGCCCATATGATCGAGGCGGCCGAGCAATGCGGGCGCACCGCCTTGCCCGAGGTCGCCGAGCCGGTGAAGCTGCCCGCGCTGCTCCGCGACTGGCCCGAGGGGCGCGCACTGTTCTTCGCCGACGAGACGGGCGGCGTCCCCGCGCTGGAGGCGATGCGGGCGCACCAGGGCCCGGCGGCGATCCTGATCGGCCCCGAAGGCGGCTTCGACACGGAAGAGCGCGAGGCGATCCGCGCGCACCCCTCCGCCATCGGCATCGGCCTGGGGCCCCGCATCCTGCGCGCCGACACGGCGGCGGCGGCGGCGGTGTCGCTGTGGATGGCGGCGGCGGGCGATTGGCGTTGATTCACCCTATGGCGTGACGCCGCGCGCCCGCGTAAGGCGCGGTTCATGAGCACCAAGACCGCGAGCACCGCCAAGGGCGCCATCATCGAGTCCCGCGATCAGCTGATCGCAAGCTTCGCGCGGGGAGAAAAGCCCCGCGACCGCTGGCGGATCGGCACCGAGCACGAGAAGTTCGTCTATGCGCTCGGCGACCATCATGCGCCGTCCTATGACGAAGCCTCGGGCATTCGCGCGCTTTTGGGCGAGCTGGAGCAATATGGCTGGGCCCCGGTGCTGGAGGGCGGCAACGTCATCGCGCTGAGCGGCGCGGACGGCTCGATCAGCCTGGAGCCCGCCGGCCAGTTCGAGCTGTCGGGCGCGCCGCTCGACAATCTGCACCAGACCTGTGCCGAAACCGGGCGTCACCTGACCCAGGTGAAGGCGGCGGGCGACAAGCTGGGCCTCGGCTTCCTGGGCCTGGGCATGTGGCCGGACAAGACCCGCGCCGAGCTGCCCATCATGCCCAAGGGGCGCTATGCGATCATGCTGCGCCACATGCCGCGCGTCGGCTCGCTGGGGCTCGACATGATGCTGCGGACGTCCACGATCCAGGTGAATCTGGACTATGCGTCCGAGGCGGACATGGTGAAGAAGTTCCGGGTCGGCCTGGCGCTCCAGCCGCTGGCGACCGCGCTGTTCGCCAATTCGCCCTTCACCGAAGGCAAACCCAACGGCAAGCTGTCCTTCCGCAGCCATATCTGGTCGGACACCGACCCGGCGCGCACTGGCATGTTGCCCTTCGTGTTCGAGGACGGCTTCGGGTACGAGCGCTATGCCGACTATGCGCTCGATGTGCCGATGTACTTCGTCTATCGCGACGGCAAATATATCGACGCGGCGGGGCTGTCCTTCCGCGATTTCCTGAAGGGCGAACTGTCGGTCCTGCCGGGCGAGTTGCCGACGATCGACGACTGGAACGACCATCTGTCGACCGCTTTCCCTGAGGTTCGGCTGAAGACCTTCCTGGAGATGCGCGGCGCCGATGGCGGTCCGTGGAACCGCATTTGCGCACTGCCCGCGCTGTGGGTCGGATTGCTGTACGACGATGCGGCGCTCGATGCCGCCTGGGATCTGGTCAAGGGCTGGTCGCTGGACGAGCGGCAGGCGCTTCGCGACTCGGTGCCCGAACTGGCGCTCGACGCGCCGCTGCCGGGTGGTGGCCGCCTGCGCGATATTGCGGGCGAAGTGCTCGACATCGCCCATGCGGGACTGGCGGCGCGCGCGCGGGTGAACGGGGCGGGGGATAACGAGACCGGCTTCCTCGACCCGCTGCGTGAGATCGTGCGTTCGGGCAAGGTGCCCGCGCAGGTGCTGCTCGACCGCTATCATGGCGAGTGGGGTGGGGACATCTCGCGGGTTTATGAGGAAGCGAGCTTCTGATGACGGGCTTCGCGCTCTGGATGATCGCAGCCGTCGGGGCTTCGGTATTTTGTCTGGTGCGTGGTGTTCTGGATTGTCGGCGTGGGCATTATGTCTGGGGAGTGCTCGGGATCGCCAGTAGTCTGGTCTTCATGCTCACGCCGATACCAACCCATGCGGTGAAGGTTGATCTTCCCGTCAACAGCCGCTGACGGATCAACGCCAGCCTGTATTCAATGTCGCGGCGTGGGCTTCGACTTCGCTCAGCCTGAACGGGCCGCGAGGCGAAACCTCCGTTCAGCCTGAGCGAAGTCGAAGGCCAAGGGCTTACCCCCGCCCCAGAACCCAGCGGAAAAAGCGCGGCACCGCTCCATAGCGCGCCATCCAGTCATAATAGTCCCGGTACGCCGGATCGGCCGACAAATGCCGCTCCTCGGTCCTGGCCCGCCAATAATAGATGCCATTGACCACGCCCAGCAGCAGGCAACTGCGCGCGGCATCCACCCATGTTCCCGTCGACAGGATCGGGATCGTCGCGATCCACCAGAAGATGTTCTTCGACAGATAGGCCGGGTGCCGCGACACTGCATAAGGCCCGTGGGTCAGGATGCCCCGGTGCGTCAGGTTGGAAAAGCGGATGCCGAACGCCACGGTCGACCAGGCATAGATGGCGGTCAGCCCGACCAGCACCGCCCCGATCGTCGACAGGATCACGGGATGCCCCGCGAACCAATAGCTCCACTCGGCCGTCCCCGGCCGATAGTTGAGCGGGCCGTTGTCCCCCATCAGGATCGTCGGCGGATAGCAGATCAGCGCCGCCGCCCAGGCCGCCGCATAAGGATTGGCCGAGCGGATATGCGCATCGAGCGGCCGCATGGTCAGCAGATAGCCGACCGTCGCAAAGGCCACGTCGATCAGGAACATCAGCGTGATCAGCCAGTTGGCCAGCGCCACCGGATCGTGCAGCACGACCGATAGGTCGCCGCGCACGAACAGGCCGAACCCGCCCGGCACCACGCCCAGCATGAAGGGCAGGAAGAACGCCTTCACCGCCCAGGCGCGCAAATGGGCATAGATGGCCTCGGGCTCGACCCCCTTCTGCCCGGTCAGCCACGCCCCCAGCATCCACGTGCCGTCCCTCGGCTCGACCAAGCGCCGGTCGAGCCAGATCACATAGGGGATCGAAAACAGGAACAGCGCGGGCGCCATCCAGCCCAGGCACTGCATCGCGAACAGGAAGAAGCCCTGCCAATAAAAGCGCCCGGTCGCGAAGATCAGCGCGATCAGCGCGAAGGTCGCCCATAGCCCGGCCAGCTTGGTCAGGCTGATGTCCAGCGTGTCGCGCAAGGGGCGGGGATGCGCCCAGTCGATGCCGGTCGAGGCATGGCGGTGCACCTTGTCGACCAGGATCGACCAGAGCAGCATCGGCACGCCCGCGCAGAGCAGATGGACCAGCGCCGCATAGGGCCCGTCGAGATGCCTCCACCAGGCAAAGCCGAGCCAGCCGAGCGAACCCGCCAGGCCCGCCAGCCCGACGCCATGACTGACGGCAGAGGCGGGGCGCGGCGGTCGCGCCGAGGGGTGAGGGAGATCGGCCATGGGATGCGGGGCTTAGCGCAATTCGGTAAGCAAGGCGTTAGGCCGGACATCTATTCTTCCCTCGCCCCTCTCTGAGGGGAGAGGGTTGCGCAGACTTGGTCTTTGCGCAGCAAAGGCTTAGTCGGAGCTGGGTGAGGGGTGGGCGCTCGGGGACCGAGCGCGCGAGCCAAAGGCTCGCTCAACCCCTCACCCAAGCTGCGCTAGCCAGCACGCTGGCAAGCTTCGCTAACCCTCTCCCCTGTCCAGGGGAGAGGGAAGGGACAAGCGCCATGAATGTCGATCGGCCCCAGGGCCTATCACAATCCTACCCGCGAGCGGGGAAGACCATGGGTCACTCCGCCGCCAGAATCCCCTGAATCTCTTCTTCGCTAATCCCGAACGCGGCGGCTAGGCCGCCGGTCGACGCGCCGCGCTTGGCCAGTTCGCGGATCCGCCCCTCGTCGACCACCGTCGTATAGCCGCGCGTGTCGCGCTGCTCGCGCACCACGTCCTTGCGACCGGAGGTGCGGTGGCGCTTCGCGGCGGCGGCGTGCGGGTCTTTTTCGGCGGCGGCGATTTCGGCCTCGCGCCGGGCGGTGCGTTCGGCTTCGCGGGCCGCCATGTCCCGCTCGCGATTGGCGGCGCGCGCTTCCAGCCGGCTGGCCATCAGCGATTCGCGCTCGCTGGCCCGTGCCTCGCGCGCCTTGGCACGGGCCGCGGCGCGCTCCTCCAGGCTGTCATTGGTGCGGACGCGCAAGCCGCCTTTGGCGGGCGTCACGCCCCAGCTGTCATCGACCAATTCCGCCTCCATCCGCTGCAAGGCGGTCGTCTATAGCGGCGGCACGGGCCAGGGCCAGCGGGATTGCCGAAAGGATTGATCGCATGGCGAGGCAACAAGTGGGCGATCCGCAGGTTATTGATCCAGACTATAAATCCGGGAGGCCGCGATGAACCCTATGCTCGACCCCGACCTGATCGAATATATGGACGACCAGACGTTACTGGCCGCCTATGCGCTGGCGACCGGGGCCGCCGATCGCGACGATATCGCCACGATCAGCGCCGAGCTCGCCCGCCGCAACCTGGCCCCGCCACCGCCCCTGTCTGGTGTGGTCGGGCGTGCCGACTTGCGAGCCGCATCGTTCCACGCCTGAGGGGTTTTCCGCTTACTGGCGGATATACCGGAAATACCACACCTCATGCCCTTGACGCCGGGCCTTGCGTTCGTAGCGCGTCTCGGGCCAGTCGGCGGGGCGGGTCAGGAAGTCGGTCGGGGTCTCTGCCTGCCAGACGAAATCCTGCCGCGCGTTCATGATCATCATCGACCAGTGGCAATAGGTCGGATCGTCCGTGCCCAGGCGAAACTCGCCGCCCGACTTCAGCTTGCGCGCGATGGTGTCGAGCGGGCCGTGGTTCATCATCCGCCGCTTGGCATGGCGCGCCTTGGGCCAGGGATCGGGGTGGAGCAGATAGACGCGGTCGAGGCTCGCATCGGACAGCCGCTCGATCACCTCCAGCGCGTCACCCATGTGCAGCCGGACATTGGCGAGGTCGCGGTCGCGGATATGGCCCAGCGCGCCGACCACGCCGTTCAGGAAGGGCTCGCAGCCGATAAAGCCGGTGCCGGGTGTCGCCTCGGCCTGGCCCGCCAGATGCTCGCCTGCGCCGAAGCCGATCTCGACCTGGAGCGGACGATCGTCGCCGAACAGCCGCGTCGCATCCAGCGGCCCGTCTTCGGGCACGCTGAGCGCCGGCAGCATGTCCTCGACCAAAGCGGCCTGGCCTTGGCGCAGCTTATGCCCCTGTCGCCGACCATAGAGGCGGCGGATCGTCGTCGGATCGTTCATCGCGCGCCCTTAGCGCGGGGAAGGGGCGGGAGCCAAGAGCGCGTGCGCGCGTTGCTGGCGGGGAATGGATCAGGATGACAGCAAAGCCGAAGGCAAGGCGCAGAAAGCCGCCGATGCCAAGGACCTCCACCGTGCGGTGCGCGAGGCGGGGGAGAGCGAACTCGACCGCCCCGCAGGCGCGTTGTTCTGGTCGGGGCTGGCGGCGGGAATCGCGATCCACAGCTCGCTGATCGCCGAGGGCGCGCTGCATGCGGGTTTGCCCGAGGCATCGTGGCGCGAGCTGGTCACGGCGCTCGGTTATCCGGTCGGGTTCCTCGTGGTGATCCTGGGGCGGATGCAGTTGTTCACCGAAAGCACGATCACCGCGATGCTGCCGCTGGTGACCAGGCCATCGGGCTGGGCGTTGCAACGGACGCTGCGGCTGTGGGGGATCGTGCTCTTCGCCAATCTGATCGGCACCGCGCTCGCCGCCGGGATGGTCGCGGGCGGGGCGCTGGGGAATCCTGAGATTCGCGAGGCGATGATCGCGGTGTCGGCGGGCATTCTGGACCTGAACGGGTGGCAGACGTTCATCAACGCCATCCCCGCCGGTTTCCTGATCGCGGTGGTCGCCTGGATCTTGCCCAACGGCCGGACCCAGGCCTTCTGGATCATCCTGGCGATCACCTATGTCATCGCCATTGCGGGATTTAGTCATTCGATCGTCGGCGCGGACGAGACCTTCCTGTTGCTTTTCACGGGGAAGGTCACGATCGAACAAGCCGTGTTCGGGCTGATGCTCCCGGCGATACTCGGCAATCTGGTCGGCGGCGCGGGGCTGTTCACCTTGCTCGCGCATGGCCAAGTGCAGGGCGAGACGCGGGAATAGGCGCTATTTCGGTCGTGGCCCCGGAGAGATCCGGTTGCCTTGCACGATCCAGAAACTTTTGTCTTTGGTGAGGACGAAGACAGGCGAGGCCAGGCTGTAGGATGCGAAGACGTGGATTTCGGTCGGGACCGGGTCCATCAGATGGGTGATGAAAAGCCCGGCTTCCTTCCCGTCCTTTTTGACGTCGGGTTTGGGCAAATTCAGGCAGCTGAGACTGAAGGCCCGCGTGCTGACGATCTTGCCATCGGGCGCGATGACGATGCGGTAATTGCCGCCCATCATATAGCTGTCGTTCGTCACCTGTGGCGTCAGCAGATAGACGGTTACCGGCCCGCCATCGGCCGAGGGAATGACGACGCTATTGAATGGGGCCGGGGTGCATGGGCGATAGCCTTGCGTCTCGGCAGTGGTGCTGGCGATTTCGCGGGCACGGGCGAGGATCATCTGTGCGGGCGTCAGCGGTTCCGGCTTGGCGAGGATTTGATGCCGGACGACCTTGCCGCCACGCACGTCGGCGACGAAGAAGGCGCGGGCCGTCGTCGCTTGCCCCTTGAAATAGGTTGCGCGCAGCGTGTCGCGGTCGAGCGGTTCGATGACATAGCCGCCCGCACCCGTCAGCTGATCCCTGGGCACATCCTCCAGCAGCGAGTCGGTGCTGACCCAGGCCGCCCGGTCGAAGGCGTAGATCATCGCGCCATAAGCGGAGGCGTCGGCGATGCGTTGCTGGTCCGAGCGTTCGTCTTGGATCACGGCCGTGGCCGGACTCGCCACGGCCAGGATCGCGGCCATCCCGATCATTTGCATCGCATACCTCCCCCAGGTCGCGGGGCGCAGGCTGACGCGGGTCGGGCCGTTGGGCAAGCCATGCCCACAAAGAAAAAGGCCCGTGCGAATGTCTCCGCACGGGCCTTTTCTCAGCAACGGTCGCGTGCCGGATCAGGCGGCGACGGCGGCCTTGATCTGGTCGACCAGGTCGGTCTTTTCCCAGGTGAACAGCGCGCCTTCGGCCTCACGACCGAAGTGACCATAAGCGGCGGTCTTGGAATAGATCGGCGCGTTGAGCTTCAGATGCTCGCGAATGCCCTTGGGCGTCAGGCGGACCAGCTTGGGCAGCGCAGCCTCAAGCTTGGCTTCCTCGACGGTGCCGGTGCCATGCAGGTCGACATAGACCGACAGCGGCTCGGCGACGCCGATCGCGTAGGACAGCTGGATGGTGCAGCGCTTGGCCAGGCCCGCCGCAACGACGTTCTTGGCGAGGTAGCGCGCGACGTAAGCCGCCGAACGGTCGACCTTGGTCGGGTCCTTGCCGCTGAACGCGCCGCCGCCATGCGGTGCCGCGCCGCCATAGGTGTCGACGATGATCTTGCGGCCGGTCAGGCCGGCATCACCGTCCGGGCCACCGATCTCGAACAGGCCGGTCGGGTTGACGTAAATCTGCTTGTCGTCCGGCAGCCAGCCCTCGGGCAGGATGTCGGTCAGCACCGACTTTACATAGTCGCGAAGCTTGGCCTGGCCGGCCTCGTTCGACAGCTCGGCCGAGTGCTGGGTCGACACGACGATCGCGGTCGCGCGGACCGGCAGGCCGTTCTCGTACTGCAGCGTGACCTGGCTCTTGGCGTCGGGCTCCAGGAAGGGGGCCGCGCCGGAGTGGCGGTCGGCCGCCATCTTTTCCAGGATCTTGTGGCTGTAATAGAGGGTCGCGGGCATCAGGCCGGGCGTCTCGTCGGTCGCATAACCGAACATGATGCCCTGGTCGCCGGCGCCTTCGTCCTTGTTGCCGCTCTCGTCCACGCCCATCGCGATATGCGCCGACTGGCCGTGCAGGTTGTTCGAGAAGTCGAAATGCTGCCAGTGGAAGCCCGACTGCTCGTAACCGATCCGCTTGACGGTATCGCGGACGGTCCGCTCGATCTCCTCCAGCGCGCCCTCGGCCCACTGGTTATTCTCGAACACGCCCTTGCAGCGGATTTCACCCGCCAGCACGACCTTGTTGGTGGTGGTCAGGGTCTCGCACGCGATGCGCGCTTCGGAGTCCTTGGACAGGAACAGGTCGACGATCGCGTCGCTGATCTGGTCGGCGACCTTGTCGGGGTGACCTTCGGAAACCGATTCCGAGGTAAAGATGTACGAGTTCCGCATTCCCGTCCTCATAAGGATATAAAGATAGCTTTATATCGGTCCTAGCGGGCGCGGCGGCGAATGGCAACGCCGATCGCGGCCAGGCCCATGGCGATGGCCAGCGCCAGCATGTTGCCGATCCGCGAAAAGAGCGTCGGCGGCAGCGCGGCGGGCAGGGGTGCCTCGGCGGCACCCGCCGTCTCGTGCGGCACGGTCGCGACCAGGCGGCCATCGGCGGCGATGATCGCCGATATGCCGGTCGGCGTGGCGCGGATGATCGGCAGCCCTTCCTCGATCGCGCGCATCCGCGCCTGGGCCAAATGCTGGGGCGGGCCCCAGCGGCCGAACCAGGCGTCGTTGGATGGATTGAAGAGCAGGCGCGGGCGATGGGCTTCGTCCACGACCTGGCCCGAGAAGATGATCTCGTAGCAGAGCTGGACGCCCACCGGCCCGAAGTTCGGCACGCGCAAGGAACGCGGTCCGGGGCCGGGGGTGAAGTCCATGTCGCCGGGGACTAGCCGCGCCAGGCCCAGCGGCTTCAACAGCCAGGGCATGGGCAGATATTCGCCATAAGGCACCAGATGCGCCTTGTCGTAGCGGCCGGTGATCTGGCCATTGGCGGCGATCGCGAAGACGCTATTCGCTGCGCTCGCCACCCGCTTGCGGTCGGGTGAGAAATAGAGTGCGGTGCCGCCGACCATAGCGGTGTCGCGGGGGCCCAGCACATTGGCGATCTGGCGGCGCGTCCAGAAGGGCGGGGCATAGTTGAACCCAAAATAGGCCCAGTCGGGATAGCCGTCCTCGATCATGTCGCGCACCACGCCCTCGGGCCAGACGACCAGGCGCGGGCGGGGGCCGGGGCGGCCTGACAATTCGATCAGGCGCCGGAGCAGCAGCGGTCCGTCGCTCTCGCCGCGTTGGTCCTGGCTGACATCGGGCTGGACCACGCGGACCAGCGGCGCGTCGGCGGCGGGCTCAGGCGCGCGGGTGAGGGGGGCGGATAGGGCGGCCAGGCCCGTTGCGGGGACCATCACCGCCGCCAGATGCCAGCGCCTGCGAAGTGCGAGCCAGATCGCGCCCGCCAGCACCACGGTCAGCCCAGACAGCGCATAGGTGCCGACGAACGCGCTCATCCGCGCCACGCCGATGACCGGCAACCAGGCGACCGACAAGGGATCCCAGGCATAGCCGGTGAACAGCCGGGCCCTCAGATATTCGGTCGCGATCCAGGCGGCGCCGAAGATCAGTACATAGGCCGTATCCGCCCGTCGTCCGCGAAAGCGCCACGCCACGCCCGACGCGGCCATCGGGAATATGGCGAGGTACAGCGCGAGCCCTACCGCCGCGACATAGCCCAGCACCGGCGGCATCTTATCCTGAAAGTCGAAGGCGTGCTGGAACCAGTTGTTGTTGACGGTGAAATGTCCGACCCCGAACGCCCAGCCGCGCCACAAGGCGCTTCGGATGCTGGGGGCATCCTGCACCAGGGCGAGAAGGACGATCAGCCCAACGAGCAGCAGCGGCCAGAGGTCGAGCGGGGCGAAGCCGCAGGCGGCGACGGCCCCGGCGATCAGGGCGATGAGAGCGGGATAGCGGGTCACGGCGGCAGGATATGGCGCGGGCCTGTGACAGGAGCAATGCGGGATCATCCTGAAATTCCTCCCCTGGAAGGGGAGGGGGACCATGCGCAGCATGGTGGAGGGGTATCGCCGCTTGTTGTGGTCCGCTCTCCTGGCCGTGACACCCCTCCGTCGGGCTACGCCCGCCACCTCCCCTTCCAGGGGAGGAAAGGCTGGCAAATCGGCCCTCGCCACCCTAGCTTGCGCCCATGACCCTGCGCCCCTTCCACCTCGCCTTCCCGGTCCACGACCTGGCCGCCGCCCGCCATTTCTATGGTGAAATCATGGGCTGCCCCGAGGGCCGGTCGAGCGATCACTGGATCGACTTCGACCTGTTCGGCCACCAGATCGTCGCGCATCTCGATCCCGCCGCCGAGCCCGTCGCCGTCGAGAATGCGGTCGACGGGCATCAAGTGCCGGTGCCGCATTTCGGCGTCGTCCTGACCATGGCCGACTGGGAAACCCTCGCCGCCCGGGTCGAGGCGGCGGGCGTGGCCTTCGGCATCGCGCCCTATGTCCGGTTCAGGGGCCAGCCGGGCGAGCAGGCGACGATGTTCTTCCGCGATCCCAGCGGCAACGCGCTGGAGTTCAAGGCCTTTGCCGACGATTCGATGCTCTTCGCCACAGAGATGCCCGCATGAGCGCCCCCGTTTCGCTCGATATCCCGCACCAGCTCGGCAAGGAGGGCGTGCGCCAGCGGTTGGACGGGAGCATCGGCAAGATCGGGCGGATGATCCCCGGCGGCGCGACCGTCGAGCATCGCTGGGACGGCGACACGATGCACTTCACGGTCGGCGCGATGGGCCAGTCGATCGGCGCGCAGGCCACCATCTATGAGGACAAAGTCCATGCGGTGGTGAACCTGCCCGCTTTCCTGTCGCTCTTCTCCAGTCAGCTGGAGGCGGTGATCCGGTCGGAGGCGCCGAAGCTGTTGAAATAAGGACCCCGCTTAGGGGAAAGGGGGGTATATGGCGCTTCATACCTGGTGGCTGTTCGTCGGGGCTGTATTCCTGTTGTCGGGAACACCCGGTCCCAACATGCTGCACATCATGACCCGCTCGGTCGATATGGGGCTGCGACGCAGCGTCGCCGCCATGGCGGGGTGCCTGAGTGCGGTAGTCCTCGTGCTCGCCGCCTCTGCCGCGGGACTCACCACGCTGTTGCTCGCGCTGCCGGGGGCGTTCGAGGTGATCCGTTATGCGGGTGTCGCCTATCTGTTGTTCCTGGGGATCAAGGCTTGGCGGGCCGAGGTCGCGCCGGTCGATGTCGGCGACGGGGCGATCCCGCCCGGCCTGTCGCGGCGCGCGGTATTTCGCGGCGGCTTCCTTATCGGGATCAGCAATCCCAAGCTGATCCTGTTCGCGGTCGCCTTCCTTCCGCAGTTCATCAACCCGGCGGAAGCGCAGGCGCCGCAATTCGCGATCCTGGTCGTCACCTTCGCGGTGATCGAGGCGCTGTGGTATGCGGTCTATGCGCTGGGCGGCCGATCGCTGGCGCGCTACCTCGCTCGGCCGATGGTCAAGCGGGCTTTCAACCGGCTGACGGGTGCGATCTTCATGGGATTCGGCTTGGCCCTCCTGAAGGTGAAGCCCAGCTGAGCAGTCCAAGGGGCCCCGATCGGCCGGGCCCCTCGGATTATCTCGCCGCGCTGACCTTCCACACCACATTGCCCACATCGTCCGCGACCAGCAGGCCGCCGGTCTTGTCAACGATCACGCCCACGGGGCGCCCCTGCGCTTCGCCCTTGGCGTTCAGGAAGCCGCTGACCACGTCGACCGGCTTGGCCTTTGGCGTCGGGAAGGCGCCGGGGCCGAAGGGGACGAAGACGACCTTGTAGCCCGAGGGCGGCTTGCGGTTCCACGAACCATGTTCGCCGATAAACGCGCCGTTCGCAAAGCGCTCGCCCAGCTTCGCGCCGGTCGAGAAGGTCAGGCCGAGTGCTGCCACATGCGGCCCCAGCGCATAGTCGGGGCGCTTTACATATTGCTGGAGCGCGGGCTGGGCGGGCTGGACGCGATTGTCGGGATAGCCGCCCCAATAATACCAGGGCCAGCCGAAGTGATCGCCGAATTCGACCTGGGTCAGATAGTCGGGCGCCAGGTCCGAGCCGAGCATGTCGCGCTCATTGACCACGGTCCACAGCCGCCCATTGGCGGGATTAAGCGCCATGCCGGTCGGATTGCGCAGCCCCGCCGCATAGATGCGCCAGTTCTTGTCCTTTGGCCACACCTGCAGGATGGCGGCGCGGTTCTTCTCGGCGTCCAGCCCGTTGTCCGCGATATTGCTGGCCGAGCCGACCGAGACGAACAGCGTCTGCCCATCGCCCGAGGCGATCACGTTGCGGGCCCAGTGATTGCCGCCACCGCGCAACGGCACGACCTTCTCCGGCTTGGCCGTGATCTTCGTCTCGCCCTCTACATAGGGCACGCGGACCAGCGCGTCGGTGTCGGCGATGTAGAGCTGCCCGTCGAACAACACCATGCCGAAGGGCGAATTGAGCCCGGTCATAAACGGCGTCTTCAGGTCCGCCTTGCCGTCGCCATTGGTGTCGCGCAGCAGGGTGATGCGATTGGCGGACGGCACCGCCGCGCCCGCCCGGCCCAGGAAGAAGTTCATCACCCGGTCGACGATTCCCGAGCTGGGGCGCGGCGGCGAATTGGTCTCGGCGACCAGTACATCGCCATTGGGCAGTTCGTACAGCCAGCGCGGATGGTCCAGGTTGGTCGCAAAGGGCTGGATCGTCAGGCCCGGTGCGACACTCGGCTTTGCGCCATTCGCCCAGCCGACCGGCTTGGCGATGCCGACGGTCGGGATGACCTGTTCGCGCGGCGCCTCGATCACCGGCTGCTTGCCCGCGACCTGGTCGACGCTCAGCCGCGCGGTATCGGGCCAGGCGAGCCAGGCGATGACGGCGATACCGATCAGGACGATGATGCCGAGGACGATCAGGACATGTTTGCGCATGGCCCACAGATAGGCCGAGCGTGCGGGCTGGGGAAGGGGGCGATATGCCGTTCCGGAGCAGATCGGGGGCCGCCCCAGGCCCGTCGCGTCATGCCCCTGCAAAAGGGCGGCCGCCGATGCAAAATGGGAGTGCATCGGCGGCCATCGACCATGCGAGGATCAGGGAGTTTACCCGCATGGTCGAAATCGGGAAGTTTGGGTGTCCATAGTCTTGCGGAATGTCTTGGGGACAATGTTTCCGCCGACACTCATGGACTAGGGCGATTTACGCGGCGACGGAAATCGATTTAATTGCTACCCGTGATCGGATGAGCGAATGACGCCGCCGGCCGTCTACTCGGCCTCGGACGCGACCGCCGGATGCAGGCGCAGGCGATGGATGCGACGCTCGTCGGCCTCCGTCACCTCGATCCGCCAGCCGCTCGGATGGTCGATGCAGGTGCCGGGCTCGGGCACCTGGCCCGCCAGCACGGCGGTCAGGCCGCCCAGCGTGTCGACATCGTCCTCGGCCTCTTCCAGTGCCGGATCGACCGCACGGCCGACTTCCTCCAGGCTGACGCGCGCATCGGCATCCCAAGCCCCGCCGTCGAGCGGCACGAGCAGCGCCTGCGGCGCTTCGTCATGCTCGTCCTCGATCTCGCCGACGATCTCCTCGATCAGGTCCTCGATGGTGACCAGGCCCTCGGTGCCCGAATATTCGTCGAGCACCACCGCCAGATGCACCCGCTTCTGGCGCATGTCGGCCAGCAGGTCGAGCGCGCCGCGCGACATCGGCACATAGAGCGGATCGCGGATCAGCCCGGCGAGCGTTGCGGGATGCTCCGCGCCGGTCGCCAGGATGTTGAAAACGTCCTTGATATGGACCATCCCGATGATCGCATCGAGCGTCTCGCGATAGACGGGCAGGCGGCTGTGCCCCGCCTCGGCGAAGATCTGGACCAGATGGTCGAAGGTCGTCTGTTCCTCGACGGCGATGATGTCGGCGCGCGGCACGCCCACATCGCCGGCATCGCGCTCGCCGAAATGCAGCAGGTTGCGGACCATCTGCCGCTCCAGCGGGGTCAGGTCGCCCTTGGCATCGGGGCCGGGATCGCCCTCATGCCGGTCGATCGCCTCTTCCAACTGGTCGCGCAGCGATTCTTCCTGATCGCCGCCGAAGATCAGGGATTTCAGCCCCTGCCAGATGCCGGATTCATGGGAGTCACCGTTGCCGGTGCTGCTACTGGGGCCGTCGGCCATCGGGGGGTGTCAGTCCTCGCGCACTAGATAGGGGTCGGCGATGCCGAGGCTGGCCAGCGCGTCGCGTTCGATCGCCTCCATCGCTTCGGCCTCGTCATCGTTCATATGGTCATAGCCTAGCAGATGCAGCACGCCATGCACCAGAAGATGCGTGGCATGTGTTTCGGCCGAAATCCCGCGCTCGGCCGCCTCCGCCACGCAGACGCCGTGCGCCAGGACGATATCGCCCAGCAGCACTTCGCCATCGTCCGAATTCTGCGTGACCGTCTCGATCAGGTCGGGCTGCACCATCGGGAAGGACAGGACGTTGGTCGGCTTGTCCTTCTGGCGATACTGGTGGTTGAGCGCGTGGACCTCGTCGTCGCTGGTCAGCCGGACCGAGATCTCGATCAGTGCGGGCGTGGTCAGCAGGGGGCCGTGCGGCGTCCGCTCGATCGCGGCGCGCGCGGCACGGGTGGCCAGCGTCTCCCAGCTTTCCTCGTCCCCGGACCAGGGCTCTTCATGGATCAGGGCAATCTCGATCATCGGGGCCTTTCCGGGGCAGCCAGGTCAGTCAGGGCGAAATCGTCGCCCTTGTACAAGAGTTCCGCCGCGACGCCATGGGCACAGGCATAGGCGAAGCAATCGCCCATGTTGAGGCGGGCGGGGTGATGGCCCTTGCCGTAGCGGGCATGGGCGATGACGGCCTGTTCGGCTTCTTCCGCGCCGATCGGCATGAGCTTGAGACCGAGTGCGATGCGGAATCGTTCGACCTCGGCCCATGCCAGTTCGACGCTCGTATCACGCGCGCGGCGGACTGCCGCCATCGTCTCCCAGAGCGCGATGGCGCTCGTCAAACGACGTTCGTGGCGCTCGAGCCGATCCGCAAGCATATCGACATCCGGCTCTTTGAGGATGATCGCGACCAGAGCGGACGCGTCGACGAACAGACTCACAGGCCGCCCGAAAGATCGTCGTAAAATGCCTTGTCGATGACGATTCCTGTCGGTGGCGGTAGCGGCGAAGTACGGTGCAGTTCGGCGATGACATCTCGAAGCGGTCGCCGGTCTGGCTGTTCAGGCGGGCCTTTTGCCAGCAACTCCGCCAAAGCCCGCCGAATTGCCTCCTCCTCGCTGACGCCGAGCCGCCGGGCGGCGAGCGCGACCTGCTCGCTCGTCTCGGAGCCCAGCGTCAGCGGAGGATAGGGATCGCGTTCGGCCATGGTCCCATCCTATATCAGGCGTTCGGCCCTTCATAGGCATCGACGATCCGCCCGACGATCGGGTGACGGACGACGTCGGCGGCGGTGAAGCGGCTCATGGCGATGCTCTCAATGCCTTCCAGACGACGCACGGCATCGGCCAGGCCAGAGGCCGCGACGCCGCCGGGCAGGTCGACCTGGTTGGGATCGCCGCAGATGACCATGCGGCTGTTCTGGCCGAATCGGGTCAGGAACATCTTCATCTGCGCGGGCGTGGTGTTCTGCGCTTCGTCGAGGATGACGAAGGCATCGGCCAGCGTCCGGCCGCGCATGAAGGCGATGGGCGCGATCTCGATCTCACCACTGGCGATCCGCCGCTCCACCTGCTCGGCGGGGAGGCAGTCGTGCAGCGCGTCGTAGAGCGGGCGGAGATAGGGATCGACCTTCTCCTTCATGTCGCCGGGCAGGAAGCCCAGCTTCTCGCCCGCCTCGACCGCCGGGCGCGACAGGATCAGGCGCTGGACCGATCCGGTGATGAGCTGCGCCACCGCCTGCGCCACCGCCAGATAGGTCTTGCCGGTGCCCGCCGGGCCGAGCGCGAAGATCATGTCGTTCGACACGAGCTCCTTCATGTAATGCGCCTGGGCGGGGGTGCGCGGCACGATCGTCTTCTTGCGCGTGCGGATCATGATCGGCGGCGCCGAGGAGCGTTCGGCGCTCAGGATGCCGTCCAGCGTCGGTTCGGATGCCATGGCGATCGATGCGTCGACCAGGCCGGTATCGACCTCCTCGCCGCGCTGGATCCGCGCATACAGGTCGTTCAGCACGTCGCGCGCCAGCGCCACCTGCTCGGCGGTCCCCTCCAGCCCGACACGGTTGCCGCGCGCGGTGATGTAGACGCCCAATCGATTTTCCAACGCGACCAGATTGCGGTCATATTGGCCGAACAGCTGCGCCAGCACTTGCGGCTTGTCGAAGCTGAGTTCCGCCCGGCTGCGTTCACCGGCCTGGGCGGGGAGGGGCTTGCGGCTCATGCGGTCCTTTCACCGTCTGTGGTTGCCACCAAGATGGGGTGGCGGCGGTCGGAACGCCAGCGAAATTGCGTGACATGGGTGTGACGTTCGCAAGGTTTTTGGCGCGCAGAGGCGCGGAGGACGCAGAGAAGAAGAGCACGTCCTCGCGATCGGGAGACCCTCTTCTTCCTCCGCGCTCTCTGCGCCTCTGCGCGATCAAGAAAATTTGGTTCGCGCGAAGACGCGAGGACGCGAAGATGGCGTATCAAAGTACCGTGTCTTCCGTCCGCGATGACGGGATGCGCTTGTGACGAGCGATACCTCTTTGCGCCGTCGCGTCTTCGCGTGAACGATCGGCATCGCATGGGCTTCGACTTCGCTCAGCCTGAACGGAGGTAGGGGGGACGGCTTACGCCGCAGCCTTCACCTTCGCCTGTCCGGTCAGCGAGTTCGGGCCCGCCGCGACCAGTTCGACCTCGACCAGGTCGCCGATCTGGTGGTCGCCGATCAGATGGACCGACTGGAGCCAGGGCGACTTGCCGAGCATCTGGCCGGGCAGCTTGCCGCGTCGCTCGAGCAGGACGGTGCAGGTGCGCCCAACGCTCGCCAGATTGAACGCGTGCTGGTCGCGGTTGAGCGCGGCCTGCAGGCGCTGGAGCCGGTCGTCCATCACCTCGGCGGGAACCTGATCCGCCATGGTCGCAGCGGGCGTGCCGGGGCGGGGGGAGTATTTGAAGCTGAACGCCTGGGCATGGCCCATCGCGTCGACCAAGCTCAGCGTGTCGGCGAACTCTTCCTCGGTTTCGCCGGGGAAGCCGACGATGAAATCGCCCGACAGCGCGATGTCGGGGCGCCCCGCGCGGACCCGGTCCATGACGCGCATATAGCTGTCGCGCGTATGCTGGCGGTTCATCGCCTTCAGGATGCGGTCATTGCCCGACTGGACCGGCAAATGGAGGAAGGGCATCAGGCTCTCGACATCGCGGTGCGCGTCGATCAGCCCCTGCGTCATGTCGTTGGGATGGCTGGTCGTATAGCGGATGCGGTGCAGCCCCGGAATCCGGTCCAGCTCGCGGATCAGCCCGTGCAGGCCGCGGTCGTCGGCGTCGTTCCACGCATTGACGTTCTGGCCCAGCAGCGTGATCTCACGCGCGCCCGCATCGACCAGCGCCCGCGCCTCGTCCATGATCGCCGAATAGGAGCGGCTGACCTCCGCGCCACGCGTATAGGGCACGACGCAATAGGTGCAGAATTTGTCGCACCCTTCCTGCACCGTCAGAAAGGCCGAGGGGCCGACCTTGCGACGGCCGGGCAGGTGGACGAACTTCGACTCGACCGGCATGTCGGTGTCGAGCGCGGCCTCGCCCGCCGCCGCCTTCGCGACCAACTCGGGCAGGTTGTGATAGGCCTGCGGACCGACGACGACGTCGACCTTGGCGCGGCGGACGATCTCCGCGCCTTCGGCCTGGGCGACGCAGCCCGCGACCGCGATCATCGGCTTGCGACCCTGTTCGCCCGCGTCCTTGCGCAGGCGGCCAATGTCCGAATAGACCTTTTCGGTCGCCTTTTCCCGGATATGGCAGGTGTTGAGCACGACCAGATCGGCGGCGGCGGCATCGTCGGTCGCCGACAGGCCTTGCGCGGCCATCAACTCGGCCATGCGCTCGCCGTCATAGACGTTCATCTGACAACCGAAGGACTTGACGTGAAAGGTCTTGGGGGATGCGGGCATGGCGCGCCCCTTATCGCAAAAGGCGCGCGCTCGCCAGCGTCGGGCGATGTCCTTCATTCCTTCCCTGCAAGGGGAGGGGGGCGTGCGCAGCTTGGTGGAGGGGTGCCGCGTTATCGAGAGGGTGACACCCCTCCGTCAGGGCTTCGCCCTGCCACCTCCCCTTTCAGGGGAGGAATATTGGCTCTCAGCCCTGGGGCAGGCAGACGCGGGTTTCGTCCGCCATGTCGCTGCTCTGGCGATACAGGTCGGTGAAGGCCGAATAGGCTGCGTCGCGAGGCGCCTGCGGTTTGGAGGCGCCATAGCGGGTGATCGTCACCGCTTCCGCATCGGTCACGACCGGGCCGCTGGAGCCGCGTGTCAGGACGCGGACCAAGGTCGTGCGGGTGGGGTCGTTATGGCTGACATACCAGCCATTGTGCGCGGCGACCGCCTTGGCGAAGGTCGCCCATTGGCCGGGCTTGATCTTGCTGTGGCGGATCGTGGCGGGCTGGGTCCCGCCGGGGCAGGGATTCGCCATCTGGGCGCTTGCGGCAGTGGCGGTCAGTAGGCTGGCGGCAACGAGAATCGTCTTGAGCATGGCATATCCCCCATCTGATCGCCGCCATCCTATCGCCAGGCTCGCGCGCTGGCGATGCAGGATTTCGGGCAGGATTTCAGGAGGCTGCGATCCGCCGTCGCGCCTCGGCCGCGATGGCCTTGCGATCGGGGAAGGCGGCGGGATCGAAGGGCGCCAGATAGTGGAGCGTCACGGTGAAGCGCCCCGGTCGGCGCAGCACCCGCCTGGCGTGCGCATCGCCCGGATCACTGCCCAGCCACGCGAGATCCGCCGAGGCCGCGCCATAATCGATTCGCACCGGCTGGACCCGAATGCCGGGCAGGGCGGGGACCAGCGCGGCGAACAGCGCGGGCTTGAAGGGCAGGAGGGCCAGGTCGTCGCCGGTCGTCCCCTCCGGAAAGACCGCCAGCGGCTGTCCCTCGGTCAGCGCCGCGCGGATCGTCGCGACCTGATCGCTCACGCCCAGCCGGTCGCCGCGTTCGACGAACAGCGTGCGGTTGAGGCTCGCCAGCCAGCCGATCAGCGGCAGTCGCGCCACCTCCGCCTTCGCGACGAAACGCGTGCCGGACGTACCCGCGAGCAGGAGGATGTCCATCCAGCTCAGATGATTGGCGGCGATCATCACATCGCGGCGCTCAGGTGCCCCGATGACACGGATATCGGCGCCAAGAATGATCGCCACCCGGCGCAGGAACCGGCGCGGCCAGGGCGAGAACCGCCCCAGCGCGCGCCAGATTCCATGCAGCGCCAGCGCGACGAGCAGCGCCCCCACGATGCACGAAAGGCGACCCGCTGCACGCAGGCCGCCCTTTTGATCGGCGTCGACAGAGGCCGCGAGCGCGCTCACCCCTTGCGGTCGAGGCTGACGCCGTAGAGTTCCATCCGGTGATCGACCAGGCGGAAGCCCAGCTTTTCGGCGATCGCCTTTTGCAGCTGTTCCAGCTCGGGGTCGACGAACTCGATCACGCGGCCGGTTTCGACGTCGATCAGATGGTCGTGATGCGCTTCGGGCGACGGCTCGTAGCGGGCGCGGCCGTCGCCGAAGTCGTGACGGTCCAGGATGCCGGCCTCCTCGAACAGGCGGACGGTGCGGTACACGGTCGCGATCGAAATGCCGGGATCGATCTTGGCGGCGCGCTCATAGACTTTTTCGACATCGGGATGGTCCTCCGCCTCCGACAGGACGCGGGCGATCACGCGGCGCTGTTCGGTGATGCGCAGACCTTTTTGGGCGCACAGCGCTTCGAGATCAATTTTGCGGGCCATGGTAAATTTCAACTCCTCAGGCAGACCCCTCTCTACCCCCAAAGCGCTATTGCGAAAAGAGGATAGCGACTCGCAATAACCCGGAAACTATGATCGGGTCAGCCTATGACCCGGTTATAGGTATGCGCGTCGTAACGGCGACCGTCGGCACCCTTGTAATAATCGCGCCGCTCGCCGCATTTGGCGAAATCGTGCCGGGTGTAGAAGAGGATGGCGGGGTTGTTCGACCGCACCTCCAGATGCAGCGTCGCGACGCTCTGTGCGGCGCAATCGCCGACGACCGCCTCGACCAGCAAGCTGCCGATGCCGTGGCGACGATGCTCGGGGACGACGCCCAGCAACAGCAACTCGGCTTCGTCCATGACCGATCGGGTCAGCGCAAAGCCCGCCGGTTCCTCGCCCGCCTCGGCGATCAGCAGCGTGATGCCGGGCAGCGCCATCACGCCCAGAAGCTGTGCCCGGGTCCAGGCCTCGCCCCATTGCGGGTCGAAGGCGGCGGTCATGATGTGTTCGACGATCCCGGCATCGCGCGTATCGCCGGGGCGCAACGAGACGCCGATGCTCGCCATCAGGCGGCCAGCTCGGGCGGGGTGATCCCGCCGGGCAGCTTGGCATCGGGCGCGCGGCCATAGACCGGGCGCGGGGGCAGGTCGGTCAGGGCCGGGGGCAGGCGCCAGCCCTCTGCGGCATCGGGCAGCGCCTCGACCACGGGCAGGTCGGGCGACAGCGCGGTCAGCCAGCGGACGCCGTTGCCGATCGCGGTCCGCCTCGCCAGCGCGGCGAGCGCGGCGTCGGGCTTCATCGAGGCGAAGGGGGCGAGGGCGGTCAGGTCGCGCGCGAAGGGCTGGACGAAAACCTCGCCATGCCCGCCCTCCAGCACCACCGTCAGCGCCTCGTCGTCGCGCGTGGCAAAGCCGGCGGCGGCGACCAGCGCCAGCGAGCTGTAGCCGGTCGCGGGCACGCCCCAGCCCAGCGCCAGCCCGCGCGCTGCCGCGATGCCGACCCGGATGCCGGTGAAGCTGCCCGGCCCGCAATCGACCAGGACGCGCTCGGCCCGGCCGCCATCCGGCAGGGCGGCGATCATCGGCACCAGCTTTTCGGCATGGCCGCGCCCGACCACGTCATGGGCGCGCGCGACCACCCGGTCGCCGTCGAGAAGGGCGACGGAGCAGGCGGCGGTGGCGGTGTCGATGATCAGCGTGCGCAAGGGGCGGCTCAGACGATCTGGTTGGCCTGTTCGAACGCCAGGCGTGGATTGCGCGGGTGCAGCGTCTCGCGGTCGCCGTAACCCAGCGTCGCGATGAAGTTCGACCGGACGCCCGGCTGGTCGGCGAAGAACGCCTTGTCCACCGCGCCCTGGTCGAAGCCCGACATCGCGCCGGTATCCAGCCCCACCGCACGCGCGGCGAGGATCAGATAGGCACCCTGGAGCGAGCTGTTGCGGAAGGCCGAGGCCTCGCGCAGCTCGGTATTGCCATCGAACCAGCTCTTGGCATCCACATGCGGGAACAGCTGGGGCAGGTTCTCGTGGAAGTTCACGTCCATGCCGATCACGACGGCGGCGGGCGCCTTGCGGATCTTGTCGGCATTGCTGTCCGAGGCGCAGGCGGCGAGTTTTTCCTTCGCCTCCTGGCTCAGGCACCAGACCATGCGCGCCGGGCTCTGGTTGGTTGAGGTCGGCGGCATCTTCATCAGATCCCAGATCGCGCGGATCTCATCCTCGCCGACGGGGGTGTCGAGATAATGGTTGAAGGTGCGGCCTTCGCGGAACAGCCGGTCCAGGCTGGCGTCGTCGATCGGGTTCATCAAACGGCCCTTACTTCGGTGACTTCGGGAACATAATGGCGCAGCAACTGCTCGATGCCGTTCTTCAGCGTCGCGGTGGACGAGGGGCAACCGGCGCAGGCGCCCTGCATCTTCAGGTACACCTTGCCCTTGTCGAAGCCGCGATAGACGATGTCGCCGCCGTCATTGGCGACCGCGGGGCGGACGCGCGTGTCGATCAGCTCGCGAATCTGCGCGACGATGTCGGCATCCTCGGGATCGTCGGTGAAATTCTCTTCCGATGGCACGGAGAAATCGGCCGAGCCTTGGCGGAACAGCGGCATCTGCGCGGAGAAATGATCGAGCAGGATGCCCAATACGTCCGGCTTCACATCCGCCCATTCCGCCCCGGGCGCGATGGTGACCGAGACGAAGTCGCGGCCGAAGAACACGCCGGTCACGTCGCCGAGGTTGAAGATCGCCTCGGCCAGCGGGCTGGCGGCGGCTTCCTCGGGCGAGGCGAAGTCGCGGGTGCCGCTGTCCATGACCTTGCGGCCGGGCAGGAATTTCAGCGTCGCCGGGTTGGGCGTCGGTTCGGTCTCGATCAGCATGGCCCCCATGTGGCGCGGCGCGCGGCAGGGATCAAGCAGGCTCCGGGAAAGGATGCGTTTCCGGCGCGCAATCCTGGCTGATCATGATGGGGTTCTGAGCGGATCGCCACGCGTCGGACCTTCCTTCCCTCTCCCCTCTGCGAGGGGCGAGGGAGGAAAGGCCCATCGCTCCTAGAAGGCCGACCAGCTTTCATTGGCGGCGCGGGGAACGGATTGGCGTTTCGTCCGATGTTCCTTCGGCTCGGCCATCCGGACGGGGGCGGCGGGTGCCGCGTCCAGCCGGAAGCGGGCGACCGCGCGCGACAGCTCCTCCGCCTCCTCGGCCAGGTTGCGCGAGGCGGCGGTCGCCTGTTCGACCATCGCGGCATTTTGCTGCGTGACCATGTCCATCTGGGTCAGGCTGACATTCACCTCGCCCAGCCCGGTCGCCTGGCGGTTCGCATCGGCGGCGATCGCAGTCATCATCGTGCCGAGCTGGCCCATGCCGTGATTGATCCGCTCCAGCGCCTCGCCGGTTTCGCCGACCAGCGCGACGCCCGTCCGCACGCCGCCCGCGCTGGCCAGCACCCGCGCCTTGACGTCCTTGGCGGCTTCGGCGGACCGCTGGGCGAGCGCGCGAACCTCGGAGGCGACGACGGCGAAGCCCTTGCCCGCGTCACCGGCGCGCGCCGCCTCGACCCCGGCGTTCAGCGCCAGCAGGTTCGTCTGGAAGGCGATGCCGTCGATCACGCCGATGATCTGTTCGATCTCGGCCGAGGCCCGCTCGATGTCCGCCATCGCAGTGCGGGCGCGGACGACCACGGCGCCGCCGTCGCGCGCATCGGTTCGCGTCTTTTCCAGCGCCTGGACGGCCTCGGTCGCGCCGCTGGCGGCGTGGCGGACGGTCGCCGTGATCTCGTCCATCGCGGCGGCGGTTTCCTCCAGGCTGGCGGCCTGTTGCTCGGTGCGCTGCGACAGATCGTCGGACGCCTGGCGGATATCCATCGCCCCCGCGCGCACGCCACCCGTCGCACTCACGACCGCGCTGAGCGCGGCGTGCAGCGCGGTGATGGCGGCATTGAAATCCGCCTTCAGCCGGTCGAACGGCGCGGCCAGCGGCGCCTCGATCCGGGCGGTCAGGTCGCCCTGTGCCAGCGCGGACAGGCCCTGGCCGATGCTGGTGACGATCAGATCGGTCTGCGCCGCCTTGCTCGCCTCGGCGCGGGCCAGCTGGTCGCGAAACTCGGCCATGGACCGCGCCATGTCGCCGACCTCGTCCCCGCGCGTGGCATGGGGGATAGGCCGGTCGACCCGGCCCTCGGCCAGGGCGCCCATCGCGTGGCGCAGGTCGTGCAGCGGCCGCACCACGGTGCGCAGCGTCATGGTAAGCCCCGTCGCCAGTCCCGCCACGGCCAGCAGAATCGTCGACCCGATCAGGATCCAGCGCCCCTGTTCGGCGACCGCATCGGCGCGGGCGTGGAGGTCCGCAATCTCCTGGGTCAGCGCGTCGATGCGCGCATCGGCGATCTTGGAGGCGCGGCGTTCGGCCGGTCGAACCGATTCGCGGAAATGGGCAAGTGCCCCGGCACGGTCGCCGGTGGCGGCCAGGCGCCCGACCTGTTCCAGCTGCTCGCGAACATTCGCCTGCGACGTGACATAGTCGGGGGAGACGGCTGCATAGGGATCGGTACGCAGTTGCGCCAGCTGCTCGGCAAAGCGGGTCAGTCGGGTATCGAACTTGTTCTGGATCGTGCGATGCTCGGCGGGATCGGCCTCGATGACCAGGTTCAGCGCATCACGCTGAAGCGAGCGGCTGATCGAGCGTGCCTCCGCCAGGCGTAGCATCGCGGCCTCTGCCGCGCCGGCCGCGGCATTGGCCTCGGCCACGCGGGCCGCGATGTGGAGCGTGATCGCCGACAACCCCGCCAGCAGGAGCATCGAGATCAAGGCAGGGGCAATCAGGCGTGCCGCTACGCTTTTGAAAATCATGACAAATCCGTGACAGTTTGGGGCCGGAGGCCGAGCCCGCCCTGTCGTGCGGCAGCGGTTATAAATGGGTTAAGAAAGCCGAATTGGTCCGGCGATTTTCGCGGTCGTCACAGGATCGCGCCGAACAGGCGCAGGATGCCGTTCGCGATCCCCCGCCCCGGTTGGCGCAGCGGGCGGACGAAGCGCAGGCGCAGGACCAGGCGCATGGCTTCCGCCTCGTTCCACACCTCGTGCGGGAAGGTATCGTCGAACACCAGCGTCTGCCCTTCCGCCCAGCGGACGATACGATCGCGCACCCGCATCCGCGCGCCGCCGTCACGGGGCACGACCAGCCCGAGATGACAGCTGATCAGCGCCTTGGTCGCGCCGCGCGGCGGGGCGACATGCGCACCGGGGGCGAGCAGGGCGAAACCGGCATCGTGAAGCCCGGGCACGGCGGCCAGGGCCTCGGCCGTGCGGGGGCAGGCGGCGATCCTGTCATCCAGGGCGCGGCCGTTCCGCCAGAGCGGTATGATGCCGCACGGGGCGAGGGGTGGGGTGCCCTCGACCGCCAGCGTCAGCGCTTCGTCGCGAATCGCCGACCAGTCGCGGCGCAGCGCATCGGTCCAGCCGAAATCGCGCACGTCGAGCACCGGCTCGTTCGAGGCGAGGGACGATCCGGCGATCCAGCCGTCCAGCAGGCGACAGGCGCGCAGCATCGGCGGGACGGGCGACACGGGCATGGAGACGGTGACAGGGGCCAGTCGGACGAGGGCTTCGGCGGGGCGGACGGGCGGCGGCGGACCGGCAGGGCGATCGGTCTCGCCCGAATTGTGCCATATTGTGCCCGGCCCCTCGCTCTGGGCGCGCGCATTCATCGACTTGGTCATCACGTTCCGCACTTCCCCGGCCCGACCCCGGCGCCCGGGCATCAATGGCCCTTGTGACGCGGGTTCGGTGGAAAGGCGGGTAGCGCGCCACTGGGTCGAAATGATGGCGGACGCCCAGGGCTTGCGGCCCAATCGCGGCGCTTTGGGGCGATTTAGGGGCGGCTGGCGATCCGCCTTGCGCCGGGTTAAGAGGGCGCATGGCGTTTCCGTCCCGCGCAATGCGCTGTCTTGCCCTGCCGGTCCTTCTGGGACTGGCGCTTCCCGTCATCGGCCAGGTTCCCACCAACGGCCAGACGGACAATCGCTCCGTCCCGCAAGGTATGCCGGTGCCGGCGAGCGTGGTGGGCACCGCCCCCGATCCGCTCGCCCCGCTGCCGCCGATTGCCGGCGTCGACCAGTCGCCCTGGCTCTACAAGGGCTCCGACCTGCCGCAGGACAAGATGTGGAAGTTCGGGCGGCTGGCCAATGGCCTGCGCTTCGCGGTCCGGCGCAACGGCGTGCCGCCGGGGCAGGTGGCGGTGCGGGTGCGGATCGACGCGGGCTCGCTGAACGAACAGGATTCGGAGCGCGGCTTCGCACATCTGATCGAGCACCTGTCCTTCCGCGGATCGCAGCATGTCCCCGATGGCGAGGCCAAGCGTATCTGGCAGCGGCTGGGCGCGACCTTCGGCTCGGACTCCAATGCGTCGACCACGCCGACCCAGACCGTCTATCAGCTCGACCTGCCCGGCGCGACCGAGGCGGGGCTGGACGAGAGCCTGAAGATCCTCAGCGGCATGATGGCCGCGCCGTCGATCACCGCCCAGTCGCTGAACGCCGAGCGCCCCGTCGTGCTGGCCGAGCGGCGCGAGCAGCCGGGGCCGCAGGTCCGCTATTCGGACAAGCTGCGCGAGACCTTCTTCGCCGGTCAGCCGCTGGCCGAGCGCTCGCCGATCGGCCAGCTCAAGACGCTGGAGGCCGCGACGCCCGAGACGGTGCGCGCCTTCCACGATCGCTGGTATCGCCCCGAACGCGCGGTCGTCATCATCTCGGGCGACATGGACCCGCTGTTGCTGGCGAAGCTGGTCACGAAGAATTTCGGGTCGTGGCAGGGCGTGGGGCCCAATCCGCCCGATCCCGATTTCGGCAGCCCCAAGGCCGATGCTCCGGTCGCGGGCGCGCTGGTCGAGCCGTCCATGCCGCCGGTCGTGGCGATGGCGGTGCTTCGCCCCTGGCATTATCAGGACGACACCGCGATCTTCAACCAGAAGCGGATGGTCGACATGGTCGCCGCGCGCCTCATCAGCCGCCGCCTGGAAAACCGGGCGCGGGCGGGGGGCAGCTTTCTGCAGGCCAGCGTCGCGCTCGACGACGTGTCGCGCTCGGCCAATCTGACCACGGTCAACGTCGTGCCGATCGGCGACAATTGGGAAGCCGCGCTGAAGGACGTGCGGGCGGTCATCGCCGACGCGATGGCGACGCCCCCGACGCAAGCCGAGATCGACCGCGAACTGGCCGATTACGACGCGATCCTGCGCAACGAGGTGGATACCCAGCGGGTCGAGGCCGGCTCGAAACAGGCCGACGACATGGTCGGCGCGCTCGACATCCGCGAGACGGTGACGGCGCCCGAAACCAGCTACCAGATCTTCAAACAGGCGGTGGCGGCAAAGATGTTCACGCCGGACACGGTGCTGGCCTCCACCCGCAAGATCTTCCAGGGCACGGCGACGCGGGGGCTGGTCAACACCCGCACCGCGCAAGCGGATGCGGTCGCCCGGCTGACCGCCGCGCTGAAGGCCGATGTCCGCCCGCTGGCCGAGCATCGCCGCCGCCAGGGCGCGATCAGCTTCGCGCAGCTGCCCCGGCTGGGCGCGCCCGGCAAGGTCGTGTCGCGCGAGAAGATCGGCGAACTGGGGCTGGAAAAGATCACCTTTGCGAACGGCGTACGGATGCTCCTGCTCGCCAATGACGGCGAGACGGGGCGCGTCTATCTGCGTGTCCGGTTCGGGCGTGGCTATGACGCGCTGCCCGCGACGAAGGAGAGTCCGGCCTGGGCGGCCGATCTGGCGCTGGTCGCGGGTGGCATCGGCAAGTTCGACCAGGGCGATCTCGATCGGATGACCGCCGGGCGGACCATGGGCATGGACTTCGATATCGACGACGATGCCTTTGCCTTCAACGCCTTGTCGTCGCCCGGCGATTATGCCGACAATCTGAAGCTGATGGCGGCCAAGCTGGTCGCACCGCGCTGGGATGCCGCGCCGGTCAACCGGGCCAAGGCGGCGATGCTGGCGGGCTATGACGGGTTCGATTCCTCGCCAGACGGGGTGCTCGACCATGATCTGGAGCGGTTGCTGCGCGACGGCGATCCGCGCTGGGGCACGCCGCCGCGCGACGTGGTGGCGGCGACCACGCCGGAGGCGTTCAAGGCGCTCTGGGCGCCGCTGCTCGCCTCCGGTCCGATCGAGGTCTCGGTGTTCGGCGATGTGAAGGCCGATGACGCGATCCAGGCGGTCGCCGACAGCCTGGGGGCGATCCCGGCGCGTGCCCCCGTCGTGGGGCCGGTGCCGCCGATCCGCTTCCCCGCCCATGTCGCGACCCCGGTCGTGCGCTATCATACCGGCCCCGCCGACCAGGCGGCGGCGGTCATCGCGTGGCCGACCGGCGGCGGTTCGGCGGGGGACCAGGTCCGCAACCGCCTCGACGTGCTGGCGCAGGTCTTCGCCGACCGGCTGTTCGACCGGATGCGCCAGCAGGCGGGCGCAAGCTACAGCCCGCAGGTCGCCAGCCAATGGCCGATCGGCCTGCCCGGCGGCGGGCGGATGATCGCGATCGGCATGGTCGCGCCCGACAAGGTCGATTTCTTCCTGGCGACCGCGCGGTCGATCGCCGCCGACCTGGCATCCAAGCCGATCGAGGCGGACGAGTTGCAGCGGATCAAGCGTCCGATGGCGCAGCGTCTGGCCCGCATGGCCTCCGGCAACATGTTCTGGATGCAGCGGCTGGGCGGGGCGGCCTATGATCCCAAGCGGATCGAGGCGACCCGGCGGCTGGCCCAGGATTTCGTGTCGATCGGCCCGGCGGATCTGCAGGCGGTGGCGGCACAATATCTGCGGTCGGACACCGACTGGACGCTGAAGGTCGTGCCGAAGGCGAAGTAATCCTCCCCGCTCGCGGGGAGGGGGACCATCGCGCAGCGTTGGTGGAGGGGGCGTGCCGAAAGGGGTGCCCCATGTGGAAGCCCCCCTCCACCAGCCTGCGGCCGGTCCCCCTCCCCGTGCCGGGGAGGAACCTGTCGCTTTCCCGCTCGTTTACACCGCCAACCACCTTTGTGCGCCGCAATATCCGCGCCACTCTTTCGCTTTGCGCAGCTTTCGGCTATGGCGCGCGGCGACATACCCTCCGAACAAGAGAAATTTGCATGAGCCTCCGCAACGTGGCGATCATCGCGCACGTCGACCATGGCAAGACGACCCTGGTTGATCAGCTGTTCCGCCAGTCGGGCACCTTCCGCGACAACCAGCGTGTCGAAGAGCGCGCGATGGACTCCAACGACCTGGAAAAGGAGCGCGGGATCACGATTCTCGCCAAGCCGACCTCGGTCGACTGGACCCCGCCGGGCAGCGACGAGTCGATCCGCATCAACATCGTCGACACCCCCGGCCACGCCGACTTCGGCGGCGAGGTGGAGCGCATCCTGTCGATGGTCGACGGCGTCGTCCTGCTGGTCGATTCGTCGGAAGGCGCGATGCCGCAGACGAAGTTCGTGACCGGCAAGGCGCTGGCGCTCGGCCTGAAGCCGATCGTCGTCGTCAACAAGGTCGACCGCGCCGACGCGCGTATCCAGGAAGTGCTGGACGAAGTGTTCGACCTGTTCGTCTCGCTCGACGCGAATGACGAGCAGTTGGACTTCCCCGTCCTCTACGCCTCGGGCCGCAATGGCTATGCCTCGACCGACATGGACGCGCGCGAAGGCACGCTGATCCCGATGTTCGAGACGATCGTGAACCACGTTCCCGCCCCCAAGGTGGAAGTCGAGGACGTGCCCTTCACCTTCCTGGTGACGTTGCTCGATCGCGACAACTTCCTGGGTCGCATCCTGACCGGCCGCGTGAACTCGGGCACGGTCAAGCTGAACCAGGCGATCCACGCGCTCGACGCCGAGGGCAATGTGATCGAAACCGGTCGCGCGTCGAAGATCCTGTCGTTCCGTGGCCTGGACCGCGTGCCGGTCGAGGAAGCCAAGGCGGGCGACATCATCTCGCTGGCGGGTCTGGCGGTTGCGACGGTGGCGAACACCATCGCCGACACCAGCGTCACCGTGCCGCTGCAGGCGCAGCCGATCGATCCGCCGACGCTGTCGATGCGTTTCGCGGTGAACGACTCGCCGATGGCGGGCCGTGAGGGCACCAAGGTCACCAGCCGCATGATCCGCGACCGCCTGATGCGCGAAGCGGAATCGAACGTCGCGGTGAAGGTCACCGAGAGCGACGACCGCGACAGCTTCGAGGTTGCCGGTCGCGGCGAACTCCAGCTGGGCGTTCTGATCGAGACGATGCGCCGCGAAGGCTTCGAGCTGGGCATCAGCCGCCCGCGCGTGCTGTTCGGCGAGGACGAGGACGGCAAGAAGACCGAGCCGTACGAAACCGTCATCATCGACGTGGACGAGGAATATTCGGGCACGGTCGTCGAGAAGATGAACCTGCGCAAGGCCGAGATGACCGACATGCGTCCCTCGGGCGGCGGCAAGACCCGCATCACCTTCTCCGCGCCCTCGCGCGGCATGATCGGCTATCACGGCGAGTTCCTGTCGGACACGCGCGGCACCGGCATCATGAACCGCCTGTTCGAGAAGTACGGCCCCCACAAGGGCAAGATCGAGGGTCGCAAGAACGGCGTCCTGATCTCGAACGGTGCCGGCGAGGCGCAGGGTTATGCGCTGGGTCCGCTCGAAGAGCGCGGCATCCTGTTCGTCGGCCATGGCGAGGCGCTCTATGAGGGCATGATCATCGGCGAGAACGCCAAGACGGATGACCTCGAGGTCAATCCGATGAAGGCGAAACAGCTGACCAACTTCCGCGCGTCGGGCGGCAAGGACGACGCCATCCGCCTGACTCCGCCGAAGAAGATGACGCTGGAACAGGCCATTGCGTATATCGACGACGACGAGATGGTCGAAGTGACCCCGAAGTCGATCCGTCTGCGCAAGCGCTACCTCGACCCGAACGAGCGCAAGCGCGCGGCTCGCTCGAAGGCGGCGTAATCAGGCTAGCCAATCGGAAAGGGGCCGGGCGGAAACGTCCGGCCCTTTTTCTTTGGGAGGCGTCCGTGGCCTTCGACTTCGCTCAGGCTGAACGGAGGTTGGTATGTTTGCCGGGGCCGAAAAATCCGATTCCACGCGTCTACCGCCCCGTTCAGCCTGAGCGAAGTCGAAGGCCACGTCCCTCGCGCCGCTATGTCCCAACCAGGACCATCAGAAAAAAAGCCCGCCTCCTTGAGGGAGACGGGCTTCCGAAAAAGTATTTAGGGAAGGGGCCTTACGCCCGCTCGGCTTCCTTGCGCGCGCGTTCCTCGTAGAAGTTGCGGACCACGTCCCACGCCTCTTCGGCGGTTTCGACGTAGGTGAAGATGCCCAGGTCGCGCTCGGACACCACGCCTTCCTCGACCAGCGCGTCGAAATTGACAACGCGTTCCCAGAAGGCACGGCCGAACAGCAGCACGGGGATGGGTTGGATCTTGCCCGTCTGGATCAGGGTCAGCAGTTCGAACAGCTCGTCGAACGTGCCGAACCCGCCCGGGAAGGCCGCCAGCGCGCGGGCGTGCAGCAGGAAGTGCATCTTGCGCAGCGCGAAATAGTGGAACTGGAGCGAGAGCGACGGCGTGACGTAAGGGTTGGGCGCCTGCTCGTGCGGCAGGACGATGTTCAGGCCCACCGACTCGGCGCCGACGTCATGCGCGCCGCGATTGGCGGCTTCCATGATCGACGGGCCGCCGCCCGAGCAGACGACGAATTGCCGCATCCCGCGATCGTCGCGGGGCAGGCGGCTGGTGATCTGCGCCAGCTCGCGCGCGATGTCGTAATATTTGCTCTTGGCGACCAGGTTCTCGGCGATCCGACGCGATTTGTCGTCATGCGCCAGGTCGAGCATGGCCTGCGCCTTGGCGGGCTCCGGGATACGCGCCGAGCCATAGAAGACGAAGGTCGAGGCGATCTTGGCCTCTTCGAGCAACAGCTGCGCCTTTAGCAGCTCCAGCTGGAAACGGACGGGGCGAAGGTCTTCCCGCAGCAGGAAGTCCATATCCTGAAAGGCCAGCGTATAGGCGGGGCTTTCGGTCTGGGGCGTCGAGACGATCGTCTTGGCGCTCTCGGCGTCCTGGCTGGCATTGGGAAAGACGCGGTTCGGTACTTGGGTTTTATCGGTCATTTCAGATGATGTAGGGGATCGCTGCCTCTCGCGCTACCGGCAAAAATGCGCGGCATCATCCTCCAGGTGCAGGTGGTTGCGGTGCGCCGCATTGTAATCCGGGGTCAGCACCGTGCCGAAGCGCCGACAGGCGGAGGCGCGAATGGTCGCCCAGAACTGGCGGATCTGCGGATCGGTCGAATGCCAGTCGTTCAGCAGGGTGATGCGCCGCCCGTCCTTCAGGACGAAGCCGCCGACATCGACCGCATTGGCCAGCGCATGGCCCGACCGCCGGTCGCCCATCCGGCTGGTGCCGACGATGTTGCGACAGGCATAGCTGCCCATGCCCTCGACCTTGACCAGTTGCGATCCCAGTATCTGCCACGCGGCGGGGGCGACGGCGTTGCGGATCCAGCCGGCAAAGGCACGCGCATTGCCGCAGCGCATCGCCGTGACCCCGGTTACCGGCACGCCGATATCGGTCAGCTGCACCGCGCCGTACAGGCCGCAGCCGGGGCCGAGTTCCTTGTCGGGCAGGCGGCGATAGTCGACGCCCTCGCGCCGCAGATCGGCCTCGCATTGCGCCGTCTCGCGGATCGGCGGGCGATAGGGTTCGGGGCGTGCGGCCTGTTGGACCGGGCGCTCGGAACGATCGGGGCGTCCGCAGGCGGAGAGGAGGGCCGCGCCCAGAATCGGGACGACCAGCGGAAGGGGGATGCGCACCATGGTCCCCCTTTCCGCTGCCGCTCCGCTTTTGTCAGCAGGGATCAGGCATCCGGAGCCGGTTCTGCGACATGTTCCAATATGTCCCCCGGCTGGCATTCTAGCACGGTGCAGATCGCATCCAGCGTGGTGAAGCGGATCGCCCGCGCCTTGCCCGTCTTCAGGATCGAGAGATTGGCCAGCGTCAGGTCGACCCGCTCGGCGAGTTCGGTCAGCGACATGCGCCGGTCCAGCAGCAGCCGGTCGAGATTGATGCGGATCGCCATCAGATCGTTCCGTCCGCCTCTTCGCGCAGGCGAACGCCCTCGCGAAAGACCTGGGCCAGCACCAGCGTCAGCAGGATCGCAAACACCCCGTCGACGCCCATCGGCTTGACGATGTCGCGCGACTCGAAGGGCAGTATGGGGGGCAGGACGAACTGCAACAGATAGGCGACGGCGATCGTCGCCGCGATCCAGTGCAGCCGCTTGACGTTGGCCAGGGTGAAGGGCTGTCCCGCCGCCGTGCTGCGCAGCATCTGGATCAGCGGCAGCAGCGCGGCCCAGACGAGCGACAGCACCATCAGCATGACCGCCAGCGCGGCGGCGACCACGCCCGGCGTCTTCATGTCCAGGGCCTGTGCGTTGACGTGCACCGCCCCCAGCGCGCCGGGCGAGATCGAATCGACGATCAGCACGCCGACCGACGCCAGGATGATGGCCGTGACGAATGCCAGCAGGCCGAGAAGCGTGGCATAAAGCAGCATGCTGATGTGACTGGCAAAGCGTGTCATCGTCGATTCTCCCATTCTGTTCCGATATCGAAATTCAATATTGTGTTATCGAATGTCAATCAACATAAATATCGAATTTCGATATTCCATGCTATGTCAGATCGGGAGCGTGGACTGGTCTTACTCGGGCGGGACCTGGCTCTCGGTGGCGATGCGTGCGCTCTGCAACATGCTGATATCGCGAAGCAATCGACAGGTCAGCACGGCCAGCGGCGCGTCGATGACGATGCTGGCCACGTGCATCCAGGATGCCGAAATCCATTGGTCCGGCGTTTCCGTCACGCCCAGGATCATCGCCGTGACATTGCCGTAGATGCTCGCTCCGATCAACAGGCCCCACCACAGCCGCAGCCAGGTCGGCACGTCGACCGATTCGGGCGCGCCGGAGTCGATGGTGGCGCCGCGGCTTTCCCGAATCCCCTCGAACGGCTTCCAGAGACAGGCAACGGGCACGAAGAACCAGCCGACATTCCAGCCTGGACTGATCGTCATGGCATCGCTCCACTGCTGTGCGTTGCGATTCACGACATAGACCCAGCGCAGGAACGCGATGTGGTAGAGAATCGAGATAAGGACGAACCCGATATGGGTGGGATCCGGCGAGTCGGCGAGGCGAGCGATCGCCTCCGGCGTCTGGGGGGCATCGCCAAGGCCGCCCAAGAGCTTGATACGCCAGACATATAATGCCGTCTGGACGATGCTGCCGACCAGCCAGAAACAGGCGAGCGCTGTGGTCCAGCGCGCCAGGCGCTTCGGATTGCTGAGCATGTGAAATTCCCCCTTTGCCGGTTCCCTAGACGCAATATTGCGTCGACGCGATTGTGGTTGTCATCTTCGATCGACATCGCTAGGGCCGTCGACGGGCCACGCGGTCCCAACGCCGCGCGTGCTCTCTGTGAGGAGAGTCTTAAATGACTAATGTGATTGCCGCTGACGCCATTCTTGCGCCCGCGAAGCCCGCCACCAAACCGGCGCGTCCCTATTTTTCCAGCGGTCCCTGCGCCAAGCCTCCCGGTTGGGAAGTCGCCAAGCTCGCGACGGACAGCCTCGGCCGTTCGCATCGCTCGAAGCTCGGCAAGCAGCGTCTGCAATATTGCATCGACCTGATGCGCGAGCTGCTGAAGCTCCCCGACACCCACCGCATCGGCATCGTCCCCGGCTCCGACACCGGCGCGTTCGAGATGGCGATGTGGACCATGCTGGGCGCGCGCGCCGTCACGACGCTCGCCTGGGAAAGCTTTGGCGAGGGCTGGGTGACCGACGCGGTCAAGCAGTTGAAGCTCGAACCGACCGTCCTGCGCGCCGATTACGGCCAGATCGCCGATCTGAACGCGGTCGACTGGTCGAACGACGTGCTGTTCACCTGGAACGGTACCACCAGCGGCGTGCGCGTGCCGAACGGCGACTGGATCGCCGACGACCGCGAGGGCCTGTCCTTCGCCGACGCGACCAGCGCGGTGTTCGCCTATGACCTGCCCTGGGACAAGATCGACGTCGCGACCTTCTCGTGGCAGAAGGTGCTGGGCGGTGAGGGCGCGCACGGCGTCCTGATCCTCGGCCCCCGCGCAGTCGAGCGTCTCGAAACCTACACCCCCGCCTGGCCGCTGCCCAAGGTGTTCCGCCTGGTGTCGAAGGGCAAGCTGGCCGAGGGCGTCTTCAAGGGCGAGACGATCAACACGCCGTCGATGCTGGCCGTCGAGGACGCGATCTTCGCGCTCGAATGGGGCAAGGGGCTGGGTGGCGCGGCGGCGCTGGTCAAGCGCTCGGACGCCAATGCGGCGGCGCTGAACAAGATCGTCGAAGAGCGCGACTGGCTCGGCCATCTGGCGGCCGATCCGGCGATCCGCTCGACCACCAGCGTCTGCCTGACGGTCGAGGGCGCGGACGAGGCGCTCATCAAGAAGATGGCCTCGCTGCTGGAGGCCGAAGGGGCCGCCTATGACGTGGCGGGTTACCGCGACGCGCCTGCGGGCCTGCGCATCTGGTGCGGCGCCACCGTCGAGACCGCCGATGTCGAAGCGCTCGGCCCCTGGCTCGACTGGGCCTACGCCACCGCCAAGGCCTGACCTTATCTTAGCCCTCTCCCCCTCGGGGAGAGGGTTGGGTGAGGGGCGGTTCTAGGCCAGGCGGCGCGTGTGTCGCCAAGCCCCAACCCCTCACCCCGACCCTCTCCCCAGTGGGGAGAGGGAGAAATCCCCCTATTCCTGGAGCTTGTCTCATGCCCAAAGTTCTCATCAGCGACAAAATGGACCCCAAGGCCGCCCAGATCTTCCGTGAGCGCGGGGTCGAGGTGGACGAGATCACCGGCAAGACGCCGGACGAGCTGAAGGCGATCATCGGCGACTATGACGGCTTGGCGATCCGCAGTTCGACTAAGGTCACGAAGGACATCCTCGAGCACGCGACGAACTTGAAGGTCGTCGGCCGCGCCGGGATCGGCGTCGATAACGTCGATATCCCCGCCGCCAGCGCCAAGGGCGTGGTGGTGATGAACACCCCCTTCGGCAACTCGATCACCACCGCCGAACACGCCATCGCGCTGATGTTCGCGCTCGCCCGCCAGCTGCCCGAGGCCGATGCCTCGACCCAGGCCGGCAAGTGGGAGAAGAACCGCTTCATGGGCGTCGAGCTGACGTCGAAGACGCTGGGTCTGATCGGTGCGGGCAATATCGGCTCGATCGTCGCCGACCGCGCGCTGGGCCTGCGCATGAAGGTCGTCGCCTTCGACCCGTTCCTGACGCCTGAGCGCGCGATCGAGATGGGCGTGGAGAAGGTCACGCTGGACGAGCTGCTGGCGCGCGCCGACTTCATCACGCTGCACACGCCGCTGACCGACCAGACCCGCAACATCCTGTCGGCCGAGAATCTTGCCAAGACCAAGAAGGGCGTCCGCATCATCAACTGCGCGCGTGGCGGCCTGATCGACGAGGATGCGCTGAAGGCAGGGCTCGACTCGGGCCATATCGGCGGCGCGGCGCTCGACGTGTTCAAGGTCGAACCGGCCAAGGAAAGCCCGCTGTTCGGCACGCCCAACTTCATCTCGACCCCGCACCTCGGCGCGTCGACCACCGAAGCACAGGTCAATGTCGCGATTCAGGTCGCCGAGCAGCTGGCCGATTTCCTGGTCTCGGGCGGCGTCACCAATGCGCTCAACATGCCGAGCCTGACCGCCGAGGAAGCGCCCAAGCTGAAGCCCTATATGGCGCTGGCGGAAAAGCTCGGCTCGCTGGTCGGTCAGCTGTCGCACGGTGCGGTGACGGGCATCGCGATCGAGGCGGAGGGTGCGGCCGCCGCGCTCAACCTCAAGCCGATCACGGGTGCGGTGCTGGCGGGTTTCATGCGCGTCCATTCGGACACGGTGAACATGGTCAACGCGCCGTTCCTCGCCAAGGAGCGCGGCCTCGACGTGCGCGAAGTGCGCCATGACCGCGAGGGCGACTACCACACGCTGGTCCGCGTGACGGTGACGACGGCGGACGGCGAGCGTTCGGTCGCGGGCACGCTGTTCGGCGATCAGGCCCCGCGCCTGGTCGAGCTGTTCGGCATCAAGGTCGAGGCCGATCTCGCCGGGCCGATGCTGTACGTCGTCAACGAGGACGCACCGGGCTTCATCGGCCGCTTGGGCACCACGCTGGGCGAGGCGGGCGTTAATATCGGCACCTTCCACCTCGGCCGCCGCTTGGCGGGCGGCGAAGCGGTGCTGTTGCTCTCGGTCGACGAGGCGGTGGACGCGGACCTGCTCGCCAAGGTCAAGGCGCTGCCGGGCGTGAAGACCGCGATGGGCTTGGGGTTCTAATCTAAAAAGCCCTCTCCCCCTCGGGGAGAGGGTTGGGTGAGGGGCGGGGGCTGGGCGATAGCGCTGTGCCAAGCCCCAACCCCTCACCCCGACCCTCTCCCCAGTGGGGAGAGGGAGTGGTATGCTCCTCGGAACAGGGGGAGCCATTCACATGCAGACCGATCCGGTGCTCCGCGACCGCGCCCGCGCAATGCGTCGCGCAATGACCGAACCCGAAAAGCGCCTCTGGCTGATCTTTCGCGACCGGCGCTTCCAAAGGATCAAATTCTCCCGCCAAGTCCCGATCGGCCCCTATATCGCCGACTTCGCTGCGCGGTCTCACAAGCTAGTCATCGAGGTTGACGGCGATACGCATAGCGACCAATCACGCGATGCCCGTCGTACGGCATGGCTGGAGCAGGAGGGATATCGGGTGATCCGCTTCCCAAATGCGGACGTCATGACCAACCCCGACGGCGTGGCGCACACGCTGATGAACAGGCTTATTCGATGACCGCGCTCCTTCCCGAAGGCTATCACGACCGTCTTCCCCCCTATGCCGATGCCGCCGCATCGGTCGAGGCGCGGGTGCTGGAGGCGGCGCGGCTGCATGGCTATGAGCGCGCCGATCCGCCTTCGATCGAGTTCGCCGAGGCGCTGGGTTCGCGCCTGAAGGCGGGCGGCCTGCATGATGCGGTGCGCTTCGTCGATCCGGTGTCGCAGCGCACGCTCGCCATCCGGCCCGACCTGACCGCGCAGGTGGCGCGGATCGCGGCGACCCGCATGGGCCATCACCCGCGCCCGGTGCGGCTGTCCTATGCGGGCACCGTCGTGCGGCTGCGCGGCTCCGAACTGGCGCCTGCGCGGGAGTGGCGGCAGATCGGGGCGGAGCTGATCGGGCTCGACTCGACCGCCGCTGCGACCGAAGTGGTGCGGGTCGCGGTCGAGGCGCTGGTCGCGGCAGGGACGACCGGCATCTCGATCGACTTCACGCTGCCCGATCTGGTCGACCTGCTCGCCGCCGGGCCTCTGCCGGTCGCGGCGGATCAGGTCGCGGCGCTGCGTGATCGGCTGGATGCCAAAGATGCGGGCGGGGTCGCGGCCATCGCGCCCGACTATCTGCCGCTGGTCGAGGCCGCCGGGCCGTTCGCCACCGCGATGGAGCGGTTGCGCGCCTTCGACACCCAGGGCGTACTAGCCAGCCGTCTCGATGCGCTGGAGGCGATCGCCGCCGCGCTGGGGGAGGGGGTGTCGATGACGCTCGACCCGACCGAACGCCATGGGTTCGAATTCCAGAGCTGGCTGGGCTTCTCGCTGTTCGTCGCGGGCCCGCCGCGCGAGGTCGGGCGTGGCGGCACCTATACGATCTTCCACGAGGATGGCGCCGAAGAGAAGGCGACCGGCTTCTCGCTCTATGCCGACGCCATCGTCGCGACCGCGCCGCCGACCGAGCGGCGGCGGCTGTTCCTGCCCTTCGGCACCGCGCCTGCGACGGGCGCATCGCTCCGGGCACAGGGCTGGGTGACGGTGCAGGCGCTGGAGGAGAGCGACACGCCCCAGGCGCAGCTCTGCACCCATATCCTGACGGATGGCGAACCGCGCGCCATCGCCGGTTGACATCAGGGGGCGCGTCCCGCTACGCGCGCCCCGCACATCTTTGGAAACCCCCTCGCGCCGAGTCCTGTCGAAGGGCGCATGGGGTCCGTCCGGCAGGCGGAGCATAGCATCCATGGCAAATGTAGCAGTCATCGGCGCGCAATGGGGCGACGAGGGCAAGGGCAAGATCGTCGACTGGCTGGCCGAGCGCGCCGACATGGTCGTTCGCTTCCAGGGCGGGCATAATGCCGGCCACACGCTGGTCGTCGGCGAGAATGTCTACAAGCTGTCGCTGCTCCCCTCGGGCATCGTGCGCGGCACCCCCAGCGTCATCGGCAACGGCGTCGTCCTCGACCCCTGGGCGCTGAAGGCCGAGATCGAGCGGCTGGGCGAGCAGGGCGTCCATGCGTCGCCGGAGACGCTGCGCATCGCCGACAACTGCCCGCTGATCCTGCCGATCCACCGCGACCTGGACGGTCTGCGCGAAGATGCGAGCGGCGCGGGCAAGATCGGCACGACGCGGCGCGGCATCGGCCCGGCGTACGAGGACAAGGTCGGCCGCCGCGCGATCCGCGTGTGCGACCTGGCGCATCTGGACGATCTCGGCCCGCAGCTGGACCGCCTGTGCGCGCATCACGACGCGCTGCGCGCCGGGTTCGGCGAGCCGCCGATCGATCGCGAGCGCCTGCTGGCCGATCTGCGCGAGATCGCGGCCTTCGTCCTGCCCTTCGCCAAGCCGGTGTGGCGCGACCTGAACGAGGCGCGGACGGGCGGCAAGCGCATCCTGTTCGAGGGCGCGCAGGGCGTGCTGCTCGACATCGACCATGGCACCTACCCCTTTGTCACCTCGTCCAACACCATCGCAGGGGCCGCGGCGGGCGGTTCGGGGCTGGGGCCGTCGGGTGTCGGCTTCGTGCTGGGTATAGCCAAGGCGTACACCACTCGCGTCGGCTCGGGCCCGTTCCCGACCGAGCTGGAGGACGAGACCGGCCAGCGCCTGGGCGAGCGCGGGCATGAGTTCGGCACCGTCACGGGCCGCAAGCGGCGCTGCGGCTGGTTCGACTCGGTGCTGGTGCGCCAGTCGGCGGCGGTCGGCGGCATCACCGGCATCGCGCTGACCAAGATCGACGTGCTCGACGGGTTCGACACGGTGAAGATTTGCGTCGGCTACAAGCTGGGCGACCAGACGCTCGACTATTATCCGACCCATGCGGCGGACCAGGCCAAAGTCGTCCCCGTCTATGAGACGATGGAAGGCTGGCAGGAATCGACCGCGGGCGCGCGCAGCTGGGCCGATCTGCCCGCGCAGGCGATCAAATATATCCGGCGGATCGAAGAGCTGATCCGCTGCCCCGTGGCGCTGGTGTCGACCAGCCCGGAGCGCGAGGATACGATCCTGGTTCGCGATCCGTTTGCGGATTGATTGGGGAGTCCCCGGCGGAAGTCGGGGCCTTTTTTGTTGCGGGTGGTGTCCCGTGGCCTTCGACTTCGCTCAGGCTGAACGGGTCTTGGTACTGAACCCCGTTCAGCCTGAGCGAAGTCGAAGGCCACGCCCCAACCCAAATAAAAGACCCGGCCGCTTTTGCGACCGGGCCTTTTCCGTAGTGACGAACCCGTCAGGGCTTACATGCCGCCGCTGCTGCCCGGCGGAGTGGTGGTGCCGCCCGAGGTGCCGGTGCCGACCTGACCGCTGGTGGTCGGATCGCTGCCCAGCGTGCCGCTGCCCGTGGTGGTGGACGATCCGGTCGCATCCGGCACGGTCGACGGCGTGTTCACCGTGCTGTCCGGCGTCGTCGTGCGCGAGCGGCTCTTGTTGCGCGTCGTCGAGCGGGTGGTCGTGCTGGGCATGGTGCTCATGGTGTCGGGCTGACCCATGGTGGTCTGGCCCGGCGTCGTGGTCTGACCGGGCATCTGACCCGACATGGTCTGGCCTGGCGTGGTGGTCTGTCCAGACATCCCGCCGGTCGTGCCGCCCGATACCTGCGCCATCGCTGCGGCGGGAAGGATCAGGGCACTGGCGGCGATCACATGCATGTAACGCATTGTTTCTCTCCTGCTTATTTTCTCGTATTGGTTAACGAGGCGGGAGAACGTCCGTTCCTATAGTTAACCACACTGACCGCGATGAAGCAACGCCTGATCGGCTAAAACCAGCGCGACCATCGACTCCACAACCGGAACGCCGCGAATGCCCACACAGGGATCATGGCGGCCCTTGGTGGCGATCTGCGTTTCCTCTCCGGTGCGGGTGATGGTGTCGACGGGGGTCAGGATCGAGCTGGTCGGCTTGAACGCGACGCGCATCGTGACCGGCTGGCCCGTAGCGATGCCGCCAGCAATGCCGCCCGCGTGATTGGCCAGGAAGCGCGGGGCGCCGTCGCCGATCCGCATCGGGTCGGCATTCTGCTCGCCGGTCAGCGCGGCGGCGGCGAACCCGTCGCCGATCTCGAAACCCTTGACCGCATTGATGCTCATACAGGCCGAGGCGAGTTCGCTATCCAGCTTGGCGTAGAGCGGTGCGCCCCATCCGGCGGGCACCCCGGTCGCCTCGCACGCCACGACCGCGCCGACCGAGGAGCCGGACTTGCGCGCGCCGTCGACGATCGCTTCCCAGCGTTCGGCGGCGGCGGCATCGGGGCAGAAGAAGGGGTTGGCGTCGATCTGCGCATCGTCGAACGCGGCATAGTCGATCCGGTCGCCGCCGATCGCCTCGACCCAGGCGCGGATGCGGACCTGCGGGATCACCGCGCGTGCCACCGCGCCCGCCGCGACCCGCGCCGCCGTCTCGCGCGCCGAGGAGCGCCCGCCGCCGCGATAGTCGCGGAAACCATATTTGGCGTCATAGGCGTAATCAGCATGGCCGGGGCGATAGGCGAGCGCGACGTTGGAATAGTCCTTGGAACGCTGGTCGACATTCTCGATCATCAGGCTGATCGGGGTGCCGGTGGTCTTCCCCTCGAACACGCCGGACAGGATGCGGACCTGATCGGGCTCGCGCCGCTGGGTGGTGAAGCGGCTGGTGCCCGGACGGCGCTTGTCGAGCCAGGGCTGGATGTCCTCTTCCGACAACGCGATGCCCGGCGGGCACCCGTCGACCACCGCGCCCAGTGCCGGGCCATGGCTCTCGCCCCAGGTGGTGAAGCGGAACAGGCGGCCGAAACTGTTGAAGCTCACGCAGCGTCTCCCAGCCGGGCAAAGGCCGGCGCATGTGTGGCGGCCCCGCGCACGCCGCAGGGGATCAACCCGCCCTGCAGCGGCACCGCCAGGAAATAGTCGCCCGCATAGGGGCTGTCGAAACCGCTCGCGACATCGGCGGCGAAACCGAACCGGCCATAGAAAGCCGGGTCGCCCAGCGCGAAGCAGAGGACGACGCGCTCCTTCTCCAAGCGTTCGAGTCCGGCGGCGACCAGCGCCTCGCCGACGCCCTGATGCCGCCAGTCGCGCGCGACCGCGATGGGGGCGAGGGCGACGGCGTTGATCGGCTTGCCCCCGACCTCCACGCTCATGCGGCTGAAGGCGATCGCGCCGATCAGGCTGTCCGTGTCCTCGTCGATCGCCACCAGCATCAGCACCATGTCACCCTCGACGCACAGGTCGCGGACCAAGGCGGCTTCGGCGGGCGCGGGGAAGCTGGCGACGAGCAACGCGTCGAGCGCGGCGACGTCCTGCCCCTGGGCCGGGCGGATGGTGATGGCGGCGGAGGGCTGGTCGGACATGGGTTCGTCTTTAGCGTCGCCGGCGCGCAAGGCGCGATAGATAATGTTGCCAGCGATTCCTCCCCTGGAAGGGGAGGTGGCAGGGCGAAGCCCTGACGGAGGGGTGTCACGCTCCGTGATGGCAGGCTGTCTTTCGACCCGCCATGCCCCTCCACCATGCTTCGCATGGTCCCCCTCCCCAAGCGGAGCTTGGGGAGGATTGGGGGTTACGCCAGCGCGATGTCGGGCGCGTCCTCGGCCTTCATGCCGATGACGTTGTAGCCTGCGTCGACATGGTGGATCTCACCCGTCACGCCCGACGACAGGTCGGACAGCATATAGAGGCCCGCGCCGCCGACATCCTCGATCGTCACGGTGCGACGCAGCGGCGAATTCAGCTCGTTCCACTTCAGGATATAGTTGAAGTCGCCGATGCCGCGCGCCGCCAGCGTCTGGATCGGGCCCGCCGAGATGGCGTTGACGCGGATATTCTCCGGGCCCAGATCGACCGCAAGATACTTCACGCTGGTCTCCAGCGCCGCCTTGGCCACGCCCATGACGTTGTAATGCGGGATGACCTTTTCCGCGCCATAATAGGTCAGGGTCAGGATCGATCCGCCCTCGGGCATCATCGCCCGCGCGCGCTGCGCGACCGCGACCAGCGAATAGGCCGAGATGTTCATGGTCATCAGGAAATTGTCGAGCGTGGTGTCGTAATAACGCCCGCGCAGCTGCGACTTGTCCGAAAAGCCGATGGCATGGACGACGAAATCGATCGTCGGCCACTCGGCCTTCAGCCCCTCGAACAGCGTGTCGAGCGATTCCATCTCGGACACGTCGCAATCGAACAGGCGCGCCACGCCGAGTTGTTCGGCCAGCGGGCGGACCCGCTTTTCCATCGCTGCACCCTGATACGAAAAGGCGAGCTCCGCGCCCGCCTCCGAAAGCTGCTTGGCGATGCCCCAGGCCAGCGATTTGTCATTGGCCAGGCCCATGATGAGCCCCCGCTTGCCTGCCATCAATCCGTTCACGCCGTTACCGCTCCTGCCGGTTCACTGTCTTCAATCGCCCTCTCTAGCGCCGTTTCCGGTGGTTCCGCCAGTGCCGCGTTCAAATGCGCGCCGAAAACCAGCCCCAGGCCGATCAGATAGAAGAACAACAGCATCACGACGACGCCCGCCAGGCTGCCATAGGTCAGGTCATAGCCGCCCAGCCGCGACAGCGCCCAGGGGAGGAGTGCGGTCATGCTGACCCACCAGGCGGCGGTGAACATGGCGCCCGGCCATTTGGGGCAGTCGCTCTCGCGATACTTGCCCGGCGTGACCGAATAGAACAGCATGTAGAGCGCGCCGAACATCACGACGCCGGGGATCATCCGCGACAGGCCGACCCAACCCGCCACGTCCTGCGCGAAGGGCAGCAGGCGATAGATGAACTGCTCGGCAGCGGTCAGGATACCCGCGGCCAGGAAGGACAGCAGCGCCACGATGACCGAGGCGATCATGACGAAGGTCGAGGACAGGCGCGATTTCCAGAAGGCGGCCGTCGCCTTCACGCCGTAAGCGCGGTGGAAGATGTCGCGGATCGTCTCGATAAAACCGCCGACGGTCCACAAGCCGACCAGCCCGCCCAGCCACAGCAGCGATCCGGTCCGCGCGGCGAGCACGTCCGAAATCGGCTTGCGGAGCAGCTCGCTGACATCGGGGGGCAGGACGTGCAGGAAGCTCTCCACCGCATGTTGCGTCTCGTTGCTCTGTCCGAACAGCGACAACAGCGCGGCGGTGGTGATGAAGAAGGGAAACAGCGTCATCAACGCCAGATAGGCGAGGTTCCCGGCATGGATGAACCCGTCGTTGAACACGCCCAGGCTGGTCCGTTTCAGGATCTCGAAGGCGTAAGAGCCCGGCCGGACCTTGGCCAGTTGCCGGTCCAGCCTTTTGCGGGCCTTGCCCCGATGATGTGCACGTTCTTCGGGGGTCAGGCCAGTCGCATCGCTCATGGAACGATCAGACGCCCATGGCGGCCCTCGGGTTCCTGCCATCGCTCCATTCCGTAGCGAAGCGTTGCAAGGCTGCATCATCCGCCGGGATGTCGATGATGAGCGTGATCAGCTGGTCGCCGCGATTGCCGTCCTTCTTGTGGAAGCCCTTGCCCTTCAGGCGCAGCGTCTTGCCCGACGTGGTGCCCTTGGGCACGGTCAGCATCACCGGGCGCTCGACGGTGGGGGCCTTCACCTGGCCGCCCAGCACCGCCTCGGTCAGGCTGATCGGCAGGTCGAGGCGGACATCGTCGCCGTCGCGAGTGAAGAAGGCGTGCGGCACGACCTCGATCATGATGATCGCGTCGCCCGGCCCGCCGGGGCCCTGTTCGCCCTTGCCGCTCAGGCGCATCTGGGTGCCGGTGTCGACGCCGGCTGGCAGTTTCAGGTCGATGGTCTTGCCATCGGCCAGCGTGATCCGCTGCGGGCTGAGCGCGGCGGCATCGACGAAGGGGACGCGCAGCGCATAGGTGGTGTTGGCGCCCTTGGCCGCCGAGCGGCCCCGGCCGAACGCGCTTGAAAAGCCGCCGCGCCCCGCGCCGCTGAACATGCCTTCGAAGATGTCCGACATGTCGGCGCCTTCGCCGCCAAAGTCGAATTGCTGGCGAAAGCCCCCGGCACCCCCCGGGCGGGCCCCCGCGCCGCCGCCATAGCCGCCCCCGAAACCGCCGGGGCCGCCGCCATAACCGAAGGGCGAGGCCGGGTTGCCGTCGCCGTCGATCTCGCCCCGGTCGAACCGGGCGCGCTTATCCTTGTCGTTCAGCAGGTCATAGGCATTGGTGACCTGGCTGAACTTTTCCGCCGCCTTGGGATTGTCCTTGTTGCGGTCGGGATGCAGTTCCTTCGCCAGCTTGCGATAGGCTTTCTTGATATCGGCTTCGCTGGCCGTGCGGCTTACGCCCAGCGTCTGATATGGATCGGCCACTCTGTTCCCCGTCGGCAGTGTATTACCGATCTATGTGGGGAAGTCCGCGCCGGAGCGCAATCCGTCTCCCATGCGTTGCAGCATGAACAAAGGAGACGGATCATGACCCAGCCGATGCAGGCCGTCGAAAAGGATGGCAAGAAGGGCGCGCCCGACGGCGTCTCGGACGCCCCCGGCAAACATGGCGGCGAGAGCCAGGGCGGCGGCTATGAAGGCGTGCCCGAGCGCGAAGGCGACTTCCACGGCGGCCAGAGCGGCACGGCGTATCACGGAAAGGGCGGTCATCCCGACCCGGACAAGGACAATCCCAATGCGGTGACGGAGGAGGGGTAGGTCCTCAATTCGCGCCAAGCTGAGCGAAGTCGAAGGCCAAAGGAGGCCCCAGCGGGGAAGACCGGGGCGTGCACTTCGACTTCGCTCAGTGCGAACGGAGGTTGGGGAACGGATGGCGCCGTTCCGCCCCCCATCCCAAAATTTCGTTCAGCCTGAGCGCAGACGAAGGCCATGGGACGAGGCTTTTCGCTTAGGCGCAACCCTTCAGCATGACGTCGCTATTGTCCCGAGGCTGACAAATCCCGGCCACGAGCCGCTCGATCCGGCGGACCCGTTCATCCAGCCGCCCGTCCGGGCCGAACAGCCGAAAATCGGACGGCGTGATCAGTACCGCCACCAGCCTGAGCCATTGCGCCTCGGTCAGCGCGGCGGGTGCTTTGCCGTAAACCTGCGTGCTGGTTGGAAACACGCCCTGCATCCATCCATTCGGCCCGCGACCGAACGGCGCCTCGTCCAGGAACAGCGCCAGGATCTGCCGCTTGGACAGACGCGCTTCCAGCCCCATGGCATAGGTCGTCTGCCGAATCTTGCGGACGCCCGGTTTGAACGCCTCGAAAGCGAGATGCTTGGACAAGGCCTGGGTGATCGTCGTCACGCCAGCGCCCGGCGTTTCGTTGTCGACGCCGTGATGATGCCAGAAATTGGGATGTTCCACCCGGATCAATTGTCGCAATTCGGCGGGCGTCAGGGCATCGGGCCCGCGTCCTTGCGCGATCAGGCGGTCGGCGCGGAGCTTCAGGTCGGGCGCATCGCGCAGCGCATCGCCATAACTGATCGCCGCATAGGCCAGCAGGGCCAGAACGGCTGCAAGAATTGCGATCAGCAGGATGCGTAGGGCGGATGTCACGCTGCGGGACACGGGTTTCAAGGCCATCGCAGCGCTCCCCCCAAAGGCCGTGGCTAACAGTCGGACAGCGCGGGCTCGGGCCTGTCGGCTTCCTCGATCGGCGCGACGTCGACGCTGACTTCCATCTGTTGTGCGCCCGAGCCCAGCACGACGCCGTCGACGGGAGCGATCTCGGCATAGTCGCGGCCGACGGCGACGATGATATGGTCGCCCGCCATCCAGATGCCGTTGGTGGGATCGACGCCGACCCAGCCATGCTCCGGCCCGCCCCAGATCAGGACCCAGGCATGTGTCGCGTCGGCGCCGACCAGTCGCGGTTGGCCCGGCGGCGGCAGGGTGCGGATATAACCCGAGGCATAGGCCGCCGGAATGCCCGCCGCACGCAGGCCGGTGATCATGATCTGCGCGAAATCCTGGCATACCCCGCGCCGCTGTCGAAAGGCTTCGGCGGGGGGCGTATCGACCAGGGTGGCGGTGGGGTCGAAGGCGAATTCCCGCTGGATACGGTTCGCCAGCGCGAATCCGGCCTCCAGCGCGCCGCGATCCGGCGACAGGTCGGGCGCGCACCACTCGGCGATGGCGGGGTCGAGTGGGATCAGCGGCGAGGGGAAGATGTAATTGGCCGGGCCCGATGCCGACAGGTCGCGGCTCTGGCGGGCGAGCGCGGCCACCTCCGCCAGTGTCGGATCGCCTGGTGAGGGCATCGGGACCAGTCGGTCCACCCGCATCCGGGCGCGGCTCTCGATGGTCAGACTGCGCACCGGCCGGTCGACGACCAGCCGGGTGACGTGCGCCAGCCCCGCCTCCGCCCGCGCCGCGCGGGTGCGGCCGACCGGCTCGACGATCAGGTCGTAGCTCTCCAGCGTCTGGCCGGGCCAGTCGATGGGTTTGAGGCGCAGATTGCAGCGCGCATATTTCACCTGCACGCCATAATCGAAGCGGGTGATGTGGCGGATGTCGTAGATCATGCGAGCGTAAGCCCTCCCGCTCGCAGAGGCTCCGCCCCTTGCAGGAAATAGCGGCGTGCGATCGCTTCGGAGAGCAGGCCCAGCCGCCGTTCGACATCGCCCAGCGTATCGGCATCGAGCGTGCGGGCATCCGCCGTCTCGATCGCGGCACGGATCGCGATGGCCTGGGCCTGTTGCGGCTCGGCCATATCGTCGTCGGACAGGACGGGCAGGCGCGACAGGCAATCGGCGATGCGTGCGGTCTGATAGGCGAGCGCGCGCGGATTGTTGGGATCGAGCGCGACCAGATCGACCACCGCGACGCGGGCGAGGCCGGTCGGATAACGCTGGCGATAGCTGATCTGGCTGTTGGCGAGGTCGAGCAGCGTGGACAGGTCGTCCGCCGAGGCCCCCGCCATGCCGAACAGCCGGGTCGCGCGCGCCACCGCGATCGCGCGCTCTACCCGCCGGCCGAGATCGTGGAAGCGCCAGGCGGTGGTGCGCACCATATGTTCGGCGGACAGTCCGGCGATCGCGGCATAGCGGCGTTGCAGCGAGCCGGCCCGGTCGAGCATCCCGGCATGGCTGGGGAAGGGGGCTTCCAGCAACCGCACCATGTCGGCCGACAGGCGGTCGCGCGAGCCTTCGCTGATGCCGCGCGCCAGACGGTTGATGCGGGCGACCGAGTGCCAGCCCTCATCCTCCATCGCGGTGCGGGCGAACTGGGTCAGGGCGGCGCGGTGCAGGCTGTCGGGATGGGGCGCCGCCCCGCCGCCGGTGATGAGCCCCACCAGCCGCCCGACGGTGCGCGGGTCGAGCGCCGCGCCGCCGTCCACGTCGATCGAATTGCCCAGCATCACCCGGATCGCGGCCAGCAGCGCCTCGCCCCGCTCCAGATAGCGGCCCAGCCAGTAGAAATTGTCCGCGACCCGGCTGGGCAGCGTGCCCGGATTGCGCCGGACATGCAGCGAATCGGGCGCGGCGAGCAGCGACATCGGTGCGACCGGCTCGGGGCCGTGAATGCAGACATCGGCGGACCACAGCCCCTCGCCGATCATCGCGGCGGTCGCTTCGGGATGATCGCCGATCCGGCCGAAGCCGCCGGGCAGGACGGTCCACTTGCCCTCGCCGTCGCGCGCGGCAAAGACGCGCAGGGTGAAGGGGCGCGGCTCCAGCCGGTCGTCGATCACGACGGGCATGGTCGACAGGCGCACCATCTCCTGCCCGACATAATCCTGCGGCCGCCGCGCCATGTCGGCGAGCAGCACCCGGCGTTCGTCGGGCGACAGGCTCGCTCCCGGCCGCGCGCCGTCCGGCAGGCCCAGCGGGCGGGGGCCGAAGGCGGGCGCGATCAGCAACGCGTCCAGATGCTCGGCGACATGCGCCGCCTGGGCCGCGCCGCCGCACCACCAGGTCGCGATATTGGGCAGCTTGAGCGGCTCGCCCGATAGTTGCTCGGCCAGGGCGGGGAGGAAGGCGGAGAAGGCGTGGCTCTCCAGCACGCCCGCGCCCGGCGCATTGGCGATCACCACCTGCCCCTCGACATAGGCGTCGATCAGGCCGGGCACGCCGATCTGCGAATGGCTGTCGAACGCCAGCGGGTCGAGCATCCGGGGATCGAGCCGCCGCCACAGCGCGTCGATCCGCTTCAGCCCGGCGACGGTGCGGACATAGACCTGCCCCTCGATCGCGGCCAGGTCGGCGCCCTCGACCAGCAGCAGCCCCAGATAACGCGCGAGATGCGCCTGTTCGGGATAGCTGGGGTTGAACCGGCCGGGCGTCAGCAGGCCGATGCGCGGATCGGCGCGGCGGCACTGGGCGGCGAGCCCGGCGCGGAAGGCGGCGAAGAAGGGCGCGTGGCGCTGCACGTTCAAACGGTTCTGAAGCCCGCCTAGCGTCCGGCTGACCGCCAGCCGGTTCTCCAGCGCATAGCCCGCGCCCGCCGGATTGCGCAGATGATCGGCCAGCACCCGCCACTCGCCATCCGGCCCGCGCGCCAGGTCGAAGGCGACGAAGCTGAGATGATGGCCGCCCGGCGGCGTCACCCCGACCATGGGGCGCAGGAAATAGGGGCTGCCGGTCGCCAGCGCGGCGGGGACATGCCCCTCGGCCACCAGCCGTCCGGGGCCGTAGAGATCGGCGAGGATCGTCTCCAGCAGCTCGGCACGCTGGGTCACACCGTCCGCGATGCCGGCCCATTCCTCACTGTCGATCAGCAGGGGGACGGGGGAGACGGGCCAGGGCCGCTCGTCGGTCTCGCCGATGATACGAAAGCCTGTGCCGATGTCGGCGGCATGGCGCTGCACCCGTTCGCGCGCATGGGCGAGGTTGCTGGCGACGGCGGCCAGTTCCTCCAGCATCGCGGGCCAGGCCGGGTCGGTCGAGCCCGCCAGCACGTCCGCACCCCCCGCTGCGGCGCGATAGGCGGCGGTCCAGGCCGCGGCTTGCGCGGGACTATCCTCTGACGGGTCCATTGGCGGGCAAAATCGCTGGATCGGCCTCCGGTTGCAACAGGCGATTGGCGGCAGGACGGTCATGGGGGCGGAAATCGGTCGTGCGACGATGGAAGACGCGGAGGATCCAGTGTTTCCGATCGCGACATTGGTTTTCCGCCCCCACAGGCGTATGGGCGGGCACATGGCTGACGATCCCTTTGCCCTGTTCGATGCGTGGTTCGCCGAAGCGCGTGCGAGCGAAATCAACGATTCCAATGCGATGGCGCTGGCGACGGTCGATGCGAGCGGCCAACCCTCGGTCCGCATGGTCCTGCTGAAGGGCCATGACGCGCGCGGCTTCGTATTCTACACGAATCGCGAAAGCCGCAAGGCGCAGGAATTGGGCGAGGGCAGCAAGGCCGCGCTCCTGTTCCACTGGAAATCGCTGCGCCGCCAGATCCGGATCGAAGGCCCGGTGTCGCGTGTCGATGACCCCGAATCGGACGCCTATTTCGCCAGCCGCAGCCGGGATTCGCAGCTGGGCGCCTGGGCCTCGGACCAGTCGCGCCCGCTTCCCGACCGCGCGACGTTCGAGGCGCGGTTCGAGGACATGCGCGCCCGGTTCGAAGGCGGCGAGGTGCCGCGCCCGCCGCATTGGGGCGGCTATCGCGTGACGCCGCAGCGGATCGAATTCTGGCTCGACCGCGAACACCGGCTGCACGAACGCCGCATTTTCACCCGCACGGCCGAAGGTGGCTGGGACGAAGGATTGCTGTTTCCGTGACCCAGGACGAACGCAAGAAAGTCATTCCGCTGGCGACCCGCGCGGCGCTGGCCAGCGTCGCGATGGCGCTGTTCCTGCTGGCGCTGAAGGGCTTTGCCGCGTGGCGGACGGGGTCGGTCGCGATGTTGGGCTCGCTGGCCGACACCGCGCTGGACCTGCTCGCCAGCCTGGTGACGCTGTACGGCGTGCGGCTGGCCGCGACCCCGGCCGACCATGACCATCGCTTCGGCCATGGCAAGGCGGAGGCGCTGGCCGCGCTGTTCCAGGTGGCGCTGATCACCGCGTCGGCGGCCGGGATCGCCTGGCGCGCGGTCATGGCGCTGGGCGCGGACAATCCCACCAGCGATGCCGAATTCGGCATCGGCGTGTCGGTGATCGCGATCCTGGCGACGATGGTCCTGCTCGCCTATCAGCGCAGCGTGATCCGCCGCACCGGTTCGGTCGCGATCCTGGCGGACAATGTCCATTACCAGTCGGACGTGCTGCTCAACGGATCGGTCATCATCGCGATGGTGCTGGACCAGTATTTCGGCTGGCACGGCGCGGACCCGGTCTTCGGCATCGCCATCGCCTTGTGGCTGGCCTGGGGCGCGTTCCAGGCGTCGTCCACCGCGATCGACCAGCTAATGGACAAGGAATGGCCCGACGACCAGCGTGCCGCTTTCCTCGACGTCGCCGCGCGCCAGCCGGGGCTGAAGGGTATTCACGACTTCCGCACCCGTCGTTCGGGCAGCCACGACTTCGCGCAGTTCCATATGGAGGTCGAGCGCGAGCTGACCGTCGCCGCCGCGCATGACATCGTCGAGGGCGTCGAGCGCGCGCTGCGCCGCGCCTTCCCCAAGGTCGAGGTGCTGATCCATCTCGATCCCGAAGGCCATGTCGACACCGACAATCCGCTCGTCGAGGCGGACGTGACCCCGCACTGGTTCGGCAAGCGCGTCGGATATTGATGCGTATTCCCTTCACCCAGGTGGATGCCTTTGCCGACGCCGCGTTCGGGGGGAATCCGGCGGCGGTGATGATGTTGTCGGCCTGGCCCGACGACGCCCTGCTGTTGAAGATCGCGCAGGAGAACAACCTGTCGGAGACCGCTTTCCTGGTAGCGAGCGATGGGGCTGAGGCGGATTTCGAACTGCGCTGGTTCACGCCGGGCGACGAGGTGGAGATGTGCGGCCATGCCACGCTGGCGAGCGGGCATGTCGTGCTGTCGTCGGATAGCACGCGCGAGCGGGTGCGGTTCGCGACACGCCATGCCGGGGTGCTGGAAGTGGCGCGCGACGGGCTGGGGTACAGCCTGTCCCTGCCCGAACGCACGCCGTTCCCGGAGGCGCTGCCGGGTGTGATCGAGGCGCTGGGTGTGGGCGGCGTGGTCGAGACGTTGCGCCATCCGGCGGGCTATGCGGTGGTGGTGGTGGACGATCCCGCGACGGTGCGGACCTGCACGCCCGATTTTGCGGCGCTGGCCCAGGCGGGGCGATATGTCGTCATCCTGACCGCGCGTGGCGGGAAAGGGGAGGCGGATGTGGTCAGCCGTGTCTTCGTGCCCGCCTTTGCGATCGACGAGGACCCGGTGACGGGATCGGCCCATGCGGTGTTGACCCCCTATTGGACCGCGAAGCTGGGCGTCGAGGCGTTCGTGGCGGAGCAGGCCAGTGCGCGGGGCGGGCGGTTGACGTGCCGGATGGATGGCGACCGGGTGATCCTGGGCGGCGGGTGCGTGACGGTGATCGAGGGGACGTTCCTGCTGCCGTGAGTGGCGGGGCATGGGCTTCGACTTCGCTCAGCCTGAACGGGTTTTTGAAATTCTGCGGCACCCCGGCGAAGGCCGGGGCCCAGGCTCCGCCAAGTCTGTAGTGCGCCATCCGATGCGGGGGAGGCAAATGCTCGGCGCCTTCGATGGCACATGGAAACTGGACCCCGGCCTTCGCCGGGGAACGGTCGTAAATTCGCCGGATTACCGCTCTGAAACGTGGCTCACTCCGCCGCCAGCAACGTCTCCGCCGCCTGCAAGTCCACCGAGACCAACCGGCTGACCCCGCGTTCGATCATCGTCACGCCGAACAGCCGGTGCATCCGGCTCATCGTCACCGCATTGTGCGTCACGATCAGATAGCGCGTATCCGTCTCGCGCGTCATCCGGTCGAGCAGCCCGCAGAAGCGGTCAATATTGGCATCGTCCAGCGGCGCATCGACCTCGTCCAGCACGCAGATCGGCGCGGGGTTGGTCAGGAACAGCCCGAAGATCAGCGCCACCGCCGTCAGCGCCTGCTCGCCGCCCGACAATAAAGTCAGCGACTGGAGCCTCTTGCCCGGCGGCTGCGCCATGATCTCCAGCCCCGCCTCGAGCGGATCGTCCGAATCGACCAGCGCCAGATGCGCCGAGCCGCCATCGAACAACGTCGCGAACAGCGTCTGGAAATGGCCGTTCACCGCCTCGAACGCCGCCAGCAGTCGCTGCCGCCCCTCGCGGTTGAGCAGCCCGATCGAACCGCGCAACCGCGCCACCGCCTGGACCAGATCCTCGCGCTCGGCGGCACTGGCGGCGCCGCTCGCTTCCAGTTCGGCCAGTTCCTGTTCGGCGACCAGATTGACCGGGCCGATCCGTTCGCGGTCGGCGGACAGCTTGTCATGGGCGGCGGCCTCGGCCTGGGGCGAGCCGACGCCCGCGCTCTCGAAGCCCAGCTTTTCGGGCAGCACCGGCGCGGGGCAGGCGAAACGCTCACCCGACACGCGGCCCAGTTCCACGCGACGTAGCTCGTGATTCTCCACCCGCGCCAGCGCCCCGGCCCGCGCCTCCCGCGCCGCCGACAACAGGGCATTGGTCCCGGCATGGGCGGCCTCCGCGGCGCGCAAGGTCCGTTCGGCCTCCGCCTCTTCGGCTTGCGTCCGTTCGGCCTCCGCCTTGGCGGCCTCATGCGCGGCGGCGAGGGTAGCGATCTCCTCGGCCAGTTGTGCTGGACGGTCGGCGAGCGCGGCGGCATCCTGGTCCAGCGCGGCGGCGCGCGCATCCATTTCGGCGATGCGCCCCGCCGCTTGCCCTGCGCGCTGGTCCCAGCTTTCCGCCTCGGACGTCGCGGCGGCCAGCCGGTCGCGGGTCTGCGCCAGGCTGCGCTCCAGCGTCGTCCGCTCCGACCGGGCGAGCGCCACCGCCGAGCGCGCCAGCTGAGTCTCGGTCTGGAGCCGTGCCGTCTCCGCCGCGCTCGCCGATCCATCGGGCAGGGCTGCCAGCGCCGCCTCGGCCCGGTCGCATTCGGCGCGGGCCTCGTCCATCTCGGCGGCGATCCGCTCGGCGCGGGTGGCAAGGTCGGCACGCTGGGCGGACAGCCGCTCGATCACCGCCTGCGCCCGGTCCTCGGCGCGCTGGGCATCGCGCAAATTGGTGACGGCGGAGGCGTGGAGCGTACGTGCACTGGCGGCGGCGGCGCGGGCGCGGATGATGCGATCCTCGATCACGGCGCGGGCCTCGGTCGCGGCCTGGACCGCCGCCTCGACCGCCGGACGCTCCGCCTCCAGCGCGGCCAGCCGGTTGCGCCGCTCCATCCGCTCGGCCGCCGCCGCACCGCCGCCCTCGCCGATATAGCCGTCCCAGCGCCGCAGCCGCCCCTCGCGCGTGACGAGCCGCTGCCCCACCGCCAGGGGCTGACCCGAATCCACCTCGACCAGGAAAATCTGCGACAGCCGCCGGGTGAGCATCGGCGGCGCGGTGATCCGTTCGCCCAGCCGCAGCGTCCCAACGGGCGGGGCGGGATCATCGGGTAGCAGGTCCGAGCCGTGCCAGTCGACCAGCGGGGTATCCAGTTCGTCGCCCAGCGCCGCCGCCAGCGCGCGCTCGAAGCCGGGCTCGGCCTGTACCTCGTCGAGCAGCCGGTCGCCGCCCTTGCGCTCGGTCGCGCGGGTCAGCGTCGCGGCTTCGGCATCCAGCGCGGCGAGCGCGGCGATGGCGCGGGCGCGGGTCGCCTCGGCCGCATCGCGCTCGGCACTGGCGGTCAGTTCGCTTTCCTCGGCCCAGCCCAGTGCGGCCTGCGCCTTGTCCGCATCGATCCGGGCGGCGGCCTGGGTCGCAACGGCGGCTTCGCGGGCCGCCTCCTGTTCGGCCATGTCGGGCAGCGCCTCGATCGCGGCGGCGACTGCGCGGGCGTCGCGTTCGGCGCGGGCATGGTGGCCTTGCGCATGGGCCAGCGCGGCCTCGGCGATGCGACGCTCGGCGGCCTCCGCGGCTTGGGCCGACAGCGCCTGGGCGAGTGCCACCTCGGCATCGCGGTTCTTCGTCTCCGCCTCGGCCAGCAGCGCGTCGAGCCGGGGCATGGCCTGCATGGCATGGGCGATGCGCGCGTCCAGGTCTTCGCGTTCCTCGGCTAGCCGCTGGATCGCGGCGGCGGCGTCGTGCGCCAGCGAGTCCTCGCGCGCCCGGTCTTCGGCCAGCCGGGTGCGGGCGGTCGCCAGTTCCTCGATCCGGCGTTGCAGGCCATGGCGGCGGTCTCGCGTGCGCGACAGGGCGTGGCCCGCCTCGCTCAAGGCATCGCGCGCGGCCAGGGCTGCGGCACGGGTGCGCGCGGCGAGCCGCGCGGCCTCCTCCTGGGCTTGCGCGGCCTTGCGTTCGGCGGCGGTGGTGTCGGCGACCTGGGCCTCGGCGTCTTCGGCCTCGGCCTTTGCGGTGGCGGCGGCTCCGGCGGCGTCGCGCCAGCGCGCGAAGATCATCCGCGCCTCGGCCAGACGAATCTGGTCGGAGATCAGGCGATAGCGCTCCGCCGCGCGCGCCTGTCGCCGCAGGGTCGCGCGGCGGGCGTCCTGGTCGGCGATCGCCTCGTCCAGCCGGGTCAGGTTCGCCTCGGTCGCACGCAGCTTGGCTTCCGCATCGCGGCGGCGGACATGGAGCCCGGAAATCCCCGCCGCTTCCTCCAGCATCGCGCGGCGCTCGGCGGGCTTGGCGGCGATGACCGCGCCGATCCGGTTCTGGCTGACAAGGGCGGGCGAATGCGCGCCGGTCGCGGCATCGGCGAAGAGGAGGGCGACATCCTTGGCCCGCACGTCGCGCCCGTCGATGCGGTAAGCCGAGCCTGCGCCGCGTTCGATCCGGCGGACGATCTCGGTCTCTTCGCCCTCGCGCTCGGCCAGGATCATGACCTCGGCAAAGTCGCGCGGCGGGCGGGTGGCGGTGCCGGCGAAGATGACGTCTTCCATGCCCGCGCCGCGCATCGACCGCGCGCTGTTCTCGCCCATCGTCCAGCGCAGCGCCTCGAGCAGGTTCGACTTGCCGCAGCCATTGGGCCCGACAACGCCGGTCAGCCCCGGTTCGATGACCAGATCGGCCGGATCGACGAAGCTCTTGAAACCCGAAATGCGAAGCCGCTTGATCTGCACGGACCCGGTCGCCGCTCCCCCGATGCGATGTGGTTAACCGATAGCGGATGGGGGCGGGATGTCGAGGGGGGTGGCGACTCGGCGCCACGTCTAAAAACTGGGGTGGCTTCTGTCGCCGGCCGAAAGGACGCTGAGCGGGCTTCGATCAGTCATATTCCGCTACGCGAGCGGCGAACCTTTTTCGCATGCGGCCAAGGCGTCTCGGGCCAGCCCGTCGAGCCAGTCGTCGCCTGAGGGTTCTGTCCAAGGTTTGAGATAGTCGATGAGTCTGGGGTCCGCGATCAGCGTTGCGGCCTCGAATACGGGCATGGGGACGGAATCGCCGGCTAGCGCGCTTTGCACCAAGGGCAGTGCCAGTTCCCGATCACGATTTGCCAAACCAACCAAGGCCTCTGCTCTTACGACATCGTTCTCGTCCCGCGCCGCAGAGAGCAACGCTTCGCGAATCTCAGGCGTATCGGCATCTTGCAATGCCACAAGCAGCGTTGCCCAATCGCGGTTGGAAACGTCCTGATCCCGCATCATGGCAATTAGCCGCTGCATATTCTCGTCGGCAAAAGTCGAGCCGACTAACGGCAATTCCTCAGCGATAATTGCCTTTAAGAAGGGTGAGGCAGGCTCATATCCGTCCGTCATGCCGCTTAAATATCATGGCTTCGTAAGGGGCGCTAATTATCCGAACCGTCCCAACTCGAACGGCTTCAACTGCCCGGCCATGGCATTCCCACTCAGCATCGCCGCCACCAATTCTCCCGTGATTGGCGCAAGCGTCAGGCCCAGGTGATTGTGCCCGAAGGCGTAGGACAGCCCCGTAGCGCCCGGCACCCGCCCGATCGCAGGCAGATAATCGGGCAGGGTCGGCCGTGCGCCCATCCAGGGTCTGGCGTCCTCGCCGATCGGCAGGCCGAGCGCGGCGATGTGGTGGCGCAGGCGGTTCCACTTGGCGGGGTCGGGCTTGGCTTCGGCGCGGGCGAACTCCACGATGCTGGCGGCGCGCATGCCCCCGGCGAAGCGGGTGACGATCATCGAACGGTCCTCGAATACCACCGGGGGCAGGTCGGCGGGCCAGTCGACCTCCGGGCCGGTCTGAAGGTGATAGCCGCGCTCCGCGATGATCGGGGCCTTCACGCCGAAGGGGCGGAGCAGCGCCGCACTCGCCACGCCTGCGGTCACGACGACCTGATCGGCGGATAGTCGGCGGCCGTCGACCAGGCGAACCTCGCCGTCACCGACCGTTTCGACATGGGCAACGATGCGGGTGCCGCCGTCCGCCACAAAGCGCGCGGTCGCGGTTTCGGCTAGTCGCGTCGGGTCGGCGATCTGGCCGCTGCCCTCGAAGCGGATGCCGCCTGCGATGGGGCTGCGGATACGGGCGCGCCAGTCGCCCAGTTCGGCCTCGGTCAGCGGGCGGAAACGCGCGGTGCCGGTGTCGGCTGCCTGCCAGCTTGCCAGTCCGCGCGCGGCGCTCTTGGGCGTTTCCCACAGCACGACATGGCCATGCGGGCGGAGCAATTCGGGCGCACCGAGCGCGGCGACGTGCCGCTGCCACGCGGGCATGGCCTGGGCGAGCAACCCCGCCAGCGCCTGATGCGCGCGCTCGTAGTTGGCGGGCCGCGCCGCCTTCAGCAAACGCAGCGAGAAGGGCAGCCAGGTCGCGATCTCACGCGGGGGCAGGGCCAGCGCGCCGCCGCGCCAGAACAGCCGCTTGGCAAAGCCGCGCACCATCGCGGGCGAGGCGATCGGCTCGGCCTGTTCGGTCGCGATATGGCCCGCATTGCCCCAGGAGGCGGCACGCGGGGTCTCCTCCCCCTCGATCAACGTCACCGCCCAGCCGGTGCGTTGCAGGGCAAGCGCGGTGGTGGTGCCGATGACGCCGCCGCCGACGACGATTGCGCTGCGACGGTCCGAGGCTGAAGGACTATTTTCCGGCTTGGGCATGACGCCGGTCATATCGTATACGGATTTTACAGCAAGGGAATCCCGATGACGTCACCCACGATCCGCCATACCTTTTTCTGCATCGACGGCCACACCGCGGGCAATCCCGTCCGTCTCGTCGCGGGCGGCGCGCCGCTGTTGCGCGGGTCCAGCATGGCCGAGCGGCGGCTGGATTTCCTGGAGCGGTTCGACTGGATCCGCACCGGCCTGTGCTTCGAGCCGCGCGGGCACGACATGATGTCGGGCGGCTTCCTCTATCCGCCCTGCGAGCCGGACAGCGACGCCGCGATCCTGTTTATCGAGACCAGCGGCTGCCTGCCCATGTGCGGGCATGGCACGATCGGCATGATCACCTTCGGCCTGGAAAACGGCCTCATCACCCCGCGCGAGCCCGGCAAGCTGAAGGTCGAGGTGCCCGCCGGCACCATCCATATCGAATATGAGAAGCAAGGCGCGAAGGTCACCGCCGTCCGCATCCGCAACGTGCCCGCCTATCTGGCCGCCGAGGGCATTCACATCGACGTGCCGGGCTTCGGCCCGCTGACGCTGGATGTCGCTTATGGCGGCAATTACTACGCCATCGTCGAGCCGCAGGGCGCCTATACCGGGCTGGACGATCTGGGCGCGTCGAGGCTGGTCGAACTCAGCCGCATGATCCGCGAACTGGTGCGCGAAAAGTTCGAGCCGGTCCATCCGCTCGAACCCTCGATCCGGGGGGTCAGCCATGTGCTCTGGGCGGACAAGCCGTCGGCCGAGGACGCCGATGGGCGCAACGCGGTCTTTTATGGTGAGCGGGCGATCGACCGGTCTCCGTGCGGCACCGGCACCTCGGCGCGGCTGGCGCATCTGGCGGCCAAGGGGCGGTTGAGCGTCGGCGACCGCTTCGTTCATGAAAGCTATATCCGCAGCCGCTTTATCGGCCGGGTCGAGGAAGCGACGGAGCTGGGCGGACAGGCGGCGATCGTGCCGTCGATCCAGGGCTCGGCGATCGCGACCGGCTACAACACGATCTGGATCGACCGAGAGGACCCGTTCTGGGCCGGGTTCACCGTGGTGTGACCTTCGATCCAGCCCTGCGGAGGCCGGGGTCCAGTTGCGGCACCCTCTGAAGGGCACCGCGTCGCGTGCCACAGGCGTGGTGGCAACTGGACCCCGGCCTTCGCCGGGGAGGTTGCCGGTAGGTTCAACCCAGATCGTCGATCGCAGGCTGCGGCTCGGTGAACCAGGCCGCGCCCGTCTCGGTCACATAGAAGTGATCCTCGAGCCGTACGCCGAAGCGGTCGGGTACCACGATCATCGGCTCGTTGGAAAAGCACATGCCCGGCGTCAGCGGCGTTTTGTCGCCGCGCACCAGATAGGCGGGCTCGTGGATCGACAGGCCGATGCCATGGCCGGTCCGGTGCGGCAGCCCCGGCAGGCGATAGTCGGGGCCCAGCCCTGCGCGCTCCAGCACGGCGCGGGCGGCGTAATCGACCGCTTCGCACGGTTCGCCCGGCCGGACGGCGGCGAAGGCGGCGGCTTGGGCTTCCTTCTCGATGTCCCAGATGCGGCGGACCTCGTCACCGACCTCGCCGAACGCATAGGTCCGGGTGATGTCGCTGTGATAGCCGTCGATCAGCGTGCCGGTATCGACCAGCACCACGTCGCCGTCGCGCAGTACATCGTCCTGCGGCAGGCCATGGGGGAAGGCCGTCGACCTGCCGAACTGCACCGCGCAGAAATAATTGCCGATGGATGCGCCCAGTGCCCGGTGCGCCTGGTCGATGAAGCGGATCACCTCGGACGCGCGAATGCCTTCGTGCAGGATGCGGGCGGCGCGGCGATGGACCTCCAGCGTCATGTCCATCGCCTGTTGCATCAGCGCGATCTCGGCGGGCGACTTGATCGAACGACAGCCATCGACCACGGGCGCACCGCTGACCAACGTCACGCCCGGCGCGGCCTGGCGGATGCGGTCGACGAACAGGAACGCCAGCGCCGGGTCGATGGCGAGCGTCTTCGCCGCGCCCAGGGCATCCGCGACCAGCGCGGAGGGGCTTTCATCCTCTTCCCACAGGCGGATGTCGGTGGCGGGGATGGACAGGCTGGCCTCGAACGATCCCAGCTCGAAGGCCGGGCAGATAAAGATCGGATCGCCGCTGACCGGCAGCAGCATCGCGACCAGCCGCTCGGTCGCGCCCCAGGCGACGCCGGTGAAATAGCGCAGGCTCGCGCCCGCGCCGATCAGGATCGCGTCGGCCCCCATCTGGCCCATCAATTCGCGCGCGCGGTCCATGCGGCGGGCGCGTTCCTCGGCGGTGATGACGGGGGCGGGGTTCGCCCAGAGCGACAGGCTCGCCAGTTCGCGCTCCGCCGTCGATCCGCCGATCATCCCTGCCATCTCACTTGCTCCATTTCGTATACGGTCGGAGCCTCTAGCGCGGTTGGCCGCCTCACGCCACCCGGCGCAGGCGATAGCCGTCGGGCCCTTGCGCCACGTAACCCAGCCGCACCGCGCCTGTTAGCGCGGCGACGACCGCGCGCTCGACCTGGCGGCCTTGCGCGAAATGCTGGGCGATAGCGGTTGCCGTCAATGCGCGATCGGTGGCCAGCAGCGCGAAGATGCTGGCGATCCGTCCGCCCAGATCGCGGGGGAATTGGGGCTTGGCGCCGGCGGGCTCGGCCAGCGGCAGCGCGCGTTCGGTCGGGGCGAGCGGCGTCGCGCCCGCGCGGCGGCTCTGGAAATCGGGGCGGAGCCACTGGACCCGGCCGCCGCGTTCCTCGGCCCGGCGCTGGGCGTTGAGCACGACCAGCCGCTCGACCATCGCCGGCGCGGCGAGCCCCGCGGGCCAACCATAGGCGGCGATGACGGCGGCATCGATCTGGTCATGCAACCGCGCGATCAGGTCGACCGATCCGGCCCGGCGCAAGTCTTCCTCTTCGTCGGACAAGGCTGTGCCGGTCATGAGCTTGGCGCGCAGATTGTAGAGGCCGGTGAGGGTCAGGTCGGGCACCTCGGCCAGGATGCGCTTGCGGGTGGCGTCGAGTTCCTCCGCCAGGTCGGCGATGGCCGCCCGTATTGTTTCATCCATCTCCGGGAATGGGAAGGGATCGAAACTCGTCGTCTTCACGTAAACGGCGGGCTGGTCATAAACGCCGAGCATCCCGGCATTGGCCAGATACCAAGCCTCGTGCACCGAGGAATGGAGAACGCCCAGTATCCAGGCGTCGGATGCGGCGATGCAGATCAGCTTGTTATCGGGCAGCGTAGCGGCATCCAGGAACTGGAACAGCCGATGCTTGGCCGTCTCCACCGTCGCAATGTAGCGTGACAGGCCCTCCAGCGCCGGGCGCAATTCGCGGCGTGGTTCGCCGAACAGCCACCATTGGTTGCGGTAGGTGGCGCGGGCGTTGCCGTCCCGCTCGGGCTTCACGCTGCGCAGCAAATGGCCATAGACTTCGGGAAAGCGCTGCCGCACCTCGGCTTCGGACAGGCCCAGCAGGTCGATGACCATCGCCCCACGCGTCCGGGCGGTCAGATCGCGGCCATGGCAATAGGGGCGGATATGCATCTCCAGCCCTTCGCGACGCCCCAGCCCGAGCAATTCTGCCTCCGCCGGTGACACGATGAAACCCGCGCCGTGCAGCGACACGCCGCGCGAACAGAGCCACGCATTGGCCAGCAGGTGCTGGGCGCTTCCGACATTCGCCCCCACCGACAGATCGGCATTGATCCGCCCGACCGTCTCGATGAACCGGATCGCAGGCGTGTCGCTATCCAGCCCGTTCTCCCCCGCGATCCGCAGACGGCGCCCCTCGACCTTGCCGCGCCCGACTACGGTCATCGCGATCCGCACCATCGCGGCGTCGGGTGTCGCCTTGGTCCAGGGATGATCGGGGATCGCCAGCAGGATGGACAGCGGCACAGGGCTCTCGATCGCGCGTGCGATGACGCGGCGGCCAAAGGTCTGGGTGATCGAATTGGTCGTCACGAAACCGAACCGGATCAACGGCGAGCCTTTGACCGCCAAAGCCTGCGCCGCCCGGTCCCACCAATAGAGGACATAGTCGGCGGCGCGCGGCATCTTGGGGTAGGCGCGCCACAGTGCCTCGGCCATGCCCTCGGGAAGCCGTCCGCGCAGGTCCTTGCCGCCGATAAAGGGCGGGTTGCCGACGATGAACTCCACCTCGGGCCAGGATGCCTTCGTGCCCGAGGGGGTGAGCAGCGCGTCCTGCGTCACGATCGACTGGACATCCTCCAGCACCGGGTCGGACACCTGCCCGCCATTGCGCAGCTGCCACCGGATATAGCCCAGCCACAGCACCAGCTGCGCGATGGCGGCGGCGCGGGCATTGACCTCGATCCCGTGGAAATTGCGCGGATGCACCGTCTCGGTATCGAAGTGCAGGATCTCCTCGCCAGACAGCTCGGCCAGTACCTCCAGTACCTCACCCTCCAGCCGCTTCATCAGCTCCAGCGTGACATAGAGGAAATTGCCGGTGCCGCAGGCGGGGTCGAGCACGCGCGTCGTGGCCAGCCGGTGGTGGAAGTCGCGCACCCGCTGCACGGCGGCGCGGGGATTGCCGGGGCGCTCGGCCTCGACCGCGCTCAGTACCTGCGCCCAGGCGTCGCGCAGCGGCTCCATGACGGTCGCCGTCACCAGTCGCTCGACATAGGCACGCGGCGTGTAATGCGCGCCCAGCCGCCGCCGCTGATCGGGGTCGAGCGCCTGTTCGAGCAGCGTGCCGAAAATCGCGGGCTCGACATCGCGCCAGTCGCGCCGAGCAGCGGCGAGCAGCTCGCCGATTTCCTCGCGATTGAGCGGCAGGGCGTCGGCGGTATGGAACAGCCCGCCATTGAACCGCCGCACCGCACAGCGCAGCACGTTTGCCTCGCCACCCCGATCCATCGAATGCCACAGATCCTCGATCCACGGCACAAAGGCATCGGGCCGCTCGCGCGCATCCGACAACAGCGTGACGAACCCCCCGGCGGGCAGCAGCCCGCTATGCTCGGCGAACATGGTGAACAGGCAGCGCATCAGGAACAGCGCGACGCCCTCCGCATCATGGCCGCGCTCCTCCAGCAATTTGGAGATGCTAGCGAGGCGCGCCGCCACGTCGCGGGTGACGGCGGCGGCATGGCGGGTGGGATCGAGCGAGAGCGGTGCTTCCCAGATTGCTGCGAGGCGCTGGCGTACTTCTTCACGGCGCAGATCGTCCAGCGTGATGCGGAACCGGGCGCGGTCGGGGAATTGCTTGTAATGTTTCCCCTGGCCGGAAAAGTCGGCGAACAGCTCGATCACCCGGCCGACATCGACCACGATCAGGAAGGGCGGCCAGCCATGCTCTACCGGCAGGGCGCGGGCATATTGCTCGGCCTGTTCGCGCGCGCGGCGCATCAGGATATCCCATTGCCGCGACCGGGGTGCGGCGCCGGGCTCGTCGGGAAGCAGGCCGGGTAGCATCGGCCCTGCGGCGGCCAGCGATTTCGCGCCGAGCCCTTCGCGGCTCTGCTTGGCCTCCAGTACGAAACAGCCGCGCTTGTAGAGGTCGATCCGCCCGCGCCGGTCCTCCTCTTCGCCCGGTAGAACGACCGCGCGCTCGAAGACATAGTCGTTGCGGTTGCTGGTTGCGTGGGCGGGATCGGGCGGGGCGACGCCGATGATCGCGCACAGCTCGGTCAGGAACAGCGCATAATTGGCGCGCTCGGCCCCGCCTTCGCATGCCTGCCAGCGTCCGATGAACGCCTCGATCGCCGCCGGGCTCGCCATAAGTTGAAATCCTCCCGATGGGGATCATCGGGAGGATTTCGATTGGTCAAAGCGAAGTTGCGGTCGTTTCTGCTCAGTCTCCCCATCTCCGTTCCGCCTGAGCGAAGTCGAAGGCCAAGGGAATCCGGAAACCGCCGGGCGTGCGCTTCGACTTCGCTCAGCGTGAACGGCTGTGGGGAATTAGTCCGATGCGGAGAGGGAAGTTATCCCCCATACATCGCCATCGCATCCCGCCGGAACGCAGCACCACTATCCGTCCGGCTATAGAACATATGCCCGCCCGGATAGACGTTCAGCTTCACCCGCTGCGCCACGCCGTAGCTCGGCATCTGGTCAACGATCAGTCGCGAGGCGAAGAACGGGCAGGACAGGTCGTCCCAGCCATGCACGATCATCACCTTCATCTTCGGGTCGTTGGCGATCGCCTTGCGCAGGTCGGTGACGGGGGTGTCGTCGGGCTTGCCGCGATCCCAGGCGCTGTTCACCTCATAGGACAGCGCGTGATAGCGGGCGTCGGTCTTCCAGCCCACTTCGCGCGTCACGAAATCGACCATCGCGCTGGTCGTCGGCGCGATCAGCGAGTCGAGCAGCGGGTCGTTGGAGCGCTGCTGCGACGACCAGGGGAAGGGGTCGAAGGCGGTGACGTTGGAGTCGTAGATGCTGCCGATCGTCGAATCATTGCGGTGGATCTCGCGCAGATAGGTCCGCGTATCGACCCGTCCGCCTAGCTTGCGGACCAAGGCGGGGTCGAGCCCGGTCAGCTCGGACACCCGCGTCACCAGACGGTCGACCGCCTGCGTATCCGACCGTCCGCGCATCAGATCGCGTAAGTAATCGCCGCGCGCATAGGCCTCGACGCTCGCCATCGACTCGGCGTTGAGCTTGCCCTGCCGCTCCAGCTGCGCGGCGGCCATCGAGGGCAGGTCGATCATCCATGGCAGGGGCGACAGCGCGGTCGCGTCATCGCCCGAGGCCGGGTCGAGATAGGGCGACACCATCACCAGCCCGTTCACCCCGACGCCGATCTGCGACTGAAGCTCATAGGCGATGCGCGGCGCGCGGTAGCCGCCATAGCTTTCACCCATGATATATTTCGGCGAGCGCAGCCGCCCTTCCTTGACCAGCCAGTCATAGACGACCTTGGACAGGTACTTGATGTCGGGATCGTTGGCGTAGAAGGCCTTCTTCGTCTCCGCCTCGTCCACCAGGCTGCGGCTGAAGCCGGTGCCGATCGGGTCGATGAAGACCAGGTCGGTGAAGTCCAGCCAGCTGTTCGGATTGTCGGTCGTGACCGGCGCGTCGGAGGGGGCATCGCCTTGCGCGCCGAACGGCACCCGCTTGGGTCCCACCGCGCCCATGTTCAGATAAACCGAGGACGCACCCGGCCCGCCATTGAACGCGAAGGTCACCGGCCGCCGCACATCGCCGCCGGGCACGGTATAGGCGGTATAGACGACCTGCCCGATCTCCTTGCCCTTGTCGTCGCGCACCGCGATCTTGCCGATCGTCGCCTTGTAGGTGACCACCCGGCCGCCGATCCGCGCGCTCTGCGTGATCGTCTTGTCGGCGGGCAGCGGCGGCAGCTTGCTCTCGTCGTCCTTCTTCTCGGTGGTCGTCGTCTTCGTTTCGGTCTTTTCCGCCTTTTGCGCGAGCGCCGGGGTCGTACCGGCGGCAAGCAGCAACAGCGCGGACAGGTGCAGGGTCTTCGACAAGATGGAAGGTCTCCACGAACAGGATGTGATACTATATCACATGGAGCCGCCGAGAAGTGCAATCCCCGTGCTCCGGCGGGGATCATGGGCGATTGCCGCACGTTACCGCAAGTCTCGGCTCTCGAAAGTGAGGGCCGCGCTTCCTATCTCGCCTCTGGCATTTATTCCGGAACAGAAGTAGAACCCGCCCTATGCTGACCAAGATTTCCGTCCGCGGCGCGCGCGAGCATAACCTCAAGGATGTCGATATCGACATTCCCCGTGACACGCTGACGGTGATCACCGGCCTGTCGGGGTCGGGCAAGTCTTCGCTCGCGTTCGACACCATCTATGCCGAGGGGCAGCGCCGTTACGTCGAGTCGCTGTCGGCCTATGCGCGCCAGTTCCTGGAGATGATGCAGAAGCCGGACGTCGACCATATCGAGGGGCTGTCGCCCGCCATCTCGATCGAGCAGAAGACGACCAGCCGCAACCCGCGCTCGACCGTGGCGACCGTCACCGAAATCTACGACTATATGCGCCTGCTCTGGGCGCGTGTCGGCATTCCCTATAGCCCCGCCACCGGCGAGCCGATCGCGGCGCAGACGGTCAGCCAGATGGTCGACCGGGTGATGACGCTGCCCGAGGGTACGCGCCTGTACCTGCTCGCTCCCGTCGTGCGCGGCCGCAAGGGCGAGTATCGCAAGGAAATGGCCGAGTGGCAGAAGGCGGGCTTCACCCGCGTCCGCATCGACGGCCAGCTCTACGAGATCGAGGAAGCCCCCGCGCTAGACAAGAAGTTCAAGCACGACATTGAGGTGGTGGTCGACCGCCTGGTGGTGCGCGAGGACATCGCGACGCGCTTGGCCGACAGTTTCGAGACTGCGCTGAAGCTGGCGGACGGGCTGGCCTATGTCGATCCCGCCGATCCGGTCGAGCCGCACACGCCCAAATCCGCCGTGCTGGGCGACAATGCGCCTGACGGACGCATCGTCTTCTCCGAGAAGTTCGCCTGTCCGATCTCCGGCTTCACCATTTCGGAGATCGAGCCGCGCCTCTTCTCGTTCAACGCGCCGCAGGGGGCGTGTCCGGCCTGTGACGGCCTGGGCGAGAAGCTGATCTTCGACGAGGATCTGGTCGTCCCCAATCACGAACTGTCGATCAAGAAGGGCGCGGTCGTGCCCTGGGCCAAGTCCAACCCGCCCAGCCCCTACTATATGCAGGTGCTCGGTAGCCTTGCGCGCGAGTTCGGCTTTTCGCTGGAGACGCCGTGGAAGGACCTGGAGGACAAGGTCCGCGACGCGATTCTGTACGGGACCAAGGGCAAGGCGGTCACGCTGACCTTCATCGACGGCAAGAAGTCGTACGATGTGAAGAAGCCGTTCGAGGGCGTGATCGGCAATCTCAACCGCCGGATGCTCCAGACCGAGAGCGCCTGGATGCGCGAGGAACTGGCCAATTATCAGTCGTCGCAGCCCTGCGAAGTCTGCCACGGCGCGCGGCTGAAGCCCGAGGCTTTGGCGGTCAAGATCGCCATGAAGGACATCTCTTACGCGACCCGTTTGTCGGTGGTCGATGCGCTGGCCTTCTTCACCGGCCTGCCGGAGCATCTGACCGACCAGCAGCGCGCCATCGCGCAGCCGATCCTGAAGGAGATCGTCGAGCGGCTGGGCTTCCTCAACAATGTCGGTCTGGATTACCTGAATCTGGACCGGACCAGCGGCACGCTGTCGGGCGGCGAGAGCCAGCGCATTCGCCTGGCGTCGCAGATCGGCTCGGGCCTGTCGGGCGTGCTGTACGTGCTGGACGAGCCGTCGATCGGGCTTCACCAGCGCGACAACGATATGCTGCTCGCGACGCTGCGGCGGTTGCGCGACCTGGGCAACACCGTGCTGGTGGTCGAGCATGACGAGGACGCCATCCGCACCGCCGACTATGTCATCGATATGGGGCCGGGCGCGGGCGTGCATGGCGGCCAGATCGTCGCGCACGGCACGCTGAAGCAATTGCTCAAGTCCAAGACCAGCGTGACCGCCGATTACCTCAACGGCACGCGTGAGGTCGCGGTCCCGGCCAAGCGCCGCAAGGGTTCGGGCAAGAAGCTGACCGTGCACAAGGCGACCGCCAACAACCTCCAGGGCGTGACGGCGAGCATTCCGCTGGGCACCTTCACCTGCATCACCGGCGTGTCGGGGTCGGGCAAGTCGAGTTTCACTATCGACACGCTTTACGCTGCCGCGGCGCGCACGCTGAACGGCGCGCGTATCCTGGCGGGCAAGCATGAGAAGATCACGGGCCTCGAGCATCTCGACAAGGTGATCGACATCGACCAGTCGCCGATCGGCCGCACGCCCCGGTCGAACCCGGCGACCTATACGGGCGCCTTCACCCAGATTCGCGACTGGTTTGCGGGGCTGCCCGAGGCGCAGGCGCGGGGGTACAAGCCCGGGCGTTTCTCGTTCAACGTCAAGGGCGGCCGGTGCGAAGCGTGCCAGGGTGACGGCGTGCTCAAGATCGAGATGCACTTCCTGCCCGACGTCTATGTGACCTGCGACGTGTGCCACGGCGCGCGCTACAATCGCGAGACGCTGGAGGTGAAGTTCAAGGGCCACTCGATCGCCGATGTGCTCGACATGACGGTCGAGGACGCCGCCGAATTCTTCCAGGCGGTGCCGCCGATCCGCGACAAGATGGCGATGCTGGTCGAAGTCGGGCTGGGTTACGTGAAGGTCGGCCAGCAGGCGACCACCCTGTCGGGCGGCGAGGCGCAGCGGGTGAAGCTGGCCAAGGAATTGTCACGCCGGGCGACGGGCAACACGCTCTACATCCTCGACGAGCCGACCACGGGGCTGCATTTCGAGGACGTCCGCAAGCTGCTCGAAGTGCTCCATGCGCTGGTCGAGCAAGGCAATACGGTGGTGGTGATCGAACATAATCTGGACGTCATCAAGACCGCCGACTGGATCGTCGATCTCGGCCCCGAAGGCGGCGTGAAGGGCGGCGAGATCGTCGCGGTCGGCACGCCGGAAGTTGTGGCGGCTGAACCGCGCAGCTTTACGGGGAAGTATCTGAAGCCGCTGCTCGACAAGGGGCAGGCGCAGGCGGCTGAGTAGTCTTCCCCGGTATTGGGAGGGGAACGATGCTGTTATGGGGAAGGGGCAACTTGCTGCTTGTTTCTTTCCACACCACCCCGGCGGAGGCCGGGGTCCAGTTGCGGGACGCGTAAGGCAACTCATCGACGTCCGCCTAACTGGATTCCGGCCTGCGCCGGGATGGTAGGGGATAGTTGCACGGATCGACGCATGACTTGCGTGAGCATCTTGTCCGGCTGAGACCGTCTTTGACGTCCTGGGAGTGGGACGGGTTTTCCCTTGGCCTTCGACTTCGCTCAGGCTGAACGGATTGTGGGGGATGGGAATGGCCCTGGCCACTCAAGCCGTTCGCACTGAGCGAAGTCGAAGTGCACGTCCCGACATGCGACAGGAAACCCCGCGCCACTCCCCCGCAAAACCGACTTAACCTATCGCAACCTTTCCCCAGCCCACGCGATTACCCCGCATCACCCATGAGGGAGGATGTAATGCGTGCACTGACACTCGGCCTGGTAGCGGCCGCGACGCTGGTTTCGGGTTGCTCGACCTATGGCGGCGGTTTGGGCGGGGGCTATGGCGGCCCGCGCTATGCCTATGACTATGACCGGCCCGATCCCGCTTATGGCGGCTATTACGCCGACCGCTATTATGTCGACAACAACCGGTATCGCGAACGTCGGCTGGGCAATAACGACCGTGTCTATGTCGGGCAGGACGGCCGCTATTATTGCCGCCGCAACGACGGCACCACCGGCCTGATCGTCGGCGGTATCGCGGGCGGTGCGCTGGGCGCGGCGATCACCTCGGGCGGGTCGCAGACGCTGGGCACGCTGCTGGGCGCTGCCGGTGGCGCGCTGGCGGGGCGCGCGATCGAGCGGAACAACGTCCGCTGCCGGTAACCCCCCGCGCTGACTGAGAAAGGGCCGGTCGGTCGTCTCCGTTTCGGATGCGACTGGCCGGCCTTTTCGCGACCGCCTCGCTTACCCTGTGCCGGGGAAACAGGAGGATTGCGACGAAGCTGGCCGAACTGGAAAAGCGGATTCCACAGCGCCGCGAACTACCGCTGACTGACGAGGCGGCGAAGACCGCGCTGGTCATGCCCTTCAAGTTCCTCGCTCGGCTGCACTGCAACAGCCCGACGACGCGCTATGTCGGCACCTTTGCGGGCAAGGTGGAGACCCGCCACCCCGTCGCGGCGCTGACCGACATCTACCGACTGGAAGAGGCCATTGTCGCCCGGATCCAGGAACTCGCCGGCACCGCCTGACCCCGTCCAAGATGAACGAACCCATTGGATTTGCGACACTTGGTGACAATTCCGTCATGGTGCTGGGATGGCTCTGGGATAGACCGCCCCCATATTGCCGATCGGGCCAGTATTCGCCCGCTTATCTATGGGAGTATCATCATGAAGGCCATGATTCTTGCCGGTATGGGGATCGCCACCATCGCCGTTCCGACGGTCGCCGATGCGCAGCGCTGGACCCCGATCGCCCAGCGCCAGGGCCAGTTGCAGGCGCGGATCGACCAGGGTGTCCGCTCGGGCGCGCTCAATCGGCGCGAGGCGGTGCGGCTGCAGGGCGAGCTGCGCGGATTGAACCAGCTCGAATATCGCTATCGCCGTTCGGGTGGCGGGTTGAGCGTCTCCGAGCGCAATGACCTGGATCGTCGCTATGCGATGTTGAGCCGCCAGGTCCGCTTCGAGAAGCACGACCGCAACTATCGTCGCTGACCCGACCCTATCACGGCCGCGCCCGGTTCCTCTGGGCGCGGTCTGTCGGGCCGCTCGATCGGGCGGCCGCTATCCTTCCATTTGTCCAGGATCTCGCCCGAGCGCGCCAGCGTCTCGGTGATGCCTGTCACGCCTGTTGGTGTGGTTGACGCCTTGGTTTGCGGCGTGCGCGTCGTACCCGGTGGCGTGGCGGTGTTGGACGTCATGGGGACCGGCGGAACGGGTAGGGTCGCCGAGACAGGCGGCAGGGCGCCGCCATCCTCGCCAGCCTGGGCGACCGCGTCCGGTTTCGGAGGTGGGACCAAAATGGGCAACACCTCCCCGCCGGCATAGACCCGATTCATCGCCGCCGCCGTGCCCCAATAGCCTTTCCAGCGATGGAACAGATGCGCGCCGACCATGTCGGTCATCACCATCGCCCGGTTCCAGGCAGGGGTGACGGCATAGGTGTGATAATGGGTGGCCAGCCCCACGGGCGCATAGACGCCGCCCGACAGCGCCGCGGCGGCGATCCGGGCCGCGCGCGACCAGCCGGATATGGCGGGCGGGCGTGACAGCGCGCCGTCGCACACGAAGCTGAACTGGCAATGCGCCCGCTCCATGCCCTGATAGACCACGCCGCAGACGGTGCCGGGAAAGGCGGGATGCCGTGTGCGATTGAGCACGACCTGCGCCACAGCACGTTGTCCGTCCACGCTTTCGCCGCTGGCCTCGTAATAGAGGGCAGCGGTCAGGCACTGCATGGCGCGCGCCTTGTCGGTCGCGCTGGCCCGGCCCCAGCGAAAGGGCGGTGCCGCGACGACGCCGCTGTCCGACAGCGTGGCACCCGGCGGGATCGGCAATGTGGGAAGAGCGACCGTGCCCGTGCTGCCGTCTATGGCGGGTAACATGTCGGGGGCGGAGCGGGGATTCCGCTGTCCGGCGTCGGCGACGGGCGACGGCGATGTTCCGGTGGTGCCGGCGATCCGAGGCGTGCGATGCCACGCCCCCCGAGCAGCGAATATCAGGCCGAGCGCCAGCAACAGAGCGACCAGCACCAGCCAGCCCTGTATCATCCGCCGTACCGTCCGCTTCGCCACCCGCAATGTGTTGCTCAGCCCTGTGCCAAATCCCGGTCGCTCAAATCCTTATATCCGACAGGGTTAAGGATTTCGCGCCGTCGACCTGTTTGTTCCCCAAGCGGTGCTCGGGGAGGAGGGCGGACGGATCGACATTCAAGGAAACAAATTTTGCTCCCTCGCCCCTCTCCCCTGTCCAGGGGAGAGGGCCAGAAGATGCGATCGTGGAAGTCGACCCGTTAGCGCAGCTTCGGCGTGTCCAGATCGACCTCGGCGGCCGGGATCACCTCGACATCGAGATGCTGGGCCTTCAGCGCGGGCAAGAACTGCTTGGCGTCGCCGACCACGATGATGCTCGCCGCCTTGGGATCGAGCAGCGCGGCCGAGGCGGACTGGACCGCGGCCGAATCGACCGCCTGCACGCGCGGGATGTAGCGGCTGAGTTCGTCCAGCGGCACGCCTTGCAGCGTGTAGTTGGCGAGGATGTCGGCGATGCCGTCCGTCGTCTCGATCGTCCGGCCGAAACCGCCGATCAGCACCGCCTGGCGGGTCGCGAGTTCGTCCTGCGGCACGGGTGCGGTGCCAAGTTTGGTCATTTCGGCGTCGATCAGCCCGACCACCTCGGCGGCCGAGGGGTTCTTGGTCTGGGTGCGCGCGGAGATCATGCCGATGTCGCGCCCGGCCTGCACCGCGCTGCCCGCGCCATAAGCGAGACCGCGCTTGATGCGGATTTCCTGGTTGAGCCGCGACGAGAAACCGCCGCCGAGCACCGTGTTCGCGACCGCCAGCGGGTAATAGCGATCATCGGCGCGGCGGATGCCCGACCGTGCGACGACGACGCCCGCCTGCCCGGCATCGGGCATGTCGACGACGATGACGCGCGGGGCAGGGAAAGCGGGCTCCGCCGCCTTGACCGCCGCCGCCGCCGCCCCGGCGACACGCCAGCTCCCCAGATGGCGCTCGGCCAGAGCCCGCGCCTGGGCGGGGGTGACGTCGCCGACGAACAACAGGGTCGCCTGACCCGGCTTCCAGTTGCGTGCATAGGCCGCGGTCAGGTCGGCGCGGGTCAGTGCCTTCAGCGAGGCGGGGGTGCCCGACAGCGGCTGGCCATAGGCGCGGGCGCCATAGACCACGCGGTCGGCGACCATCGCCGAAAGCTGCGCCGGGTTCTTCATCGCGACGTTCAGGCTGTCGATCGCCTGGGTGCGCGCGCGGTCGATCTCGGCCTGGGCGAAGGCGGGATGCGTCGCGACATCGGCCAGGATGGTCATGGCGGTGTCGGCCTGGGCGGAGGGTACGGTCAGGTCGATGGTGGCGCCGTCATCCGATGCCCCAGCCGTGATCGAGCCGCCCAGGCTTTCGACGGCGCGGGCGATCTCGGTCGCCGAGCGCGTCGTCGTGCCCTTGGTCATCAGGTCGGCGGACAGGCTGCTGGCCCCCGCCTTGCCCACCGGATCGGTCGCCGCGCCGCCGAGCGAGACGAGCGAGGCGGTGACCAGCGGCAGCTCGTGTCGCTCGACCGTCACCACGCGCAGGCCGTTGGCCAGTGTCGCGACCACCGGTTGCGGCAGGGTGGGGGCGATGGGTGCGCCGG
>Ga0209816_1000030_pt1 | contig 114457 bp, 117 predicted proteins | sample CoawatmetaG01DNA_FD_187509 | JGI IMG/M metagenome (GOLD analysis project Ga0209816, IMG submission 187509) | Marine microbial communities from the West Antarctic Peninsula - Coastal water metaG017-DNA (SPAdes) (version 2) | ecosystem: Environmental > Aquatic > Marine > Coastal ...
TCTACTTTTTGACCTAAGGCATAAGGAATTACTAAAATATCTGAAAATATAATTGCTGCATCAAAGTCATATCTTTTAATTGGCTGAAGAGTTACTTCTGTGGCCGCATTAATATTTAGACAAAAATTAATAAAATTTTTCTGTTTCCTTCTTATTTTTTGGTATTCTGGTAAATATCTTCCTGCTTGCCTCATTAACCAGAGAGGATTCTTCTTTTCTAATGATTTTTTAATTAGTGTGCTCATATATATAATAATTAATTATAAGTATTAGTATTGGTAGGCAACGTTAGTATTGTGGTTAACTTTTAACTAACATTTTATACATATTTTTTATTAATTTTAATTCATTAATTGTGGAAAAAATGACACTTATGAACAAAACTAACTTTTTATAAAAATAATAATAAAAACTAACACTTTTGTAAAAACTGTCTTAAATATTGTGGGTTAGTATTTTTGTGTAGATGGTAAGTGTATTAATCTAAGTTATATATTATTATTAACAACCTTATGAACAAGAAGTATAATTTTTTTTTGGTTTCTGACTCGACTGGAGAAACACTAGATCGAATATTTTTAGCTATAAAGGCTCAGTTTAGGGATATAAGATATAATCTTCATCATTTTTCATTTATTAGAACAAGCGCTCAAACAGCTCAACTAATGGAAAAGTGCAAAAAAGTAGAAAACCCAATCATTATTTATACGTTAGTAGAGTCCTCCACTTGTAATTTTATTAAAAATGAGAGTAAGGCACTAAGCATACCATGTTTTGGTGTCTTGGATCATTTAATTCCTCAATTTGAAGTTTTGTTTCAAGAAAAAGCAACCAAAAGACCGAGCGGTCAGCACGAACTAAACAAAGAATATTATAAAAAAATAGAAGCGCTGCAGTACACCCTCGCGCACGATGATGGACAGCAAATAAATACTATTGTCAATGCAGATATAATTTTATTAGGAGTTAGTAGAACAAGTAAAACACCCACGTCAATTTATCTTGCGGAAAAAGGATTTAAAACAGGAAACATTCCTTTGGTTGAACATCAGGAAGTACCTAGTTTTGTTCTTAATTCCTCTGCTTTGCTGGTCGGGCTGTATATCGACCCGGAAAGATTGGTAGACATTAGAAAAACCAGAATGAATATTTTAAACGACAAACAAGAAGATCATGGTTATGCCAATATCGATTTCATTAAGAATGAGGTAAATAAATCAAAAAAAATGTTTGCCTCACACAAAATACCAACAATAGATGTAACAAGAAAATCTGTAGAAGAAACATCAGCTGCAATAGTAAAAATTTATGAAATAAAAAAAATTTATGATTAGAGATATTGTTTTAGCATCAAAAAGTGATATTAGAAAAAAAGTCTTAGAAAATGCGGGTTTTTTTGTGCAGGTGGAGATGTCTAATATTGATGAAGATACAATTAAAGAATCTATGACAAAAGAAGGAGCAACGTGTGTGGCTATTGCAAAAAGCTTAGCAGAGCATAAAGCTAACAAAGTAAGTTCTAAATTTTACAATTCTTTTGTTTTGGGTGCTGACCAGGTGTTAGATTTAAACAATGAATGCATTAGCAAACCGGCCAATTTAGAAGAAGCAAGACTTATAATGAAAAATTTAAATGGTAAATCACATATGCTTCATAGCGCTGTTTGTGTTTCAAAAAATGGAAGTATGATTTGGCATCATCACGAAACTTCAGTATTAAAAATGAAAAATATTTCTAACGATACTTTAGAAAAATATTTAGAGAGTGTGGGTATGGAAATTATGAAAAATTATGGAGTTTATCAAATCGAGGCACAAGGAAAAGGTCTATTTGAAAAAATTGAGGGAGACACAAATGCAATTTTAGGAATGCCCATAATTCCAGTAACTAACTATTTTAATCAACAACCTAAATGAAAAAATTTATTGTAATTGGTAATCCTATTAAACATTCTTTGTCACCAACAGTTCATGAATATTGGTTTAAAAAATACAAAGAGGAAGCTACATATGAAAAAAAATTTTTAGAAGAAAAAGATCTAAGAAAAATTATTAAAGATATTCAGCGGAACCAAATAACGGGAGCAAATATAACAGTTCCCTTTAAGCAAAAAATCATTCCTTTTTTGGATGAGCTTTCATTGGTTGCCAAAGAGACTCTGTCTGTTAATACAATTTACAGGAACAATAATAAGGTTATCGGTGACAATACTGATGTGAATGGATTTCAAAATTCTCTAAGTGAACATTTTTCAAAAAACTCAATTAAATCAACACTTTTAATAGGTGCAGGCGGTGTTTCGCCATCTATTATTTATGCTTTAAAAAATTTGAATGTTGGGCAAATTTTTATTTCTAACAGAACAGAAGAAAAAGCCCAATTATTGAAAGAAAGATTTGGACCTTTGTTAAGCATTGTACCGTGGAACGATTTAGCAAATAAAAACTTGTATGTAGACCTTGTAATAAATGCCACTAGCTTAGGTTTGCAAAAAGAAGAAACTATTAATTTAAACTTTTCTAGTTTTGATAAGAAAACTATTTTTTATGATGTTATTTACAACCCCCATCAAACAAGTTTTTTAAAAAAGGCAGAAAGCCTCGGATATCAAACAATCAATGGAATGATGATGTTTTTATACCAGGCTCAGTTGGCATATGAAATTTGGAATAAACAAAAACCAGAAATAGACACAAAGCTTTTAAATTTGGTTCGACAAAACTGATATGATTAAGATTTGTATAGTTGGAGATATTGGTTCAGGCAAAACATATATATCAAATTTATTTTCAAAGAATAAAAATTTGATATTTAATGCAGATTTAGAAGTAAATAAAATTTATAATTATAATAAAAATATTTTTAACAAGCTTAAAAGAAAACTACCTCATTTTATTAAGACATTTCCAACGAATAAATCAGAAATCTATAATGCTATTGTTTCCAACAAAAGTAATTTAAAAAAAATTATTAAAATAATTCATCCGGAGATAAGAAAGAAAATGAATATTTTTTTAAAAAATAATAATAAACAAAAATTTGTTATTTTGGATATTCCCCTTTTGTTAGAAAATAAATTAAATAAATCAGAGGATGTTATTGTTTATGTGAATGCTAAAAAAAACATTCTACAGAAATACTTAAAAAAAAGAGCGGGTTATAATCAGAAAATTGTGAAAATTTTAAAAGAGATGCAAATATTGCCTAAAAGAAAAAAAGAGCTTTCTGATATTGTGATAGAAAACAATTTTAATCCAAAAAAAATGAGATTGAGAGCAAGGCAAGTTCTTGATAGTATAATTATTTAAATGTTAGAGGTTATTTTAGATACAGAGACAACAGGACTTTCCTTTAATGCGGACAAAATAATTGAAATTGCCTGCATTGAATTAGAAAATCAGATTCCAACTAAAAATAAATTTCACGTATTTATCAATCCTAACATGGACATTTCTGATGGTGCTTATCAAACGCACGGAATTACAAGAGACTTTTTAAAAGATAAGCCTGATTTTAAAGATATCGCTAAAGAATTTTTAGCTTTTATTAAACAGTCTAAGCTAGTTATCCATAATGCAGATTTTGATTTGGCGTTTTTAAATAAAGAACTGCAGGAGTTAGGACTGGAGCCACTATCTAAAGAAAGGGTAGTAGACACATTGTTTCTCGCAAGACAAAAATTTCCTGGTGCACAAGCTAGTTTAGATGCTCTCTGTAAAAGATTTAAAATTAATATTTCTAAAAGAGAAAAACATTCAGCCCTATTAGATTGTCACTTATTAACAGAAGTTTACATCGAGTTGCTTGATAAAAAAGAACCGCTGCTTGATCTACAGCAGGTCAAAGTTAGCTTAAATGATTTAAATGTCTCCCAAAAAGTTAACGAAAAAAGGAAAAAAATAATTGTGCCTATTTCTGATGAAGATAAAAAACTTCACAAAAATTTTTTAGAAAAACAGGTGCCTAAATCTTTTATGATTAACTAGAAAATTGTTGATTATATAACTCTTGAAAATTTACTTCTTTTGTAAAAGAAAATTGTTTAAATCCTGATTTTTGAAATAAGTCTGTGACCATCTCTTTCATAAAGGAAAAATTTTCCGTTGGCAGTGTTACCAAAATTAACTTTTTTACTTCTTCGGGGCATAGTTTTGTATTTGTGATTTTAAAAACAATTGCCAAGCAGACTTCCGCATAAATTTTTTTTTCTATCTTATCAGGAGCCTCCAAAGCAAATTTGCAATTGAGTTCAATTAAATTATTTTTGAACGGCTTGCTGCTTAAATCTAATTTAGTAGAGTAAGATCCTAAGTTTTGAGCTGCATCAATAAAGCAATCTGGATTAGGAATTTCAAAAGAAATATCTTTGATGTATTTTGCAACTACTTCATAATCGTTATTTGAATCTGTCATGCTCCTCCTCTATTTCTTCAGGTTTAATTTCTATAATATCACTTTCATTTTCTTGCGTTCGAGTAAAAAAATTCTCTAAAATAAATTTTCTAGTAAAGGGTATTAGTAATAAAAATCCCAAAATGTCAGTCATAAAACCTGGCAAAATAAGAAAGAAAGCTGCTATTAATAAGCAAAAACCACCAACAATATCACCCAGTGGTTTTTTATTAATTCGTAAATTATTGAGTGCAGATCGCAAAGTAGCAATCCCTTGGAGTTTAGCAAAATACAAACCCACAACAGCTGTTAGAATAGTTAAGGATATTGTGTTGAAAGCACCAATTACAGAACCGACCTTGATCATTAAATAGACCTCGGCCAGCGGCAATAAGATAAAAATTAGTAGTGTTAATTGCATATAGATGATTTATTATTATATATAGGTATTAATATTAAATATTCAATTATGAGTGAAAATTTCGGTTTTATAGACATTATTCTACTAGCAATGATTGCTGGATTTATTTTTTTGCGACTACGAAATGTTCTCGGAAAGGGGGCAGATAATACAGTGATTAAGCCAACCTTTGCTAACAAAACGCAAGAAGATTTTTCTTTTGTAAATGACATGAAGGAAAAATCAAAAGAACTTATTTTTGATGAGACTTCTTTTAAAAAAGGTGCTGAATATGCCTATGAGATGATTATAAATTCTTTTGCCAAAGGAGATAAGGCAAGTCTCAAAACTTTATTGAGTAAAAAACTATTTTCAGATTTTGAACAAATTATTGACAACCGAAAAGAAAAAAAATTAAAATCAGAACTTACCTTTATCGGAATAGAAAAACTTTCTATTGATAAAGTAAGTAACATTGAAACTAAATATAAAGTAACAGCTCGCTTTATTAGTCAAATTATTAATTGCTTAAAAAATGAAAAAGGAGAAGTGGTTGAGGGAGATGCGGAAAAAACAAAAACAACTACGGATGTTTGGAGTTTTGAAAGAGATTTAAAAGATAAAGATCCTACCTGGTATTTAACAGAGTTGTCTGCGGAAACAGAGACTAGTGGAAAAGAAACTAAGCACTAAAATATCTAAAGAAGATTTAGAAACTTGGAATAACTTTATTAAAGAAACCCAGTCAGTAGAAGACAAGGACTTAAAACTTTCTCCTAAAGAAAATATAGAAAATAATAAAACTTATGATCTTCGCGTGGATTTGCACGGGTACACTATTAGAGAGGCATTTGAAAAAATAGACCACTTGTTTTCATTTACTAAAGAAAACAATGTAAAGAAAATATTAATTATAACTGGTAAGGGGCTTCACTCAAATAAAGAAAATGATCCTTATGCTTCTAAAGATTTGAGTCTTTTAAGATTCGCAATACCAGATTATTTAAACAAAAATTATTTTTCACGTATGGTCTCAATAGAAAATAGCCCTATAAGTCTTGGTGGAGAAGGATCAATAATTGTAATTTTAAAAAAATTGTGATTATTTTTTAAAGAATAAATTTAGATAAATCTTTATCTTTAATAATATCGCCAAGATTTTTTTGAACATACGATTTGTCAATGGTAATTTTCTCACCACTTTTGTCAGGTGCTTCAAAGCTAATTTCTTCTAATACTTTTTCTAGAATAGTATGTAGCCTTCGAGCACCAATATTTTCGATTGTAGAATTAATTTGTGTTGAAATTTCCGCAATTTCTTCAATCCCATCATCGGTAAATATCAGTTCCACCTCTTCTGTTTTCATCAAGGCAATATATTGTTTGATCAAACTATTGTCCGGTTCTTTGAGAATTCTAATGAAGTCTTGTTTTGTTAATGGCTGCAGTTCTACTCGTATTGGCAATCTTCCTTGAAGTTCAGGTAATAAATCGGATGGTTTTGCCAATTGAAACGCACCAGAAGCTATAAATAGAATATGGTCTGTTTTAATAGGCCCATGCTTAGTATTTACAGTTGTACCCTCTATTAGTGGTAATAAATCACGCTGAACGCCCTCTCTAGATACATCTGTCCCTGATCGTTCACTTCTAGCTGAGACTTTGTCGATCTCATCAAGAAAAACAATGCCGTTGTTTTCAACAGAAAATCTTGCTTCTTTAATAATTTGATCTTGATCTATTAATTTATCGGATTCTTCCTGGATAATATATTCGTAAGACTCCTTCACAGTCATTTTTTTCTTTTTCTTTTTTCCACCCATTCCTTTCCCTAAAATATCTGCAATATTAACCATGCCCACACCTCCTTGCATTCCAGGAATTTCAAATGAAGGCATAGATGGATTGTCTTGAACGGATATTTCTATGATAGTGTTGTCTAGATCTCCAGCTCTTAATCTTTTTCTAAAACTTTCTCTAGTTGCGGGAGTTGCATTTTTTCCAACCAGTGTATCCAAAACCCTTTCTTCAGATGATAGCTGAGATTTGGCTTTTACTTCTTTTCTTTTTTTTTCTTTAACAAGCGCAATAGCTATTTCAATTAAATCTCTTATAATTTGTTCTACGTCTTTCCCAACATATCCCACTTCAGTAAATTTAGTAGCTTCTACTTTTATAAACGGAGCCTCAGATAACTTAGACAGTCTTCTTGATATTTCTGTTTTACCTACGCCCGTAGGTCCTACCATTAAAATATTTTTAGGAAGTACTTCTTCTTTTAATTCATCTGGTAGTTCTTGACGTCTCCATCTATTACGCAGCGCAATTGCTACAGCTTTCTTAGCGTCTGCCTGACCAATTACATAACGATCTAGTTCTGAAACTATCTCTCTTGGAGAAAAAGAAACTATTTTTTGTTCATTTTCCATTTATAACTTTTCGATGGTAATATTATTATTTGTAAATACACAGATATCAGCTGCAATTTCTATAGATCGTTTAGCAATTTCTTCAGCAGATTTAGTTTTGTCATCTATCATAGCTCTAGCAGCAGCTAATGCATAGTTTCCACCTGAGCCTATGGCAACTACTCCATATTCTGGTTCTAATACATCTCCTTGGCCAGTGATCACAAAACTTTTTTCTTTATCAGCTACAAGCATTAATGCTTCTAGTCTTCTTAAATATTTATCGGACCTCCAGTCTTTTGCTAATTCTACAGCAGCTCTTGTTAATTGTCCGCCGTGTTTTTCAAGCTTAGATTCTAGCCTTTCAAAAAGAGTAAATGCATCTGCAGTTGACCCAGCAAATCCAGCTATAATATTTCTTTTTTCAATCTTTCTAACTTTTTTAGCAGTACTTTTCATGACCGTATTGCCTATGCTTACTTGGCCGTCACCCGCTATAACTACTTCTCCATCTTTTCTTACTAAGGCAATTGTTGTTCCGTGCCAGCTATTATTGTCCATATTTTGCTTTATTATATTAATAAGTTTATGTGGTGATTAATTTTTTATCTTCAAGGTATAAATTTTAAACTATTTATTATATTAAAGTAAGCAAGCTTCATTATGAGAACAGCAAACATAGAAAGAAAAACCAAGGAAACAACCATTAGCGTGGATGTAAATATTGATGGTATCGGCCAATATGAAATTCAAACTGGTATAGGTTTTCTCGATCATATGTTAGAGCAGATATCTAGACACTCTTTAATAGACTTAAAAGTTAAGGCAAAAGGAGATCTTCATATTGATTTACATCACACCACAGAGGATACAGGTATTGCTATAGGAGAAGCAATTGCTAAAGCGTTAGGAGATAAAAAAGGAATTAAAAGATATGCGCATGCAATGATACCCATGGATGAAACGCTCAGTAGAGTTGCTTTGGATGTTTCTAATCGACCTTATTTAGTTTGGAATGTAACTTTACAAGTAGAGAAACTTGGCGAGATGGATACGGAATTATTTAAAGAATGGTTTCAGGCATTTTCTCAAGCCGCAGGTATTACTCTACATGTAGAAAATATTTATGGAGATAATAGCCACCACATTATTGAATCTTGCTTTAAAGGTTTGGCAAAAACATTAAGAGCAGCTTTTGAAATTGATGAAAGAATGAAGGATGTAATCCCTTCAACCAAAGGCACAATCTAAATACTAAATGATTATTTCCATTCTTGATTATGGATCTGGCAATATTAAATCAGTTTCAAAAGCTGTAGAGTTTGCTGCCACCAATTTAAATAAAAGCATTTCAGTTAAAGTTATTCAAGATCCAAAAAAAATAAAAGAGTCAGATAAAATAATTTTACCAGGCCAGGGATCCTTTAGGCAGTGTGCTGAGCATTTATCTAACATGTCTGGAGCTATGGAAGAGTTAAACGAGTTTGTGATTGAAAAAGAAAAAAAAATTTTTGGTATTTGTGTAGGGATGCAGCTTTTTGCAAATTTTGGCGAAGAGGATGGTGGGTCAAAAGGGTTTGGTTGGATTGAAGGAGATGTTAAAAAAATGAAAATTATTAAACCAGACCTGAAACTGCCACACATGGGCTGGAATGAAATTAATATAAAAAAAAACAATCCTCTCTTCCTTAATTTGAGCAATGACAAGCATTTTTATTTTGTCCATAGCTATGAATTCATAGCAAAGGATCAAAAAAACATTGCTGCATCTGCTTTTTATCAGGATGAAGTAACAGTGGCAGTTTTTAAGAACAATATCTTTGGGACACAGTTTCACCCGGAAAAAAGCCAAAAAAATGGAATTCAAATTTTAGAAAACTTTATAAATTGGTAGTAGCATGATTATTTATCCAGCAATTGATCTTAAAAACCAAAAATGTGTGAGGCTTTACAAAGGAGATTTTGCCATGGCAGAAGTATTTAACAATTCGCCTTTAGATCAGGCACTCGAATTTGAAAAATTAGGATTTAAAAATCTTCATATAGTAGATCTGGATCGTACATTAGATTCTAACAATTCCAATTTAAGTTCTATTAAAGAAATAGTCAAAAATACTTCTTTGCAAATCCAGGTAGGAGGTGGCCTAAGAACACTGGAGGATATTGAGGAGGTTTTAAATTTAGGAGTTGAGAATATTGTCATGGGTACAGCTGCTGTTCAGAATATTTCTTTATTAAAAAATGTGTCTGACAAATACCCTAACCAAATCTCAATAGGCATGGATGTTAGAAAAGGATTTCTTGCACTTAAAGGATGGACAGATCAAACAAAATTATTAGCGTCAGAATTTTTAGCACAAGTAAAAGATTACAAAATTAAAAGCATTATTTTCACTGATATCGATAAAGATGGAACCAAAGAAGGGGTTAATTTGGAAGAGACATTAAAATTAGCAACCTTAAGTAAAATTCCTGTGATTGCATCAGGGGGTGTTGCAAAAATTGAAGATGTATTTGCCATTAAAGAAACCAAGCAAATCACAGGTGTTATTATTGGCAAGGCAATTTACGATGGCTCTATTAACCTAGAAAAATTAGTTCAAATTAATTAGATGTTAAAAAAAAGAATTATTCCCTGCCTTGATGTAAAAAATGGAAGAGTAGTTAAGGGAATTAATTTTATTAACTTGGTTGATGCTGGTGATCCGGTAGAACAGGCAAAAATTTATAGCGATGGTGGAGCAGACGAAATTTGTTTTTTAGATATTACAGCCTCGAATGAAAACAGAGACACCTTGTTAGACACTGTTCAAAAAACAGCGGAACAATGTTTTGTGCCTTTAACAATTGGAGGTGGAGTTAGATCTATTCAAGATATAAGAAATCTTTTAATGGCAGGTGCAGACAAAGTTTCTATCAATACAGCCGCTATTAAAAATCCAAATTTCATTAAAGAGGCCGCTTTAAAGTTTGGTTCCCAATGTATTGTAGTTGCTATTGATGCAAAAAACACAGGAAACAATAAATGGAATATTTTTACACATGGTGGAAGGGAGGCAACTGAACTAGATGCTCTAGAATTTTCACTATTAGCACAAAATAATGGAGCAGGTGAAATTTTACTTACATCTATGGATAAAGATGGAACGAAGTCAGGGTATGATTTGGAGCTTACCAAGGCTATCTCCAGCAGTCTAAATGTTCCTGTGATTGCTTCCGGAGGGGTTGGAACCTTAGATCATATTAAAGATGGGATAGTAAAAGGTGGAGCAAGCGCTGTTTTAGCCGCATCCATTTTTCATTTCGGTGAATTCTCTATCGCAGAGGTAAAAGAATATTTGAACTCACAAAGTGTTTCTGTAAGAATATAAATATGTTTAAAACTTTAGAAGATTTAATACAAATTATTAGATCTAGAAAAAACTCTAACGAAGCAAAATCATACACAAGTCAATTGCTCAATAACAAAACTTTAAGCAAAGAAAAAGCAGAGGAGGAATTTCAAGAGTTATTAGAAGCAATTAAAATTGGTAAAAATCAAACTCACGAAGCAGCAGACCTAATATATCACCTATTAGTATTGCTTGAATGTAATGATATAAAAATTGAAGAGGTTATGACAGATTTACAAAAAAGACAAAAACAATCTGGGATAGAAGAAAAAGCCAGACGTTAAATATATGCCGTACGATAAAAATAATATTTTTGCTAAAATTTTACGAGGAGAAATTCCTTGCGATAAGGTCTATGAAAGCGATTATGCCTTAGCTTTTAAAGACATTAATCCTCAAGCCAAAATCCATATTCTAGTTATACCAAAAGGGCCTTATGTAAACGTTGATGATTTTTCTAATAATGCTCCTGACAAAGAAATAATAGGACTTATGAAGGCAGTCAGTGAAGTATGTAAAATTTCCAAAGTCTCAGAAGAGTGTGGTGGTAAAGGATTCAGATGCATTACAAATGCAGGTCCAGATGGATTTCAAGAGGTTCCTCACTTCCACTTCCATATTATAGGAGGAGAAAATCTAGGTTTAAGAGGGCTACAAAAAGACGAATGAATCAGAGAGTGCAGAGATACTTTTTAGAAATAAAAAATAGAAAAGATTTTAGTCCTTCAGTCTGTGGAATTTTTAATCTAAGAGTAATGGAGAGCGGCAAAGAAGATCCTCAATTTTGTAAATTTTTATATCAAAAAATAGGTGAAGATTTTCATTGGAAAGACAGGCTAAAATGGAGTTTAGACGAATGGAAAAATTATTTAGAAAGTGAAAAATTAAAATTTTATACAGCGTATGTAGGAGAAGATCCGGCAGGATATTATGAGTATTTAAATCACGAAGATACAGAAGAAGTAGAGATTACTTATTTTGGAATCTTTAAAAATTATTATGGAAAAAAATTAGGTGCTTATCTTTTAAGTCATGCTTTAGAAACGGCTTGGAAGCATAACCCAAAACGAGTATGGGTTCACACATGTACGTTGGACCATCCTAACGCTTTAAGAAACTATATTGCGAGAGGAATGAGTGTTTTTAAAAAAGAATTAGTTTCCGTTCCTGTTTAAATCAAAATTAGGAATTTCAAATTTCTCTTTGATATCAACGTTTATTTCACTATTTTTGATAGAAAAAGATATAGACTGTTGATCATAACCAATAGTTTCCCATCCTGCTATATTCAGCGTATCTTTGTTTACAAATAACTGAAGTGAAGAATTATCTTTCAGATTGTTAAATTTAATTATTAACAAATTGTCTTGTATTGAAATATTTTTTATATTTTTTATTTGTGTTGTTATTTTGTCTTTATCTAAAATAGTTGCAAAAGGAGAATTCGTAACTCGGTAATAATAAACTCTTCGATATTTTCTTTTAATGATAGCAAGAGTGTTGTTCTTAATTACTACTTCTTTTTGATCGTTACCCACATACCTACATATAAGTTTTTTTGGATAAGAAAGAAAACAGCTCCCAGTTTCAACTAGTTCGTCATTGGTTTGGACAAAATCAAACTTAATATTATTAATAGTTTTAAATTTAGTTATAAATTTTTCTACAAAATCTTCATTATTTTTAGACTGAGTAGATAACGATATGAAAAAAAATAAGTAGAAAAAAATAATTTTTTTAAGCATTAAGAGGGAAGTATATTTCTTTTACCAGCATGATTTGCTGGACTAATAATCTTTGCTTCTTCCATCTGATCTACAATTCTTGCTGCACGATTATATCCAATTTGTAACTTTCTTTGTAAATAACTAGTAGAGGCTTTGCCTTCCATTTTAATTAATCGAACCGCTTCATCAAATAATTGATCTTTGTCATTGCTGCCAGTTAAGTTTTCATTTTTATCATTATTCTCTTGAATTTTAGTTACTTCATCTAAGTAATCAGGTGCTCCTTGTGATCTTAAAAAAGTAGTAATCTTTTCAATTTCTTCATCAGAAACAAAAGGACCGTGGATTCTAATTACTCTACTAGCAGAGGACATGAATAACATATCTCCTTTTCCTAAAAGCAATTCTGCACCTTGCTCACCCAAAATAGTTCTGCTGTCAATTTTTGAAGTAACTTGAAATGAAATACGAGTTGGGAAGTTTGCTTTAATTGTTCCTGTAATAACATCTACACTAGGTCTTTGTGTGGCCATAACAATATGAATTCCAGCGGCTCTTGCCATTTGAGCTAGACGTTGAATATAATTTTCAATTTCTTTTCCAGCTATCATCATTAGATCAGCCATCTCATCAACGATTACTACAATGTAAGGAATAATTTTTTTTGGATCTTCTCCCACTTTTTCATTATAGCCAGAAATATTTCTCACTCCTTCTTCGGTCATTTTTCGATACCTACTTTCCATCTCTCCTACGACCCATTTTAGAGCAGCGGTGGCTTTTTTAGGCTCAGTTATAACAGGGCTTAATAAGTGAGGAATACCTTGGTAAATAGACAGTTCTAACATTTTAGGGTCTATTAAAATCAACTTGCAGTACTCCGGTTTGTGTCTGTATAAAATGGAAAGAATTAAAGTGTTAATGCAAACTGATTTTCCAGAACCCGTTGTGCCAGCAATTAATAAGTGGGGCATACTAACTAAATCACCCACAATTGGATGTCCTGAAATGCTTTTTCCAAGCGTGATTGGCAATCTAATATTTTTATTTGTAAATTCTTTACTCGATAAAATTTCTTTTAAATAAACTGGTTCAATATTTTTATTTGGAATTTCTATACCAATAGTATTTTTCCCAGGCACGGTTGCAACTCTAGTAGCAATAGAACTTGTACTTCTTGCAATATCATCAGATAAATTTATAATTTTAGATGTTTTAATTCCTGCTGCTGGCTCAAACTCATAAAGAGTAACTACGGGCCCAGCGCTTACTCTTTTAATTTTTCCCATAATTCCAAAATCAAGCAAAGTGTCTTCTAAAAATTTAGATTGTTTTTCAAAACCATCACTTAGTTCTGTCTCCGAGGCGCTATTTTCAGGATCTTTTAAAAAAGATATAGAGGGAAGTCGGTACTCAAAAGATTTTGATTGTGCGCTTGGTTGCAAAGTAAGGTTAGATTGAGCCTCGTTTACAATTGGATCTTCCGTAGAATCTGTGAATCTTACTATTTCTAAATCTTCTAATTCTGTATCTTTAAGACCAGACTTTTTATTTTTAATTTTAAATTTTAAAAAAGAAAATAGTTTATAAATATTTGCAAAGATAGTTTTCCAATTTGAAATTGAAAAGCTTAGGCTTAAAATAAAAAAAAGAAAAGCCAAAGAAAAAGAGCTATATAAAGTAATATTTTTTTGCAATGAAACTGAAGATGCCAATGTTAATAAATAACTACCCAAAAATCCTCCATTACCATTGTCAGGTAACCAGAAACTCTGATCGCCATAAAGCTTAAAGAATAAAGATCCAAAAGTTAAATAAAGAGCAATAAACAAAAATTGCAACCAAAGGCTCCCAGTTTTTTTTTGTATTCCAACTTTTCCTCCCAAGCAACAAAAATTGAAGGTTATCCCAACGGCAGTGAGACCAAATGCCTGAAGTATAAAGTCAGCTAAATTGGCTCCATACTTAATTATCCAAATTCCACCATCCGATGCATCTGGAAAAATAATGGTTGGATTACTCGGGGAATAGGTAACAATTGAATAAAATATGAAAATTCCCACCAGAAATAAAAATAACCCAGCCGTTTCAGTAAGCTTTAATTTAATAAAATTTAATAATTTTTCCATATTTAACGAATCATTTACTGTTGTTTTTTAGCATTTTTTGTACAATTGATGAAAATTAATCTTGAAAACCTTAAATAAACAGAAGATAGCAGTTTTAGGCTCCGGGCTTACCGGAAAGGCTATCGCTATGGCGCTTTTAGAACTTAATCTATCAGTAGATTTAATTGAACAAGTCCCAGCACCCAAAAATCATCAGTCCAATGTTACTTTATCAATAAGCGATGCCTCTTTAAAAATACTTCAAAATTTGGGAGTTAAAAAAACTAAATCTAACTTTTGGCCTCTTCAAAAGATCATCCTTTTTGATGGCCTTAAAAAAGAATCTAAACCCGACACGGAATTTTATAATTTAAATCAAAAAAAAAATCTTAGTCACATTGTAAAAAGAAATATTTTAGAAAAAGAAATAAACAAAAAGTTAAAAAAAGTTAATTTTATCAAAAACAAAATTAGCTCCATAGAAGATAAGGGGTTTTTAAAAAAAATATTTTTTCAAAATAAAAAAACAATCGAATATAATTTAATTATCGCAACTGAATTTAGTAATTTAAAATTGTTATCAAATGAAAAAAAATTAAATTGGGATTATTCAGAAACCGCTTACACTTTTGTTATCCATCATAAAAAACTACTTAACAATTGTGCTAGGCAGTTTTTTTTAAAAGATGGCCCACTAGCCTTCTTGCCTATTTCAAACACAAAAACTTCTGTTGTTTGGTCTATTAAAAATAAATCTAATGCAGAAAAAATTATTTTAAATTATGGCGAGAGATTAAGCTTCTTAAAAATGATTTCAGCCGATTTTTATGATGTAACTGGCGGTACTAAAAAATTAGAAAAATTTGGCCTGACCTTTGAATTTTTGAGGAAAATCGTGCTTTCCAGAGCCATATTTATGGGGGACATTACACACAAAATTCATCCTATTGCAGGACAGGGGTGGAACATGACCTTAAGAGATATTGATATCTTGGTCAGTATTTTAAAGACAAAATTAAACAAGGGTTATGACATAGGTGACTTTGGAATACTTAAAGACTTTGAGAGAAAAACTAAAGCAAGTAACTTGTTGTTCGCATTATCTATTGATCTAATAAGAAAAGTATTTAGAAGCCAATCTCCTGTTATTTCTAAATTAAGAAAAAAAAGTTTTTCTATTGTTTCTCAGCCGACAGTGATGAATAAAATTATTGATTTAGCAGACAAAGGTTTAAGATTTTAAAATGACAATTTACGCTCTATCAACTCCGCCTGGAGTTTCTGGAATTGCCATCATCCGCTTATCTGGACCTAACTCTCTAACAATCACTAAAGATATAATTCATATCGCAATTGATAAGCCAAGAATGACTCTGTTAAAAACTTTTTATGATTCAAAAAAAGAAATTATAGATAAAGGTATTGTTGTTTGGTATCCAAAAGGTCAAAGCTATACAGGTGATGATTTAGTGGAATTTCATGTTCATGGTAGCAAAGCAGTTATCAATAAATTTTTAAATGAACTATCATTACGGTCTGATTGTCGACTTGCAGAAGCTGGAGAGTTTACCAAGCAAGCCTTTTTAAATAATAAAATTAATTTGTATGAAGCAGAAAGTATTGCAGATCTATTAAATGCAGAAACGGAAGGACAAAGAGTTCAGGCTCTAAGATTAAAAAATAGCTCGCCTTTGTTCATGAAATGGAGAGAAAAGATTTTAGATGTTAGAAGCAAGTGTGAGGCTGCCATAGACTTCTCCGAAGAGGATCTTCCTGCTAGTATTCTGGAAGGAAATGATAAAAAAATAAAAGAAATTTCGGAAGAAATCAAGGCAATGCTAGACGATAGCAAAGTAGGAGAGATCATGAGAGAAGGTTTTAAAATAGCCATTTTTGGACCTCCCAATTCAGGGAAATCAAGTTTTTTGAACCTGCTAGCCAAAAGAAAAGCTGCCATTGTCTCCGAAGTCAAAGGAACAACTAGAGACGTTATAGAAGTTCAACTACAAATTAGAAACTTCCCTGTTGTGCTATCAGACACAGCAGGAATTAGGGCTGCGAAAAACAAAATTGAAAAAGTTGGAATTGGTTTGGCCCTCAAACAAATTAAAAAATCTAATTTAAATATTTTAATTTTAGATGGAACAATCAAAAAAATTTCAAATGAAATAAAAAAATTAATTAATGAAAAAACTTTAATCATTATTAACAAGCAGGACAAAAAAAATTTTGATGGAATGTTTGTTTTAAAAAATCTAAAGGGAAAAAAGTTTTTAGGAATTCATAAAATTTCTACTTTAACAAAATTTGGCTACAAAAATCTAATTGAAGATTTAAAAAATACTTTGAATAATTTATATGAGAATCGGGATGATACGCTAATATCAAGGTCCAGACACAGAACTTTACTAATTAAAACATCTAAACATTTGAAAAATTATCTCAAGATTTCTCAATCTGCAGAAATAGAAAAAAATGCAGAAGAGCTCAAAATAGCCTCAAATTACTTAAGTGAAATAGTAGGTTTTATAGGAGTAGAAGAGGTGCTTGGAAGAATTTTTAAAGATTTTTGCGTTGGCAAATAGGTCATAAACTTTGATATTAAACTAGATTCCTTACTTGTAAATTAACCTACGAGATATACATTTCGCTCATGGAAAATTTCGACGTCGTTGTAATTGGAGGAGGTCATTCAGGCTGTGAGGCTGCAGCAGCCTCTGCTCGTATGGGAGTAAGTACTGCTCTTGTCACAACGAATAAAAATTCAATTGGTGAGATGTCTTGTAATCCTGCAATCGGAGGATTAGGAAAAGGACATCTTGTAAGGGAGATTGATGCTTTCGATGGGGTGATGCCAAAAGTTTCTGATGCATCTGGAATTCAATTTAAATTATTAAATGCAAGTAGAGGTCCTGCAGTTCGAGGACCAAGAACACAGTCAGATAGAGCATTATATAAAAAGTACATGTTAGAAAAGCTAATAAGCCATTGTAATTTAAACATTATTTATGATCCTGTTACATCTTTTGTTTTTGAAAAAGATAAAATTAAATCAATCATTTTAGCTTCAGGAAAAGAAATTAAATTTAAAAAAATAATTTTAACCACGGGAACTTTTTTAAATGGAGTGATTCACATAGGATCACAAATGACACCAGCTGGAAGATTTGGTGAAGCTCCTACTTCTGGTTTATCTGAGCAGTTACAAAAATTTAATTTAATGTTTGGAAGATTAAAAACAGGAACTCCTCCACGACTAGATGCGCGCACAATTAACTTCGATGGTTTAGAGAAACAAGAAGCAGATGAAAATCCTTTTTTCTTTTCTACAGAAACTAAAAAAATAAATTCCAAACAAGTTTCGTGCAGCATCACTTACACCAATGATGAGGTTCATAAAATTATTTCTCGCAACATAAAAAAATCTGCAATGTATTCTGGAAACATTAAAGGTGTTGGACCAAGATACTGTCCATCAATAGAAGACAAGATTGTAAAGTTTGCAGACAAACAACGTCATCAAATATTTTTAGAACCAGAAGGTCTTAATGATCACACTATTTATCCAAATGGTATTTCAACATCACTTCCAGAAGACATCCAAAGAGAAATATTGTTTAATATCAATGGTTTATCTGGGGTTAAGATGATTAGGCCTGGGTATGCTATAGAATACGATTATGTGGACCCAAGAGAACTAAAAGCCACTCTTGAATTAAAAAAAATTGCCTCATTTTATCTGGCAGGCCAAATAAATGGAACAACAGGATACGAAGAAGCTGCTGCTCAAGGGCTGATGGCTGGCCTCAATGCAGCTCTTTCTCTTAAGGGACAAGATCCATTAATTCTTGATAGGTCCCAAGCTTATATAGGGGTCATGATAGATGATTTAGTCACAAAAGGAGTAGCTGAACCATACAGGATGTTTACCTCTAGAGCTGAATATAGGCTTACCCTTAGAGCTGATAATGCTGATTTGAGACTATCTCCAATAGCAATGAAAATAGGTTGTGTAAGCTCTGAAAGATGTAAAAAAATAAATGATAAAATAAAAAATATAAATAAAGTTAAAAATAGCTTGTTAAATGTTTCATTAACGCCAAATGGAGCTAAAAAACATGGAATATCTATATCTATGGATGGAGTTAAGAGAAATGGAATAGACTTACTAAGATATAAAAATGTCGATTATGCTAAGCTAAAATCAATATTTAAAGAACTACCTGATTCTGAAGAGGATATAATTAGGCAATTAAAAATAGAAAATCACTACAAGGGTTACTACGCAAAACAAGACGCAGATATTAAGAAATTTAAGAAAGATGAGGGTCTAAAAATTCCTGATGATATAAATTATGATAAAATAAGCGGCTTGACAGATGAAGTTAAGAAAAAATTAAGATTAATTAAACCAGATACTTTTGGTCAAGCCCTTAGAATAGAGGGAATAACCCCAGCTGCAATAAACCTTTTACTTGCCCACACAAAAAGATATAAATTCAAGCACTTAGCTTAATTTAAATGATAAAAACAAGATATCTAGACAGTATTGTTTCACGTGAAACATTAAAAAAAATACAAAAATATTGTGATTTTCTTATAAAATATAACAAAAATCTTAATTTAATATCCAAATCTACAGAATCTATAATTATGAGCAGACATATAGAGGATTCTGCACAATTATTAAAATATACTGATAATAATGATAAAAACATACTTGATATAGGTTCTGGAGCTGGTTTTCCAGGAATAGTTATGGAGATTATTAAAAAAGACCTAAATATTAATTTTAAATTATCTATTGTGGAAAAAAGCTCAAAAAAATGTACTTATCTACACGAGCTATGTAAATTACTTGAAATAGATGTAGCAATACATAACTATGATGTTAAAAAATTAGAAAAAAAATATTACACTACTTTAGTAAGTAGGGCATTTAAGCCACTTGATAATTTCTTGAGTATTTTGGAAATGAGTAATATAAAATATGATAAAATTATCCTTCTTAAGGGAGAAAGTTATCAATTAGAAATTGAACAGGCAAAGAAACATTGGGAATTAAATTGTGATGACTATGAAAGTGTTACAAACCCAGGGTCGAAAGTTTTAGTAATAAATAGTGTAAGAAAAATTTAAGATGAATCACGTCGTCTCAATTATAAATCAAAAGGGAGGAGTGGGTAAAACTACCTCAACCATTAACCTTGGCTGTGCTTTTGCAAATTTAGGTCAAAAAATTTTAATCATAGATCTAGATCCTCAGGGAAATGCCTCAACAGGAGTCGGGGTTGAAAACAATAACAGAGAAAATTCTGTTTATAAACTTTTGAGTGATAGAAATAATTTGCAACATTACGTGAAAAATACAAAAATTGATAATTTAGATATTATTTGTGCAAACGTAGAATTGTCTGGTTTTGAAACAGAAGTTGCTGAAAATAAAAATAGAGCTTTTATATTAAAGACTATATTAGATGATTTAAGGCAAAAAAATCAATATAATCAAATACTTATTGACTGTCCGCCATCTTTAAGTTTGTTAACAGTGATGGCTCTTGTTGCGTCTAATTCTGTAATTGTGCCATTACAAACCGAGTTTTTTGCTCTTGAGGGGTTAGCTCAATTATTGAAAACAATTAATAGAATAAAATCTAGTTTGAATAAAACTTTAGAAATTGAGGGGATAGTTTTAACAATGTTTGATAAGAGAAATAAACTTTGTTCACAAGTTGAAGATGAAGCGAGAAAATTTTTTGGTGAGCAAGTTTACAATACGAAGATACCAAGAAATATTAGAATTTCAGAAGCCCCGTCTCATGGCTTGCCAGTTCTTGTGTATGATAAGTATTGTGCAGGTTCTATTGCATATGAAAAATTAGCATTAGAAGTTTTAGAAAAACAAAAAAAATTTAACTTTGCAGCATAATGGTATTAAATAATTTTAAATCAAAAGGATTAGGAAGAGGCTTGGCAGCTTTGTTGGGAGAATCGGAATCTAATGACACCAAAGTAGAAAAAGATTTTACTTCTGAAAAAGTTTCTATTCATTTTTTAAAGCCAAATAAGTTTCAACCAAGAAAAAATTTTGATAAAAAACAATTAGATGAACTAGCACAATCAATTAAGAGCAGAGGAATTCTTCAGCCCATTGTTGTTAGAAAATCTGGTGAAAATACATTTGAGATTATTGCTGGCGAAAGAAGATGGAGAGCTGCTCAGTTAGCCCAACTTCACGAAGTTCCTATTGTTAAGCTTGAGATTGATGATGCTTTGGCAGCTGAATTTGCAGTATTGGAAAACATTCAAAGAGAAGGATTGAATGCCTTAGAAGAAGCCAATGGGTTTGAGATGTTAATGAATAAGTTTAACTATACCCAAGATAAACTTTCAGAAATGATTGGAAAGAGCAGAGCTCATATTGCAAATACTTTAAGACTTAAAAAATTACCAGAACAGATACAGGGTATGATCATAAATGGCATATTAACTCCCGGGCATGCTAGAGCCTTAATTGACGTTCCTAACAACCTCGAATTAGCTAAGACTATTGTGAATAATAATCTATCAGTCCGACAAGCTGAGTTATTAGTGAAAAAAACATCTCCAACTCAATCTGCTGGTAAAAGAAAAGCATCTAGAGATCAGGATCCAAATATCAGCTCTCTAGTTTCGGATGTTCAAAACAAAACTGGTATGACGGTACGAATTGTTGATAAGAAACTTCGCGGAGGCACTATAAGCTTTGATTATAAAAATCTAGCTCAGTTAGACTATCTTATTAAAGCTATTAAAGATAAATATTAATTTTACAAAAACCTATTTTCTAAGCAAGATTTGTTTGATGTACTCACAATAAACTGTTGCAGTATAGTATTCGATATTTCATAATTTTTTTTACAGTTAATTTCAGTATCGTAGATAATTTCCATTAATTTGTTTAACTCATCATTTGTCCATCGTCTCAGCTGTTCTTTAACCATATTTTTTTCTTTCCAAAAAATAGGAGGTTTGTAATTTTCAACAAGCTGATGCACATTTAAATTAGAAGTATTTGTCTCGGTAATTTCAATTAATTTATTTACCTTGTATTTTAGTGCAGCTAAAATCTCATTAAAGCTTATTCCTTGAGTGTAAATATTATTAAGAACTTTGTTTATATTTTTTTTATCACCCAGTAGACAAAAGTTTATTATTTCAAAGTTATCATTATCACCAGAAGAATGAAAAATATCTTTTAAATTTTTTTCATTAATAGTAGATGTGCTTTGAATGAGTTGAATTTTAGTTATTGCATCATTAATATCCTGACGGTTTAATGAGTTAATTTCAAAGATTGAATTTAAAAATTCTCTGGAGACCGAAATTTTATTATCTTTAAGTTTTTGTAATAAAATAGACTGAAGCTGCTCAGGTGTATCATCATAACATGGTATACAGGTAAAATTAGCTTCAGTTTCAGCTAGATTTCTTATTCTTGATTTTTTTGGTAATATCTCCGAAAGGAAAATTATTTTTTTATTATTTGTGGCTGCAACAGTATTATCAAAAATTTCTAAGATTTTGTCGCTCGACTTTGAAATAATTGCCAATTCTTGATCCCCAAATAAACTTTCAGAATTAATGAACCGATCAAAAATATCTTTATTTTGAAGAAGATAATCTTCTTGGTATTTTTTAATAACTAGTTTGTTAGTTTCTTTTGCTTCTTTAATAATTTTTTGTTCTAATTCAGAAATTAGTGAAATATTTTCTCCATATAAAAGAGTAAAGTTTTTTTTTAACAGTTCTTTAAAGTTTAGACTAAAACTTTTGACTATCATTGCTGTCGTTTAGCAATGAGCTGTAATTTAAATTTAATTTTTTGAGACAAGTTTTGTAATAGATTTTTTCTTTCATTTCTTTTATTTTCTTCATCTGAACTCAAACTGCTTGTAACTGCAATTCGTCTTGAATTAGAAACGACATCATTTAACAAAATACGTTTTTCTGAGTCTAATATTTTTATTTTTACAGATAATGTTAAATCTTCTTCAACAATAATGCCTGATGCGTTTTTTGTCGATGCAGATATGCTTTCTGAAACTTTGAGGTTTACAATCATCCCTTTGGGATTCTCTTTTTCTTCTAAATTTATGTAAGTTCTAAGCAAATATGTAAGTTCATTTTTTCCAGAATAATTTATTTTTTGTACATTCATAGTAGACAAGTCAAAATCTTTAAGCATTGGAGTGAACCCACACCCAATTAGTAATATAAAGACTAGAGATAAAATAATTTTTTTATTCATGAACAACAAAATTGATTAATTTATTTTTAATATATATTTTTTTGATAATTTGTTTATTTTCTGTATACTTTTTAACACTATCCAGCTCCAAACTCATTTGAAATAAAGTGCTTTCCTCAATCTCCTTTTTAACCTTTATAATAGACCTTTTTTTACCATTCACTTGTATTACAATATTGAACTCCTCTTGTTTCAGAAGCGCCTCTTGGAAAGAAGGCCAATTTTGAAGATGTAGATCTCTTTTTTTAGTAATTTTTTCCCATATTTCGCAAGCAAGATGGGGGATGAAAGGATAAATTAAAATTAAAAATTTTTTTATAATATTTATAAATTCTTCACGGTCACAATCATTATCTATTAAATATTTATTAAGAGCATTTGTAAATTCATAAAATTTAGCTATTGCTACATTGAAGTGAAAGTTTTCTAAATTAAAAGTAATTTCCTTAATGCACTTGTTGATTAGCTTTTTTAAATCTAGTTTTGTATTTTCTGATAATTTTTTAGTGTTAGAAATATTTTGTATCTTTTCTGATATGGTCCAAACTTTTTGAATAAATTTATGAGAACCAGCAATTCCTTCATCACTCCATTGTATATCTCTTTCTGGTGGGCTATCAGATAGCATAAACCACCTCACAGCATCTGCACCATAAACATCTATAACAGACTGGGGATCAACTACATTCTTTTTTGATTTAGACATGGACTCAGAAGATCCAATAATAATTTTTTCTTTTGTTTTTTTGTCATAAGAATTCCCATTCTCTTCCATAACATCTTCAGGAAACACCCATTGTCCATCTTCTGTTTTATATGTCTTGTGACACACCATTCCCTGTGTGAATAATCCTTTAAATGGTTCTTTAATTTCAAATTTAGTTCCCAAACTTATTGCTCTAGAAAAAAATCTTGAGTATAGCAAATGTAAAATGGCATGTTCTACCCCTCCTATATATTGGTCAACGGGCATCCAATATCTTGCATCTTCCAAATCATACCCCTCATCATTTTTTTTATTAGAACAAAATCTTAAAAAATACCAAGAAGAATCGACAAATGTATCCAATGTATCTGTTTCTCTTGTGGCCTTCATCCCAGTTTCAGGACAAGTAGTAAATTTCCAAGTAGGGTGATGGTCTAAGGGGTTGCCTGGTTTTTCAAAACTAATGTCTTCGGGAAGTTTTATTGGCAAATCTTTTTCTGGTACTGGTATAATAGCCCCATCTTCTCTATATAAAATAGGAATAGGGCAGCCCCAATATCTTTGTCTTGAAATTCCCCAATCACGTAAACGAAAAGTAGTTTTCCCTTTCCCCTTTTTTTCTGATTCAAATTTTTCTATAATAGCTTCTTTAGCTTGTGGTACGGTTAAGCCGTTTAAAAATTCTGAATTAATTAAGGTTCCCTCCTCAATATAAGCTTCATTATAAATTTGGAATTCTTTCTCTTCTTTGTTTGGAGGCAAAATTACAGGCTTTACTTCTAAAGTATATTTTTTTGAAAAATCTAAATCTCTCTGATCGTGTGCCGGGCATCCAAAGATTGCTCCTGTTCCATAATCCATTAATACGAAGTTGGCGAAATAAACTGGAATTTTTTTCCCTTTAATAAATGGGTGATCTGCTTGATAATCGCTTTTAAGTCCAAATTTATCCGTTTTGGCAATGGCCTCATCTGTATTGCCAATTTTATAGCACTGTTCTTTAAAACTATTGAATTCATTGGTTTTTTCATATTTTTTGGCCAATGGATGGTCTATTGCAAGTGCAATAAAAGATGCTCCAAAAATAGTTTCAGGTCTAGTAGTAAAAATTGTGATTTTTTTATCTCCTTCAGAGGAAGTTAAATTGAATTCAACCTCACAACCTCTAGATTTTCCAATCCATTTTTTTTGCATTAATTTAACTTTTTCAGGCCAATCTTTCAGTGTATCTAAGGATTGATCTAAATCGTCAGCAAATTCTGTAATTTTAAAAAACCATTGAGAAAGTTTTTTTTGAACAACATCGGCTCCAGATCTCCAGCCTTTTCCATCAACTACTTGTTCATTAGCTAAGACTGTATTGTCTACTGGGTCCCAATTTACCAAGCTTTCCTTTTTATAAGCCAAGCCTTTTTTGAAAAGATCTATAAAAAATTTTTGCTGGTGTTTATAATAATTCTTATCACAAGTTGAAATTTCTCTCTCCCAGTCTATTGAAAATCCTAATAGTTTTAATTGAGATTTCATAGTTTCTATATTGCTATTAGTCCAATCTTTGGGATGTAAGTTATTTTGAATAGCTGCATTTTCGGCAGGCATACCGAAAGAATCCCAGCCCATAGGATGTAAGACATTAAATCCATTAAGTCTTTTAAAGTTAGCAATCACATCACCAAGAGTATAATTTCTTACATGCCCCATGTGGATCCTTCCAGAGGGGTATGGAAACATTTCTAAACAGTAAAATTTTTTTTTAGTTTTGTCTTCACTAGCTTTGAAAATTTTATTTTCTTCCCAATAGGAATGCCATTTTTTTTCAGCGACAGTATGATTAAATTTCTCTATTAACATTTTTTTTACAATTAGCGCATTACATTTGATCGTGCAATTAAATTAAGAAAACTTAAGCTTTTTTGAGTTGGTTTTCTATCAAGATAGCTTTTTAAAGCAAAGCCATAGACATTTAAAGACCATACTTTGTTTATGTTTTTTTCATTAATGCCGCCCAGTGCACAAATATTTAATTTAGATTTAAAATATTGCATAAGACTACTAAATTTGGCCAAACCCATAGGTTTTTTTTTTAAATGAGAGGAGGTTGAATAAAGTGAAGAAACAAAAATTTGAGTGCAGCCCTGATTTTCTTTTCTCTTAATTTCTAGATGATCGTGAGCGGATCCGATTACACACATTTTTTTTTGGCAGTTGTGGTTTAGATATCGAAGTCTTTTATTGAAATTTGGAATATAAAGATTTGCATTAATTTTAGTAGCAAGTGAAAGATCATTAGAAACAAAAAGAGAGTGCCCTTGTTTTTTAGAAAATTTTTTTATTTTTAAGGCTCTAGATAGGTAGTTTTCTTTAGAATAGTTTCGATAAATAATAGAGATATTTTTTAATTTTTTTAGCAATGGAATGTTGATACTGTTTAGTTCTTCTAAAAAAAAATAAATTTGTGCTTTTTTCATTATGAACAATATAATACAAAATTTTATAAATATATCAGGTGAATTAACCAAGGCTAATCTTCACCCTTCCATTATTGCTGTAAGCAAGACCTTTCCCATGCAGCATATTAAGCCGCTGATTGATTATGGGCACAAGGTTTTTGGAGAGAATAAGGTGCAAGAGGCGAAACAGAAGTGGGCAAAGCTAAAAGAAACAGAAAAAGATTTAGAGCTTCATCTAATTGGTGGTTTGCAATCTAATAAAGCAAAAGAAGCGGTTGAATTATTCAATTATATACACTCGCTTGATAGCATGAAGCTTGCTAGTGAATTATCTAAGGCGGAAGTAAAGCTTGGATTAAAAAGAAAATATTTCATTCAAGTTAATGTCGGAAAAGAAATTCAAAAATCAGGAGTGTCTCAAGAAGAAGTTGGAAACTTATTGAAATTTTGTGTGAATGAAAAAAAACTTAATATAGTAGGATTGATGTGCATTCCTCCCTTTGATCAAAATTCTAGTCCCTTCTTTAAAAACCTAAAGGAGCTGAGTAGTGCTCTTGGTTTGGAATTGACCAGCATGGGTATGAGTAGTGATTATATGAAAGCTGCTGAGCTTGGTTCCACTCATGTTAGGATAGGAAGTCAAATTTTTGGCTCAAGAGCTAGCCTATAATTTTTATTTTTTCTTTTGCTTTTATTATCTCCAACAAATCTAAAAAATCTTTCTTCTTAAGAGCTATGCATCCTTGAGTAGGTTTATATTTTGGTTTTGCGATATGTATAAAAATGGCACTACCTTTTTTTTTGATTATTTTTTTTGTGTTGTACTCAATAACTAAAATTAAATCATACAAGTTATCTTTTCGATATAGATGCTCTTCGTGAGAAAGAGTTTTTAATTTAATTAGTTTATTATAATTTTTTTTATTTGAATTGTCTTCCCAAGCCATTTTTTCTAAAATAGGAATCTGTGTCATTTTAGTATGAATTTTTCTGATTCTATCTGTCCTTATAAAAAGCTTATTTATCTCAAATATCCCAATTGGTGTACATCCATCCCCCTCTTTTTTTGATTTAATAAAGCCATTTTTGCCATATGCACATTTGTAGCGATTTTTCTTGTACCAAAGTTCTCCCTTATTATTTACTATCATCATAAAAATTTATAATCTCATTGTATGCAAAATTATTCAATAGTCACGGTTGGTTCAGATGTTTTTTTTGAATGTATTCGCGAACAAAATTTAGATTACAATATCAATCAATTAAAGACTTTCAAGGAAGCAAGTCACCTTTTTAAAAATTATAATGTTCAAGATGGTTTTGTTTTTTTGTTTTTTTTAGACAATTTAGAAAAAATTAAAATAGCTGAGGCCAAAAAAATTATGTTTCCAAAAATATTTTTATCTTCCAATCTTAAGCAGTTTAAAGATCTTAAAAAAGACAATTTATTCAGTACTTTTTTACAAACACCTATTAGCTTCCTGGACTTAGAAAAAATTATCAAATTATCTATCTTGAAGTTTAAATTTCACTTCCAATCTAAAATTGAAATTGGACAATATATATTAGATAAAAATAAAAAAACTTTATCGATGGGTAGAAAAAATATTAAACTTACTGAAAAAGAGCAGGACATTATTGTGTATCTTTTTGGAAAAAAGAGTGGAGCTAATAAAAAAGATATTATGCAAGATATTTGGTCTTATTCAGAAGAGGTAGATACTCATACTTACGAAACTCATCTTTACAGATTACGCAAAAAAATACAGATTAAATTAAAAGATAAAAACTTTATTGAGATTAAGGAAGGAAAATATTCTTTAAATTATTGAGTTTGTATGAAAAAAAATCCTATAGCAAAAGACTTAAGAACTCCAAAGTATAAAAAAAGAATCGTGAAGTTAAAAAAAGGCAAGGGTGCCTATAAAAGAAAAAAAAATTAATTTAATAATTTTAATTTAATCTTGCACCTATTTTTTGAATAATTTTTGATGCCATTTCTGTGCCTTTTTGAAGACTTTCTTGAATAGACATTTTGTTTATGTATCCATGCAAAAAGCCTGCAGCAAACAAATCTCCTGCACCTGTAAGATCAACCAATGTAAGGTTTTTTTCGCTTTCACATTCAAAAACTTCATTGTTATGAATTGCAACGCTTCCTTTATCTGACCTGGTGATTACTAATAATTTTCTCAGATTTTTCCCAAAGTCTAATACTTCATCAAAAGTCTTCGCACCAATCAGGTGTAAAATCTCTTGCTCATTCGCAAAGGTAATATCAAGTTTGTTTTTCACCAAATTCAAAAAACTTGTTTTATGACGTTCTACACAAAATTGATCTGATAATGACATAGCAGTTTTGTTTGCTAACTTAAAAGCTTTCTCAAATGCGGCCTTCGGATCTCCCTCATCCCACAAATAACCTTCTAAAAAAACAAGTTCACTTTGTTTAATTGATTCTTCTTGAATATCTTGTTCGCTAATTTTTCCAGCAATACCAAGGAAAGTACACATCGTTCTTTCAGAATCGGGAGTAATTAAAATTAAGCAGGTGCCTGTAGGTATGTCTTCTTTTTTTTTATTATAAAAGTAGGTAACATTTTCTTTTATTAAGCTTTCTTCATATTTATTTCCAAGTCCATCATCATTTACTTTTCCAATAAAAGAAACTTTATCTCCTAGCTGGGATAAGCCCACTATGCTATTGGCAACAGATCCTCCTGCAACTGTTTCTTCAACGGTTAGATTAGATAGAAGTTTTTTAAATTCAGCCTCATCTACCAACTTCATAGTACTTTTGGCTAGGCTGTTTTGTGTTAAAAATTCTTCATTTACTTTACATATTACATCTACAATAGCATTACCAATTCCAACTATTTTCATTATAAAGACATTTCCCAAAAGTTTGCTTCAAGTTTTGAAGCTTTTTTAAAAATTTTAATTAAAGAGTTATAGCTATTTTTCTGAACTTTAGTAAATAATTTATCCAGATATAAGATATTTTCTCTTGATATATTTTGATATTCTTCAGAGGCATACATTTTAATCCACGAAGCATACTTGCTTTTCTTCCAGCCTTTTAACTTGCTAAGATAATAACCAATCTCTCCATAACCTATAATGCAAGGTGAAAGGGCAACAAATAGTTCTAAATTACTTTTTTGAATACCAGTTTTTAAAACATAATCTGTATATTGTCTATTTTCCTTTTTCTCTTTTACTTTTGAAAGTTTATTTTTGGAAATATTAAATTTTTTGCAGTAGCCAGCATGTAGGCTTAACTCGTGCTGAATGCCAATAATGAAGTTAATCGATCTATTCCTATCTTCTAGAGTTTTTGCTTTATACGCAGCTAGAGATAATATTTTAACAAATTTTTGCAAGAAAATATAATCTTGAAGAAGATAATCTTTAAACGAGGATAATTTTAATGTTCCATCTCCCAAGCTAATCACAAATTTATGCTTAGTGTATTGTGCCCATTCTTTGGATGCATTTTGTTTAAGTTTAAAAAATAAATTTTTTTTATTATTATAAATATTCATCTTAACTTATTGAATTAGGCCTTTTTTGTTATAATTGGCTTTTTTCTATTTGGATAGCATTTCCTGCAAATCTGGCAAGTAAGCCCATAACAACTTCTTGCCTGACAATACTCTCTACCATAATAAATAATTTGAAGATGTAATTTGCTCCATGTATTAATCGGGAAATTTCTTTTTAAATCCTTCTCGGTTTGAGTAACATTTTTCCCATTTGTTAATCCCCATCTTTGAGCTAATCTATGAATATGTGTATCTACTGCGAACGCTGGAAATCCAAATCCCTGAGACAATACTACACTAGCTGTTTTATGTCCGACACCAGGTAATTTTTCTAATTCTTCAAAGGTTTGAGGTACTTTGCCATCATGATTCTGTAAAAGTTGTTTAGACATAAAGTAAATACTTTTTGCTTTTACTCTAAAAATTCCAATACTTTTAATTAATCTTTCTATTTTTCTTCTTCCTAGTTTTACAAAATGTTCAGGTTTATTATATTTCGGGTATATATTTTTTGTTACATTATTAACATTTAGATCCGTACATTGGGCGGACAAAAGAACAGAAATCAAAAGAGTGAATTTATTTCTGTGCTTAAGGGGAATAGGAGTTGTTGGATAAATTCTATTTAAGGTTTTAAGTATTATTTTTGTTTTTTGGGATTCATTCATAACGTTTATTTTTAATAGCAAACATCTCAACTCTTTAATGGTTTTAGAGAAAAAATTATTAAAGCACCAAACATATGTCGCAATTAGCTTAATATAATTATTTTTCCAAATTTAGAAAATCCGTCATTGTATAAAATCCTGGTTTTTTATTTATTAACCATTTGGCAGCATTTAACGCTCCGTCAGCAAATAAGTCTCTAGATTTGGCTGTATGTTTTATTTCTATAATCTCTTTAGGTGTTTTAAAAATAACTGAATGCGTGCCAGGAACTTTGCCTGTTCTTTTTATGAAGAAATTGATCTTATCTTTTTGCCCATACCCTTTCGTATTTAAAAAAACTTTACCTTTTAGTTTGTCTAAAGTTTTATTCTTACCTTGGGCTACTGCATGACCTAGCATTAAAGCTGTTCCAGATGGATAATCAATCTTCATTTTATGATGAATGTCATGAATCTCGATCTGATATTCTTTTAAAATTTTATTGGATAAAATATTTGATAAAAATTGTATTAAATTAATACCTAAGCTCATATTACCTGATTGTAGGATAGGAATTTTTTTGGAAGCTCGATTAATTTCGTCTTGCTGTTTTTTTGCAAACCCGGTAGTTCCAATTATTAATTTTTTTTTTGTTTTTACTGCTATTTTTAAAATTTCAAGAGTACATTTAGGTCTGGTAAAATCTATAATAATGTCTGTATCTTTTAATGCCTCAGCGGAATTTATTTCATAGGTTACACCTTTTTTTTTAATATTTTTATATTCTGTAACGCTACTTAATTTTAATTTTTTATCTTTTTTTACCTTATCGCAAAGTAATTTTCCCATTCTACCTAGGCCACCACTTATTGTAATATTAATTTTTTTCATCAATTTAAGTTATTCCAAAAACTTTTTGCTTTTTTAAAAAAAGATTCATTTTCAGGATTATTTTTAGAGTCTTCCAATTCTTTAAATTTTTCAAGCAGTATCTTTTGTTCTTTGTTTAAGTTAACTGGAACTTCTACTTTAATTTGTAGATATAAATCGCCAAAACCACTTCCTCTAAGTTGTGGCATTCCCTTATCCTTAAGCCTTAACTGTTTACCTGACTGTGTTCCTGAAGGAATTTTAACTTTAGATCGAGAACCATCAATAGTTGGGACTTCAATTGTAATACCAAGCGATGCATCTGCAATAGAAATAGGAAGTTCGAAATATAGATTTTCTTCAGACCTTTTGAAAATGGAGTGATTTTTTAAAGATATATAAACATACAAATCTCCTTGGGTTCCACCTCTGGGCCCAGCTTCTCCTTTCCCAGCTAAACGCATTTGTGTGCCATCATCTACACCTTTAGGAATTTGAATAGATAGATTTTTATTAATTTTTTTAGCTCCAGTTCCTCGACATCCCTTGCAGGGGTTCGAAATAGTTTTGCCTTCACCTGAACAATCTGGACAAGTTTGTTGTAATGTAAAAAATCCTTGCTGAGCTCTTACCTGCCCATGTCCATCACAAGTAGAACATGTAATGGGCTTTGATCCTGACGCAGCACCACTTCCAGAGCAATCTAAACATTTTTCCGAAGTCGGCACCTCAAAGGCTTGCTTTTTCCCTTGATAAGCTTCCTCCAAAGTTACCTCGACATTAATTTTTAAATCTGACCCTCTTTTTGACCTTGAACTTCTTCTACCACCACCAGTGAAATCCCCAAAAAAATCATCAAAAATATTAGAAAAAGAACCGGAGTCAAAACCACCAAAATCTCCGCTACCACCACCTCCGCCACCATTTTCAAAAGCAGCATGACCGAACTGATCATAGTTAGATTTCTTTTGAGAATTTGAAAGCACTTGATAAGCTTCAGATGCTTCTTTAAATTTTGATTCAGCAGAGGCGTTACCTGGATTTTTATCCGGGTGAAACTTCATTGCTTGCTTTCGGTAAGCAGACTTTATTTCTTCTTTAGAAGCATTTTTAGATACCCCTAATGTATCGTAATAGTCAGCTTTGGCCATGCTTCTATTTAATACTTAATGCAAAATTAAGCACTATCTTTTTTATCTTCTTTTTTATCTTCTTTTTTATCTTCCTTTGAATCTTTTACTTCTTCAAATTCTGCATCTACGACATCCTCTTTTTTCTCACCATCAGATGTTTTTGCTCCTTCAGCTCCAGCTTCTGGTTGTTGGGCTTTGTAGATTGCCTCGCCCATTTTCATTGAAGACTGCATGAGAGTTTGTGTTTTTGTTTTTATCTCTTCAGCATTTTCAGATTTGATAGCGTCCTTCAATGCCTGAAGATCCGTTTCTATTGTTTTTTTATCTTCAGCAGAAACTTTATCACCATGTTCTTTTAAACTTTGTTCTGTTGAATCTACTAGACTATCAGCACTATTTTTAGCATCAATTTCTTCTCGCTTCTTTTTATCCTCTTCCTTATTTGCCTCAGCGTCCTTAACCATCTTTTCAATTTCTTCATCACTTAGACCGCCGGAAGCTTGAATTTGAATTTTTTGTTCTTTACCAGTTCCTTTGTCTTTTGCAGAAACATTTACAATACCATTGGCATCAATATCAAAAGTTACTTCAATTTGAGGCATTCCTCTGGGAGCAGGAGCAATTCCTGTTAATTCAAAATTACCAAGAGATTTATTGTCAGAAGCCATCTCTCTTTCACCTTGTACCACTCTAATAGAAACAGCAGGTTGGTTATTTTCTGCAGTTGAAAAAACTTGGCTTTTTTTTGTTGGTATTGTTGTATTCTTTTCAATTAATTTTGTAGCTACACCACCTAAAGTTTCAATACCTAATGACAACGGAGTAACATCTAATAACAATACATCTTTAACATCTCCCTGAAGGACGCCAGCTTGAATAGCGGCTCCCATAGCAACTACTTCATCAGGGTTCACACTTTTATTTGGCTCTTTCCCAAAAAAGTTTTTAACAGTTTCGGCAACTTTTGGCATTCTTGTCATTCCACCAACAAGAATTATTTCCCCAATTTCTCCAGCGCTTAATCCAGCATCTTTCAAGGCAGTCTTGCAAGGTGCAATAGTTTTTTCAATTAACTCTGAAACAATCGACTCTAATTTAGATCTTGTTAATTTAAGATTCAAATGCTTTGGACCTGTTTTGTCAGCAGTTATAAAAGGTAAATTAATTTCAGTTTGAGTTGCAGAAGACAATTCTATTTTTGCTTTTTCAGCAGCTTCTCTCAATCTTTGCAAAGCTAGTTTGTCTTGTTTTAAATCTATAGCATTATCTTTTTTAAATTCAGCGGCTAGGTAATCTACAATATGGGAATCAAAATCTTCACCACCTAATGTTGTATCTCCATTAGTAGATTTTACTTCGAACACCCCATCACCCAATTCAAGAATGGATACGTCAAAAGTTCCCCCACCTAAATCGTACACAGCAACTGTTTTTGCATTTTTCTTATCTAAACCATAAGCTAATGCAGCAGCAGTCGGCTCGTTAATAATTCTTTTTACTTCCAGACCTGCAATTTTACCTGCATCTTTTGTTGCCTGCCTTTGAGAATCATTAAAATAAGCAGGGACTGTAATTACAGCTTCTTTTACTTCTGAGCCTAAATATTTTTCAGCAGTCTCTTTCATTTTTTGTAAAACAAAAGCGGAAATTTGACTTGGAGAATATTTCTTTCCTCTAGATTCAACCCACGCATCTCCGTTATCTGCTTTGGTAATTTTGTAAGGAAGTCCTTGAATATCTTTTTTTACAGCATCGCCTTCAAATTTTCTTCCAATTAATCTTTTAACAGCAAAAAAAGTATTTTCTGCATTGGTGACACCTTGTCGTTTAGCTGACATTCCAACTAGTTTTTCATCTCCATCAGTAAAAGCAACTACAGACGGAGTAGTTCTTGCGCCTTCTAAGTTCTCTAATACTTTTGGTGTTGCACCATCCATAACTGCAACACATGAATTTGTTGTTCCTAAATCAATTCCTATAATTTTTGACATAATTTTTTATCCTTTTGTGATCTTGTTTTTTAATCGTCCATTGGATATGGGGGGTGTTTTTTAGATTACAACCACTTAAGCAAATTTTTTTATTCTTTTTTTGCCGATTTTGCTACATTTACTAGGGATGGTCTTAAAAGACGATCGTGCAACACATACCCTTTTTGGATTTCTTCTATAACTGTTCCGGGATCTTTCCCGCTTTCAATCTCACTCAATGCTTGATGAAAGTTTGGGTCAAATTTTTTATTTAAACAATCAACATAAGTAATACTATTTTTTTCCAAAGTGCTTAACAGTTCTTTTTCAATTAACTCTATGCCATTTGTTATTTCAAGAAACTCTTTATCTTTAAACTTCTCATTACTTTTAAAGATAGAAAAAGCTCTATCCAGGTTATCGGTTAGACTTAAAATTTGAGAGGCAAAGTTAAAAGAACCATATTTCAAAATATCTTCTTTTTCTCTCTCATGATTTTTTCTAATATTTTGATTTTCAGCTAATAGCCTTAAAACCTTATCATTTAATTCAGCTACTTTTTTTTCTAACTGAACTTCAGAACTTTCTTTTGTTTTATCTTCAGTCTCTTCAGCTGTGTCTTCTTCTGTTATTGTAGGATCTAAATTCACTTCGCTACTGATGTCTTCAGCAGCCTCTGAATTTTTTTTTTTTTCTTCTGTATTCATTTTTTTTATTATTTATAATGGATGCATATATAGTAACTAAATATTAAATTCCAAGGTCAAATATGAGAAATGATAGAAAAAATTTAGATTTAAGAAAAATAGAAATAATTACAGATTTTATTAAAAACGCCGATGCTTCTTGCCTTATTAAGTCAGGAGATACACATGTGGTTTGTACAGCTTCTATCGAAGACAAGGTTCCAAGATGGTTAAAAGGATCTGGAAAAGGATGGGTTACAGCAGAATATGGAATGCTACCAAGATCTACTCATGAAAGAATGAGAAGAGAAGCCTCTTCTGGAAAAATTGGAGGAAGAACATCTGAAATTCAAAGATTGATAGGTAGATCTTTAAGAGCCGCCATTAATCCTCAGCTTCTAGGGGAGCATTTAATTACTATCGACTGCGATGTTTTACAGGCTGATGGTGGAACGAGAACAGCCTCTATCACAGGTGGTTTTGTAGCATTAAAAAAATGTATAGATTTGATGATCAAAAGAAAACAAATCAATCACAATCCTATCAAAAGTTATATTGCAGCTATTAGCTGTGGGGTAGTAAATGGAGAAATTTTAATGGATCTTAATTACGAAGAAGATAGCAAAGCAGACATAGATTCAAACTATGTCATGAATGATAAGGGCGATATTATAGAACTTCAATTAACGGGAGAAAAAACAACCTGCTCCGAAGAACAATTTTTAGAAATGCTTAAATATTCCAAAAAATCAATAGCCGACATTATCGAATTACAAAAAAAAGCATTAAGTGAATAAATTACAAAAATTAAACAAAATCAATTCTATTCTTGTAGGCACCAATAACCCTGGTAAATTTAAAGAAATCAAGGACCTTTTGCCAAGCCATATACGTTGTTTTAAACCAAAAGATTTTAAATTAAAGGAACCAAAAGAAACTGCAAAAACTTTTAAAGGCAACGCAAAAATTAAATCATTATATTGTGCAAAAAAATCTGGATTAGTTTCTATTTCAGATGATTCTGGTCTTGAGGTTAGAAGCTTAAACGATCAGCCAGGAATATATTCTGCGAGATGGGCCGGCAAGCAGAAAGATTTTTCGTTAGCTATTGAAAAAATTAGAAAGCTTCTTTTAGAAAAAAAATTATCAGAATCCAAAGCCAATTTTAGTTGCTGTATTTCTATAGGATTTCCGGATGGTAAAAGTTATGAATTTTTAGGAAAGGTCTTTGGAATTGTTACATTTCCAAAAAAAGGTACAAGGGGATTCGGATACGACCCTATTTTCTTGGCAAATAAAGAAACAAAAACTTTTGGACAGCTTTCCGCAAAATACAAAAATAGTATTTCTCATCGCTATCAGGCTTTTAAGCAAATTAAAAAATATTTTAAATTTAGTTAATTTTAGTAAATTGATTATTTTTAATTTGATAGAGATCTAATTTTCGCTCTACAAAATTTGATGTATTAATTTTAAAAACACCACTTTTCCCCTTAAATTCTTTATTTATAAAATCTTTCATTGCAAAGGTATTGTCTTTTTTCTCATACCAAGTAGCAGCTAATAAAGGGATGATATCATATGCCAAAATTTCAATATTAGAGATTTTTGTGTTGTAATTGTCTTGTAATTTTTTATCCAATTCTTTAAAATTGTTATAGTCTACGGAAGGAAAAATAATATTTTGTAAAGAAGGTTCAATTAAAATTTTTTTATTAAACCATTGATTTAAAGTTATAAATTGGGCATCATTATAGTTAACATCGTAATAATCAAAAAAAGATACAGCGCTAATTAAGTCATTATCAAATATTGGAACAATTACTTGCTGATAGTTGACACCACCAATAGTATCTAATTGCTCTAATAATTTTAATTTCTCTATATCTTTGGGATTTTTAGAGTTTTGAAGCTTCTTAACTTTCTTTGATAATTTCTGATGCCTCCAGTTATAAGAAGTAGCTATTCTAACTTGTTCATTCATGTCATTAAAAGAAGAATACTGGTATTTTTTTTTTAAATAAATTTTTTGTTTTTCAATTTCTTTTATTACATTTATGGAAAAATGATCTGTCTTTCCAAAAAAAATAATAGATTTGTTTTTTTCTTCTATAACTTTTTTTAAAGATTTAATTTGACTTTCGAGGTTAATCCCAAAAGAGATTGTATTTGGTGGCAAGTTAATATTATTATTACTTAAAGTGACGAGTATATATTTAGAAAAACTTTCCTCATTAGAAATTGATTGTAAATTTTCTTTAAACAAAGGACCCAAAATAATATCAACTTTTTGAGTTTGTAGTTCTTGAAAAGCAAACTTAGTTCCACCAACTGTGCTTTTATTATCAAATGGAAGGAGAGTTACGTTAATGTTTGGGAGTTCAAATATAGCAAGTTCAAAAGTTTTTAATATTTTATTGCCGATTTCTTGATAATCACCAGTAAGAGGCAAAATAGTGCCAATTCTCAATGGTTGATTTTTACTTTCCGTTGCAAATGTTAGGCTTAGTAACATAGAAAAAAGTAAAAAAAATTTAATAAAAAAATTTTTCATAAAATATGCTAATGATATAAGTGAGTATATGTTGGAAAACAAAAAAAACAATCTTCTTGATTCTGGGCTTTATGTTGTTTCGACCCCCATTGGAAACCTATCAGACATAACCTTTCGGGCATTAGAGGTTTTGAAACAATCTGACTATGTTTTGTGTGAAGATACAAGACACTCTTTAAAATTATTAAATTTTTATAAAATTAAAAAAAAACTTGTCTCTTTTCACAAGTTTAATGAAACAAAAAATTGCCAAGGTATTTTTGATGATATTCAGAGTGGTAAAATTATATCCTTAATATCAGATGCTGGAACACCCTTAATTTCAGATCCTGGTGAGGTTTTGGTGAGGTTGGCTCGAGAACAAAAAATAAAAGTTATTCCCATTCCAGGAGCTTCAGCAGTAACTGCTGCAGTTTCAGTCTCAGGTTTTAGCTCAAAATTCTTTTTCTTTGGCTTTTTGTCCAAGCAAAACAATGAAAGACTAAAAGAGCTAGAATTCCTCTCTAAAGTAAATAGTTCTATTGTTTTGTATCTGCCAGCCAGAGATTTAAAAAAAAATTTAAAGGAGTTTCAAGTTCACTTTAATAAAAGAGAAATATTTATTGCAAGAGAAATAACCAAATTACACGAATGCTATATAACAGGAGATATAAATGAGATTTTAAAAAACTTAGAACCTAATGATTTAAAAGGAGAGATAACGCTTGTAATTAGAGACAAATCAGAAGACTTTAAGGACACAAATAGCATTGATCTTACTTATGAGATTAAGCTTTTGTTAAACAAAATGTCATCTAAAGATATTGCGGAATATCTTGCGGAAAAATTTAAAATGAGTAAAAAAATAATTTATCAAAGCATATTAGAATTAAATAAATGAAAAAAATCATCATCGTTTTTTTTTCTTTTTTAATTTTAAATGGGTGTATAGGAGTTAGCTCTCAGGGAGTTCTTGGCACTGGAGTTAATATTTATTTAGATCCAAGATCACTCGGCACTCAAATTGATGACTCTATTATGCAAAAATCTTTATTAATTAGATTAACACAATTAGATAAGAAATATATTTTAGGCATCTCTCCAAAAGTTGTAGATGGGCATATTTATTTAACAGGGTCTGTAGACACAGTAGATGAAAAAATTTTAATGACTAAGCTATCTTGGAAAACAGAAGGTGCCAGGTCTGTAAGCAATAATATTAATGTAAGAGATAAATTTTCATTAAAAAATTCTGCAAAAGATTTATTGATTACTTCGCAATTAAAAGTTGCTTTATTTTCTAATAAACAGGTGACTATGGTCAACTATCAAATCAACACTGTAAACCAGAACGTTTTTATATTTGGTATTGCAAAGAACGAGGGTGAAAGAGCATCTGTTATTAATGAAGCTAAACTGGTTCCAGAAGTTAAGCTTGTAGATGCAAGTATTTTTTTAGTTAGCGAATTGTCTAAAAATAAAAAATAAATTTAATATTCAATTTTTTCAGAAGAATATGCAGCAATAGATGCTAGATTTAACAATTCAGAACTTGTAGATCGTAAAGGTGCAACTTCAATAGGTTGGGCTAAGCCAATTAACAATGGTCCTATTACTTTTCCTCTACTTAATTCTTTTAACAACTTAATAGATATCGCTGCAGCATGAATGGAGGGCATGATTAATATGTTTGCATTCCCAACTAATTCAGAAAATGGATAGGCTGACTTGTATTTAGAATTAAGAGCAACATCTGGCTGCATTTCTCCATCAAATATAAAGTCTACTTTTTTTTCTTTTAACATTTTTACAGCTTTGGCTACTCGTTTAGTTCTGTCAGTCTCTGGTTGCCCAAACGTTGAGTGAGATAAAAAAGCTACTTTCGGATCTAATCCTAGCATTCTCGCAACTCTAGCTGAAGAAATAGCCATCTCTACAAGCTCTTCTGAAGTTGGAAATTCTATAACATTAGTATCGGCTATAATTATAGTTTTTCCTTGATTTTTAAAAATACACATTCCAAAGACAGTTTCATCTTTTCGAGGCCCAACAGATTGCATCAGTTTTTCTACAGTGGCAGCGTAGTGTCTAGTGTTCCCAGTCACCATTGCATCTGCATCTCCACAGGACACCATACAAGAGCCAAATGTAGTTCGGTCAGTTTTTACTAATTTATTACAATCTGCCTCTAGCACTCCTTTGCGTTGAAGCTTTTCGTATAAAAATTTAACATATTTCTCACTTTTTTCTTTGTCAGAAGAATTGACAAATTTTATTGGATGGTTTTCATCTAGTCCAATTTTTTTTAAACTCTCTTTTAATTTCTCTTCACTAGCAATAAGTATTGGCTCACCTAAACCACTGTCTTTAAAAGCAACAGCTGCTTTTAAGCTTTCAAGATCTTCTCCTTCTGCAAAAACCACCCTCTTTTTTTTATTTTTGATTGCAGAATTGAGGCCTTTCATAAAGTTTAGGGAAGAATCTAGTCTTTCTGCTAATTGAGCTTCGTATTTATCAAAATCGTCTATGGGTTTTCTGGCTACACCACTATCCATTGCTGCTTTTGCAACAGCCATTGGTATTACGGTGATTAATCTAGGATCAAAGGTTGAAGGAATAATATATTCTCTTCCATAAACTGGTCTTTCTCCACCGTAAGCAGCTACTACCTCGTCTGGAACTTTGTCCCTAGCAAGTTTTGCTATAGCATTTGCTGCTGCCACTTTCATCTCTTCATTAATTTCTTTTGCCCTCACATCTAATGCTCCTCTAAAAATATAAGGAAATCCAATAAGATTATTAACCTGATTAGGGTAATCAGATCGGCCCGTTGCTATAATAGCATCATCTCTAACTTCTTTTACCAATTCTGGTTTAATTTCTGGGTCAGGATTAGCACAAGCAAAGATAATTGGATTTTTTGCCATTGATTTTACCATCTGTTTGGTCAGAACATCTGGAGCGGACAATCCTAAAAAAACATCAGCACCATTTACAGCATCAGCTAAAGTTCTATTTTTAGTTTCAATAGCATGTTTAGATTTCCACTGATCCATACCACCTTCACGTCCTCTATAAATAACACCTTTACGATCTAGCATCGTAACATTTTCACTCGGCACGCCGCTGTTTTTAAATAACTCCGTACAAGCCTGAGCAGAAGCGCCGGCACCATTGACAACAATTTTGACATCTTTAATAGACTTTCCAGAGATATCTAAAGCATTAATTAGCCCGGCAGTAGTAATAATCGCTGTTCCATGCTGATCGTCATGAAAAACAGGAATGTCTACTAGTTCTTTTAATTTTTGTTCAATGATAAAACAATCTGGTGCTGCAATGTCTTCTAGATTAATTCCACCAAATGTTACTGCAATTTTAGAAATTACATTAATAATCTCCTCTGCATTTTTAGAATCTATTTCAATATCTATAGAATCGATATCTGCAAATCTTTTAAATAAAACTGACTTTCCTTCCATAACTGGCTTAGACGCAAGTGCTCCTAAGTCACCAAGGCCTAAAATAGCGGTCCCATTGCTTATGACAGCTACTAAATTTCCTTTGCTTGTATAATCATAAGCTGTCTCAGGATTTTTTCCTATTTCAATACAAGGAACTGCAACCCCAGGAGAGTATGCAAGGGCCAAATCTCTTTGTGTCGAAAGGTTTTTGGAAGATATTATCTCTATTTTACCAGGCTTTCCCTCAATATGGAAATCTAATGCTTCTTTATCGGTATATTTTTGTATTGTAGTTTTTATTGTCATTTATTTTTGTCAATACATGGAATTGTCTAATTTTATTTGTACGAGGGAATTTAGAACATTAATATCTTAAAACAATATAAATATTTAAAAAATGAACATTTTATCTTCCGTAAGCTCTTTTGGATTTTTAACTATAGTTAGTAGAATTCTCGGCTATTTTCGGGATATTTTAATAGCTATATTTTTAGGAACTAGCTTTCTTGCAGATGCATTTTTTGTTGCATTTAGATTGCCAAATACTTTTAGAAGATTGTTTGCTGAAGGATCTTTCAACTCAGCATTTGTTCCTCAATATACAAAGTTAGATACCCAAAAAAAATCTTATAAATTTGCCAGTTCTATTTTTAATTTATTAACTTTTGTACTTTTAGCTTTAGTATGTGTTGCTGAGATTTTTATGGGAGGAGTTGTTTATATGATTTCCCCAGGATTTGTTGAAAACCCAGAAAAATATAAACTTGCGGTTACGTTGAGTAGAATAGTTTTCCCTTTTTTATTTTTTGTATCTTTGTCATCTTTTTACTCTGCAATTTTAAACACAAAGGGAAAGTTTGCTGTAGCAGCAGCAGCTCCCATTATTTTAAATTTATTATTAATTGCCTCAATTCTTTATGCAAAATTTTTTGATAAAGAGTTGGTTTTTTTTATGGCTTGGTCAGTCACGGCAGCAGGAGCAATACAGTTAGCTATGTTGGCTATTTATGCAAAAAAATATTTTAAAGCTAAAATAAACTTTAATTTTAAAATTTCTTCCGAAGTAAAGTATTTCTTTAAAAGATTGTTACCTAGTATTTTTTCTTCTGGAGTTATGCAAATTAATATTCTAGTTGGAACGGTAATAGCATCCTTTCAAACTAGTGCAGTGTCATACTTGTATTATGCGGATAGAATTTATCAGTTGCCTTTAGCAATAACAGGAATTGCAATTGGAACTGTTATTTTACCATCTTTATCAAAAAAAATTTTTCAAGAAAACGATGGAAAAAGTTTTTTTTTACAAAATAGATCTATCGAACTTTCTTTGTTTTTATCAGCACCAGCTACAGTGGGAATTGTTATGGCAACCGAACCTATTATCTCCACTCTTTTTGGGTATGGATCATTTGATCAGGAAAGTGTTTTTCAAACTTCAAAAGCATTATTTATATTTGGCTTTGGACTTCCAGCTTTTTCTTTATTAAAAATTTATTCAAGCTTCTATTTTGCAAGAAGTGATACTAAATTCCCATTTTATGTATCCTTAATAACCGTTGTTCTTAATGTTTTAATAAGTCTAATTTTATTTTCTTATTTAGGATTTGTATCTATTGCTCTGGGAACTACCATTTCATGCTGGACTGGAGCGCTTGTTTATCAATCTTTTTTACTTAAAAATAATCTACATAGATTTGATAAAACATTTGGAATTAGAGTTTCAAAAATATTTGTTTGCTCTTTTGTAATGAGTGCAATTTTGTATTTTTTATTATTTAAATTTAACTTTGTGTTTGAAGATAGCCCTGTAAATAAAATATTTTACTTAACCACTATCGTAGGTATTTCTGCATCAATTTATTTTCTGCTTTCAATATTATTTAAATCTTTTAGTATCAAAGACTTTAGAGTGAAAACTTATGAGTCAAAATAAAAGAATTTTATCTGGCATACAGCCAACTGGAAATCTACACCTAGGAAATTACCTAGGGGCCATTAAAAATTTTGTATTACTGCAAAAAGAGTACGAATGCTTTTTTATGTTGGCAAATATGCATGCAATTACCGTGAAGCATGATCCTAAAATTTTAGAAGAAAATATTTTAGATACAGCAGCTACATTCTTAGCTTCTGGGATTGATCCAAACAACAATACAATTTTTGTTCAATCTGCAGTATCCGCTCATGCAGAACTTGCTTGGATTTTTAATTGTATTGCAAGAGTAGGTTGGCTTAATCGCATGACACAATTCAAGGAAAAGGCCGGAAACAATAAAGAAAAAGTCAGTGTAGGACTTTTTGCTTATCCAGTTTTAATGGCAGCAGATATTTTGCTTTATAAAGCAACGCATGTTCCTGTGGGAGAGGATCAAAAACAGCACTTGGAACTTTGTAGAGATATTGCAATAAAATTTAATAATGATTTTAATGCGAATGATTTTTTTGTAACTCCAGAGCCAATTATTCCTGAAAATATTTCAAGAGTAATGAGTTTAAGGAATGGAACTCAAAAAATGAGTAAGTCAGAAGAGTCAGATTTATCAAGAATTAATCTTACAGATGATGCTGATTTGATTGTCAAAAAAATTCAAAAAGCAAAGACAGACAGCGAGGTCATTGGTAAAAATATTCTTTTAGAAAAAAAACGACCTGAAGCTAGAAATTTAATTAATATCTTTGCAGCATTTAAAAATGAAAAAGTACAAGATGTTGTTGATGAATGGAACGGAAAATCTTTCTCTGAATTTAAAAAAGACCTAGGTGTCTTGCTTGTAGAAAAAATCTGTCCCATAGGGAAAGAAATTATTAAATTAAAAACTGATAAAAATTTTCTAAAAAAAATTTTACAAGATGGAACAATCAAAGCATCTGCTATTGCAAATAACAACTTGAGAGAAATAAAAAAAATAGTAGGATTGGTTTAATGAAAAAAAAATTTCTTGTTATCGTGGACGAAACTAAAGAGCTAGAAAAGGCAGTTTATTTTGCAGCTAAACGTGCCATTGCTACAGAGGGAGAATTGTTATTACTTTACATTGTTGATCCAGCAATCAATGCTCAGTGGGCTCGGATTGAAAATCTTATCGAACAAGAAGCTACAAGTGAAGCAAAAAAACTTTGCCGCATGTGGTCACAAAAGATTAAATCGCAGTTTAATATAGAAAGTGAAACGATTATTAAAATTGGAGATCGTGCCGATGAGCTCCTTAAGCTAGTAGAGAAAGATCAAAGTATTCGTTTTCTCGTTTTAGCTTCAAGCGAAAATAGCGAAGATCCAGGGCCGTTAATTAAAGTTTTAACAGGGAAAAAAATAAAAAATTTAAACATACCTCTGCTCCTTATACCTGGTTCATTATCTGAAAAAGACATTGATTTAATTGTTTAAAGAGTAGTTTAATTTCTATTTTATTTAGGTTACTATAGACTATATTCAATTCTTAAAAATTTATATGATTACATTTGCAGATACACCCAATCCGGAATCAAAAAAGTTTATATTTAATTTTGATATAGTTAAATCAGGATCTAAAGAAATTAAGTTAATTGGCGATTGCAATGGAATTAAATTTGCAGAAAGATTATTCAAAACAATTAATCCTGAACTTATTTATATAGATACAAACTTTATTACTATAAAAAAAAATACAACAAAAAAATGGGATGAAATAAAAGAGGAGATTTTAAAAATTCTTTCAGAAGAGATTAGTACAAATTTTGAACCTTTGGTTTTCGAAAAATCTATAGAATTTAAAGATGAAATTTCGAAAAGAATAGAGGAGGTCCTTAATGAAAAAATTAGGCCAGCCGTTGCTATGGATGGAGGAGATATCCAGTTAAAATCTTATAAAGATGGCGTAGCTGAAGTAATGCTAAAAGGAAGTTGTGCAGGATGTCCAAGCTCTGCTGTTACTTTAAAGCAAGGAGTTGAAAGGATGATAAAACACTATGTGCCTGAAGTTAATTCCGTAACAGCTGTAAGTTTAGAGTAAACCTTATGCACCTTCAAAAAAAATTAAATTTTAAAGATAAATTTAATTTAAGAGTTAAAAAAATTATAATCATTGCTAAAAAATATTTTGTAAAATTTTTACATTTTATTGATATTTTTTATAAGTTTAACACATTCATTATAGGAAAATCTAAAATACCATTAAGCGGACCTTTAAAAAAACACTATACAGAAGGTTATGCAAGAGGAAGTGCTGTTGCTTGTTTAATTTTTATAATGTTGTTTAAACCAGATTTTGACAATTCAGCTTACATGCAGAAGGACAGTGAAAAAAAAATAACCACGAATAGGTATTCAGATGAAGACACCTTGGTTATTGATCAAAACTTATATGACAATTTGGTATCAAATCAGTTGGATATAAAATTAAGCAAAGACAATGGTAGCTTGCAATATTCAGATAAGCAAATTTTAGGATTTGGAAATAATATTGATGCAAGAACTATTATAAGTCTTTTTGAAGAGGAAAATTACAACCTTCAAGATATTAGAAAAGGAAAGGCCGTAGAGCCAATTTTTTTATCTAAATTACCAACAGGAATTAAACAGATTAATAGCATTGATGATAGAAAAAAACTTTTTATAAAAGTTATTTTGCCTTTAATTATTTTTGAAAATAATAAAATTTTAGAAGACAGGGGTAATTTGAGTCAAATTTATCGAGAAAAAACATTAAATAAAAATGAGTTATCTTGGTTAAAAAGTAAGTTTAAGGAATATAGGGTTAAGGATGAGAATATAGAGGAATTAAAAATAAGAATGGATATCATTCCTCCATCTTTGGCGATTGCGCAAGCAGCATACGAAACTGGATGGGGAACATCAAGGTTTGCTATGGAGGGAAACTCTTTGTATGGAGTAAGAACTTGGAAAAAGGGAAGAGGAATTGTTCCAAACGAACGAACAGAGGAAGAAAAATTTGAAGTACTTAGTTACAAAATTATTCGGGCATCTATTTCTTCATATAAAAAAAACCTAAATACTCACCAAAGTTATAAAAAATTTAGGGAAATGAGAAGTCAGCAGAGAACAAAACTTAGAACAATATCTGGTTTGAAGCTGTCTCAATATTTAAATAAATATTCAGAGATAGGATATCAGTACGTGGATCGTCTTAAAAAAATTATTGAACAAAATTCTCTGACAGATTTTGATGATGCAGTTTTATCTCGTAAGAAAAAACCTAGTATTGTTTAATTTGGAATAACATACTGCCTTCCAAACCATCCCCAGCTTTTATTCTTTAACTGAAGAGTGCAATTAATTTTACCACGTCTAGTTTCAAATTTTTCTTTTAAAATAATTCTTATCCAGTTGTCTTCTAAAAAAGCTATCTCACTTTTTCCCCACTTACCCCCTTCATTAGAAAAGCAGCTCATCCCTCTAACATTATTTAAAAATTCAATCTCAATATTTGGAGGATTATTGGAAGTTAATAATTTTTCTTCTGGTTTATAAAATTTTGTAGGTAGTGGGCTAGTACTGACAACAAAATTAAATCTATCTATTTTCCCATAAGCTTCATTAATAGGAAATCTAGGTAATTCGAACAAATCTTCTTTTTGATGTATCACTCCTGAATGCTGACCAAATGCTAATATGTATTTAAAATCTTTAACTATTTTTTTTATATCCGAACTATATTCTCCAAAGGGATAAGAAAATACCTCAGGTATAAATCCTATCTCTCTTTTGAAATCTTGATGAGACTTTGCAATATCGCTAACAATCTCTTCCTTGGTCAGTTTAATCAAATATTCATGACTAAAACTATGAGCCCCTATAGTTCCAATTCCTGATTTATAAATTTCCTTAATTTGATTCCAGCTCATATAATTAGGATGTCTATTGTTAATGTCTCTTGTGTTAACAAAGAGAATAAAAGGTATTTTTTGCTCTTTTAAAATTGGCCAAGCATTTTCATAAAAAGATTTAAACCCATCATCGATAGTTAGAAGCACTTTTTTATTTGAATAAGGTTTTTGATCAATTAAGATTTTTTTTAGTTCAGCAAAACTAACAAATTCAAGGTTAGATTCCTTTATTAAACTAATATGTTTTTTAAAATCATAGATTCTTATATTGGTAGTGGGGTATTTGTTTTCATCAAATCTATGATACATTAACGATACTATGCCTTTTTCATTCACCTCATTAGAAAGAACGCTAAAAGGGATTATAATTAGAATAATAAAAAAATAGATAAAATTTTTTGTGAACATACCAAATTTCATAAGTATAGATTCTACCCTTAATTCTCTAATAATTACATCTAATTTTGGCAGAAGAAAAAAAATACAAATTAAAAAGTATTTAAAAAGTGATAATTTTTCCATAGATTTTGCAAAAATTCTTAAAAAAAATTTTATTGAGCTTTCTAAGGCAAGGCTATTGATTGTTAATTTAGGACCTGGAAGTTATGCTGGAATAAGAAATATTCTCACATGCATGAAAGTAATATCTCTAATTAAAAAAATAAAAATTGTCGGGATTTTCAATTACGATTTATGGAAAATTGTTGGAAAAAAAAACCCAACTCATAGTAAATTAATTATGCTGATTGGTAAAAAATTTTTAGATATTACTAGTAAGCATAAAAAGCTAGAAATTGAGCAAATAGATAGACTTTTGAGTACTAAAAAAATTGTTTCTAATTATGAATACAGTGGTATTTTTAAGAATAATTTAATACCATTTAACTATAATTACAAAGATATTGAATTGTTAATAAAAAAAAAATTAATAGTAGAAAAAAAAATAACTCCAAAATATTAATATCATGACAAATGTAACCTCTCCTTTTGCTATTAATTTAGAAAAAAAATGTATTGATAAAGGATTAAGACTCACTGATCAAAGAAAGATCATTGTTAAACTTTTAGAAGAAACAATTATGGATACAAAATTTCATCCAGATGTAGATGAATTGCATAAGCGAGCAATTATGATTGATAAAAAAATTAGTATCGCAACTGTTTATAGAACCGTTAAATTATTAGAAGAATCTAACATAATTGATAAGCACGAATTTAAAGAGGGTAAATCAAGATATGAAGCAGTAACAGAGAATCATCACGATCATTTAATTGATATTAATTCAGGCGAAATTGTCGAATTTATTGATGAGGAAATCGAAGTCCTTAAAAAAAAAATTGCAACAAGGCTTGGTTATGAATTGGTGGACCATAGACTTGAACTATACTGCAAAAAAAAGAAAAATTAATTGTCTAAAAACTTTGTAATAAAAACTTTTGGCTGTCAAATGAATGAATATGATTCAAATCGTATAGCAGATTTAATGTCTACAATTGATTATAAAAAAATTGAAGAGATCGAAAAAGCCGATTGTTTTATTTTTAATACTTGCCATATAAGAGAAAAAGCAACACAAAAAGTTTATTCTGATATCGGCAAAATAAAAAAAATTTTAAGAGATAAATTATCTAAACCATTATTTGTCTTAGCAGGATGTGTTGCACAAGCAGAATCTTCAATGGTATTCGAAAAAAGTGATTTTGTTGATATTGTTGTTGGTCCCCAAGCTTACCATAAGCTTCCTGAGTTAATAAATAATTTTAATAAAAATAAAAATAAAAATTACAATACAGACTTGGATGTCGCTGATAAATTTGATTCTCTAGAAAATTATAAAAACACATCTTCCAAAATTTCTTCTTTCATTACCATACAGGAAGGTTGTGATAAGTTTTGTAAATTTTGTGTTGTTCCCTACACCAGAGGACCGGAGTTTTCACGAAGTCCAGATCAAATATATAACGAAGTACTTAGTTTGGTTGAAAAGGGCACGAAAGAAATAACTCTTTTAGGTCAAAATGTAAGTGGTTATCAGCATGAAAATACTAATCTTTCAAAGCTCATAGACAAGGTTGCTTCTATTAATGATTTGGAAAGAATTAGGTTTACCACTTCACACCCAAATGATTTTAATAAGGACCTTATTGATGCTTTTAAGTTTCAAGAGAAGCTAATGCCCCAACTACATTTACCAGTACAATCTGGATCTAATAAGATTTTAGAGTCTATGAATAGAAAACATACTAGAGAATTTTATCTTGATCTTATAGAAAAATTTCGAAGCATCAAAATAGACATGGAGTTCTCCAGCGATTTTATTGTGGGATATCCTGGAGAAACTGAAAAAGATTTTGAGGATACATTAGACCTTATAGATCAAGTAAAATTTTCTAATTCTTATTCATTTGTTTACAGTCAAAGACCAGGAACACCTGCCGTAGATTATACACAAATACCAAAAGAAATTGCAGATAATCGACTGGAAATATTGCAAAAAAAATTGTTTGATTTACAAAGAAACTTTAATGAAAGTAAGCTTCATTTAAAAACTAAAGTTTTAGTAGAAAATATTACAAAACAAGGAAATCAATTTTTTGGAAGAAATGAATATATGCAGCCGGTATTTATAGAAGGAACGGAGTGCATTCCAGGAACAATAGAAAATGTTAAGATTACATCTTATAATAGAAATAATTTATGGGGAGTTCTAAGTAACAATTGATGAGCAAGTCAGCTATATCAAATAATTTTTTACAAGTTTTAGAGTCCAATGATGGTATCACGAGCATTGATATTAAAAACAATCATTCCTTAAGAAGAATAAGTGGAATTCATGATGTAAATTTTTTTGTATTAGAAAAAATTTCTAGTACTAAAATTAGCTTGAGAGGAAACTTGATTACAATAAAAGGAAATAAAGAAAATATTAATATTGTCATTAGTGTAATTAATAATTTATTAAAAAAGTCACTAGATAAAACAGAAATTGATGAAGAGGATATTCAGTCTGTTTATAATTTTATGTCTAAAGATAGTAATAATAAAATTATTAATTTAGATGAAACAAATAATGATAAAAATTTTTCAGTTAAAACTCCAAAAAAAATTGTTTATGCAAGAACAGAAAAGCAAAAAACATATTTAGAGATTTTAACAAATAATAATATTATTTATGCAATAGGCCCCGCAGGCACAGGAAAAACTTTCTTGCCAGTTGCGGTAGCTGTTAACAAATTAATTTCTGGAGAGGTAAAAAAAATTATTTTATCAAGACCAGCTGTAGAAGCGGGTGAAAACCTTGGATTTCTACCTGGTGATTTAAAGGAAAAAATAGATCCTTATTTAATTCCCTTATATGAGTCGCTTAGTGAGCTTATTGGCCATGATAAAATGAATAAAAAAATTGAAGATGGATCTATCGAAATTGCGCCTCTTGCTTTCATGAGGGGTAGGACCTTGAAAGATTCATTTGTTATTTTGGATGAGGCTCAAAATGCAACTGAAACACAAATAAAAATGTTTTTAACAAGGCTTGGCAAGAACACGACAATGGTTGTGAATGGTGATCCTAGCCAAATTGATTTGCCAGACTCTAAAATATCTGGACTTATGAATTCAGCGAATGTTTTGAGGAATATTGATGAAATTAAAATTGTTAAATTTGATGCTTTAGATGTACAGAGGCATCCATTGGTATCAAAGATAATTGAAGCCTATAAAAAAAATTCTCTAGATGTTTAAAATAAACATTGTTACGGAGGATCTTAGATGGAAGAAGGAAGTGCCAATGATAGAAAAAATTTTAAAAAAAAATTTTAAAAAAATATTTACTTTTCTTGGGTATGTTGCAAAAAAACAAAATTTAGAAATATCAGTATTACTAACTAACAAAGAGGCAATGAAAAAATTAAATAAAAATTTTAGAAAAATTAAAAAAGATACTGACGTTCTTTCATTCCCAAATTATGAAAAAAAATTTTTTTTAAAAGAGAAAAATATCAAAGATCTTTACCTGGGAGATTTGGCTTTCTCATATGATTATATAAAAAAACAAAAATTTGATTTTCTAAACTATATAAACAAAATATTTATTCATGGATGTCTCCATTTAATTGGGTATGAGCATAATAATTTAAAAAGTTATAGGGTAATGTCTTCGGTTGAAAAAAAACTTTTGTCTGACATATGAACAAAACAAAAAAAGATAGTTTTATAAAAAAATTAATTAAAATTTTTGGTTTTGGAGAACAAAACAACTTAAGAGAAAATATTCAATACGCAATTGAAGAAAACTTTAGCAATGGAAGTAAGGGCTCTGGTCTTTCTAATAAGGAAAAAACTATCTTGGAGAATATACTCACTATTAACAAGCTTAAAGCAGTAGACATTATGATACCGAGGGCAGATATTGTTAGCGTAGGTCATGACTCTAGATTTGATGATTTAATTAAAGTTATTAACAATGAATCGCATTCTAGAATTCCCATTTTTAGAAAAGATTTGGACGATGTTCTGGGTATGGTTCATATAAAAGATCTTATTAAATTTATTAATCAAGAATCTCAATCTGATTTTGTTTTAAAAAATATAATAAGGGATGTGCTTTTTATCCCCCCTTCTATGCCTATTTTAAATATCCTGTTAAAAATGCAATCAACAAAGTTGCATATGGCATTAGTCATTGATGAGCATGGAGGAACGGACGGATTAGTAACAATTGAAGATTTGGTAGAAGAGATAGTTGGAGAAATTCAAGATGAGCACGATGAGGAAGATATTATTGAATTTAAAATAATTAATGAAAAAACTTTTATTGCCAATGCTAAAATGGAGTTAATTGAATTTCAAAAAAAAACAAATATTAACTTTGATGTAGATAACGTTGATACTTTGGGTGGTTATGTTTTTTCTATAATTAATAGAGTCCCACAAAAAGGAGAAATAATTAAAGATAATCCTAATTTTATTTTTGAGATTATAGATGCTGATCCTAGAAAAATTAAAGTTCTGAAAATTACCAAGTCTTAAGAATGAAAAATTTTTTTTTCCAAAGAAATAAATTTTTATTTTCTTTATTTTTAGGAATAATTATTTCTTTTACTCTCCCGCCTTATAATTTTACGTTATTAGGTTTTGTGGTTTTTCCTTTGTTCTTGTACTTACTTTTCATCAATCAAAAGCAATCTAGAAAATCTATTTTTTGTATTGGTTTTTTATTTGGCTATGGTTATTTTTTATCTAGTCTTTATTGGATAGTTTATTCGCTGAATTTTGATGATAACTTAACAGTTTTAAAGCCTTTGGTATTAATTTTTATTCCTTCACTTCTTGCGGTCTTTTATGGAGTAGCAAGTTTATTTATCAAGAAATTAATTTCTAAAAATCTCTTTTTTATTATTGCCTTTTCTGTTGTGATATCAGCATTTGATTTTTTAAGAGGTGTTATGTTTTCGGGATTTCCTTGGAATTTATTTGCTTACACTTGGAGCTGGTCTTTAGAAAGTCTTCAGATATTAAGCCTTGTTGGAACCTACTCCCTAAACTTGCTTACTATATTTATATTTTGTCTTCCATTTGTTGTCTTGCATAATTTTAATTATAAAAAATTGTTTGTTGTCACCACATCTATAGGTGCTGTTTTGTTGTTAAATTTTATTGTTGGACAAACTTTGCTTAATAAGAAAAATTTAGAAAAAATTCCCAATTTCAAAGTGGTGTTACTACAACCAAATCAGAGCATAAAAAATTTAAGCATAGCTAATAACGAAGAAAAATATGTCAATAATTTGATTAAAGCAAGCAATCCAAAGGCTTATGAGAATATAAAGACTCTTTTTGTTTGGCCAGAAGGAGTCCTGTTTGATTTGAAGAATTCTCAAAAATATAAAAAAATTTTTAATGAGGAATTTTCACAGGACCAGCAGGTAATTTTTGGGTCGACTAGGTATGAAGGAAATAAATTTTACAACAGTATGGTTCTTTTAAACAATAATGCAGAGATTATTTCTAATTATGATAAAATTAAATTAGTTCCTTTTGGTGAGTTTATTCCTTTTTATAGTTTTTTTGAAAAGATTAACTTTAAAAAAATTACATTTGGATATGGATCTTTTTCTAAAGGAAGCAAACGAAATCCAATAACACTTAATAATAGTGAGGTTAAATTTCTCCCCTTAATTTGTTATGAGATAATCTTTTCAGGTTTAGTAGATATTGAAAAGAAGGACTACGACTTTATTTTAAATATTTCTGAAGATGGTTGGTTTAATAAATCTATTGGAACTATTCAGCACTTTATTCATGCCAAATATAGAGCTATAGAGGAAGGAAAACAGGTGGTCAGGTCTACTAATCAAGGAATTACAAGTAGCATTAAACCTAATGGTGAAGTTGACAAAAGAACAGGTTTTAATGAGCCGTCTGTTATAGTCGTTGATATCTATATAAAAGATAAGAAAACAACATTTTCAAAATGGGGAAATAAAATTTTCTATTTACTAACATTCTTTACTTGTGTATTCCTGTTTCTTTTTAGAAAAAAATGAATAAAAATTATATATTTACAAGCGAATCTGTTTCCGAAGGTCATCCAGATAAGGTATGTGATATTACCTCAGACACCGTTTTAGACCTGTATTTATCTAAATTTAACGAAAGTAGAGTTGCATGCGAAACTCTAGCAACAACTAATAAAATTATTATTTCAGGAGAAATTAGAGGGCCGAAAATTGACTCACAGGTTATTGAGCAAGCTATTAGAGAGCAAATTAAAGATATAGGCTACGAACAAAAAAACTTTCATTGGAAGAATTTTGAATTTTTTAATTATTTACATGAACAATCATCTGATATTGCCCAAGGTGTAGACTCAAGTGGAAATGAAAAAGATGAAGGAGCTGGAGATCAGGGAATAATGTTTGGTTATGCTTGCAATGAGACAGCTGAATTAATGCCTGCACCAATTATCTATTCACATAAAATTTTAAAGGAAATGGCAACTGCAAGAAAAAATGGAGATTTAAAACTTTTAGGACCAGATTCTAAAAGTCAAATTTCGGTTGTCTATGAAAATAGCAAGCCTATCGGTGTAAGCTCAGTAGTAGTTTCTTCTCAACACGACGATTCTATAGATCAAAACGATGTAAAAGAATTGATAAGACCTTATATTAAAAAAGTTCTTCCAGAGGGCTGGTCTTGTCCGGAAGAGCAATTTTATGTAAATCCAACGGGAAAATTTGTTATTGGTGGACCTGACGGAGATACAGGCTTAACGGGTAGAAAAATTATTGTAGATACTTATGGTGGAGCAGCACTCCATGGCGGTGGTGCGTTCTCAGGAAAAGATCCAAGCAAAGTTGATCGTTCAGCAGCATACGCGGCTCGTTATTTGGCAAAAAATATTGTTGCCTCGGGCATTGCAAATAAAGCAGTAATACAATTGTCCTATGCTATTGGAGTCTCGCAGCCACTTTCTATTTATTTAGATATCTTTCAAGACAATCAAAAATTAGTTGAACAGATTATAAAAGTGGTCCAAAGCAATTTTGACTTAAGCCCAAGAGGAATAAGAAATAAATTAGAATTAAACAAGCCTATTTACAAAAAAACTGCAGCATACGGACACTTTGGAAGATCTCCAGAATCCGATGGGTCATTTAGTTGGGAAAAAACTGACATGACAGACATATTTAAAAAAGAAATTTAATGATCAAGAAAAAAATATTTTTCGGAAGAATACAATCCAGAAAAATTTCAGTAGAAAAAAAAAAATCTTAGAAGAAAATTTCGATAATTATTTATTTCATCCAAAAAAATTAAAAAAATCTGTTTCCAATATTCTAGAAATTGGATTTGGTATGGGGGATAATTTAATTGAATTATCTAAAAAAAATCCTAACAAACAAATTATTGGCATAGAGCCATTTTTAAATGGAATAGCTAGCGTAGTATATAGCTGTGTCAAAAGTAATATAAATAATATTTTACTTTATTCTCATCCAGTGCAAGAGTTTTTAAAGAATTATAAAAAAATATTTTTTAAAGAAATCTTCATATTATTTCCTGATCCGTGGCCTAAAAAAAAACACCTCAAAAGAAGACTTGTGCAAATGCCTTTCGTAAAAATTCTTCTAGAGAGAATGGAAAAAAATGGAAAGTTATACTTTGCTACAGATAATCAGAATTATTTTGATGAAGTGCAAGAGCACCTGAATAGCGACGAGATTAGAAAAATACCCATTTCTATAAAAAAATTAGACCCGAATGAGCTTATTTTAACCAAATATTTTTTAAGAGCTAAAAGATTGGAAAATAAGGTTAGTTTTTTAGTTATTGTAAAATATTAAATATTGGAGTAATTTCACCAAAAATTAACAATTAACAAATGGGCTTAGGCCCTTTTTTTTTATTAAAAACAAAAATGCTAAATAACAGAATTGATAGTACAGAATTAATTAGAATTGCAGATGCAGTTGCTGATGAAAAGTCCATAAGCAAAGACCTAGTATTAAGCTCGATGGAAAGTGCCATAGAAAAGGCTGCAAAAACTAGATATGGAAATGAAAATGAAATTTACGTTATCATTGATAGGACAACTGGAAAAATTGAGTTAGGAAGAAAACTTAAAGTTGTTGAAAAAGTTATGAATACTCACTCTGAAATAAGTTTAGAGGAAGCAATTCAAAAAAAAAGCGATGTAAAAATTGATGATACTGTAAATGAAGAATTACCACCAGTAGACTTTGGAAGAATTGCAGCACAAACTGCGAAACAAGTTATTTCTTCTCAAATTCGAGAAGCCGAAAGAGATAGACAATTTGAAGAATTCAAAGATAAAGTTGGAGAAATTTTAAGTGGAATAGTTAAAAGAGCTGAGTATGGAAATATTATAGTTGATTTGCAAAAGTCAGAAGCAATTATTAGAAGAGAAGAGCTGATACCAAGGGAAAATTTAAAAAATGGTGATAGAATCAAAGCTTATTGTTATGATGTAAGAAGAGAGAGTAAAGGACCTCAAATATTTTTATCTAGAGCTCACCCTCAATTTTTGGCAAAGTTATTTCATCAGGAGGTACCAGAAATTTATGAAGGTACAATTGGTATTAAATCAGTTGCTAGAGACCCTGGCAGTAGAGCTAAAATATGTGTTCAATCAAAAGATAGCTCCATAGATCCAGTAGGAGCTTGTGTGGGTATGAGAGGAAGCAGAGTTCAAGCAATTGTTAATGAGTTGCAAGGAGAAAAAATTGACATTATTAACTGGACGGAAGATGCATCTTCTTTAGTTAAGAGCGCATTATCACCAGCGGAAGTAATGAAAGTTATTATTGCACAGGATGATAGAAGAATAGAAGTTGTGATTGATGAAGACAATTTAAGTAAAGCAATTGGAAGGCGTGGGCAAAATGTTAGGCTAGCTTCTAAATTACTGGATTATGAAATTGACATACTAACAGATAAGGAAGAATCTGAAAAAAGACAATCTGAATTTAAATACAATACTGAAAAATTAGTTAAGAGTTTAGAAATAGATACAACTATGGCTCAACTTCTTGTTGCTGAAGGCTTTTCAACTATAGAAATAATTTCCAGTTCAAGCATAGCTGATTTTTTAAAGATCGAAGGTTTTGATGAAGAAACTTCAACAGAGCTACAAAATAGAGCAAAAGAATTTATTCAAGAAGAGTCAGAGGAGATCTCTAAAAAAGTAAAAGAATTAGGTATCGAAGATGATTTGGCAACTCATACAGGACTTAGTCTTGGAATGCTTTTGATACTGGGAGAGGATAATATCAAAACTTTAAAAGATTTTGCTGAGTTAGCCACGGACGAGTTGATTGGTGGATATGATGAAATCAAGGGAAAAAGAGAAAAATTTGATGGTATACTTGAAGAGTTTGATATTTCTAGAAAAGATGCTGACGACTTAATTATGCGAGCTAGAAAAAAAGTTTTCGACATTTAATGAGTACCAAGGTGAAAAAAAATGAGCACAAAAGAAAAGAAAAAAAAGTTAACGTTAAAAAATTTTACTGGAAGTGCGCCCAGTTCTGTAAATAAGATACAAGTTCAAAAAACATCTGCTATCTTTGGGAAAAAAGAAGATGTAAAGCTAGAAGCCCCCGTTCCAAACAAAACAACTAATGAAGAGATTTCGGATGTTAAATCCAAATCAGCACCTAAAGTCAGTGTTGTTGAAAAGCCTAAGTCGGCTAAAGAATGGGCAAAAGTAAAAATTCAAGAAGAGCTTTCTCGTAAAGCAGATAAAAAATTAGCAGGAAAAAAAAGAGACTACAGATTGACAGTTACGAAAGCTTTGTCAGAAGAGGAGGAAGTTCAAGTCAGAAGTCTTGCAGCGGTAAAAAGATCAAGAGAGAAGTTGTTTAAAAAACAGAATGACCAAGATGCGGATGATCAAAAAGTAATTAGACAAGTTAAAATTCCAAAAGTTATTACCATTCAAGAGCTAGCCAATAGAATGGCCGAAAGAGCTAGTGCTGTTATCAAATATCTTTTGTCTAAAAAAGTAAAAGTTACTATTAATCATAGTATTGATCAAGATACTGCTGAGTTTATTGTAAAAGAATTTGGACATGAAATTCTTAAAGAGGAAGAGCCAGACAAAGTTCTAAAAGATATTTTATCTAAAGATAAAGATTTAAAAAATGCAGTTTCTAGACCGCCAGTTGTTACGGTTATGGGGCATGTTGATCATGGAAAAACATCTCTCCTAGATTCTTTGAGAGAAACGAATGTAGTTTCTTCAGAGCACGGTGGTATCACGCAGCATATTGGTGCGTACCAAGTAAATGTAAACAATAAAAATTTAATTACATTTATTGATACACCAGGACATGCTGCATTTACTGAAATGAGAGCTAGAGGATCCAAAATTACGGATATTGTTATTTTAGTAGTTGCTGCAAACGATGGAATTAAGCCACAAACGATCGAGGCAATTCAGCATGCTAAAGCAGCGCAGGTGCCTATTATTGTTGCGATTAATAAGTGTGATTTGCCAGGTGCGGATCCTACAAAAGTTAAGAATCAACTTTTAGAACACGAATTAATTGTTGAAGAAATGGGAGGAGACGTTTTGAGCGTAGAAATATCTGCTTTAAAAAAAACAAATTTAGAAAAATTAAAAGAATTAATTGTACTGCAGTCTGAAATATTGGATATGAAGGCAGACTCAACTATAGCAGCAGCAGGTATAGTTGTTGAATCAAGATTAGATAAAGGAAGAGGACCTGTTTCAACTGTTTTAATTACCAAAGGAACCTTGAAAAAAAGCGATCTATTTGTTAGTGGTGCTTCTAATGGAAAAGTAAGAGCAATTTATAATTATAAAGGAGAATTAATTAATGAGGCTCTTCCATCCACCCCTGTTGAAATTGTAGGGTTTCAAGGAGTTCCTAATGCTGGAGATGACTTTGTTGTAGTAGAAAACGATTCTAAAGTAGAGGAAATTGTAGAATATAGAAAACAAGAGCTTAAGGATAAAAAAACAGCAGGTAATAAAAAAGCCGATATTTTTGGCGAAGAACCAGAGGAATCTTATAATATTATTCTTAAAACAGATGTTAATGGTTCTTTAGAAGCGCTAGCTAATGCCATTGAAAAAATTAATATTGAAAATATAAAACCTAAGATTATTTTATCAGCTGTTGGCCCTATAACAGAAACGGATGTAACTTTAGCAAAAGCTTCAAATGCAATTTTACTTGGTTTTAACATTCGACCAAATAAGGAAGCAAAAGATTTAGCTAGAAGTTACAAATTAGAAATACTCTACTTTAATATAATTTATGAAGCATTAGATCATATAACTAAAAAAATATCAGGTTTGCTTGCTCCAGAAACTAAAGAAGAAAGCCAAGGCACTTGTGAAGTGTTAGAGGTATTCAGTGTTTCTAAGGCAGGAAAAGTAGCGGGTGTTCGAGTTACAGATGGAGAGATTAAAAATAGTTCTGAGTTAAGACTTATTCGTGACGGAGCCGTAGTTTATACGGGAAAAGTAAACAGTCTTTTTAGAGAAAAAAATGAAGCTAAAGAAGTTAAAGCAGGTCTAGAATGTGGTGTTTCTATTAAAGATTTCAATGATATTAAAAAGGGAGATATAATAGAATCTTTTAAAACCATTACCATTGAAAGAGAGATTTAATGGACCATGAAAATACTTCAAAGCCACTAACTCAAAGACAACTTAAGGCAGGAGAAAATTTAAAAAAAATAATAGCAAATATTTTTATTAAAGATCAAATAGTTTTACCTGACATTTCCACAAGAATTGTAACCGTTACAGAAGTAAGAGTTAGTCCAGATTTAAGGCATGCTCTAGTTTATTTTATCCCGCTTTCTGGAGAAAAATCAGAGATTACTTTAAAAACATTAAATCAATTTTCATACGAAGTTAAAAAAAGAGTAAAAGGATCATGGACAGCTAAGTTTCTTCCAAATTTGCGATTTGTCCTAGACCAATCTTTTGATTATGCGGAAAATATTGAAAAACTTATTTCTACTAACTTAAAATCAAAATGAATGGATGGATTAATATCTACAAACCAAAAGGTTACACATCTACCTATTGTTTGAATGTTATTAAATCTAAATTTAAATTAAAAAAAATTGGCCACGCAGGAACACTAGATCCATTAGCAGAGGGTATTTTGCCTGTTGCAATTGGAGAGGCAACAAAATCAATCCCTTACCTTTCTGAAACAAAAAAAAGTTATTTATTTGAAGTATTTTGGGGGAAGGAAACTACCACACTAGATTCGGAGGGAGAAATTACCAAAACATCAGAAGTTATTCCTTCAATCGAGGATATTAGAAAAGTAATAAAAAATTTTATTGGAGATATTCAGCAAGTACCACCCAAATTTTCTGCTAAAAAAATTGATGGAAGACGCTGTTATGATTTAGCAAGAAATAATGAGGACTTTGAACTAAAAGCTGTAACAGTTAAAATTTTTAATTTGAGAGTTCTTTCTCACGAGCAAGACAAAACTTCTTTTTTGGTTACCTGCGGTTCAGGAACCTACGTTAGAAGCATAGCTAGGGACTTGGCGTACACATTAAATACTTTTGGGTATGCTTCTAAAATATTTAGATGCAGATATGGTAACTTTTCTAAAAAAACATCACTAAATATGGATTTTATTGTAAAAACATTAGAAAAATCAGAATTTTCTAAATACTTGCTTGATATTGAGAAGGTTTTAATACATATACCATCCATAAAATTAGAAGATAAAAGAATAAAGCTTATTAAGAACGGAATGAAAGTAAGCATGTTGGAAGAGTTTGGAGAAATAAATATCAAAAGTTTAATTGCCCAAAATCAAAACCAGGTACTCGCATTCGGAGAATTAAAATCTGGATTTTTTTATCCCAAAAGAATTTTAAATATATAAAAGGTTATGCCAAAGAAAAAAATTGAAAAAAAAGAAGTGATTGCAGGATTGCAAAAACACAAAACCGACGTCGGTTCATCAGAAGTTCAAATCGGTATTTTGACTGAAAGAGTCAAATATCTAACGGAGCACTTTGCTAAAAATAAAAAAGACAAACACTCAAACACAGGATTAAGCAAAATAATTACTCGAAGAAAAAAATTACTAGAATATTTGAGCAAAAAAGAGCCATCTATTTACAGGAAAGTTTTAGAGCAGTTAGGTTTGCGTAAATAGAAACTTATGTTCAACATTACAAAAAAAGAAATTACTTGGGGCGATAAAAAATTAACATTAGAAACAGGCAGAGTGGCACGTCAAGCCGACGGAGCAGTTATGCTTACCTGTGGAGAGACGGTTATCTTGGCAACTGCAGTAGCAGCAAAACAAGCTAAACCAGACATGGATTTTTTCCCCTTAACAGTTAACTACCAAGAAAAATATTACGCAGCTGGAAAAATTCCAGGTGGTTATTTCAAAAGAGAAGCTAGGCCCACTGAAGCTGAAACACTAATTTCAAGGTTAATCGATAGACCTATCAGACCTTTATTTCCAAGCTCATTTAGAAATGAAACTCAGGTGTTACCTACGGTAATATCTTATGACAAAGAAAACGATCCAGAAGCATTAGCGTTAATTGCAAGTTCTGCAGCTTTAGCTATTTCAGGAATTCCTTTTATGGGACCTGTTGCTGCTGCAAAAGTAGGAATGATCGATGGAGAATTTGTTTTAAATCCAACGAAAGAGCAAATTAAAAGTTCACAACTAGAACTAATCGTTGCTGGTACAGAAGACGCAGTATTAATGGTTGAATCAGAAGCATCAGGTTTGACAGAAAAACAAATGCTAGATGCGGTTAAATTCGGTCATGATAAAGCTAAAGAAGTTATCAATTTGATTAAAGAATTTGCAAAAGAAGCAGGAAAAGAAAGATGGAAAATAGAAGAGAAAGATTATTCAGAACTTAAAAATAAAATTTCTTCAGCTGTTGACGATGATTTGCAAAAAGCATTTGATGAATCGGATAAGCAAATTAGAACTGGTTTAATTAGTGCAGCTAAAGAAAAAGTAGCAACTATGTTCGAAGGTGATGAAACTTATTCTAAAGTTGAAATCGGCGACCAATTCAAAAGTGTTGAGAAAAAAATTGTAAGAACACAAATTTTAAAAGATGCAAAAAGAATTGATAGAAGAAAACTAAACGAAGTTAGAGATATCAACTGTGAAGTGGGTGTTTTACCCAAAGTCCATGGTTCTGCATTGTTTACAAGAGGAGAAACTCAAGCTTTAGTGGTGACTACTCTAGGAACATCAGATGATGAACAAAGATTAGAAACTTTAGATGGAGCCGAACGATCAAGATTTATGCTTCATTATAACTTTCCACCTTATTCTGTTGGAGAAGTTGGACGTATCGGAACTGGACGAAGAGAAATTGGTCATGGTAAATTAGCATGGAGAGCAATCAATTCTTCACTTCCTTCCAAAGAAGAATTTCCTTACACATTTAGAATTGTTTCTGAGATTACAGAATCCAATGGTTCGTCTTCTATGGCAACTGTATGTGGAGCATCGCTTGCATTAATGGATGCTGGTGTGCCTATCAAAACACCAATTGCAGGTATTGCAATGGGACTTATTAAAGAAGGTGATGACTATTCAATCCTTAGTGATATTTTGGGAGATGAAGATCATCTTGGAGACATGGATTTTAAAGTAGCTGGAACTAAAGATGGAATCACTTCTCTTCAAATGGATATTAAGATTACAGGAATTACATTTGACATTATGGAAAAAGCTTTAGATCAAGCTAAAGAAGGAAGAATTCATATTTTAGGTGAAATGGCGAAAGCTTTAACTGAGTCTAGAAAAGAGCTTTCTAAAAACACTCCTAAGATGGAAAGAATTCAGGTAGATAAAAAAGATATCGCAGCAGTGATTGGAAAAGGTGGAGCTACTATTCGAGAAATTGTAGAGCTTTCTGGAGCTAAATTAGATATCAATGATGACGGTATGGTAACTATTGCCGCTGCAGACGAAGAATCTAGAATGAAAGCAGTTCAGATGGTTAAAGATATCGTTGCTAAACCAGAAATGGGAAAAATCTATAAAGGTAAAGTTGTAAAAATTATGGAATTTGGTGCATTTGTTAATTTCTTAGGAAAACAAGATGGACTAGTTCATATATCTCAGCTTGCTGCTAAGAGAGTAGAAAACGTGTCTGATGTCGTTAAAGAAGGCGATGAAGTATCTGTAAAAGTAGTAGGGTTTGACAGAGGAAAAGTTAAACTTTCTATGAAAGAAGTTACAGAAGATACACAGTCCAAAGATTAGGGCACCTGGCAACAAGAAGGCCTACTTGCTTTTCTATTTGTTAGAAGAATAAACGCTTATTCACATTATTTTGAGAATTTAGTTGGGAATCACTATTGCAGAGATTATAAAAGAAATTGTACATTTTTGCTCAACTGCTAAGCAATATTTTTATGCTATGTTTTTAGGATCTGGCATACCAACTTTATTGTAGCCAGCATCTACATAATGAATTTCACCTGTTACTCCGCCAGAAAGATGACTCACTAGGTACAAAGCAGAGTTCCCAACATCATGTATGTCTACATTTCTTTTTAATAAAGAGTGGTCTGCATTCCATTTATATAAAAATTTAGCATCTCCTATCGCAGAAGCTGCTAATGTTTTAATAGGACCAGCGCTAATAGCATTTACTCTAATTCCTTTTCCACCAAGATCTCTTGCTAAATATTTAGTACTTGTTTCTAATGCAGATTTGCAAACTCCCATAACATTATAATTTGGAATAACTTTATTAGACTCGTACGTTAATGTTAGCATGCTTCCACCTTCGTTCATAATAGGAGCTGCTTCTTTAGCAACCTCTGTGAATGAAAAGCATGAAATTAACATACTCTTTAAAAAATTTTCTCGAGAGGTGTCCAAGTATTCTCCTGAAAGTTCAGACTTATCTGAGAAGGCAACAGCATGAATAACAAAATCAATATTGCCCCACTTTTTTTTAATATCTGAAAAAGTTTTAACAATTTGTTCCTTGCTTTCTACGTTGCAATCTAAAGTAAATTTAGATCCTAAAGATTCTGCAAGTGGTATAACCCTTTTTTTAAGTGCGTCTCCAACATAGGTAAAAGCTAATTCCGCTCCATGCTCAGCTAATTTTTGTGCAATTCCCCAGGCTATAGAACGATTGTTTGCAACACCCATGATTAAACCTTTTTTATTCTCTAATAATTTCATGATTATATTTTTTCAAATACTAGTGCTGCATTAGTACCACCAAAGCCAAAACTATTAGACATGACGGCATTAAGCTCAACATCTTTTTGCACTTCAGTGACGATAGGAAATTTTTTAGCGTTTTCATCCATTTCATTTATATTAGCAGAAGCTGTAATAAAATTATTTTTCATCATAATTAAACTGTAAATTGCCTCATGAACCGAAGCTGCTCCTAAGGGATGGCCAGATAAAGATTTTGTTGAACTAATTTTTGGAATGCTATCTTTAAAAACTTCACCGACAGAATTTAATTCTGTAATATCTCCAACTGGAGTTGAGGTCCCGTGGGTATTGATATAATCAATTTTATTTCTTGCAGTACTCAAGGCTAATTGCATACATCTAACAGCACCTTCTCCTGAGGGGGCAACCATATCATAGCCATCTGATGTTGCTCCATAGCCAGTCAATTCTGCATAAATTTTTGCTCCTCTTGTCTTAGCATGCTCCAATTCTTCTAAAACCAAAACTCCACCACCTGCAGCAATAACAAAACCATCTCTAGTTTTGTCGTAGGCTCTAGATGCTTTTTCAGGAGTGTCATTATATTTTGAAGATAATGCTGTCATAGCATCAAACATAGCTGTCATTGCCCAGTGAAGTTCCTCGCTTCCTCCAGCAAACATTATCTTTTGTTTTCCAAATTGGATTAATTCCATGGCATTTCCAATACCATGGCCACTCGTAGCGCAGGCTGAACTGATCGTGTAGTTAGTTCCTTTAATTTTAAAAGGAACAGCAAGAGTAGCTGATGCTGTACTCGCCATTGTTCTAGGTACAATAAATGGACCCATTAATTTTGGAGTTTTAGCTCTTGTTTTGTCTACTGAAAGAACAACATTTTCAATTGATGGTCCTCCAGAACCCATAATAATTCCTGTTTCAAAATTACTAACTTCTTTTTCCTCAAGTCCAGAATCTTTGATAGCTTCTTGCATGGCAATGTAGTTGTATGCAGAACCAGCACCCATAAATCTAATAGTCTTTCTATCTATAAAATCTTCGAGCTTAATGTTTGGTTTTCCATGGATGTGACTTTTTAAATTATAATCTTTGTATTCCTGACAAAAAGAAATTCCAGACTTTCCATTAATAAGTGATTGAAAAACCTCTTCTTGATTATTTCCCAAACAAGAAACAATCCCCATTCCTGTTATTACTACTCTTTTCATTTTGCCTCCTTGAATAATCCAACTTTTAAATTTTTAGCTTTATAGATTTCCTTATTATCTGCCAAAAGTATTCCGTCTGCAAGTCCTACAGAAGTCTCACCTTTTTTTAAAATTTTTTTTATATTAATAACGTATTTTGTCATTTTTACAGTCTGCAATACCTCTCCCACAAACTTTACCTCTCCCACTCCAAGAGCTCTTCCTTTTCCAGGGTTTCCTTCCCATCCTAAAAAAAAACCAACTAATTGCCACATGGCATCCAAACCTAAACATCCAGGCATGACTGGGTCACTTTTAAAATGACAGTCAAAAAACCAAAGATCTTTTTTTATATCAAGCTCTGCTTCAATTATGCCCTTACCAAATAAACCTTCATTGTTATTAATTTTATTAATACGATCGAACATTAACATAGGAGGCAAAGGAAGCTTTGCATTTCCCTCTCCAAACATGTCACCATTTCCACAGCTCAAAAGATCTTCGTAGGTATAGGTATTTTTTTTAGTCATTTTGGAAATTATTTAGATTGTTATTATTTATTTATCCTAATTATAAATAATTTTTATGTATAAAACTAGTTCATAATTTCTTTATTATTTAGTCCCCATAAAGAATTTTTTTCAACCCATCCAGAAAAAAGATTATTTTTGACCTTGCACCAATTCAAAGAACATTTTGTTATAGTGGCAACTTCTGATTTAGATATTCTAAAAATAGGACGAGAATAAATGGTCGGTTTTAAAAAAATTAAAATATTTTCTTTAATAAATAAAACAGATCTTTTTTTTGATAATTGAGAAACATGCACCCATCCAGTGTCATTTTCAAAATCTTTAATTTTTCTCCAGTTATAATATTCATCTACAATCAATACAGGCAAGCCTTTTTTTTCATAAACCCACTTTATAGGAGATGTTCTAGAGGGTGCTATTCTTACATTCACTTTGCTATTTCGCAGACTTAAATATCGAAGATTATCTTCTGCGTTAGAAAAAGAATTTAAATTGAAAAAAAACAATACAAAAAAAAAGGAAGAAATTATTTTTTTCATTATTTATGGTTCTTACAATTTTTTTTTAGGTTTATTAATCTAAAAATTGTTTTTTCTAAATCTACAATCAAAATTTTTCCACAGAGAGATTCTTTAAAAGATAAGATTTCTTTGATAGCCTCATTAGACATAAGGGTCCCAATAACTCCAGCTATTGTTCCAATTATGCCATGCGCCTGGCAATCGCTATCATCATTACTTGGCGCTTCTGGCATAAAGCACCTTAAGCAAGGAGAGTTTTGTTTCTTATCTTTAAAGTTAAAAACAAATAATTGACCAATGAATTTACTAATGGCGCCAAGAATTAAAATTTTATTATTTTTTTTGCAGTAATCATTGATCTCTAGCTTGCTTTTGAAACTGTCAGTTCCATCTAAAATTATCTCATAATTTTTTGCAATAGAGCCTATATTTTTTTTAGTAATTTTTTTTTTAAAGGTTTTTATTTTTATTTTTGAGTTTAGAGAAAGAATTTTTTTCTTGGCTATATCTACTTTGTATTTTCCTAAGTTATTTTTTTCATAAAGAATTTGTCTATGCAAATTAGAAAGAGATATTATATCTGAATCCGCAATACCTATAGTTCCCACACCAGATCTGGCCAGATAAGTTAAAGCTGGAGTGCCAAGACCACCCAGTCCAATTATTAAAATTTTGCTATTAATAATCTTAGCTTGTCCATCGATATTAATTTTTTTTAAATTAATTTGACCCGAATATCTTTTTATTTGCTCGTTGGTAATTTTCATTTTTATTGACCAGTAGATCCAAAACCACCTTCTCCTCTAATTGTTTCAGAAAGATCTTCAGTTTCCGTCAATTTTACTTTTACAATTGGACAAACTACCATTTGAGCTATTCTTTGAAATTTTTTAATAATAAAATTATCTTGCCCTAAATTAATAAGTAGAACTTTAACTTCTCCTCTGTAGTCAGAATCTATAGTGCCAGGTGTATTAACTACAGAAATTCCATTTTTGAAGGCAAGTCCCGAGCGAGGGCGAATCTGTATTTCCATATTGGTAGGCATTGCTACGCTAATACCTGTTGGGATTAATTTTCTTTCCCCTGGCATTAAAATGATATCATCATTTATATAAGCTTCAAGATCAAGCCCCGAGGAACCATCAGTCTCATACTTAGGCAAATTAACATCTTTAAATATTTTTTTAATTAATATTTCTGACATTTGATTCTTCCAATGAGTTTATAATTCTATTAACAATTTCTACAGCAATCTCTGACTTTGCAATCTTAGAAATTTTTTCTACTTTTTGGTCTCTGTAAATAATAGTAATTTCATTGTCGTCTGAATTAAACCCTATTGATTTATCAGATACATCATTTGCAATAATCCAATCGCATCTTTTATTGTTAAGTTTTTTTAAAGAATTTTCTAATAAATTTTCTGTTTCTGCGGCAAATCCAATTACTAATTTTGGTCGATGCTCATTATGATTTGAAAGATATTCTAGTATGTCAATATTTTTTGTTAATTTTAAATTATATTCGGACATCTGGTCTTTTTTCATCTTTTCATTTTTATACTCAGTATGAAAATCGACAACAGCGGCAGCACACACGGCTATGTCTACTGGTAATAAATTTTGACAAGCATTCAGCATTTCTTGAGCGCTAGTTACACTGATTACTTTGAGATCTTTAGGGTAGTCTAAATTAGTCGGGCCTGTAACTAAAGTTGTATCAAAACCTGCTTCAAAAAGTTTTTTTGCAATTTCATACCCTTGTTTTCCAGAAGATTCGTTGGACATATATCTGACAGGATCTATATATTCTCTAGTTGGTCCTGCAGTCACAAAAGCTTTTTTGTTCCTAAAATGATTATTTTTTTTAATAAAATAGTACTCTAGAGATTTTTCAATTTCGTTAATTGAAGACATTTTTCCTTCCCCAACTTCTCCACAGGCAAGCTCCCCTATGGCAGGACCTATAAATTTATAATTATAATTTATCAACTTTTGAATATTTTCCTGAGTTGCTGGATTATTCCACATCTCTACATTCATCGCCGGTACTAAAAAAATATCTTTATTTGATGCTGATACTACGGTTGAAATAAAATCATCAGCAGCCCCGTTTGATAATCTCGATAATAAATTGCTAGTTGTGGGTGCAATTAAAATAACATCACACCATCTAGATAGTGCAATATGATCCATCTCTACTTCATTATTTACATCGAAATGATTATCGTAAACTTTATTTTGAGATAGAGATGCGATTGATAAACTAGTTACAAATTCTTTTGCAGTTTCTGTTAGAATTGTTTTAATTTCACAATTTTTTTTTTTAAAATTTCTAATTAAATCTAATATTTTGTATGCAGAAATTCCGCCTGAAACAATGAGTAGTATTTTTTTATTATCTAAACTTTTCATAAAGTTTATTTGAATAGTAATAAAGCAATAACAGCAACAATTAATAGTTTAATAATAAATGAGTTTTTTTCATTTTTTAATTTATTTTTTTGTATTTCTAAATTTTTAGCAATATCTGGACCTGAATTTATAGAAGATGATTTTGCAACAAAAAATTCCAAGGCTTTAGTAGCCTGATCCATTAGCTTAGGAATCTCGGGTAGCCTGCTCATTACTTCATTTGTGGTATTAACTACTTGATCCAACTTATTTTTTGGCCCCATTTCTCTTGTTAGCCATCCCTCAAGGATTGGTTTGGAAATATCCCATATATTAGCTTCTTCATCCAATGACCTTGCGACACCCTCCACAACTACCATATTTTTTTGTAATAGCAGCAATTGAGGTTGCGTTGTCATATTAAATTTTTCTGTAATTTCAAATAACTGCGATAACAATCTTCCTGCAGATATGTTCTTAATTGATTGGCCAAAAATTGGCTCTCCAATAGAACGTAATGCTTGAGAAAAAGATTCCTTGGATTCACTGGAAGGAACGAGACCTGCTTTAAAATGAACCTCCGCTACTTTTTCATAATCTCTTTGAATAAAGCCATAAAGAATATCAGCTAAATACTTTCTGTTGTTTTTGTCTAACCTTCCCATAATACCAAAATCAACTGGAATAATATTTCCCTTCAAATCAACAAAGAGATTTCCTTGATGCATATCACCATGAAAAAAACCATCTCCAACTGCCTGCCTTAAAAAATTTTGGATAACTGCTCGTGCCAATTCTTTTTTATTGATGTTGGACGAATTGATTTTTTCAATATCTCTCATCGGTATTCCTTCTACTTTTTCTAAAGTAAGCACTCTTTTGCTAGTAAAATCCCAATAAATTGAAGGTACTTTGAAAAAAGGATCATTATTAGTGTTGTTTTTAAGCTCATTGGCCGCCGCCGCTTCAAATCTTAAATCCATTTCGATACTCGTAATTTCCTTAAGAAGATGAATTATTTCTACAAATTTTAGTCTTCTGGTTTTTGGAACAAAGCTTTCGACTAAATAAGCTAACAGCATTAATGCATCTAACTCTTTGTTAAAAATTTTTTCGATATTTGGTCGTAGAATTTTAATAGCTACTTGCTTCTCACTATTGTTGATTGATGCAAAGTGGACTTGAGCTATTGAGGCAGCTGCAATGGGTTCAGAAATATTTGTAATTTTATTGAAAGTATCATCTCCTAGCTCTTTCCTTAAACTTTCCTTAGCTTCTGCAAGACTAAATGCAGGCATCCTATCTTGTAACTTTTGCAAATCTTTAGCTAAAGTTTCTCCAACAATATCAGGACGCGTACCTAAAAATTGCCCAAGTTTTATAAATGTTGGCCCAAGTTGTTTTAATGCGTTTGCAAATTTTTCACTAGAGGGAACGTTAAGATCTTTTTTTGAAGCATTTAATTGAAATCCAATTATTTTGAAGAATATCTTTATTAATAGTGGTGGGTTGTAAACTTCTTCAAAATAACAAAGAGCATCTGCCTTGGCTAAAGATCTTCCAATTTTAAATAAGCTATATAACTTTTGAAACATTAAATTTTCCAAGCAGTATGAATAGAAACAATCCCACCCATTAAATTAATATAATTTACGTTTTTAAATTTAGACTGTTCTAGCATTACTTTAAACTGATCTTGAGTATAAAAATTTTGTATACTGCTAGTAAGATATTCATATGGAGCTTTATCTCCCACAATTAGCTCTCCAATAGTAGGAATTGCCTTAGAATAAAGTCCATATAGCTCTTTTAGAATTGGTTTTTCAACTTTAAAGAATTCTAAACACATAAACTTCCCCCCTCTTTTTAATAATCGATAAGCTTCATCAATGGCTTTTTTTGTATCAAAGGTATTTCTTATGCCAAAGCTTATAGCGTAGATATCTAAAATTTTATTTTGTAGAGGAGTATCTTCAGCTGGTGAGCATATTTCGTTTATTTTTTTATTGTCTTCAAAATACTTAGACCCTTTTTTTAACATTAAATAATTTGGATCCATTCGTATTATTTTTTTATAATTATAATTTTGGCAAATTATTTTTGCTATATCTCCAGTGCCAGAAGCCATATCTAAAATGGATTCATTCTTCTTAACATTCATTAATTTGACAAATTCTTTTTTCCACAATCTATGAGATCCAAGAGACATAACATCGTTCATCACATCATATTCGTCATGAACTTTGTCAAAAACGCTTCTAACGACTTGTTTTTTTGATTTTGAAATTTTCATTGTGATATATACAAATATAAAACATTAATAATTTTATAATAGCCTATTTTTTATGCCTGAACTTCCAGAAGTCGAAATTACCAAAAAAACACTAGAGAAGTATGTGCGGGACCAATATATCGCAGATATAAAAATAAAAAATTACAATTTGAGATATAAAATTGACAAAAATTTTAAGAAAAAAATTATAGGTGCAAAAATAAACAAAATTACTCGACGATCTAAATATTTAATATTTCATCTTTCTGATAAAAATTTTTTTATTATACACCTTGGAATGACAGGAAGAATATTAATAGGCATAAATAAAAAAAACAATGCCCCTCTAGATACAAGTTTTTATTCTTTAAAATCTCCTATCAACAAGCATAACCATTTATACTTTTTGTTTAAAAAACATGTCATGATTTATAATGACACAAGAAGGTTTGGTTTTATCAAGCATTATACTAAAGAGAAGTTTCTTAAATGCTCACACCTTACGTCCCTAGGTGTAGAGCCATTATCTAAAAATTTAAATTTTAATTATTTTAAATTAAAAATCCAAGACATTCGTAAATCAATTAAGAATACTTTAATGGACCAAACTTTTATATGTGGGCTTGGAAATATTTATGTTAACGAGGCTCTTTTTTTATCTAAAATCAACCCAAATAGAGGATCTCAAAAAATAACAGATGGGGAAATAATTTTGTTAATTAAGTTTATAAAACAAATCTTAGCCAAATCTATTATTTTTGGGGGGTCAACAATACGTGATTTTCACAACTCGGAAGGGAAATCGGGAGAGTTCCAAAATTTTTTTAATGTTTATGGAAAAGAAGATGAAAAATGTCCAAGAGTTAAGTGTAAAGGAACAATTAAAAGAATTGTTCTAGGGGGTAGAGCAACTTTTTTTTGCGCAACCTGCCAAAAAGAATAGTAGTTGACCGCTTTTAAAGCAATCTATATACATTGCGGCGTTTATGGCTAATACAAAATCTGCAAAGAAAAAAACTAAAGTAATTAAGAAAAAAACAGCAATTAATAGAGTGCGTATTGGAAAATACAAAAGCGCTATTACTCAAATGGAAGAGTTAATCAAAAGTGGTGACATAGCCAAGGTTGATAAATTTTTTTCTACTTTCCAATCTCAGTTGATGAAGGTTTCTAAAAAAGGTTCTATAAAAAAAACAACTGCTGCAAGAAAAATTTCAAGAATATCAAAAAAAATTTCTAAGATTAAAAAGTAGTAGTATCAAAATCTTTACCTTATCTATTAGTAGTGTTGAACCAAGAAATAAATCTATATTTTTTTTGAATAGTAATTAATTGATTACATAACAATCAAAAGTTGTTTTAACTTTTTCCCCAAAGCAATCTTAGGTTGATAAAAAAATATTTTTTTTATTTCACCTTTTAATTGATAATTTTTTTTTTTATTTTATAAAAAAAATCTTGCACTATATTGTTCAGCATATACAACTGCGCTCTCTAAAAATTATGAAAATTACCTCAGCACTAGAAAACAATGATGACCTAAAAAAAAATTGGTCCGAAGTTCAAAATAAATTAAAAGAAATTTATGGTTTGGATGTGTTTAAAAGCTGGATACAGAACGTGGAAGCAAAAGAAATTCAGCAAAACTCTCTTACATTAATAGTGAAAACAAGATTTGTTAGAGATTGGATCGTTTCTCACTACGCAGATAAAATTTTAGATTTTTTTCAAAAAATAGATAGCTCAGTAACTAGAATTCAATTTGAAATTCATGAAAGTTTTTATGTAGACAAAAAAACACAAACTAATGTTGTAGATTTTACAACGGGATCTCAGGTATTAAATTCCAAAGATTCTGGATACGCAACAAATAGATTAGATCATAGATTAACTTTTTCTAATTTTGTTGTTGGTGAAAGCAACCAGCTAGCCTTTTCAGCAGCAAAAAGAGTTTCAGAAACTCTCGGTCATTATAATCCTTTATTTATTTATGGATCTGTTGGTTTGGGAAAAACTCATATTCTTAATGCAATCGGAAATGAACTTAAAAAAACTGATAAAAAAATTATTTATTTATCAGCTGAAAGATTTATGTACCAATTTGTAAAATCTATTAAAAATAAAGATACCCAAAAATTTAAAGACGTATTTAGAAATGCAGATGTGCTGATACTTGATGACATTCAGTTTATTAGCGGTAAAGAAGTGACTCAAGAAGAATTCTTCTATACCTTCAATAGTTTGGTTGAAAACCAGTCACAAGTTATTATCTCTTGCGACAGGGCTCCAAACGATCTTGATAGAATACAGGATAGAATTAAATCTAGACTATCTGGTGGATTAGTTGTTGATATTCAGAACCCCGATATTGCTTTAAGACTGCAAATTTTAAAAAATAGATGCAAAACCGAAGAAACTTACTTTGGCAAGGAAGTTTTGGTAAATGATGACATTTTAAGTTTTATAGCTAATGAATTCAAGTCTAGTATTAGAGATATGTTGGGAGTTTTAAATAGAGTTATTGCTTCTTCGAGAATCCAAAACAAAGTACCAACCCTTCAGGATGCCAAGGTTATACTAAAGGATTTGCTTAATAGTATGCAGTCTGTTGTGACAGTTGAGGATATTCAAAAATTAGTAGTAAACTACTACAATCTAGCAATGTCAGATTTTTTATCTTCTCGAAGGTCTAGACACATTGCAAGACCAAGACAAGTTGCAATGTATTTGGCAAAAAAACTTACAACAAAATCATTACCAGAAATTGGAAGAAAATTTACAGGCAGAGACCACACAACAGTTATTCATGCTATTAAAAAAATTGAAGAACTGATGACAGCGGACAAAAAATTTGAATACGAGGTTCAGGATATTAGTAACAAAATCTTAAAAAGCAATTAAATGGAAATAAAAATAGATAGAAACATCATTTTAAAGTGCCTAACCCACATTCAGGGAGTAGTTGAAAAAAAAAATACTCTACCTATTTTAGCCAATGTCTTAATTGAAGCTTTTGATAATAAAATACAAATTTCTGCTACTGATTTAGACATCATCATTACAGAAAAAATTGATGCTGAAGTTATTAAAGAAGGTTCAACAACTACTACAGCCCAAGTTTTGTATGACTTGGTAAGAAAACTTCCAGCCGGAGCCAATATTCATTTAAATTTACAAAACGATAAAAGGTTAAAATTAATTTCTGGAAAATCTGATTTTAACTTAACTTGTTTACCTGCCAGCGAATTTCCAATTTTAGAAGACTCTATTGAAAGTGAATATTTGGAAATTAAGTCAAAGTACTTATCAAAATTATTAAACAAAACAAAATTTTCAATTTCAAATGATGAAACAAGACATTATTTAAATGGTATTTATCTTCATGCTACAGAAGGTGACAATCCTAAATTAATAGCAGTTGCTACAGACGGGCATCGTTTAAGCAAGACCCAAGTTGACTTAGAAGGAACTAAAAAATTTCACCCAGTAATTCTTCCAAAAAAAACTATATTTGAAATTATTAATATAATTAGTGAGGAGCCAGAAACCTCAATAAAGATTTTATCTGTAAGATCTAAAATAAAATTTATTATTAATGATATTATTCTTATTTCAAAAGTTATTGATGGAAAATTCCCAGATTATGAAAGAGTTATACCTAGTGATACTAGAAAAGAAGTCCGCGCTAAAGTTGCTGACTTTATAAGCGCAGTAGATAGAATAAAATCATTATCATTGGATAGAAAAGGTGTGATCAAAATTAATATAGAAAATGATAAAATTCGTTTTTTTATCAATGACTCATCTTCAGGTGAGGGAATAGAAGAGATCAATGCTGATTATCAGGGAGAAAACATAGAAATAGGCTTTAATTCTGGATATTTGATGGATATTGCAAACTGTATTCAAGATGAGAATATTATCTTAAAGCCAAAGGATGCAACTTCACCAATCATTATTAAAGATCAAAAAGATTTAGATAGTACTTATGTTGTTATGCCAATGAGAGTTGCCTAATGTCCAATGGCTTTTATTGAAAAAATTAAATTACAAAATTTTAAGTCTCATACTTTTTTTCAGTCCATTACACCCAAAAACAATATAGTTATTTCTGGAAATAACGGAATTGGAAAAACCAACTTACTAGAGTCCTTGTCTTTTTTTTCTAACTCAAAAGGAATGAGAGCAAACAAATTAGATAATTTTTTACAAAAAAAAAATAATATTCAAAGTAGATTCTCGCAAGTAGACTGTTCTCTTAAACAAACTAACTACTCAACAAACATCACGTATAAAATTTTTAAAGATAGCAATCAAATTCAGAAAGATTTTTTTATAGACGGTAAAAAAACTTCTAGCAATCAGATTAGCAGTCTAATTAATTTTATTTGGCTTTCTCCTCACATGGATAAAATTATGTACGAAGAAGGAAGCATTAAAAAAAACTTTATAGATAAAATTATTTCAAATTTAAATATAAATTTTAAAAAAAATTTATCTGATTTTAAAAAATTATCAGAAGAAAGAATTGCACTTTTAGTAAATAATTCAGATGAGAAATGGATTTCGATTATAGAAAGTAAAATGGCAAAATTTTTTTATTTAATTTTAAGTGAAAGAAGAAGTAAAATTTCTTTATTAAATGAAATTTCTAGCAATCAGTTAAAGTTATTTAGCGAATTTAAAATAAATATAATGAATGATTTAAAGTGCTCACTTAATAAAGAAGATGCATGTATTGAAGAAATACAAAAAATTTTATTTAATAATAGAAACCTAGATGTATCCATTAAACGAAACACTTTTAGTCCAAGCATAGATCGCATTACTTTTTTTGACTGTAAAAAGAATTTAAATTCTGAGCTTTGCTCAACTGGAGAACAAAAATCAATTTTATTGAGCATAGTTTTAGCTTTTGCCTGGATATACAAACAAGAAGATATTCAGTTTATTTTGCTATTTGATGAAATTTCTTCACACATTGACGAACAAAACATGGCAAATTTTTTTAGGGAAGTTGCAAAATTTGACACTCAAGCCTGGTATACAGGAACCAATAAAAAAATCTTTCAAGTCATTGAAAACAAAGCTTTTTTTATAGATTTGGCTTAATTGCGGGCTCTATTTTTGGCAATAAAAATGCTATAATACTTCTTCTTTTATAATCAAAAAAATGAGCAAAAACTTAGAAAAAATTGAAAAACCTGATTCTTATGGTGCAGATTCCATCAGAGTTTTAAAGGGTCTAGATGCGGTCAGAAAAAGACCTGGAATGTATATTGGAGACACGGATGATGGAACTGGACTTCATCACATGGTGTTCGAAGTAATAGATAATTCTATCGATGAGGCATTAGCAGGTCATTGTTCAAAGATTGATGTGTTTCTTAATGCGGATAAAACTGTGACTGTTTCTGACAATGGAAGAGGTATCCCTGTAGATATTCATAAATCAGAAGGAATTTCTGCAGCTGAAGTTATTATGACTCAACTTCATGCAGGAGGTAAATTTGATCATAACACCTACAAGGTTTCTGGAGGCTTGCATGGTGTCGGTGTATCAGTGGTCAATGCCCTTTCTGAAAATTTAAAATTAACGATCTCAAGAGAGAAGAAAAAATATTTTGTAGAATTTAAAAATGGTGCAGTAGTTAAACCTTTGATTGAGGTGGGAAATTCCGAGGAAACGGGAACTACTTTGACTTTTTGTCCTTCTACAGAAATTTTTACTTCTACAAATTTTCAAATAAGTATTTTAGAAAAAAGATTAAAAGAATTAGCATACCTTAATAAAGGCTTGGAAATAAATTTAACTGACCAAAGAAAATCTAAGCCACAAATTTTTAAATTTAAGTTTGAAGGTGGAATTAAAGAGTTTGTTGCAGATTTAAATAAAAATAAAGAAAAAATAAAGAATGATTCTGGTAAAGAGGTTTTGGATGATCCAATATATTTTATTGGTTCTAAAAATAATATTGAAGTGGAGTGTTCTTTGGTTTGGAATGCAACTTATAATGAGCAAGTTATGTGCTTTACAAATAATATACCTCAAAAAGACGGTGGAACCCATTTGCTTGGATTTCGTAATGCTATCACAAGGCTTATAAATAAATACGTTACGGATAATGGATTAGCTAAAAAAGAGAAAGTTGCGATTTCAGGCGATGACGTTAGAGAAGGGTTAATTTGCGTTTTGTCAGTCAAAGTTCCAGATCCAAAATTTTCATCCCAAACTAAAGAGAAGTTAGTTTCTTCAGAGGTGCGACCAGTAGTAGAGACAATTGCAAGTGAGAAGTTGTCAATGTGGTTTGATCAAAATCAAAAAGAAACCAAAATTATTATAGGCAAAATTATACAAGCTGCAGTAGCGAGGGAAGTTGCTAGAAAAGCAAGGGAAAGCGTAAGAAGAAAGAGTGCCCTGGATATAACTAGTTTGCCAGGTAAATTAGCTGACTGCCAGTCTAATGACAAAGAAATGGCAGAGCTTTTTATTGTTGAGGGAGATTCTGCGGGTGGATCAGCAAAGCAAGCTCGAAATAGAGAATTTCAAGCAGTGCTTCCTTTGAGAGGTAAAATTTTAAATACTTATGTTGAGAAAAAAAATGATCCATCAGAGAAAAAAAAAGTTTTTGCTAAAATGCTATCTTCTAATGAAATTATTACTTTGATTAATGCCCTAGGAACAGGGTTCGATCCTTTCCAGATTGAGAATCTAAGATATGGAAAAATTGTAATCATGACCGATGCTGATGTGGATGGTTCCCATATTAGAACATTGCTATTAACTTTTTTTAACAACGAACCTTTCAATCAGTTAATTAAGTCAGGAAGAATTTATATTGCTCAACCACCATTGTATAAAATGACAAAAGGTTCAAAATCTACCTACATTAAAAATGAAGAGGGCCTAGAAAATTTTATTATTTCAAATTCAGATATCTTAAAGTCTACTAAAAAAAACTCAGAAGAGTTTCAATCAATTTTTGATGCAGAAAAAGCAAAGTATACACTTCAAAGATTTAAGGGATTGGGCGAAATGAATCCAGAAGAATTATGGGACACAACTTTAGATCCAAAAAAAAATACTTTACTAAGAGTAAATTACTCTTCAGCTAGTGAAAAATTGGCAATGGAGGGAAATGAAGAAACTTCCCCTTCACCAGAAGACATTGAAATATTTGATATTCTTATGGGGGATGATGTTTCAAAAAGAAAAAATTTTATTAATACAAATGCAATTAATGTCAATAATTTAGACATTTAAGAATGAATCTTAGAAATATCTTTGGACTAAGCCAAGAAAATATCAAGTTAGAAATTTTAATAAACATTAGATGGATAGCCATCATCGGCCAATTATTTGCCGTTTGTTTAATATATTTTTATTATAGATTTTCATTCCCAGTTTTGGAGTGTTTTTTTATTATTTTATTTTCAATCTTAATAAATATGTGTCTGGAATTTTTTTTAAAAAATATTCAAAGACTAAATAATTTCTGGGCTACCATTAGTATATTGTACGACATCATGCAACTATCTTTGCTGCTTTACTATACAGGGGGATTAATTAATCCATTTTCTATTTTAGTCGTAGTTCCCTCAACTATTGCTGTTACATTCTTATCTAAGAGAAGCAGTGCATTTCTTGCTATTATTTCAATTGTCATAATTTCAATACTTGCAACTTTTCATAAGCCATTGCCTGGACCGGGTATCCTCATGCCAAAATATTATTTACTAGGTTTGTGGTCTGCCCTGTCAGTCTGTGTCATTTTTTTAGGTATTTATGCCTATGTTATTGCCGCTGAAGCTAGAAAAAGGTCGGCAGCCCTGAATAAATTAGAAAAATCTTTATCTAAAGAGCAGGAATTAAAATCTTTAGGTGGATTGGCCGCAGCCGCAGCTCATGAGCTAGGAACACCACTTGGAACAATAAATCTTGTTGTTGAGGATCTTAAAAAAGAACTTGGAGATAATAAAAAATATAAAAACGATATTGAGCTTCTTAGTTCTCAACTTGAAAGATGTAAAAGTATTTTAAAAGATTTATCTATAGATCCCAACAAACAAGATAGTTTTATTGAGAATATTTCTTTTAAAAATTTAATTAAAGAAGTCGTGTTTTCTTTTGACGTGCCTGACTCCAAAAAAATAGAAATTCATGATGAAAATTTTCATAGCAACATAATAGTTAATAGAAAAATAGAAATTATTTATGCTCTTAGAAATGTTATTGACAACGCTATTAAATTTTCTAGATCGATAGTAATCGTGAAGATCTTTGATCAAAATAATAAAATTTTTCTAAATATTTCAGATGATGGAGATGGGTTTCCAGAAGATGTTATTCAAGAGTTGGGTGATCCGTATATAAAATCAAGTGTAATTTCGGAAGATAAAAAAGGACTAGGACTTGGTATTTTTATTTCTAAAACGTTATTAGAAAGAACTAATGCTGAAGTTTCTTTTAAAGAAAGTCCTGAATTGGGCGGTGCTTCAGTTGTGATTGTATGGAAAGAAACGGATCTATTAAATAACTTAATTTAATTATTTTTTAAATTTATAGGATAATATTTTATATGCTAATTTTGCTGCAATAAAGTCACATGCATGTAAGTTTTTTTTAGGAGCTAATTCATTTATGTCCGCACCTACTATATTGGAGTTTTCAGAGGTAATTTTTAATACTTTCATAGCATCATTCCAAAATAATCCACCTGGCTCTGGAGTCCCAGTTGCTGACATTAAGCTTGAGTCAAATCCATCTAGATCAAAAGTAATATAGACATTTTTATTTTTGATCATTTTTTTAAATACATTGAGATTCCAATTTTTCATATCTTTTCCCCAAAATATTTTCATTTTCTCAGGTATGGATTTATAATACTTGTACTCATCGCTACACAAATTTCTTATCCCAAAAGAAATAATTTCTATATTTTTATAATCTAAGCATCTTCTCATAGCTGAAGCATGAGAAAATTTTTCTCCCTCATAGCCATCTCTTAAATCTGCGTGAGCATCTATTTGCAAAATAGTTATTTTTTTATATTTTTGTGAAAACGCTTTTATAATGCCAGGTGTAATAGAGTGTTCTCCACCAAGTATTAATGGGAACTCTTTTTTATCTAAAATATTTTTTGTAATTTTGCTCAGTTGATTTAGCGCGTCAGTCAATTTTTCTTTAATTTTAAATGGTTTTAAAGTGTTTATTTGAAAATTTTGATATGAATCTTGTAGTAATTCTTCGTTAAACAATTCTACTTGGTGAGATGCTTTAAGGATAGCCTTGGGACCATTTTTAGTTCCAGAACCATAGCTAACACTTTTTTCAAGTCCAAAAGGAACTACGCATACACAATTCTTAGACTTAGTTTTTTTAGGAAGACCCAAAAAACCTGACAAGGAACTTAAGTATGTCATTTTTTAAAAATACTTGAATAGCTTCTTCTAGGTCGGTCTTTCCAGTTCATTCTATGGTACACATCACTTGCTATGAGTGGAATAACGCTAGTTGCTTCAGCAAACACCATTTGTTCTTTAGTTGTATCGACTTTTCCCCATGAGCTAGCTTCTTTCAAAGTAGAGCTACTACACGCACCATCTCGAGAATCAGCAACTGTGATTTGAATTGCGTATTTATGCATTTCAACCTCTTTACCTAAAAGTTCAGCGCAAATAACAGTGTCTTGAATAAAATTTTTAGGAACACCTCCTCCGACCATAAACAGCCCTGAATTTTTAGACTGTATTTTTATCTCTGTTAGTTCTCTAAATTCACGAATAGAATCTATAGTCATATGCTTATCGGGATTTTGCTCTTGATGAATAACCAATCCAAAACCCGCTGAGCTATCCGTAAATGCAGGGCAAAAAATTGGAACTCCATGATCGTAAGCAGTTTCAATTAACGAGCCTTTCTTTTTAGAATTTTTTTTTAAATACCTTCCTAGTTCCCAAATAAATTCTCTTGATGTATAAGGCTTGGGATCTAAAGAATTTGCAATTTCACATATTATTTTATCACAAGCTTGCAACTCATTTTCATCAATATAGGTATCATAAATCCTATCAATATAATTTTCTCTTAGAATATTATCATCTTGAAATTGAGATCCTTGATAATGTCTAAATCCTAGAGCTTCAAAAAAATCCATATCAATGATGGAAGCACCAGTTGCTACTATCGCATCAATCATATTATACTTAATTAAATCAGAGTAGAGTTGCATACACCCTCCTGCCGAAGTAGAGCCTGCTAGAGTCAAAAAAATTGTACAATCCTTGTCACTAACCATTTCATTAAAAATCTTAGCTGCATTGCCTGTCTCTCTAGATGTAAAAGACATCTTGGCCATTGAATCCACAATAGGTCTTGCATCAAAGGAGGTGATATCAATGTGCTCCACAGTAGTTGATAGAAAAGAGGGTTTTTTTTTAGAATTCATTTTTTTATCCGAACAAATGTCTGATATTTTCGTTTTCATCAGCATCGTATATGGACATTATTGGCTTATCGCAAACATCATGAATTTCGTCTGAATAACAGCCATTAAACTTAGTTCTTAAGCTAAGGCCATAGGAGCCCAACTGACCAATCTCAATGTAATCTCCTTGCTTTATGTTCGAAGGTAACATGAATGGACCTTTCATAAAATCTATCCCATCACAAGTTGGTCCGTAAAAGCTGTAAGGTACCAATCTTTTTGTAAATGTTTTTTTTAATTGTATCGGTTTGGTAGGAAAAATAAATTGAGGTGTACCAGCATCAAATAACGAACCATAGGTCCCATCATTAATATACAAATTTTGTTTCTTTCTAAGCTCAACTCTCACTATTGTTGAACCACTTTCTGCAACTAGTGCTCGTCCTGGTTCGCACAGTAGTTCTGGCTGCGACTTTAAATTTAGTTTAGAAAAACTTTTTTTAATTTCATTAATATAGTTGATTAGTGGTTGAGGATACATATCTGGATAAGTTGTGGGAAATCCTCCTCCAACATTTATAAAGTTAGGTTCGATTCCTGTTTTTTTAATTAGACTACCAACATCCTTTAATGCCTTGGAATAAGAAATTGGGTGCATGCACTGAGACCCTACATGAAAACTAATCCCAATTTTGTTTGCAACTTCTTTTATTTGTTTTAGCAATGAAGAAGATTCGTAAACAGTAGCTCCAAATTTTTTTGAAAGATCAATTTCTGCATGCTCATTAGATGCCTGTATTCTTAGGTATAAAGTTAAGTCTTTTGCTCGATTAGTTGCTTTAAGAATTTTGTCTAGCTCATCTTTAGAATCTAATGAAAAATCTTTAACATCATATTTAAAGTAAGCCTCAGAGATACTTTCTTCACTTTTTACCGTGTGCATAAAATATATTTTAGCCTGCGGTGCTATTTTTTTAATTAAGCTAATCTCTTCAATAGTTGCAGTATCAAAATTTGTAATATTATTTTTGATTAAAGTTTTTAAAACTTTTTCGTTTGGATTGGCTTTGACAGCGTACAGTATATTTCCAGGAAAATTATCTTTAAACCAAGTTGCAGAAGTTTCTATGCTATCTTCTCTTATGCAGTAAACGGGATTTACAGGTCTTGTAACTTCGACCAACTCGTCAACAGACTGAAATTTTGCCATCTCATAAAACCTCTTGTTAGTTACTAGTCAGCTCATTAAATTTTAATAAAAAAAGCTATCTTAATTCCGCAATTAGGGTTTTTCTGTATTAATGTAAAGAAAAAAAAATTAACCATAATTTTTTTTATCATCTCCTTTTTCTTTAATGTCTGTCTTTAATTAATTTAACTTAGACCTTGAGATTAGTATTTTTGTACCTATATTACCTACCATGAAACTTACAAACAATTCCCTAAAAATAACCGATTTTGAGGATACATCTTTGCTTATAGTCGATGATGACGACCCATTTAGAGGAAGGCTTGGTAGGGCCATGGAGAGTAAAGGCTTTAAAGTGAGCCTGGCAAAAGGAGTGGAAGAAGCCAAATTGAAGCTCAAAACAGACATTCCTGCGTTTGCAGTAATTGATCTCAGGCTTTTAGATGGAAACGGATTAGATGTAGTGGATGAAATTCACAGAATTAAAGCAGACAGTAGAATAGTAATGCTCACAGGTTATGGAAACCTACCAACCGCGGTTGCAGCAGTTAAGGCAGGAGCCATTGACTATATTTCTAAGCCTGCGGATGCGGAAGCTGTAGAAGCTGCATTGTTAGCAGCCCCAGATAAAAAGGCTTCCCCACCTGAAAATCCTATGTCAGCTGATCGTGTTAAGTGGGAACATATTCAAAGAGTATTTGAATTGTGCAATCGAAACGTTTCTGAAACGGCAAGAAGATTAAAAATGCATCGTAGAACTTTGCAAAGAATTTTATCTAAAAGATCCCCTAGATAATTATTGTCTTTTTAACTTAAAAGAAAATATTTTTGGAATTAGAAGTGTAAGTAAAAATATTTTAAAAAATTCCGCAAGAATAAAAGGCTGTATGCCAATTTCATATATAGGTTTATCCCATCCTATAATATTACCTAGCCACAAGTATCCCAGAATATAAATGGGAGCCACCGAAATAGTTAAATATACAAATCTTAATATAAAATTAGATCTTAAATTAAAATATCCAGACAAAAAAGCTGCAAACAAAAAACCCAATAAGTAACCACCCGTGGGACCAATCATGTAACTTAATCCTAATCCTTTTTCAGGAGTTCCTGCAAACACAGCAAAACCCAACAAGCCTTCCATTAAATAAGTCGCAACAATCAAGCTTGCTTTTTTCCATCCAAAGAAAGAACCAAAAAGAAGAATCATAAATGTTTGCATGGTCATTGGAACTGGATAAAAAGGAACTTTTATTTTTGAAGAAAGAATCAATAGCAATGAACCGAAAAGTAAAATTGCAAAATTAGATAAAATTTGATTTGATTTACTAGAGCTTAAATATTTATTTGTAATCATAAATTATTGGTTAGTTTAATAAACACATCTTCTAAATCAGCATCTTCGGTCATTATGTCCTCGATTTCAAGGCCTTTTTCTTTAATTTTTGAGATTATATCTTCAATATTATTAATTGTTTTGTCATATTTAATCGAAATTTCATTATTTTTTAAATACTCTATTACTAAATTATTATCCAATTTTTCACCAATATTTTTAAAATTTTTAACTTTAAATTTTATTTTTTTTAAGTGAATTTGAGACAATAAATTTTCAGTTTTATCTAATGCCACTATTTTCCCATGATTAATAATTGCTATTCTATCGCAGAGCTCTTCTGCCTCTTGTAAGTAATGAGTGGTTAAAATAATAGTTACTCCTTGTCTATTTAACTCTTTAACATTTTCTAAAAGTTTTTGTCTCAAATCAACATCAACTCCCGCAGTTGGCTCGTCCAAGATTAAAATAGGTGGCTGATGTACCATTGCTTTTGCAACTAATAATCTTCTTCTCATTCCTCCAGAAAGAGATCTCATGTACGAATCTGCCTTGTCTGTAAGGCTGGTAAGTTCTAATATTTTATCTGTAATTCTATCCTTTTTTGAAACACCGTACATCCCAGCTTGAATATCTAATAATTTTCTTGGAGTAAAAAATGGATCTACGTTAACTTCTTGAGGAACTATTCCAATAGAAGCTCTAACTTGTCTTGGATTTAAATCTAAATCGAAACCCCACACGTTGACCATGCCTTTAGATTTAATAACCGTTCCTGCCAAAATATTAATTAAGGTAGATTTGCCAGCACCATTAGGTCCCAATAAGCCAAAAATTTCTCCTTGCTTCACATCAAATGTAATGTCATCTAAAGCTTGCAAGTGTTTTCCACCTTGCAACCTATAATCCTTACTTACATTTTTTATATCTAGGGCAGTTGAATTATTCATGAACTATTAATTGTATTAATACTTAATAATTTCTATAAAAGAAATTACTTTTATGTCCAATGACTCCAAAAAACATATTTACCTCATAGATGGCTCTGGCTATATTTTTAGAGCTTATTATGCGCTCCCACCCTTAACGAGAAAAAGTGATGGTTTGCCTGTTGGTGCTGTCAGTGGTTTTTGCAGTATGCTCTATAAATTTTTAGAAGAGGCAAAATCTCTTGAAAAAGTTGATCGACCAACTCATTTGGCGGTTATATTTGATACTGCAAGAAAAAATTTTAGAAATGATATTTATAAAGAATACAAAGCCAATAGACAGGACACACCAGAAGATCTTATTCCACAATTTTCTTACATAAGAAAAGCGGTAGAAGCATTTAACATTCCTGGCGTAGAATTAGCGAATTATGAAGCAGATGATTTAATTGCTACCTACAAAGAGCAGGCATCTAAAAAAAATATCAAAGTAACCATTATTTCATCTGACAAAGATCTAATGCAATTAGTAGATGACAATACTTTTATGATGGACACGATGAAAGATCGTTATATTGGAAAAGAAGAAGTTAAAGAAAAATTTGGAGTATACCCAGATAAGGTAATTGATGTTCAATCTTTAGCCGGCGATTCAGCTGATAATATACCGGGTGTTCCAGGAATAGGAATCAAAACAGCAGCAGAATTAATCAATCAATTTGGATCTTTAGAGGAAGTTTTGGATAATGCCTCCAGCATTAAGCAACCTAAACGTAGACAAACATTGTTGGACAATAAAGACAAAGCATTAATAAGTAAAAAATTAGTCACATTAAAAAAAGATGTTCCAGTTAAAGATTCTTTAGATGATTTTGCTCTTAAGCCTATTGATGCTGATAAAATATTAACATTTTTAAAAGAAATGGAGTTTGGCAGGCTTTTTAAAAAATTAGAAAGTGATTATGGAAAATTTACAGGAGAAATTACTCTTACCGAATCAAGTGAGCCAGACGAAATAGATACCAAGCTCACAAGCATACCCAAAAGTATTCAAAAAAAATATTCTTTAATTTTAGATATTCAAGAATTGAAGGATGTTTTAAAAAAATCAGATGAAAAAGGATTGTTTGCCATTGATACGGAAACCAATTCTCTAGATACCATGGTTGCAAATCTTGTTGGTATTTCCCTATCCTATAGACCTGGAGAGGCATTTTATGTTCCTATTGGCCACCAAAACAAAACAGATCCTTTAATAAAAAAACAATTAAAATTAAAAGATGTTCTGAGTGCAATCAAACCATATCTGGAAGATCAAACAGTTAAAAAAGTTGGTCAGAATATTAAGTACGATTATAGAATTTTTCTCAAGCATGGAATTCAAATGAATTCAGTAGAAGATACAATGTTAATGTCTTATTCGTTAGATGCAGGAAAAAACAGACATGGCATGGACCTTCTGTCAGAGCTCCATTTAAATCACAAGACTATTTCATTTAAAGATGTAGCTGGAATTGGAAAGTCTCAAGTCACTTTCGATTTTGTAGATATAGAACAGGCTAAAGACTATGCCTGCGAAGATGCAGATATTACACTTAGATTATACCAAATGTTCGAAAAAAGATTATTTAACGAGAATGTATTAAGCGTCTATGACACTTTAGAAAAACCATTAATTAAAATTTTATCTACAATAGAAAATAATGGAATAAAAATAGATAAAAACATCTTAGAAAAATTATCTAAAAAATTTAAAATAGAAATTCAAAATCTTGAAAAAAAAATATTCAAAATTGCTAAAGAAGAATTTAATATTGGATCTCCTAAGCAATTAGGGGATGTTATTTATGAAAAATTAAAAATTGCTGGAACCAAGAAAACCAAAAAAGGTAATTTTGCAACAAATGTGTCTGTACTAGAGGATCTTGCTTTGCAAGGACATGAACTTCCAAAGTTAGTTTTAAATTGGAGGCAAAAATCTAAACTTAAAAACACATACACAGATACTCTTCCAACTTATATTAATTCCAAGAGTAAGCGTGTGCACACATCTTTTTTACTGGCGGCAACTACTACGGGTAGACTTGCTAGTGCCAATCCAAATCTTCAAAATATACCTATAAAAAATATTGAAGGAAAAGAGATTAGATCTGCATTTGTAGCTGATAAAAATTCTAAATTGATTTCAGCCGATTACAGTCAAATAGAAATGAGAATTCTCTCACATATGGGAGATGTAAAGGAACTAAAAAAAGCTTTTTTAAATAAAGAGGATATACACACTCTTACTGCAAGCCAAATATTTAATGTTTCTCTCAAGCAAGTAGATGAGGATATGAGAAGAAAAGCTAAGGCGATTAATTTTGGAATTATTTATGGGATATCGTCCTATGGTTTGGCAAAACAAATTTCTGTTAGCAACTCTGAGGCTGAAAGTTTTTTAAAATCTTATTTTACAAAATTTCCAGAAATAAAAGATTTTATGAATGAAAATATAAAATTATGTAGAAAAAACGGTTATGTAAAAACTTTATTTGATAGGAAGTGCCATTTTCCTAATATTAATGACAAAAACCATACTTTAAGAACTTTTCAAGAAAGAGCATGCATCAATGCTCCAATACAAGGTACAGCAGCTGACTTGTTGCGATTAGCAATGATTCAAATAGATAAAAAGATTTTTGAAAAAGACATCCAGGCAAATTTGTTAATACAGGTCCATGACGAGCTTTTATTGGAGTGCGAAGAAAAAAAACATTCCATTGTTCAAAAAAAAGTAGCTTTTGAGATGGAAAATGCTTCTGAACCTTTGTTAAAATTTAGCATTCCCCTCACAGTAGACGTAAAAAGTGGTAAAAACTGGAGCGAGGCTCACTAAATAAGAAGTCTTTTTTTTGACTTTTTTTGATAATATCCAAGACTATATATGAGCAAAATAATTGCGTTGGTTGACGATGATAGAAATATTCTAACGAGTGTTTCTATGGCTTTGGAGAATGAGGGTTTTAAAGTTCAAACTTATCTAGATGGAGAAAGTGCTTATATAGGAATTACAAGAACACCCCCCGATCTAGCTGTAATCGATATTAAAATGCCAAGAATGAATGGAGAAGAACTTTTAAAAAAATTAAGAAAAAAAACAGATATTCCTATAATTTTTTTGACTTCTAAAGATGAAGAGGTAGATGAATTATTAGGTCTAAAATTAGGAGCAGATGATTTTGTTAAAAAATCTGGAGGCTTCTCAATCAAAGTTCTTATTGAAAGAATAAAAGTCCAGTTTAGAAAAAGAGATCAGAATGCTCCTATTAGTAAAAATACTATTCAACAAGGAAAATTAATTCTTGATCCGGAGCAATTAGAATGCCAGTGGGATAAACAACCACTTCCAGATAAATTAACAACGACTGAATTTCAAATAGTTTATGAATTAGCCAAGAGACCAGGTGTAATTAAAGAAAGATCACATTTAATGACTATTGCCTACAGAGAGAATAGTGACATAGAAGACAGAACAATTGATAGTCATGTTAAGAGAATTAGAAAGAAATTTAAAAAAATTGATAAAAGTTTTTCAGCTATAGAAACTAGATATGGAAGTGGCTATCGTTGGAATGTAGGATAGCAATGATTACCAGGTTGTTATCATCAAGATCCTTATTAACTCAATTTTTAGTTTTTAACTTATTTGTATTTATTATCTTAAGTTTTTTTACATTTCTTTATTTAAAAGCTATTCAGCCAGAATTAATTTTAAAACAATCTGATAAACATTTAAGGGTAATTAAAAATATAGAGGCAAATCTAAATATTCAAAAAATTAATAGTAATGGAAAAGAATTAAAAAATTTTTTAATTAAGTCAAAATTTTTATTAGATGAAGTCGATCAGATCACATTTTTAGATAAAGAAAAAAATATTTTATTTGATTCTATTTTTTTAGATATTGATCAAGATGTTTTTTCCAAGCCTTTGAAAATTGAAGAATATACCCTTAGCAATATACCTAAAAAAGATACAGTATTGATTAATAATTTAAAACAAGACCTCACAAATAAAAATTTTTTTAGTGAGCAAATATCAAGATTAGATGACGAAAATAGTTTTGGTGTAACTGAATTGGTCAATAAAAATTTTGTGGTCCATACTTTTTCTAAAATACTTTTAGAAAATAAAGAAACCTTACTTATAGTTATTTCGGAGGTTTCTAATGAAATTATGCTTGCTGTAGAGGAGAGAAAAAATTTTGTACATAGGTCTGTTTTGGTTACCGCTATTATTATTTCAATCTTTTCATTTTTTTTAAATGCTTATATTATTAAACCAATTAGAGCACTTAATGTTTTTGCCAATCAAGCATCTTCTGAAAGAAAAAAAAATCAGCTAAGTAATCAAATAGAAAATCGCGATGATGAAATTGGTAATTTGTCTAGATCTTTGCGTGATATGACAAACTCACTTTATAATCGTATTGATCTTGCGGAAAGATTTGCTTCAGATCTCACTCATGAAATTAGAAATCCACTTGCGTCATTAAAGGGTGCTTCTGAATTGTTAAATAACACAAATGACAACAGTCAAAGAGATAAATTATTAAAGATTATATCAAATGATGTTGAAAGAATTGAAAGACTTATTACAGATTACTCTCAAGTTCTAAAAGACGAGGCTAGTCAATCGAGATCTGTTACAAAAGAGTTTGATTTAATACCTGTAATTAAAAGTGTCATTGAGGATTTTAATACAGATAATAAAACTTTAGATAAAAATATTACCATAAACTTTAAAAATATATTATCGTTATCTCAAGCAAAGATATTTGGAGTAGAAAGTAGAATTGAGCAGGTTATTGCTAATATTTTAGAAAACGCAGTTTCTTTCAGCCCTAACAATGAAGAAGTAAAATTATCTATTATGAAAAAAAATAATGATAAAGATCTAGAAATATTAGTTACAGATAAAGGCCCTGGATTTGATGAAAAAAATGTAAGTAAAATTTTCGAAAGATTTTATAGTGATAGACCGGATGTGAGTTCGGTTAATCATTCTGGATTGGGGTTAAATATTGTAAAAAATATTATTGATTCTCATAAAGGTTCTATTGAAGCCTATAATTTTTCCAAAGAGCCAAATTCTGGAGCGGTAATAGATATAAAATTACCTTTAAGAAAATAATTAATTGATTTTAAATACCAATATTGTTAAACGCTTGGTTAATTATGGATTATAAAGTTAAAAATATTAGCCTCGCAGACTTTGGTGATAGAGAAATCTCTCTTGCCGAAACAGAAATGCCAGGACTAATGGCATTAAGAAAAGAATATTCAGCACAACAACCCTTAAAAGGTGCAAATATTCTTGGATGTTTGCATATGACAATCCAAACTGCTGTATTGATAGACACACTTGTGCATCTGGGTGCATCTGTTCGATGGTCATCATGTAATATATTTTCAACGCAAGATCATGCAGCTGCAGCAATCGCAAGAAAAGGAATTCCAGTTTTTGCTTGGAAAGGCGAAACAGAAGAAGAGTATTGGTGGTGTGTTAAACAAACTATTGAAGGTGATAAGGACTGGAAGCCTAATTTGATATTAGATGATGGTGGAGATCTTACTGCGCTTATGCACAAAGAATATCCTCACTTGCTTAAAGATGTAAAAGGAGTTTCAGAAGAAACCACTACAGGGGTTCTTGCCTTAAATAAAATGGCAGAAGATAAAAAATTATTAATACCTGCAATTAATGTAAACGATTCAGTAACAAAATCTAAATTTGATAATCTTTATGGCTGTAGAGAAAGTCTTGTAGATGGAATCAAGCGTGCGACAGACGTTATGATGTCAGGAAAAGTAGCTATCGTTGCTGGTTTTGGTGATGTTGGAAAAGGAAGTGCAGCATCCCTTAGACAAAGTGGAGCTAGAGTAATGGTTACAGAAACAGATCCAATTTGCGCCTTGCAAGCTGCTATGGAGGGTTATGAAGTAGTGCTTATGGAAGAATCCATCAAAGATGCAGATATAGTTGTTACGGCAACCGGTAATAAAGACATTGTTACTGCAGACCATATGAGAATGATGAAAGATAGAGCTATCCTTTGTAATATCGGACACTTCGATAATGAAATTCAAGTTGAAGCACTTAAAAATTATAAGTGGACCGAAATAAAACCTCAAGTTCATGAAATAGAATTGCCAAGCAAAAAAAGAATTATTTTATTAGCTGAGGGAAGATTAGTAAATTTAGGTTGTGGTACAGGCCACCCAAGTTTTGTTATGAGTGCCTCATTTACCAATCAGGTTATTGCCCAAATAGAACTTTGGAATAATACAGATAAATATGAAAACAAAGTTTATGTACTTCCAAAACATTTGGATGAGAAAGTGGCAGCTCTGCATTTGGAAAAAGTAGGAGCAAAATTAACAAAACTAAGCAAAGAACAAGCAGATTATATTAGTGTTAAGCAGCAAGGCCCATTTAAGAACGATAATTACAGATACTAAAGAAAATGGAATTTATTTCCATACAGCAGCTAAAATCATTATCTGAAAAAATTTCCAAAAAAGCAAAAGCAGGAGATACCATCTATTTATACGGAGAAATTGGTTCAGGAAAAACTACATTTTCAAGATTTTTTATACATTCCATCCAGAAAAAATTTAAGGCAAAGAGGGTGGAAGTTGTCAGCCCCACGTATACTATAGTTCAATATTATAGTGTTAATAAAAACTTAAACATTGCTCATTATGACTTGTATAGAATTAAAAAAGTTAAAGAATTAGAAAATATTGGAATAATTGATCAAGAGTATTTATTTTTGAATATAATTGAATGGCCGGATTTAATAAAAAATAAAAATAAAAATAGAATTGAAATTTCTTTAAAGCACACAACAAATGTTAATTTACGAAAAGCTAATGTTAAATATTTTGGAAGATTTAAAAAAAAATAAACTTCAAAAAGTAGCTGGCGATGCTTCTTCTAGAAATTTTTATAGAGTAAATATTAAAAATAAAAATTATATCCTTATTCATTGCAAGAAAGAGAAAAAAATTAATTTAGAAAGATATGCTGCTATTAATTCTCTCTTAATTAAAAATAAATTATTAGCTCCAAAATTAATCCAGTTGAATTTGAAATCCAATTGTATGCTCATTGAAGATTTTGGCGATGTAAGTTATAAAAATATTTTAGATAAAAAAACCAATCAATTTAAATATTATAAAAAAATAGTAGATGTCTTATTGAAAATACAATTAATTAAAATTAATTTGAAATCGAAAAAAGTTATTAAAAATACTTATGCAAAAACAATACTGATGAAAGAGAGCAATCTTTTTTTTAAATGGTATGCCCCAAAAAAAATAGCCAAGTCTAAAATTAAAAAATTTGCTCAAGAATCTAAAAAGGAATTATCTAATATTTTTCATCGCATTGAGGGGGCAAATAAATTTTTTGTTCATCGTGATTTTCATGTTTCTAATTTAATGTCTTATAAAAAAAAAGTTGGGATTATTGATTCGCAGGATGCCCTGTTAGGCAATGTAGCATATGATATCCTTTCTTTAATTGATGATGTTAGAATTAAAACTAGTATCAAATTAAAAAAACAGATTTTGCATTATTATATTTTAAGAGCTAAAAAAGTTCTGTCTATTAGCCCAGCAATATTTCAAGATGATTTTGATATTTTGTCTGTGCAAAGAAGTTTAAAAATCATTGGTATTTTTACTAGGCTGCATGCAAGAGATGGAAAGAAACAATATCTCTCTCTTATCCCCTATGCGTGGTCTTTAATGCATTTAAGGCTTCAAAATCCTATATTTGGTGTATTTAATAAGATTCTTAATTACTATCTTCCAAAAAAAAGGAGAAAATAAAAATACGTGTTAATAAAAAAAGCAATTATTTTAGCAGCTGGGTTTGGTAAAAGACTGTTACCATTAACAGAACATCAGCCCAAGCCCTTGTTGGAAATTAAAGGAAAAAAGCTTATTGAATATTCAATCGATTTTCTTCGAGAGAATAATATCACAGAGATTATTATTAATTCACACTATTTACATGAAAAAATATCAGATTTTATAAATAAAAAATATTCTAACATTTCTATCTCTTGCGAAAAAAATATCTTAGATACAGGTGGTGGAATATTAAATGCAATTGATTTTTTCAAAGAAGAAAACTTTCTTGTTTTAAATAGCGACACTATTTGGACCAGAGAGTACCATTCTGACTTAAATCAAGTTAAGGAAGTGTTTACAAATGGTAAAAGCCAAGCCTCACTAATGCTAACAACGAAAAAAAATAGTTTTGACAAAAATTTATTAGGTGATTTTAGTCTAGACCAAAATAATTTAATTACTAAAAATAGTAAAGATTATATTTATACAGGATGTCAATTACTGAATCCAAGTATCTTTAATAAAAAAAATAAAGGAGATATATTCTCCATGAACGAAATTTGGGATTTGCTAATCCAAAAAAATTCCTTAAATGGATGTATTTCTAATTCAAGTTTTTTGCACGCGACAAATTTAGAGATTTATAATCAGCTAAACCATTCAGAAACTATTTGTTTGTAATAATTTCCTTTGCCCTTGATTCGTCAAGGTATTTGAAAGTTCCTAATTTTAAATTTTTAGTTTTAATTAAAATAGGGTTTCCGGTTGGAATTTCTAATTTAGTAATCATCTCATCCGAAATATCAAATATTTTTTTACAAATGGCTCTTAGACTATTTCCATGCGCTGAGACTAAAATATTTTTCTCATTTTCTAATAATGATTCTATTTCTTTTATGTAGTAAGGAACTGCTCGGTTGTATGTATCTAGTAACGATTCTGAATCTGGTATTAGCTTAGGGTCAATGTCCTTATATATTTCATTATGAATTGGATGGTTAGGATCATTTCTATCTAGTTTAGGAGGTGGAGTTTTATAACTTCTTCTCCATGCTAAAACTTGCTCTTTTCCATGTTTTTTTTCTGTTTCAGATTTGTTTAGACCTTGCAAACCTCCATAGTGCCTTTCGTTTAATTGCCAAGCTCTTGTAACAGGTAAATCCTTGCAACCCATTTCATTTAAAATAATTTCTAAAGTGTGAAAAGCCCTCTTTTGAAATGAGGTAAATGATTTTTCAAAGTTAATTTCTAATTGCTTAATTAATTGTCCTGATTTTTGAGCCTCCTGCTTTCCTTGCTCTGTAAGTTCAGCATCATACCACCCAGTAAATTTGTTTTCTAAGTTCCACTGACTTTGCCCATGTCTTATTAATATTAGATTTGCCATCAATATAAATTTATTTATGTTAGTTTTAAAACGGGAGCAACTCAAAAATTAAATACTTTACTATTTTGAAGTTATTTTTAATTAGTGGCTCTATTATTTGTGATAATTGATCTTAAAGTTAGAAAGTGTTAAATTCTAACTTTAATTATATTATAGTTAAGGTGTGATTCGTAAAAACAATTTAATTATTTATATTTTTCTAGGAATTCTGTTTTCAGGCTGCGTTTCCATTCCCAGAAATGTTACCAATGCATGTGATATTTTTTCTGAAAAATACTTTTGGTTTAAAAGTGCGTTAAAAACTGAAAAAAAATGGGGAGCACCTATAGAGCTTCAAATGGCAATCATAAAAAAAGAGAGCTCCTTTGATTGGCTTGCGAAGCCAGAAAGAACTAAAATATTTAAAATTATACCCTGGAAAAGACCTTCTAGTTCTTTTGGATATTCCCAGGCAGTAAAAGGTACCTGGGAAATGTACAAGCAAGATACGGGAAATAACTTGGCCTTAAGAATAAGATTTAAAGACTCATCAGATTTTATTGGTTGGTATGTTCACAATACAAATAAAAAATTAAGAATTGGCAAGAAAGATTATTATAGACAATATTTAGCTTATCACGAAGGATGGGGGGGCTATAGCGATTATAAGAAAAAGTCAAATGTGGTTTCTTATGCAAGAGAAGTCTCTACTCAAGCAAAAAAATATAAAAAACAATTAAGAAAATGTAAATCTCAACTAGATAGAAATAAATTTATTTTTTTTTAATTAATTAGACTTCAGTTGCTTATTTAATTCAATTTCTACAGCATCTATTCTTTGTGTATTTTTGCTTATCATTAAGTAGATCGCAGGTATGACGTATAGCGTAAAGAAAGTAGAAAATATCATTCCCGAAAAGATTACAACACCAATGGTTAATCTGCTTGCTTCTCCCGGACCAGAACCCAAAATTAAAGGCAACACTCCAGCAATTGTTGAAAGAGAAGTCATTAAGATTGGTCTTAACCTAATTTTGCAAGAGTTAAGAATTGCCTCTCTAATACTTTGGCCCTCGACTCTTAATTGATTTGCAAATTCTACAATTAAAATTCCATTTTTAGCTGATAGACCAATGAGAATAATCAAACCAATCTGACTATAAATATTTAATGAACTTCCTGCTACTAATAATCCTATAACACCTCCAAATATAGCCAATGGTACTGTGAGCATAATTGTGAATGGATGCTTCCAACTTTCAAATTGCGCAGCCATAGAAAGGTATGCAGTCAAAAGAGCCAAAATAAAAATTAAATAAATACCAATATTAGTTTTTTGATATTCCTCAGATTCCCCCTTGTATGCAATTTTTACTTCTGCAGATAATTTTTCCTTAACTACTTTTTCTAGATATTCTAAAGCTTCAGCTAGTGTGTATTCCCCAGCTAATCTTGCAGAGATTGTTACAGCTCTTTGTCTATTAAACCTATTTAAAGATTGTGGTGCAGCACTTTCAGATAACGAAATGACGGATGATAATGGAATTAATTTTCCGTTATTTTCGGATCTAGCAAAAATTTTATTTATTCCCGAAGAGTCAGATCTATTGCCTATTTCGGACTGTAAAACTATATTGTATTCTTTTCCGTCGTTTGTAAATTTTGTAACATTTCTAGATCCAAAAAAAGTTTCTATAGACTTTCCAATAGAATCAATTGATATACCAAGGTCTGCAGCTTTTTCATTGTTAATCTCCACTTTTAATTCTGGTTTAGTAATTTCATAATCATCTTCAATACTATTTAATCCAGGATTTTTTCTTGCTTCCGCTTTAATAATTTCTTTCCATTCTGTCAGTTTTGCATAGGTATTTCCCAATAAAACAAACTGTACTGGTTTGCTCACGCCACCTGAGCGAATTGATTGGGGCATTACTGGAAATGCTAAAATACCAGGAACCTTAGCTATGTCAGCAAAAGCAGATCTCATAATTGTTTGACCAGATCGTTTTCTTTTGCTCCAATCTTCTAACAATACGATGATGAACCCAGAATTAACTTGCTTTCCACTACTTCCAAATCCAGGGACACGTAATAATAATCTTCTTATTTCACCTTTTCCAACTTTTGGTAAAAATTTTTCTTCAATCTGTTGAACTTTTTTAGAGGTAAAATTAAATCCTGATCCCTCAGCAGCTTTAATAATTACAAAAAAAACACCCCTATCTTCTTTGGGAAGTAATTCTTTTTTTGAAATAGTAAATAGAAAAAAATTTGCACATAGAACAAAAATTAAAAAAATAACAATACTTTTTCTTCTGGCTAAAATGTATTCTAAAGTCTCCGAATAAAAAAATTCAAATTTTTTAAAGTAAGTATTAAATTTTTGAGAAATTTTAGGTTTATTTTTTTTTATTTTTAAATATTTTGACCCAATCATAGGTGAAAGACTTAAGGCAACAAAACTTGAAATAATAACCGCAAAAGACATGGTAACAGCCATTTCTAAAAATAATCTTCCAATCAATCCTTTAATAAAAATCAAAGGAAGAAAAACCGACACTAGGACTAGTGTCGTTGCTATAATGGCAAAAGCTACTTGTTTAGATCCTTTAAAAGCAGCTATTAACGATGTTTCACCTTCTTCCATTCTTCTGTAAATATTTTCTCCCATTACGATTGCATCATCCACAATTATCCCTATGGAGATAACAATTGCCATTAGGGTAAATAAATTAATACTAAATCCAGCCAAATAAATTGCTAGAAAAGTTGATATCAGGCACACAGGAATTGCAACGGCTGGAATGATTACTGCGGTTAAGTTTCCTAGAAATAAAAAAATTATTATAATTACTAAAATAACAGCAATAATAATTGTTTTATAAACTTCGTTTATCGCCTCTCCAATATAAGTTGATCTATCAAAAGATACTTCCAAACTTGAACCCTCAGGCAAAGAAGGGGCAATTTCTTTCATTTTTTCTTTTACAAGCTTTGCGACTTCGATAGTGTTTGCTGTAGATTGTTGATAAATTCCTAGACCTACAATTTGCTTCCCATTCCCTTTAAAAAGTGTGCTGGTATTTAAAGCGCCAAACTCTAGTTTTGCAACATCTCTTAACTTAACTAAAGATCCGTCACTATTTCTTTTTAGAACAAGATTTTGGTAGTCTTCAATTTCTACATAAGCTTTTTCTACTTTAATAATTAAATCCATATTTTTGGATTCAATTTTTCCAGCAGGAAATTCTACATTTTGTTTTCTAAGAGTGTTTTCAAGCTCCTGAACTGTAATGTTTCGAGCAGCCATGGCTGTTGGATCCAACCAAATTCTAAGGGACAGTTCTCTTTCCCCTCCCAATCTAATTTGTCCAACTCCTGGAACATTAGAAAAAGCATCTTTTAAATACCTATTTGCGTAGTCAGTTAATTCTAAATCAGACATAATTGCACTTGAAAAAGAAAGCCACATAGTTGTTGTTCTTGCGGCAGAAGCTTTAAAAATTTGGGGGGGTTCAGCTTGATCAGGTATATCGTCAACAATCCTTGCTATTCTTTCTCTTACATCGTTTGTTGCTGTATCTAAATCGATTCCTAAATCAAATTCTAAATTAATAGTTGATCTTCCATCTTGGCTTTTTGAATCAACTGTGACTACTCCGGGAGTACCACCAACTCGATCTTCTATTTTTTGAGTAATTTGAGAATCAACTATCGATGCGGAAGCCCCATTATAATCAACACGAATAGAAACCTTTGCAGTCTCAACATCCGGAAGTTCTCTTAGAGGAATTTTATTAAATGTAACAATACCAAATAAAACTAAAACCAAACTCAGGACTGTTGCAAATACAGGACGTTTAATCGAAAGATCTGTTAAAAACATACTAGTCTACTGTCTGTGAAATTTTTATTTTTCTTTTCGGCCTAACTTTGTTAGTTCCTTCTGCTAAAATAATGTCGTTCTCGTTCAATCCAGAAAGAATTTCTATTTTACCTTGGTTTCTTCTACCAATTTCTACTTTTGATTTTTGAATAATATTGTTTACGATCTTGTAAACAAACTTTTCTTTTCCTTGAATTAATAAAGCTTCTTCAGGAGCAGATAATGATTTTTTTTCACTAAACACAACTTTAAGATTTAACAACATACCTGGTATTAATTTTTCATCTGGATTATTTATTTTTGCTTGAACTAAAATTGACCTTGTGGTTGGGTCTACTCTTGAACTAACGGAGCTAATTGTGCCTTCAAAATTCTCTTCATAGGCATCTGTTGTTACTAAAACTTTTAGCCCCCTTTTAATTGCTGAAAAATAGTTTTCAGGAAGTTTAACATCTACTTTTAAAACTTTAATATCATCAAGATTAGCAATAATGGAATTTTCACCACCTAAAATACCAGGTGTAATTTCTCTTTTCCCTACTCTTCCTGCAAATGGAGCAATAATAGATTCACCATTGGTTAACTTTGCAATTTGTGTTCCTTTTTTTACAAATGGATATTTATCAAAATCAATAGAGCTTATTAGATTGTCTTTTTTTATTCTTATAGAAAAAGATTGATTAGCAATTGCTGTTCCAAAAGTATCAATCTGATCGTAAAATGAAAAGTAAGAAACTTTAGTTGCAATTACTCCAACGGGAGCTTTTTTTGCTTCAGCAATCTTTGCTTGAATTTTTTTTCCAATAATTGCTCTTCCGGCAATTACGGAAATAATAAGAAATGCAACAATGCTTAAGAAAAGTATTATTTTTTTTTGTACTTTCATTTGCTAATTTTTTTTTTATTTTTTGATCTATTTATCATTGAATCTAAAACTTTGTAATTGTGATAATTTTGCGTAAAATTGATTTTTTTAGACTAAAAGACCTTCTTTTGTGGCCCATTCTGTCCATGATCCATCATAAATATCTATTTGTTTATTTGTGATAATTTCGAATGCTTTTCCGACGACACAAGCAGCAACACCTGAACCACAAGAAAATACCACTGGTTGATCAAAATTAAATTTAAGAGATTGAAATTTTTTCTTAATACTTTCTGCATCTAAAAAACATTTTGTTTCAGGATCAATGAATTCATCCCAAGATACGTTAATACTGTTTTGTATAGAGCCACTTTTAAGGTTGTTTCTAGGTTCGGGTTCAGTTCCTTCAAATCTTCCTTTGGGTCTAGCGTCAAGAACTTGAAAATTTCTTTTTGAAATATTTTTTTTTATATCATCATAATTTTTAACCATAGAATTATTTTCATTGGCTTTAAAATTTGTTTGTAGATATTTTTTCCCCTTTCCAGAATCAATTTCTTTTTTTTCTTTTGACCATTTAACAAAGCCACCATTTAAAATTGAAATTTTTGAATGACCATAATAATTAAACATCCACCAAACTCTGGGTGAGCTAAAGATTCCAAGTTTATCGTATACTATAACGTGATCATCATTAGAAATACCCAAATCTCCAATTATTGAAGAGAATTTTTCCTTAGTTAAAAGCGTATGAGGAAAAAGGCTATTTTGATCTGATATTTTGTCAATATCAAAAAATATAGACCCGGGAATATGTGATAGTTCAAATTCTAATTTACCCGATCGTTGAGTATTTGGTATATGCCAAGAACAATCTAATATTTTTATATCTTTATTAACTAAATTTTTTCTTAACCAATCTGTATTAACTAAAGCCATATTTTTCTTTTGTTCTTTTATTATAATTTTGATGATAATCTTCCGCAGGATAAAAAATAGAAGATTTTATAATTTCTGTCACTATTTTTTCATTATATTTCTCTTTATTTAATTGTAATTTATATTGTTCAGCATCTAATTTTTGCTGATTGTTAAAGAAAAAAATAGCTGAACGATACTGGGTACCAATATCAGGTCCTTGTCTATTTTTGGTAGTAGGATCATGTATTGTCCAAAAAACTTTTAATAGCTCATTAAAAGAGGTCATGCTTGTATCAAATTCTATTTCTATTGCTTCAGCATGACTAGTTGTTCCTGTACAAATAGTTTCATAGGTTGGTTGAGTAGTTGTGCCTCCAGTATATCCTACTGTTGTTTTTAAAACTCCAGGCACAGAATCGAAAATTTCTTGCACTCCCCAAAAACACCCTGCTGCAAAAATAGCTTTATTCATAACAAAACATTTATACTAAGATCTGTAACTATGGTAAAATAAATTCCAATGTTTTCTTCAAATCAAATAGGCGCTTTATATATGGCTGTTAGCGCAATTAGCTTTTCCATCATGGATATTCTTGTAAAGCTTATGTCAGTTTCTTATCCAACTGGAGAAATTGTTTTTTTTAGAGGATTTTTCGGGCTGATTCCTATTCTTTTTATTATTCCAAAAGAGAGGTATGGAAATTTATTTGAAACTAAAAAAATAAAACTTCATTTGGCAAGAGCTTTTATTGGAACGTTAGGAATGTTGTGGATTTTTTTATCAGTAAAGTTTTTACCAATTGCAGAAGCAATCAGTATAACTTTTGCCGCTCCAGTTTTTGCTACTATCTTTTCCATAATTTTTTTAAAAGAAATAGTGAAAATATTTAGATGGGTGGCAATTATAATTGGACTGGTGGGTGTTATAATTATTCTAAAACCAGGAACAGAATTATTTACTATATATTCTGTTTTCCCCTTGTTGTTCTGTATCTGCTTTGGAATGATTGCTGTTTTGATTAAAAAATTATCAAAAACAGAGCCTGATTATTTGATTGCAACTTACTTTACCTTATCAATTATTTTTTTTGGATTTGTCTCTTTGTTTTTTGATTTTAAGTTACCAGCACTTCAAGACTACATTCCTCTTATTCTTATAGGAATATGTGGATCTGCCGGAAATATATTTTTAACCATGTCTATAAGAAAAGCCTCTGTTTCAACAGTCACTCCAATCAAGTACTTGAGTTTAATTATAGCAACTTTTGCAGGTGTTTTAATTTTTGATGAAATTCCTTACTTGACTACCTATATAGGTGCAACTTTAGTTATAGCTAGTTCCTTTATTATTTTTAAAAGAGAAGAAATTAAAAATAAGAAATCAATTATTACTAGGCAAGTATAATGAAAAAACCGAGCTACTGGAATTTGGCTAAGAAGACTTTAAGCAAAAAAGATAAAGTATTAAAAAAAATTATTCTTAGTTACGAAGGTTGTCTTGTCTCAAGAAGCGATCCCTTTTTCTCACTCTGTAAATCAATCATTGGTCAGCAAATCTCAGTGCAAGCTGCCGATTCTGTATGGAAAAAGTTTTTCAAGAAAACTAAAAAAATTATTCCTAAAAATATTCTGAAGCTTACAAAAAGACAGCTTTCCAGCTGTGGTTTATCGAGACAGAAAATTGAATATCTTAAAATTTTAGCAAAAAAATTTAATGACAAAAGCATTGATATTAAAAAACTAATAAAAATGAATGATGAAGACGCAATTAAATACTTAAGCGAAGTCAAAGGTATTGGGCGTTGGACAGCTGAAATGTTTTTATTTTTCAACCAATTGCGTCCAGATATTTATCCAGTTCAAGATATTGGCTTACTCAAAGCAATATCTAAAAATTACAAAACAACATACCCCCCTCCTAAAAAGAAAATAGAAGAGCTTAGAAAATTGTGGTCTCCCTACGCAACTGTTGCCACTTGGTATATGTGGAGGAGTATTGATCCAGTTCCCGTTAAATATTAAACTCCTTCTACTATTTCCAAATCTCGGGTGGTTGTGTCTTTTGCCAAAGCCCAAGCGTCCTGACATCCTTTCGAATTGTAACAATTAATAGCTGCATCATAGTTAGGAAATTCCCAAATGACAGTTCGAGGAATATTGTCTCCTTCTAAGGTTTTTGTATTTTCCTCCTCTTACTAAAGGTTTTCCTCCATGGTCTATAATCGCTTGTGTTGCATTTTTTTCTTAATCCCTTAGGTTTTCTTGACTTTCAATTTTTTTATAAATTGCGATCCAATATCCTTTCATGTAGATACTCCTTTTCATAAGTTACATTTGTATATGGTTAAAAAATTATTAGTTAATTGGGATGATTATAATCACACTGTAGAAAAACTTGCAATTCAAGTTCATGACAGTGGCTTTAAGCCAGATTTGTTAATAGGGATCATGAGAGGTGGCGCTCCTATCATTGATGTCTTGAGTAGAATATTCAAAATTAAATGCGCATATCTAGCAGTAGAATCTTATAGTGGAGAAGATTTAGAGGATCAGCAAGGACAAATTATTTTTTCAAGAGAGATGAGTTCAACGGTCCATTCCATGGGTGGAAATATACTATTATGTGATGACCTTTCAGATACGGGTGTAACTTTAAAACAAAGTATTACTTGGCTAGAAAAATACCCAGCAATCAAAGATAATATTAAAGAAATAAGAACAGCAGTTCTTTGGAAAAAATTACACTCTACCTACGAGCCTAATTATTGTGCGAATAAATTAGAAGACAACCCCTGGATCGTCCAACCTTTTGAAAATTATGAACTCTTGTCTATCGAGGAAATTAAGAAAATTCACTCTAAGTTTTAAGAAATAAAGGGGCCACTTAAATGAGCAGCCCCTTAAAATTTATATAGCGATACTGATAGTTCCAAGTATTGCTATTAACCAAATTGCTGGTGATACTCCTTTAGCTTTTCCACTTCCTAATTTAATTAAAGCATAAGAAATAAAGGCTAAAGCCATTCCAGTACTAATACTGTACGTTAGTGGCATTGCGATCATTGCGATGATAGCAGGAGCGGATTCTCCTATGTCATCCCACTCTATGTTTACAATGTTTTTAACAAACAGAATAGAAACATAGACCAAAGCTGCTCCATCAATTTCTTTTGGAAGAGATGTTGCAAGTGGTGCAAAGAATAAACATAGTAAAAAACAAACTCCTATAACTATAGAAGTCATTCCTGTCTTTCCGCCTTCTTTTACACCAGCTCCTGACTCAACATAACTCGTTACATTCGATGTTCCAAGCATGGATCCAGCAACAGTACCAACGCTGTCTGAAAGCATTGCTCTCTCAATGTCTTTTACATTTCCCTTGGAGTCAACTTTACCGGCTACGTTCGCAACAGAAGTAAGAGTTCCCGCAGTATCAAAAAAGTCTACAAAGAAAAGTGTAAACACGACTGTGATCATACTTGCAGACAAAGCTGCACTCAGGTCGAAAGTCATTAAATGTGTCATTGGTGGAATAGCTCCGACCACACCATTAAATTTTGCAATTCCTGAAACCCAAGCAATGATACTAAAAACTAAAATACCAATAATAATATTTCCTTTTATTTTTAGTTTTTCTAAAATAATCATGGATATAAATGCAAAACATCCAAGTAGAACGATAGGACTTTTTAGATTTCCAAGCGTTACTAAAGTAACCGGATGATCTGCAGTCACTCCCATAATTTCAAATCCAATGATAGCTAAGAACAATCCGATACCGGCACCTATTCCTAATTTCAAACTTTTTGGTATTGAATTAATAATCCAAGCTCTTAAAGGTGTAAGAGATATAATTAAAAAAACTATACCCGCTACGAACACAGCACCTAACGCTTCCGCAGGTGAATAGCCCATACCCTTACATACTCCAAATGCAATAAATGCATTTAGTCCCATTCCTGGCGCAAGTCCTATTGGCCAAGTTTTTCCGTAAAAGCCCATGATGAAACAAGCTAAAGCTGCAGCTAAAATAGTTGCTGTAAATACTCCACCAAAATCAAAACCACCGTCTGATAAAATTAATGGATTTAAAAACATAATATAAGCCATGGTTAAAAAAGTTGTAAAACCAGCGGTTACTTCTGTTTTGAAATCTGTTTTATGTTTTTTGTAATTAAAATATTTTTCTAACATTTTATCTCCCTTATTTAGGAAAACCTATAATCTGATTCTGAGTAAAAATTTTTTAAATTTTAACTTTTGTCGTCAATAGCAAAACCTTAGGTTGAATTAAGTAGTATTTAATTGAAGTTTTCTAGTTTTAATTGCATAATTTTTTAATGAATGAAAAGTTTTTTGAAAATAAAAAAGCAATAATTATTTTAATTGCTGCGGCGTTAGTCGTTTTCGTTTCCATGGGAATAAGACAAACATGGGGCTTATTTTATAATTTTTTTGAGACAGATTTAGGATTTAGTAGAACACAGTTTGGTTTAGCTATTGCTATACAAATGGTTTTTTGGGGAACTCTTGCTCCTGTTTTTGGTTTTTTAGCTGATAAGTTCGGTCCAAGTAAAGTAGTGGCTTCTGCTTTCTTAATTTATATTTTTGGTGTGTATATGTTGGTTCAGGAACCAAAAAATACTTTTGAATTTCAAATCAGTTTGGGAGTTTTAATTGGTGTTGCCTTAGGAGGAACTGCAATGTCTGTCCCCGTCTCAGCTGTAGGAAAATTTTTTTCAAATAAGAATAGAACTATTGCTACTGGTTTAGTCACAGCATCAGCTTCGGTTAGTTTCTTTTTGTTACCCATGTTTGCAAGTTTCTCTAATCAGACATTTGGTTGGAAGTTGACATTAGAATATTATATTTACCTTCTCGTTTTCGGAGTCCTTTGTTCTCTATTTCTATTAAAAAAAGATTATGTAGATGAAACTAATAATCAATTTACTAGAGACCAAACTGCGTCTGGAGCTTTGAAAGAAGCTTTCCAACACAAGGGGTATAAATTATTAACAGCTGGCTTTTTTGTATGTGGTTTTCAAATTACTTTAGTGGCAACTCACATGCCTGGATATATTAAAGAAACCGGTTTACCAGACTGGACTGCCACTGCAATTCTTTCTTTGATAGGTGTATTTAATATTTTTGGTACATTAACCATGGGCTATCTATCTTCAAAATATAGTAAAAAAATTCTTTTAAGTTGGCTTTATTTTTTAAGAGCAGTTGCGCTTGTTTTGTTTCTCTTATTCCCATCTTCGATTTATGTTGCATTAGGATTTGGGGTTGTTTTTGGACTTTTGTGGTTAGCAACTATTCCCCCTACCAATGGAATTGTAGCGCAAGTTTTTGGAACCAAATACCTTACTACTTTGTTTGGAATTGTTTTTTTTAGTCATCAGATAGGATCTTTTCTTGGAGCTTTTCTTGGGGGCTATTTTTATGATCAGTTTGGAAGTTATAATTATGCTTGGTATTTATCAATACTACTGTCAATTTTTGCTGGTTTGGTACATTTACCAATCGATGAAAAACCTCTTGTTAGGGTTGCGCCAGCTAGTTCTTAATATTATTTTTTAATATAAATAGATATGGATTTACGAAGCTTATCCATAATTTCATCAATGTGTTTTTTTTCACAAATAAATGGGGGTGCTAAAATCAACGTATCTCCAGTCGACTTTAAATTAATTCCATTTCCATAACAAATTTTAAAACATTCAAATCCAGCACCAGCAACATGTCCTTTATTTTTTACATCAATCGCTCCTAGCAATCCATAACCTCTAATATTTTCTACTCCCTCTACATTTTTAAGAGAAAATAAACTTTTTAAAAAATAGGGAATTAAATTCTGAACCCTTTTGAGAATATCTTCTTTTTCAAGAATATCTTGAACAGCTAAACCGGCAGCTACAGCAGCAGGTATTCCAGAGTAGGTGTACCCATGAAAAAGTTCTATGGTATCTTTAGGCGCTTTATCAACAATTGAGTTATATATTTCATCTTTAACCACGACCACTCCCATGGGCATAATCCCATTAGTAGTTGCTTTAGCCAAAGTCATTATATCAGGAGTGACTTCAAATTCTTGAGATGCAAACATAGAACCTGTTCTAGCCCAGCCGGTTACCACCTCATCAAAAATTAAAATTATTTTATATTGATCACAAATTTCTCTTAGTCTTTTTAAATATCCTTTTGGCGGAACTATAATGCCGACCGATCCGGATATTGGTTCTACTATGCATGCCGCAATACTGTCTTCTCCATGTTCTTTTACAAACTTTTCAAGATCATTTGCTAGTTCTATTCCAGTATTTGGCTGTCCTTCTACAAACTTATGTTCAGGCAATTGGGTATGCCTCATACGCAAAACTCCAGGCATCATAATATTGTCATAGCCTTTGATATTATTGGGCATACCACCTACTGACATCGCCCCAATATTCATTCCATGGTAACCTTTTTCTCTACCAACAAAACGATAGCGTTTTTGGTTCCCATTTAATCTCTGATAGGTAAAAGCAATCTTGATAGCACTCTCTACGGCAGTAGAACCGCAAATCGTGTAAAAAATTTTATTTAAACCAGCGGGAGTTTGGTTGGCAATTTTAGTTGCAAGTTCAAATGAGCCACCAAAGCCTTGGTGAAATGGCTGGCAATAGTCTAATTGTTCAAGTTGTTTTGTAACTGCAGTAATAATCTCTTTTCTACCATGACCAAGTGGATTGCAATAAAGACCGGAACTAGCATCAATTTGTGATCTTCCTAAATGATCTTTTAGGTAAACTCCTTGAGCACTAACAATTAATCTTGGATTTTCCTTAAATTCTCTATTTGCAGAAAATGGCATCCAATGCTCATTTAGTGAATTAGGAATTGTTCCTTGTTCTTTTTTCATATTACTCACAACTAGTTTTGTATAATGAACGCTCTTGTAGAATTATTAATATCCATTAACAATCAAAATATACGCTATAATAAAATTATATTTTTAAAATGCCAATAGACACAAATTCTCTCATTACTGATAAGGATCAATTAATTAATTTTTTTAAAAGTGGATCTAAAAGTTCTGATTTAAAAATAGGAACTGAGCATGAAAAATTTTTATTTAATATAAAAACTAAAAAACCGATTACTTATCAAGGACCACAAAGTATAGAAAAAATATTTGAACTATTAGAACAAAATGGTTGGATCCCTATTTATGATGAGAAAAGTGTTATTGGTTTAAAAAAAAATAACAAAAGCATAACATTAGAGCCGGGACTGCAAATAGAACTTTCTGGAGAACCGCTTGATAGTGTTCATGAGACTTGCAAAGAAGTAAATGAATACTTAGATGAAATGGTCAAGGTCTGTAAAAAACTAAATATTGGTTTAGTGGGAAATGGTTTTAATCCTAATGCTACCATGAATGAAATATCAAAATTACCAAAAAAGCGTTATGATATTATGAGAAACTACATGCCAACCAAAGGTATGCATGGACTTGATATGATGCACCGTACCTGTGGAACTCAAATTAATTTAGATTATAAAAATGAAGATGATTATAAAATAAAAACAAGAGTTGCTACCTGCTTAATTCCCATTGCACTTTCTATCTTTTCCAACTCTCCTTTTAAAGAATCAAAACTAAATAATTACTTATCTTACCGCTCTTTTATTTGGCAAAATACAGATCCGGATAGATCAGGATTAATTGATTTCTTTATGAGTGAAGAAAATAGTTTTGAAAAATATGTAGACTTTGCTCTAGATATTCCCATGTATTTTGTTACTAGAAATAATAAAACATTAGATGCAAGCGGAGAAAGCTTCAGAAATTTTTTAACAGGTGATTTAAAAAAAATACCTAACATTAAACCAGATCTAAAAGATTGGGAGGCCCATATATCAACTATTTTTCATGAAATTCGTATAAAAACCTACATGGAAATTAGATCTGCAGATTCATGCTCCTGGTCAGGACTTTGTTCTATACCTGCTTTTTGGACAGGACTTCTCTATGACGAAGAGTCATTAAATCATGTTTATGATTTAACCAAAGACTGGAAATTTGAAGAGGTAAATAATGCTTATTTAGAGACGGCTAAAAATGGTTTGAATACTAGTATGCGAAACGAACCCATTTTTGAGCATGCCAATAAATTTATTAAAATATCTAAGCAAGGATTAGTCAGAAGGGGCATCAAGAATAGATCCAATAAAGATGAATCTGTTTTTTTAAATGAAATACAGGAAATGATTAAATCAAGAAAAACACCCGCTACCATGCTAATAGATAAATATAATTCTAGCTGGAGAGAAAATATAAATATTTTATTTGATGAAGAAGCTTTTTAATATTGCCATACAAATGGATCCTTGGAGCACAATTAATCCCAAGGGAGATAGTACTTATAGCCTAGCACTAGAAGCTCAAAAAAGAGGCCACAAGTTATTTTGTTATTCACCCAATAATCTTTCTTTAGAAAATAATATTGTGAGTGCTCAAGGTAATTTTATTACTTTAAGTCCAAATAAAACCAAATTTTTTAATTTACAAAAAATAAAAAAAATAAACTTAAATTCTATGGACGTGATTCTAGTTAGGCAGGATCCTCCGTTTAATATGAATTATATTACCGCAACTTATTTGCTGGAAAAGATATCAGATAAAATATTAATTATTAACAACCCAAAACATATTCGCGACTATCCTGAAAAGCTATCCATGTTTGACTTTGGCAAAATCATTCCGCCCACTTTGGTTTCGGGTGACCTTCAAGAAATTTTGCAATTTAATAAAAAAAATAAAATTTCCATTATAAAACCTCTTTATGGAAATGGAGGAGAGGGAATTGAAAAAATTGATTCAAATAAAATTAGAAATAAAAAATTAATAAATAATTTGCTAAAGAAATATAAGTTACCAATTATTGTTCAAAAATTTATCAAAGAAATAAGCTTAGGAGATAGAAGAATCATTTTAATTGATGGTGAATATGTTGGGTCTGTTGCTCGCATACCAGTTAAAAATAGTATCAAAGCTAATTTTCATGCAGGTGGTTCTGCAAAAAAAACTGATCTAGTTTTTCGTGACAAAAAAATATGTAGTTTGCTCAAACCTTTTCTGAAAAAGAAAGGTTTGTTCTTTGTTGGTATTGACACTATCGGAAATTACTTAACTGAAATTAATGTAACATCTCCAACAGGAATACAGGAAATTAATCAGCTTAATAATATTAAAATTGAAGAATTGTTTTGGGACAAGATAGAAAAAAAGTTAAAAAAAAATAATTAAATTGATTGTTATTGAGAAGTTATTTTTAAACAAAAAATATAATCCAAGGCTATTTCTTTTAAATAATCATATCTACCACTAGCCCCACTATGGCCTGCATCCATGTTCATTTTCAGAAGCAATAAATTATTATCTTTTTTGCAATCTCTAATTTTGGCAGCCCATTTTGTCATTTCCCAATAAGTAACCCTTGGATCTGTGACACCACCAGTGATTAGCATATGTGGATATTCTTGTTTTCTAACATTGTCATAAGGAGAGTAGCTTCTTATATATTCGAAGGCTTCTTCATTATGTTTCAGGTCCCCCCATTCTGGAATTTCAGTAACAGTCAAAGGCAAATCTTCATCTAGCATTGTGTTGCAAATATCCACAAAAGGTACTTGCGCAATAATTCCTAAAAAAAGATCAGGTCTTTCATTGGATATATAGCCCATTAGTAGCCCGCCAGCAGAGCCACCCTGGGCAATGATTTTTTTTGCAGAAGTATATTTCTTTTTACAAAGCAACTCAGCGCAAGCAATAAAATCTAAAAAAGTATTTTTTTTCTTAAATAGTTTTCCTTCCTCGTACCATTCTTGTCCTTTTTCTCTTCCACCCCTTATATGTGCAATTGCATATACAAAACCTCTATCAATCAAAGAAAATCTATTGGTAGAAAAAGAATCTGGAATCGTAATTCCATAACTTCCATATCCATAAAGAAGTAAAGGATTAGAGCCATCTAGCTTTAAATCTTTTTTATAAAAAATGGTGATAGGAACTTCAGCTCCATCATGAGATTTGCAAAAGAATCTGTCGCAAGTATATAAGTTAGAATCAAATCCTGATGGTATTTCTTGAGTTTTTTTTAAAATCCTTTCTTTTGATTTACAGTTATAGTCAAAAATAGATTTTGGTGTAATGGGTGATGAAAAAGAGAATCTTATCCAATCTGTATCAAACTCATACTGGTCTGTAAGATCTAGTTCGTAAGCCTTTTCGTCAAAATGGATAGTGTGCTCTTCGTTATTATCTAAATTTCGAATAACAATTTGATTTAAGCCATCTAGACGCTGAAGATAGACAATCCATTTTTTAAGAATTAAAAAATCTAAAATTAAAATATTTTTTTTATATAAAATAAATTCTTTCCAATGTTCTTTAGAAAAATAGTTTTCTTCACAAATCATAATTTTGAAATTTTTACATTCATTATAATTTGTTAAAATATAAAAATGACCCTCCCGATGGTCAATTTCATATTCTTCTTTTTCAACTCTTTTAGAAAATAATTGAATAGAGCTATTTATTTCAGATAGGTCTCTAATATAGTATTCACTAGTTTGATGATCTGCAGTCCTAATAAATAAATATTTTTTACTTTGAGAAATGGATACGGAACAAAAAAAAGCAGGATCTTTTTCTTCAAAAATTAGGCTATCTTTTTTATAATCTTCACCGATTTTATGTTGAAAAATTTTGCTAGGTCTTTGGTTGTTATCTAGCCCAATATAATAAACAAAATGGTTATTGGTATCCCAAACAATGTCACCAGTGGTGTTTGGTATATCTTTAGTGATAATTTTTCCTTCTTTTAGGTCTTCTACAGAAAGCAAATAATTCTCACTTCCATTTTTATCTATATTGTAGGCAACATATTGATGATTATGGCTATGACTAATGGAGGCTATGTTAAAAAATTTTTCACCGACGGATCTTTTTTGAGCATCAAAAATGATTTTAGTTTCATGACCAAGACCTGTTCTTTTGTAGCATGGGTATTCAGATCCTTCGGTATATTCTGCAAAGTAAGAAAAATCTCCATCCTTGATAGGAACGGATGAATCCTTGTCTTTAATTCTACTTTTAAGTTCTTTAAAAATTGTTTCTTTCAAAGCCTCTTGATTTTCTAACTGACTGTCAGTAAATTTATTTTCTTCTTTTAGATAATTAAGCACTTCTGGATTTAAAACTTCTGGTTTTTGTAAAACTTCTTGCCAATTAGCTTGCTTAATCCAAGCATAATCATCGGTTAATTCATGGGTATGAATTTTGATGACTTTTGTTTCCTTGCGTAGTTTGGGTATGATATTCTTCATTTATGAATTTTTTATTATTGGGTATTGTTATTTTTTTAACTGTATATGGTTTTTTATGGTTAATGGCCAATGTTGAGTCTGGGGCCTTTTCTTCATTTTTTAGATTTTCTATTATTGTCATATCCATCCTAGCTATTATAGTTTTGTTTTTTGTGGGAAGATATTTGTTATCACTTCCATTCTTTGCCTTAATATTTAGCGCTTTAAAGAAAAAAGCATTTAATGTTTTTAATATTGTTTATTTGTATAATTTACTTTTTAATAAAAAAGCTAGTGGTTTCGGTCAATTTAAGAGCAATCAACCATCAAATTTGGAGCTTGAAGAATGTTATCGTATTTTAGGACTTGAAAAAAATTGTAATAAAAAAGATATTTTGCAAGCTCATAAAAAGTTAATTTTAAAGCTTCATCCAGACAAAAGTGGTAATAATTATTTGGCAGGTAAAATTAATCAAGCTAGAGATGCTTTATTAAAAATACACAAATGAAATTGAATTATATTAAAGATGTTTTTGATTATTTTTTTATTAAAAATAAGCTAATAGGTTTTGCTTTGGTATTGCCGCTAATTTTATTACTAATCTTTATTGTATGAAAAAATTATTATTTCTTGGTTTTGTTGCAACTTTATTATCAGCAATAGTGTATTTAAAATTTGATGATTATTTAAAAAATTATTTAGTATCTGAGCTTAGTCAAAAAATAGAAAAAAAAATTCATATCAATGAAGTTAGGACTAATTTTTTTAGTGGTTCTCTAACAGCCAAAAATATTAAAATTTCCAATATTCAGAATCGGGATCCTAAGCAAAGCTTAATTGAAATTAAAAATGTTAATTTAAACTTTGATATTCCTTCAATTTTTTCTGAAATTGTAAAAATAAAAAAACTAACCATCGGTGGAACGCGGCTTTACTACAGAGCTTCAATTGTCAATGGTCAAATTGTAGATAATTTTAATCTTATTGATAATTTTTTAAAAAAACAAAAACAAGAAACTGCACTGAATCCAAAAAAGATTAGTACTAACGGGACTAAAAAAATAAATAACAAATCACAATTAAGTAAAAGTCAAAAAGATAAAAATTTTATAATAGAGCAGCTGATCATCCCTAGTATTTTCATTGATGCCAATGCACCAGATATTGATTTTTCTAAGCAAATAGCAATTGATAAAATGATATTTCGAAATGTTGGAAATAGTAAAGGCAGCAATCATTACAAGGATGTATTTGCTATGATTGGAACTAATGTTGCCTTGAAATTAAACAATGAAATGATTACAGGTGGATTAAAAAAAAAATTTGAAAAAAAAATTCAGAAATTATTAAAAAAAGACAAGTTTAGAAACAAGTTAGAATCTATTATTGGCAGCAAAGACTCTGATAAAATTTTTAAAAAACTTGATAAGCTTTTTAAATAATTTCTTTAATTTTTAACATTACACAATCCACTGAGATTTGATTCATAGCCAATGAGCCATGAGTAACTACTGAAATATTGTCCGGTGTAATGGAAGTAATTTTGTTAGTATAATCCGCATAGTTAGTAGGAGTATCGCCAAACAAACCAAAGGAAGGAATTCCTAAGCCAGCGCTAAGATGCATAAAGCCAGTGTCATTCCCTATGTAAAGCTTTGCATCCTCTATCAGATTTATAGACTTCTCAATATTTTTATCACAAGTAGAAATTATTTTTATATTTGGTAGTGCATTGACTAATTGCGCAGCAATTGTCTGCTCTTCAGGACCCCCGGCTAGTAAAAATGTATATTCTTTAATATTCGAAATTTTATTAATCAATTTTATAAAATTTTCAGTAGGCCATTTTTTAGTAGGTCCACTACCACCAATCCCAAGAATAATATTATCTTTCTTAGTCGTTAATGCAGGTCTATATATTTTATAAAGAAATTTTAACTGCGTGTTATTTAACCACTCTTGGCAGGCTTTTTGAGACTTCTCTACTATGCTCTCTCTTTTTTTAAACCATCCATAAGAATAAATTTTTTTAACTCCAGCAAGTTTACAAATAATTGGATAGCGAATTCCATAATGAAAAATATAAACTATCTCATAAGAATTATTTTTAATAAAATGTAATAAATTTAAATTAGAGTTTTTGAGATCATTTAAAAAAAAAATATTTTTAATATAAGGGTCGTGCTTTAAAGTTTCTTTTGCAGCTGTTCTTTTTTTTGTAATTATATCAATATCTAAAGCAATATTATTTTTGGCTATTTCATGTATTGCAGGTAAAAAAACACACAAATCTCCAATACCTGGTCTAGTCTGTATTATTAGAGATTTCATGTTTATTTTAATATAGCTTATAAATTAATTAAATAAATTACTTATTTTCTATAAAATATTTTAGATATTTGCTAATAACATATTGTGGAAATTAGAAAAAATATTTTTAAACAAAAAATTTTAAAATTTGAGAAACAGATTGGCATCTGGAGCTGCTTATCAAGCAATACAGTCACAGAAATTTTAGCAATTGTGGGCTTTGATTGGATAGTTGTTGATATGGAACACTCTCCTAATGATATTCAAGAAGTGCTCACCCAGCTTCAAATTGTTCAGGGTTTTTCTTCCGAACCAATTGTCCGTGTTCCTTGGAATGAGCCGGTAGTGGTTAAAAGAGTTTTAGATATGGGAGCACAAACTATTTTATTTCCATATGTGGAAGATGAACATGAGGCATTGACTGCAGTTCAGTCTACAAGGTATCCACCAAAAGGGGTACGAGGAGTGATGTCAGCAGCAAGAATGAATAAATACGGAACCGTAGCTAATTATTATAACAAAGCAGATGAGCAGATTTGTGTATTAGTTCAGTGCGAAACTAAAAAAGCGATTGATAATATTTCTAAAATTGCAGCTGTAGAAGGAATTGATGGAATTTTTCTTGGACCAAGTGATCTATCTGCTTCAATTGGAAAAATAGGACAATTTGAAGACGAGGAAGTTCAATCTTTAATTTACCAGGGATTAGAATTTTGTAAGAAAAGTAATAAACCAGCAGGAATTTTGACAGCCAAAAAAGATTATGCAAAAAAATATGTAAAAGATGGATTTACTTATGTAGCAATCAATAGTGATACCAACCTAGTTGCAAGAAGTGCAGAAAATTTGCTTAAAGAGTTTAAGTAATATTATTTTTTAAATTTTTAATGAAAATTCAGATCTTTATAGACACCATATGCGGTTGGTGTTTTGTGGGAAGCCAGAGGCTACTATCCACTTTGGAAAAAATAGATAAAAAGTTTGAAATTATCTATGTTCCATTTCAATTAAATCCAGAGATGCCAATGGAAGGGATGAATCGATCTGATTATGTAACAAATAAGTTTGGTAGCATTGAAAATGCGAGACCCATGTATGACAATATGATTCAAGAGGCTAAAAAAGAAACAATAGACATTAAATTAGAAAAAATTCAAAAAACTCCGAATACAATTTTATCGCACGTATTAATTGATTTGGCTCGAAAAAATAACGTCCAAAGAGAAATTGTTTTTGAAATTTTCTTAGAATATTTTACTAAGGGCACAGATATTGGTAAGAAGAATAATCTAATTAAAATTGGCACAAATCATGGTATCAAAGAAGAGTTATTAGAGAATGAGCTTGCTTCAACAAAAAATAGAGAAAAAATAAATAAGATGGATAAAATAGGAAGGCAAATAGGCATTACTGGCGTGCCATTTTATGTATTTAATGAAAAAATTTTTATTTCTGGTGCTCAGTCAGCAAAGGCATTGGAAGAGGCTATTGAAAAAGCGGAATGAAAAAAAATAAAAAAAAAAAAATTACCCTAAATAAAAAGAAAAAAGTAAAGATAAAAGCAAATATTCAATCTAAGTCAAAGCAAAAGTCAAAGCTAAAAATAAAAATTAAGCCCAAACCTAAACCTAAACCTAAACCTAGACTCAAACCTAAATCCAAACCTAAATCCAAACCTAAATCCAAACCTAAATCCAAACCTAAATCCAAACCTAAATCCAAACCCAAATTCAAACCCAAATCCAAACCTAAGCTAAAGTCAAAAAAAAATAG
>Ga0209816_1000031_pt1 | contig 114069 bp, 86 predicted proteins | sample CoawatmetaG01DNA_FD_187509 | JGI IMG/M metagenome (GOLD analysis project Ga0209816, IMG submission 187509) | Marine microbial communities from the West Antarctic Peninsula - Coastal water metaG017-DNA (SPAdes) (version 2) | ecosystem: Environmental > Aquatic > Marine > Coastal ...
CCCCTCTGCCGATGCCCCGGCCGACGCCCTCCCCCACGCCCGCGCCGTTCGTCGTTCGCCGCATCCTCGACCTGAAACAGCCGCTTCGTCACGGCGATTTCGTCTGGGATGAAAGCGGCGCGCCCAAGGGGCCGATCGTCATTACCGTCGACCTGACGGCACAGGTCGTGTCGATCTTTCGGGACGGCTATGAGATCGGGACCGCCGCGATCATCTATGGCGCGGACAATATGCCGACCCCGCTCGGCGTATTTCCGATCCTGGAGAAGGACGCCGAGCACATCTCCAACCTGTATGACGCGCCGATGCCCTATATGCTGCGACTGACGCGCGATGGCGTGGCCATCCATGGCAGCGACGTCCGCTATGGCTATGCCACCCATGGCTGTGTCGGCGTACCGACCGCCTTTGCCCGCAAGCTCTTCGCCGCGACCCGGATCGGCGATCAGGTCATCGTCACCAACGGCAAGCGCTTGAGCATGGGGCAGAGCATCGTCGGCTGATCGCCGTCACAACGGCAATCGCAACGTCACGACCAGCCCACCGCTCGGCGCATCGTCCAGGGTGAGTTCGCCGCCCTCCCGCTTGGCGAAGCCGCTCACGATGCTGAGGCCCAGACCGACTCCGCCCGTATCGCGGCTGCGTGAGGCTTCGCCGCGCTCGAACGGGCGGAGCAGACGTTCGCGATCCTCCCGGGCGATGCCGGGACCGGCGTCGATCACCCGGATGACGGCGGCTTGCGCCTCCTTCGCGACGTCGATCACGCCGCCACCGGCATAGTCGATGGCGTTGCGGACGAGATTTTCGACGGCTCGCCGCAAATCGGGTTCGACGCTGTCGACCGTCACATCCGGCCCGTCGCGCAGAACGACCTGCGGGTGGTCGGCCAGGATGTCGGCGATCAGCGGCCGGACCGCGATAGATTGCCGCCCCGCGCCGATGGTTCTGGCGAAGTCGAGCACATCGGCGATCATCGCCTGCATCCGATCGGCATCGGCGATCATCCGCGTTCGTTGCGGCTCGGGCGCGGCTTCGATTCGCAGCTTCAGGCTGGTCAGCGGCGTGCGCAGGTCATGCGCGACGGCCGTCAGCATCCGCATCCGCTCCTCGCTTTCGGCCGCCAGCCGGTTGCGCAGTTGCAGGATCGCTCCCGCCGCCTCCTGAAGTTCCCGCGGCCCCTGTGCCTGGGGCGGATCGCGCCCCTCGTCGATCGCGGTCGCCAGCGCCCGGAACGGCCGGGTCAGGCGGCGCGCGAACAGCCACACCAGCGGCGCCAGCACGCCCAGGCTCGCGGCCAGCGCGGCCAGCACCTTCAGCCGCCAGCCGCCGAGAAGCGGCTGGTGCGGCGCGACCGACAGCCAACGACCGTCCGCGCCCAATATCGCCGCGGCAAAGGCGGGTTGCGGCAGTTTCAGGACCAACGCGCTCATGATCGCTTCGGTCTGCTGGCCCGGCAGGACCATCCGCATCGGCATCACCCCCTGACGCCGAACCAGCACCGCACCCGCCGGAGCAGCGGGAACAGGCAAGGGTTTGCCGGGCGAAAAAGCGCCCCGCGACGTATAAATTACCATCCCGCCATCGAGCCGCTTGCCCGGTATGCGGTCCAGCCAAACCACCCGGACGGCGGAGAGGGGCCGATGCAGTTCGCGAGCCAGCGCCTTTTGCAACAGCGGGGCGGGTGGTCCCTCCGGCGGCCTTCCGACGCGGCGGTCCAGCACCAGGCTTCCCGCCTCTCCGCCTCGCAGCGCCGCTGCCACGTCCGCGACGGTCATTCTTATCGCGGGCGGATCGGGCATCAACAGGACGATGCTGGCGGTGATGACGACGCTCAGGACCGCGATCGCCACGCTGAACCCGCCAATCGCGGTCAGGGCGCTGGGTGGCCGCCAGAGCGCCCGGATCATGCCGCCCGCACCGATGGCAGAAAGCGATACCCTGCCCCACGCACCGTCTCGATCAGCGGCTCCGGGTCCGCCTCGGCCAGCTTGCGCCGCAGGCGGCTGATCGCAATGTCGATCGCCCGGTCATAGGAGGCCGCATCGTCACCACGCGCGATATCGAGCAACGTATCGCGGCTGAGCACCCGGCCAGCGCGTCGGACAAACGCCGTCAGGAGCGCATATTCGCCCTCGCTCAGCGATACCGGGCGCCCCTGCGGATCGCGCAGGCGACGCTCGCCGGGGCTATACCACCATCCCGCGAAACGGAGGGCATCCCCAGTCGCTGCCGCTGAGACCTCCGCGCGCGGTCGCCGCAAAAGCGCCCGTACGCGGGCGAGCAGTTCGCGCGGCTCGAACGGCTTGGGCAGATAATCCCAGGCCCCGACCTCAAGCCCCACGATCCGGTCTGTCACGGCGTCGAGCGCGCTGAGCATCAAGATCGGCGTCCCCCCAGGTGCCAGACGTCGGCACAGCGACAGCCCGTCCTCGCCGGGCATCATCACGTCGATTACGATCAGATCGACAGGCCCCTCCGCCAATAACCGGTCGCAGGCCATCGCCCCAGCGGCCGTGCGTACGGCATAGCCATGGCCGCCCAGATAATCCGCCAGTGCGTCGCGGATACTGGTGTCGTCGTCGACCACGACGATCCGCTCCGCGCCAAGTGTGTCCGTCTGCATGTCCGAGCGGATAGCACGGCTTTGTAGCATCTTCGTATCGCCCGTCGATACGAAGACGGCATCATCGGGTTACGATGCTCTGCTTCCCTGGGATCCTGTCAACCGGGGGATACAGGTGATCGCCGCCCTTCTGCTCATGCTCGCCACGCCCGCTCCGTCCGCAGAGGCGGAGCTGCCCTGTGCTTCGTCCCAGCCGGCCGAGCGGCTGGCCGGGCAGTGGACCGGCCCTTTTGCCGGTGCGGACTGGACGTTCGAGTTGACCCGCAACGAAAAAGGCTGGAGCGGGCGTTACCGCACCACCCGTGGGCCGAACTGGCATCCGCTGGAGAGGCTCTCCGTGTCGGGCGGATGCGTCTCGTTCGGGCTTCCCTCCCAACCGCCGGTGAGCTTCCACCTCACCCTGGGTAGCGACGGCCGAACATTGGCGGGACAGATCGCAATGGCCGGCCATCTTTCGCTGCCCTTCTCTGCCGTGCGGGGATCGTGACCGTCATGGCGATCGGCCTGGCGCTGCGCATGGCATGGCTGGCAAGCGCGCAAGTCAGCGGCGCGCCACCGCTTGAGTTTCGTGGGCCGGACGGCAAGCCACTCCCCCCGGACGTCCAGCAGCAATTGCGAGAGAAATATAAAAGCGGGTTGCCAGAGCCAAACAAGATGGGCGGCAACAGCGACGTGGTCGTCACGGGCGGTCGCCCGCGCGGTGCGGTGCTGGGCGACATCCCGCCCGAGCGCACCCTGTCGCCGATCGACATTCGCTCCTATGGCGCCGGCACCGTGGCGGACCTGATCGACGCGCTGGGCGCGCAGGTGAAGAGCGGTCGAGGCGATGGGAACGCCTCGCCTGTCGTGTTGCTCAACGGTCGGCGTGTCTCGAGTTTCAACGAGATTGCCCGCATCCCGACCGAGGCGATCGAGCGGACCGACATCCTGCCCGAAGAGGTAGCCCTGAAATATGGCTATCCCGCCGATCAGAAGGTCGTCAACGTCGTTACGTTCGAACGCTTCTCCTCGCGCGTCGGCGTGGCGAATGCCGGGGCCCCGACCGATGGTGGCCAAGCGAGCTGGGGCGGCACCGCCAGCAAGCTGCGCATTACCGGCAATACCCGTGTGCTGCTGGATGCGCAGATCAGCCGCTCGAGCGCGCTGCTGGAGAGCGAGCGTGATCTCCGCCAGATCTCCGGCGATCCCCGACTGGGCGACGTCCGGACCCTGCTGCCCGAGACCAACAGCGTTTCGCTCGGCGCGACGATCGCGGGAACGCTATCGGATGCACTGTCGGCCACGCTGGACGGCCGGTTCGACACGGTCCAGACGCGTGCGCTGGTCGGCCTGAGCCCCGATGGCCGGTTGCACCGGGATGGTGATACGCAGACCGTCCACCTGGGTACGACGCTCGGCGGACATGCGGGACAATGGCTATGGACGGCAACCGGCAATTGGGACCGGGTGACGATTAGCAGCACGACCGATATCGGCGTTACGGCCGCTCCGCGCAACGATGCCCGCGCGGTCAACACCACCGCCAATGCCGACCTGCTGGTCAGTGGTTCGCCCTTCAAACTGCCCGCCGGCGCGGCGTCGGCCAGTCTTCGCGCGGGGCTCGCGACGCGCGATTTCGACAGCGTATCGCGCTGGGGGGCGCTGACCCGCACCAGCGATCTGGGCCGCGACACTGCCTCGCTACAGGGCAATATCGACCTGCCCATCACAGGGGGCGATACGCCAAGCCTGGCATGGCTGGGCAGGCTTTCGGCCAATGCGACGCTGGGGGCCGAGCATCTGTCGGACCGTGGAACGCTGCGCACGATCGGCTATGGTTTCGCCTGGGCACCGAAAGACAGGATATCCGTGCTCGCCTCGATCCAGCATCGCCAGGCGGCCCCCTCGATCGAGCAGCTCGGATCGCCGCTGCTGGTCGTGCCCAATGCGCGCATTTTCGACTTCGTCCAGGGCCAAACCGTAGACGTAACGCGGATCACGGGCAGCAATCCCGGCCTTCGCACCGAGGATCGCCGCGTGATGAGCCTAGGTACCACGATCAAGCCGTTCGCGAAGACCGATTTCGTGTTCAACATCGACTATGCCGACACACGGATCGACAGGCCGATCATGCCCCTGCCCCTGGCGATCGCGCCGGTCGAGGCGGCCTTCCCCGACCGTTTCACCCGAGACGCCGCCGGACTGTTGCAGCGGATCGACGCGACGCCGCTCAACCTTTTCCGTGCGCACCAGCGCCAACTGCGTTGGGGGTTCAGCTATATGAAGCCGCTGGGACGGCTGCCGCCCGGCCTGGCCAACACACAGGTCCGCGTCTTTTCCAGCGAGGCGGAGGCCAAGCGCCGCCTGCCCCCAAACGCTCAGTTCATTCCCGTCGAAGCCGGAAGTGCGGCGGCCCGACGCGTGGAAAACCTCACCAGCCGGTTGATGGTCAGCGTCGAGCATAGCTGGCGGCTGGAGGATGTCGCGTATCTGCGGCCCGGTGCTGCGCCGCTTGACCTCCTCGACGGCGATGCCATCGACCCGCGCGGCGGGCGACCGCGCCACGAGGTCGAGGCGCAGATCGGGGTCTTCAAACGCGGCCTCGGTGCCCGGATCAGCGCCGATTGGCAAAGCGCCACCTATGTGCGCGGCCTCGGTGGCACGGCGGGCGACCTGCATTTTGCCAGCCTGATGACGGTCGACTTGAACCTGTTCGCGAATATCGGCGAGCAGCTCGGCCGCGCGAAGACGCCGTCGCTCTTGCGTGGCACGCGCCTGAGCCTGAGCGTGGCGAATATCCTCAACGCCAGGCAGCAGGTCCGGGACGGCGTGGGTAGCACGCCGATCATCTATCAACCGGCCTATCTCAATCCCTTGGGCCGCAATGTGACGCTCAGCCTAAGGAAAGCGATTTAACATACTGATAACATTACCTTCCTAACGATTCATTGACCCGAGGTGTGGGAATCCATCGGACATGCCCGCTGCCCCTTATAACCGATTCCCGAACACCCCCCATGAAACACTAATGACACTCATTCGCATTTTATAGTTGCCGCCGATAAGCGCTGGAGTTAATGCGATTGCGAATGATTATTAGATAAGGGGTGGGTCATGTTTCTGACTCTAGCTGCGTTGGCGGCGCTCGGGACGCCGGCGAACGACGATAAGGAGCCGGGGGAGCAGCACGACATCGTCGTCACCGCAACGCGCGCGCCGATCCAAGCAAAGGACGCGCCGGTAACCGTCTCGGTCAAGGACGCCGACGACATCGCCGACGAACTGGCGACGGACATCAAGGATCTGGTCCGCTTCGAGCCGGGGATCAGCGTCCGGCGCGCGCCCACCCGGTTCGGTGCGGCGATGGGCACGACTGGGCGGGCGGGCAATGAGGGCTTTGTCGTCCGCGGGATCGGCGGCAATCGCGTGCTGATCCAGGTCGATGGCGTGCGCGTGCCTTACGGCTTCAGCTTCGGCGCGCAGGATGTCGGGCGCGGCGACTATGTCGACCTGGGCCTGGTCAAGTCGGTCGAGTTCCTGCGCGGCCCCGCCTCGGCCCTGTACGGCAGCGACGGGCTGGCGGGTGCGGTAAGCTTCACGACCAGCGATCCGGCTGATATTCTGGGGACCAAATCGGTCGGTGGATCGCTGCGCACCCAATATAATTCGGCGGACACGGAATATACCCAATCGGGCGTGGTCGCGGGTCGATCGGGTGCCGTGTCGGCGATGCTTGCCTATACCCGCCGCGACTTTTCCGAGTTGAAGAACCGGGGCACGGTCGAAGGCACGGGCGTTACCCGGACCGCGCCCAACCCGCAGGACGGCCAATCGAACGCCCTGATGGGCAAGCTGGTCTGGGACGTGGCGCCCGGCCATCGCCTGCGACTGACGGGAGAGTATCTCGACAATCGGATCGCCACCGACGTGCTGACCGGCATCAACACGTCGGTCGCCGGGTTGCAGGCGCTCGATACCGCCACGCGGTGGCGCGGCGGGCTCGACTGGAGCTATGACGGAACGGGCCTGGTCCAGTTCGCGCGGGCGGCCGTCTATCTCCAGGATGCCGATAATCGCCAGTTCAGCGCCGAGGATCGCCGGACGCTCGCCGATCGTGCCCGGCTCAACACGCTGGAGAACCGGGTCTATGGCGGCTCGGGTGAGGTGCGGTTGGGCTTTGCCACCGGCGGGATCACCCACCGGCTCGTGACGGGCGCCGACATCAGCGTGCTGCGCCAGCGGGGCCTGCGTGACGGCACGGTGCCGCCAGCGGGCGAGACCTTCCCGACGCGGGCCTTTCCGACCACCGATTTCACCTTGGCGGGCGCTTTCATCGGCGATGAGATCGGTCTCGGGCCGCTGACCCTGCATCCCGCCCTGCGCTATGACTGGTATCGCCTGTCACCCGACAAGGACCCGCTGCTGCCGCAATTCACCGGAGCAAGCCAATCGGCCGACCGGGTCAGCCCGCGCATCGGTGCGGTGCTCACGCTCGCCCCGACGGTGCGGCTGTTCGCCAGCTATGCCCGCGGCTTCCGTGCACCGGAGCCGGGGCAGATCAACCAGTTCTTCTCCAACCTCGCCTTCGGCTACACCTCGGTCCCCAACCCGAATCTGCGCCCCGAGACCAGCGAGGCGATCGAGGCAGGCCTGCGGCTGAACAGCGAGGCCGTCGACCTGTCGGCCAGCGTGTTTCGCGCCGATTACCACGACTTCATCAGCCAGGAGGTGGTGCGCGGCGCCTTCACCCCGACCAATCCGGCGGTGTATCAGTTCATCAATCTCGACCGCGCCAAGGTGAAGGGTGCCGAGGGGCGGCTAGATGCCCGCGCGGGCAACGGCCTCACAGGGCAGCTTGCCATCTCCTATGCCGAGGGGGACCAGATCGCACCCGATGGCACGGCCCGGCCGCTGTCCACCGTCGATCCGTTGAAGCTGGTCATGGGGGTGGGCTGGCGCGAGCCGGGCCGCAGCCGGTTCGGCGGGCAGCTGACGATGACGCACAGCGCGCGCAAGGCGGCCCAGGACACGATCGGCCTGTGCAGCAGCGAATGCTTCCGCCCTGCCGCCTTCACGATCCTGGACGCCACGCTGTTCGCTCGGCTGACCGATGCGCTGACGCTGCGGGCCGGTGTCTTCAACTTGACCAACGCCACCTATGCCTGGTGGTCGGACGTTCGCGGCCTGTCGGTGCCGCGCCCCCTGCCCGCCGGTGCCGCCGATGTGCCCCCGGTCGCCTTCACTCAGCCTGGTCGCAATGCCAGCGCCTCGCTCACCTTCCGCTTCTGACAAGGACAATCGCCATGAAGAACCCCTCGATGCTGATCGTCGCGGCGCTGGCGCTGCTGCCCGCCCCTGCCCTGGCCGATGGTCCGGTAAAGCAGAACGCGATCGAAGCCCTGGCCGCCAAGGCCGCCGACCGCGCAGAAATCCTGGCCATGGCGGGCAATTACAGGGTGCGTTTCGACATGCAGGAAACGACGCCCTGGACCGCGGGCTACACGCCGCTGGAGCGCAAGATTTCCGGCGGGAACGAGGTGGTGCGCGTGATCGAGGACACGCCCGACCATATCGCGCTCCAGCACCTGCTGGTCGTCGAGCATGATGGCAAGACCCATGTCATCAAGCATTGGCGCCAGGACTGGGATTATCAGCCGTCACGCGTGCTCGTCTATGCGGGCCAGGGCAAATGGGTGTGGGAGGTGGTGCCCGAGCGGATGCGCGCCGGACGCTGGTCGCAGACCGTCTATCAGGTCGATGACAGCCCACGCTATGCGGGCTGGGGCCAGTTCGAAACACAGGCCGGTGTCCGCCGCTGGCGCTCCAACTGGACCTGGCGCCCGCTGGCCCGGCGTGATGCCGTCCGCCATCCGGTCTATGACCGCTATTACTCCATCAACCGCCATCAGCCGACCCCGACCGGCTGGATCCACTGGCAGGACAACACCAAGATGGGCCTGAAGGACGGCAAGCTCGTGCCCATCGTCCAGGAATCGGTCCTCAACACCTATGAGCGGTTCGACGGCTATGACGTGAAGGCCGCCGACGAATATTGGGCCAGGACCAGGGACTATTGGGCGACGGTGCGCGCCGCCTGGACGCGCGTCGCCGATACCAAGGGCGGGATCGCCATCCCGGAAGAGGCCGAAACCGGCACGGTGATCAGCGCCCGCCTGCTCGCCATCGCCGACGACATCCAGTCGGGCAAGATGACCACTGCGGCTGGATCGGCCGAGGCAAAGACGCTGATCGACGAGCACACCCACCCAATCGGTTGATGCGTGGGAGCGCTTCTATGCGAAAGAGCGGAATAGAGCGGATGCGATACCGCCCGGTTGGAATTGAACGCCGTCGAAGCGGATTATCGCCGCGAAGTGGAGAACCTGCACAGGCTGCTGAAAGACCGTATCATCCTCATCCAGGCCAAAGCCGGGCGCGGCGTCAAAATCACGGTGCAGAGCTGGCTCGCCGCCATCATCGGAATAGCGACCGGACGGCTCGTGATGCAGGAATATACGCTTGTGATGGAGCGGGTGAAGGGAATCGAACCCTCGTATTCAGCTTGGGAAGCTGCTGCTCTACCATTGAGCTACACCCGCAAACACAAGCACGCCTGCGGCTTTGCGCGTGAGGCTGTGTCGTTGTTTGGCACCGCGTTTTGCGATGCGCGTGCCGATTGCCACCGCGACCTGGGCTCCGTCAACATGTTTTCTGCGAATTGATGCGACCCGCTTGTCCGATCACGCCATAATCTCGGCGGCCCGTCGGTCAATCGGTTCGCATTCCGCCAGCAGCGTCGCCATGTGTGGATCGTCATCGGACGGCCGCGGCGCATGATACGCCGCGGCCCATATTTCAGATGTCGACGGACAGCGTCAGCTGAACGGTACGCGGGCTGAGCGGCCGGAACAGGCCGTCGCCGGTGAGCGCGGACGAGATGTATGACAGCACGTCCTTATCGAACAGATTGTCGACGTTGACGCGAATGCGCGCATTGCGCACCGGCCCGATCGAAAAGCCGTCGCCGATATCGGCATAGGCGGAAAAGACCGTAAAGCCGGGCAGCGACGATCCGGGCGTATTCTCGAACGTCGATTGGCGGCGGCTGGTGTATTTCCCGGTGATATTGGCGACGAACCACGGTGCCGGTTCGACGGTCAGGCCACCCGACACGATCCATTTCGCGCTATCGGGCAGATATTTACCCGCGATCAGATAGGTACGCGCCGCCGCGGCGATGTTATCCTGAAACTGCGCATGGTTGTAGGTGACGTTCGCGTTGACATACGCAGCGCCGTGCAGGAACGCTGGCTTGTAATTGGCGAGCAGTTCCGCGCCGTAAGCCTTCACCGCGCCGACATTCTGGTAAAAGGTTTCGGTGACGTTGGTCGTGCCTGGCAGGATCGAGGCGATCGACTGAATCCGATTGTCGAACTTGGTGTAATAGCCGGTCAGCGAGGCGAAGAATTCCGGCCGCGTCGTGCGCAGGCCAACTTCGATATTCTTCGACCGCTCCGGCGCGGGTGCACCGACCACCGCCGGGGAATTGGCGTAGGCGACCGAGAAGATGTCGTCCATGCCCTTGGGCAGCGCCATATTTTCGGCATAGGAAGCGAAGAGCTGCGTGCGCGGATCGGCGAAGCGATACAATATGCCGACGGTCGGCAGGAAGAAATCGCGGTAGTGCGCGCGATTATATTTCGGGCCCCAGCCGGCGACGTTCACGCTGGCGACCGTCCGCGCATAATCCGCATAGTCGCGATAGCCGCGCTGCTGATAGTCGAGGTCGAGCGCCTTGATGCCCATGTCGATGCTGAAGGCAGGCGTCAGCTCGATACGGTCGCGAATAAAGAGCTGCGTCGTTGCGCGCTTCGACCGGTAATCGCGGCGGCCATAGACCAGTTCATTGTAATTGGGGGCGCTGGCGGGCGAACCGTCGAGCGTGTTCTGACGCCGCTGGTAGCGGCGATAGCGGTCGTCCTCCGCCCAGATGCCCATGTCGATCGCATGTATCCCGATCTTCGCATGCAGGCTTTGCAGGATGCCCTGACGATAGCCGCCCAGGCTCGACACGCCGAACTGCGTCCCCCGCGGCGCCGTCAGCGCGAGGCCGGACACCAGCCGCTGGCGGTTATAATAGGTCAGCGTGTTGGCGTAGCTGTCGGGCGAGCTGCCCCAGCCGTCCTTATCCTCGTAATAGATCGTCGTTTCGGCGTCGACGCCATCGGCGATGCCGAAGTGGAAGGTGCCGGCGTACAGCCTGTCCTTGCGGACGTTGATCGCCTGTCCATAATAATAGGTATAGTTGGAGTTGGAGTAAGGCACCCCCGCCACCGTCGGCGCATAGGTCGGCAAGGGATCGCCATAATAGCCACGATAGCGGCCGACATGCCCGGCCAGATCGGGCGTCTTGCTGTAATATTCGGTCCGCGACAGCGTCGGCGAGTCATAGTCGAAGAAATCGTTCGACACGAACTTGAACCGCGCCCAGCTGCTGTCGTTGATGTCGACCAGCGCCATCGCCTCCCAATGCTCGCGATCGACGGTGCCGGCCCCACGCCACAGATCGGTGTTGAGCTTGGTACGGCTGACATAGGCTTTCAGCGGTCCCACTTTGCCGGTGCTGACCCGGACGAAGGTACGCTTCATGTCGAAATCGCCGAAGCTCTGCGAAACGAAGGCGCCAAGCTCGTTCTGCGGTACGATCGATCGGTACGACACGACCGGACCAAGTGACGAATAGGTCGGCATCGTCACGCCGCCGGCACCGGGCGACGCCTCGACCACTCCGAGATTCTCGTTGTCGACATAGCGGAATACCGGGCTGCCGCCAAAGGCGTCGCTGCGCCCCATCGGCACGCCGTCGACGACGAAGCCGATCTGGTCGAGGTTGAAGGCGCGCGCCTGCACGCTGTTGCCGAATTCATACAGGCCGAGCGCGCCATCGGTCTGCACGTTGAAGCCCGGCAGCGATTCCAGCATCTTGAGGCCCGAAATGCCCGATGGCGCGGACAACAGGGCATCGCGCGTCACCGCGACGGTGCTGGTGATCCTGTCCTCGCCCACCGCCTCGCTCGCCTGGCTGATGCGGCGGCCGCTGACGACCACGTCCTGGCCCTGTTCAGGCTCGTCGCTGCGCTGCGTGCCCGTGTCCGCGTTCTCCGCGGCGGTCGCCTGCGCGGCCGCAGCCTGCCCCGTCAGCAGCATCGCCGCCGCGCCAAGGACAAGGCCCAGCGCCGTGCCGACGGGGGATGGAACGCGGATTCGGGACATGCACAATCTCCTGATCTGGTCGGCGCACCGACGGACATATTGCCATTCAGATCATCCCCCCCGGGACATATCGGCGGCCGGCTGTACCGGTCCGCTCACAAGGTCAGCCGCGCATCGCGGGCATCATGAGGTTATGGGGATCGTCGGACGCATCCCCGGATCGGCAGCCGCCTGTGCCGCGTCGAGCACACGCAGCGCGTTGCCGCCCCACACTTTGGCGACGTCGGCCGCGCCGTAACCCCGGGCGAGCAGAGCTGCGGTGATCTTGGGGAAAGCCGTGATGTCGTCGAACCCTTCGACTCCGCCGCCGCCGTCGAAATCGCCACTGATCCCGACATGGTCGATACCCGCCACCTCGATCGCGTGGAGCAGATGCTTCATCACGTCGTCGAAGGTCGCGCGCGGTACGGGCCAGCGGGCATCGATCGCTTTGCGTGCCGACAGATAGGCCTTGCGGTCCGCCTCGGTCATCGTCGCGCGCGGTGGCTGCTTCGCCGCCAGTTCGGCCAGAGCCGCCTCGCGTGCAGGGATCTTGGGCTGCGCGATCATATAGCCGTCGAAGGCGTTGATCTGCACGACGCCCCCCTTGGCGGCGAGCGCGCGAAGATCCGCGTCGGTGACGTTGCGCGGATGGTCGAAGATCGCGCGCACGCCCGAATGCGACAGGATGATCGGCGCCCGCGACTGCGCGATCGTCTGGCGCAGCACGTCGTCGGAGGCGTGGCTGCAATCGATCAGGATGCCGAGCCGGTTCGCCTCCGCCACGAACGCCTTGCCCTTCGGGCTGAGGCCGTTCCATTCAGGCTTGTCGGTCGCACTGTCGGCGAGGTCGTTGGTCTTGAAATGGACCGGGCTCATCATCGTGACGCCCAGCCGCTGGAAGGTGCGCACCAGCGACAGATCGCCTTCGAACGGATAGCCGTTCTCCATGCTGATGAAGACGAACCGCTTCTTCGCGGCGACCGCGGCACGCGCTTCGGCAGCCGTCGTTACCAGCCGAAACGCGTCCGGGTGGCGCGCGACCATCTCGCGGATCTGCACCGCGCGGACCAGACCGGCGTCACGGGCGTCGCGATCGCCCTCCGGCGTGCGCAGGCCCTGCGCGGTGAAGATCGCGAAGAAGCCGCCGTCGATCCCGCCTTCGACCATACGCGGATAGTCGACCTGGTCGCCACTCTCTGCGCGGCTGTGGCGATCCATGATGCTCCAGCCGGGGCGGCCGAGATTGGCGGGCGTGTCGAAATGCGTGTCGAGCACGATCGTCGCATCATGCACCCGCCGCGCCTCCTGCGGGATGGCAGATGTGGTTGGGGACGTCTGCGCCGCGAGCGGCACCGCTGCCAGCGCGGTCAGCAGCGCGCCGCGCGTCAAAGCAGATACGGATGTCATACTCGTCAGCCCCCAGCCGTGATATTCACTGACCTGCAAGACGGTTGTCGGGACACAATCTGCTATCACGGATGTCATTTTTATTTCATGATGGCTGGACAGCCGCCCCGAACGCTGATGGTATCGGGGTAACGACATGCCTTGGGAGAGGATCGCCTGCACTGCGTTCGGGGGTCCGAGGTGGGTATATTCAGCGATAACGAGTCGGTCAGAGCCCGGCTCGATTGGTACAAACAGGCGATCCTGCCGCATGAGGGGGCGCTGCGGTCACGATTGCGGCGCTTGTTGCCCGATGGCGCCGATGTCGACGACGTCGTTGCGGAGGCGATGAGCCGGGCTTATGCGACCGGCGACGTCGAACGTGTACAATCGGGGCGCGCCTATCTGTATCAGATCGCTCGCAATCTGGTGGTTGACGCCGTGCGACGCGCCAAGATCGTGTCGTTCGAGACGATCGCCGATCTCGACACGATCGGCGTCGACGACCGCGCCGAAGCCGGACTGGAGGCGCGCGACGCACTGCGGCACCTGCAGGCCATTCTCGAGACCCTGCCCGCGCAATGCCGCCGCGCCTTCGTCCTGCGGCGGGTGTATGATTGGCCGACGCACGCGATAGCAGAAATGATGGGCTTGTCCGTTTCCACGGTAGACAAGCATCTGTCACGCGCCGCACTGAAGATCACGCAGGCGATCAGCGCGTATGGCGGCAGCGAGTATGAGGGCTCTGGCTTTGGATGGTCCCTGCACAAGCGCAACGAGGCGACAGGCGATCGCGGCGGAAGCGGCGCGGCTGTTCTTGGCGGCGCACGCCAGCGGGGCTGAGACCGACTGGAACGCTGCCTATCGCTGGATCGCGGAGGATCCCGCGCATGGCTGCGCCTTCGCCAAGATTGAGGCAGGGTGGGCGCTGTTGGCCGGGTTGCGTGATGTGGCGACCGAACAATGCCACGAAGGCGTGGTTACGATCGCGCCACCCCGTCCGGCGTCGGGAGCCCGGGTTACGCGCAAACTCGCAATAGGCGCGATCGCCGCCTGTTTGATAGGTGCGGGCACGACTGCCTTGTGCCTGGAACTCACGAGCGCCCGATATGTGCAGCCCTGTCGAAACGCGCATGTCGGGCCCGAGTTTTTCCCGCATACCGGTTCAGCCCCACGGCTTTAGCGCAGGGCTTGCCGCGGCATGGGAGCGACCGGAAAAACTCCACCATGTGTCGTTCGCCGAGCAGGATCGCAATCACTTCACCGCTGCACCTCCGACTGTCCGGGCCCATGAGCCAGGCCAGCAGGCCGATGGTACCGGTGCTTTCGGGCCGCCACAGCTCCGTCAGCCGCGACCGGCAAACCGCCAGGGCCTTGCCAGGGATGATCGCGCCGTTGATCGGATCTGCCGAGGTGCCGACGATCCAATCCCGCGCGATGCCGGCCTAATGCTGCGCCGCATAGCCCCCCGGCCTTATAGGCGTTCAGGACCAAGGCCGTGCGAAGATCGGGGGACGTGTGGTGGGGGGGGCATGGCGAACAAACCCAGAAGTGCCGGGATGGCGACGCGACGGATTCGGTAATATCCTTAAGACCCAATAATATGGACCAGCCCTTTGGGTTGTCGATGGCAACCGGCACCGGGAACGGGAGCTTGCCCCGGTACCCCTGACCCTGGACCCGCAAGCGCGATTTGCAGCCGCTCGTCGTCGGTGCAGGCTAGGTCGCGTTGCTGGCGGGCGAAAGCGTGATGCCGTCCGACACCATCCTGCTTTTTTGGCGTCATGCCCCGCCGGACGAGCGCGCGATATTCGACCCACGTCTTGCAAGCACACGCCTTTACCGCAACTATGCGACCGTCCTGCTTTTGGACAAGGCGCCGGTCCGCCGGGCGCACCGGCACGGTATCCGACATGGGTAGATCCGAGCGGCCCGGGCGGACGGTCAGGGCTGGCTCGATCGACGATGCTCGCTGGCATCCAGACCATAACGCTGGAGCCGGTCATAGAGGCTGCGCTTCGACATCGACAGCGCTTCCGCCGCGATGCCGACGTCGCCCGCCGCCCTCTGCAGGGCCTCGGCAATGACGGCGGCTTCGAAGCGGGCCACCCGGTCAGCCAGCGGCAGGCTGGCCTCGTCATTCTCGGCGTGGGGCAGGGCCAGAACGGTCTGAACCGCGAAGTTGCGCAGCGCCCGGACGTTGCCGCGCCAGGGATCGGTCATCAACCTGGCCTCGACCGTGGCGGTCAGCGGCGGGACCGGACGACCGAAACGCTCCGCCGCCTCCTGCAGGAAGTAGCTGAACAACAGCGGCACGTCGGCGCGGCGTTCGCGCAAAGGGGGAATGCGGATGCGGACGGTCTCCAGCCGATAGAGCAGATCCTCGCGGAACCGCCCCTCGGCACAGGCCTGGGACAGGTCGCCCTTGGCCGCGGCGACGATGCGCAGATCGACGCTGCGCGGCGATCCGCTGCCGATCGGGGGCAGTTCGCGTTCCTCGATCACGCGCAGCAGCTTGCCCTGCACCGCACTCGACATGCTATCGATCTCGTCGAGGAACAGGGTGCCGCGATTGGCGTCTTCGATGCGGCCGCCCTGGGCTCGCCCGCCGAACAGCGCTTCGTCGGCAAGCTGGTCGGGCAGCGCGGCGCAGTCGATCGCCACGAATTCCCGCCCGCGCCGCTTGCTCCAGCGATGGAGCATCCGCGCCACCAGTTCCTTGCCGGTGCCGGTTTCCCCCTCGATCAAAACGTCGACTTCGACTTGCGCCAGTTGCCGCACCGCGTCGCGCAAGGACGACATGGCCGGCGTGGTGCCGATCAGGGGAAAATCCTCCTCGGCCGCCGGGAGCGCCGCGCGAAGCCGACGGTTTTCAAGGACCAGCCGACGCGTGTCCAGCGCGCGGCGGACGCTGGCCACCAGATGGTCGGTCGCGAAGGGTTTGGCGATGAAGTCGAAGGCGCCCCTGCTCATCGCGGCCACCGCCATCGCGATGTCGCCATGCCCGGTCATCAACAGAACGGGCAGTTCGGCGTCACGCGCCCGGACCGCGTCGAACATCGCATGGCCGTCCATGCCCGGCATCCGGATATCGGTGACGACGATTCCGGCAAAGTCGACGTCGATCGCCGCAAGCGCGCTCCGTGCCTCGGCATGGGCCTCCACCTCGACGCCTGCGATGACGAAAGTATCGGCGATGGCGGCACGAAGCGCGTCATCATCGTCGATCAGCAGGACTTTCATGGCGTTACTTCCCTTGCCCGCGCGACCGTCATCCGGAAGGCCGCCCCGCCCAGCGGCGACGGGACCACCGCCACCGTGCCGTCAAACGCCTCGATGATGTCGCGCACAATACCCAGCCCCAGTCCCAGCCCGTCGGGCTTGCCAGTGACGAAGGGCTCGAAGATGTGATCCGCAATGGCCGGGTCGATGCCGGGGCCATTATCGGCGACGATCAGCGCGACGCGGTCGTCCTCGACCTCGATGGTCAGCGCCACCAGCGCCTCCGCGCGCTCCTTCACCGCGTCGAGCGCATTCTGGAGCAGATTGACCAGCACCTGCTCCAGCCGCACCCGCCCCGCGATCACACTCGACTGTCCGGGCGGCGGCCATTCCAGCGCGACACCGGCGGTGCGGAACCGGTCGCCGATCAGCAGGCGCGTGCCCGCGATCACCGCGTCTAGCGGCACCGGTTCGATCGTCCCGGTGCCGCGCCGGGCGAAGCGCCGCATCTCCTGCGTGATCGCGCCGATCCTGGCGGTCAGGCCGATGGCGGTGTCGAGATTGGCGGCGACCCGGTCGAGCCTGCCGCTGGCCAAATGCGCGCGGGCATTTTCCGACAGGGTGCGAATGGTCGCCACCGGCTGATTGATCTCATGCGCCAACCCCGCCGTGATCGATCCCAGCGATCCCAGACGATTGGCCTGGGCCAGCTCCTCGCGCGCTTCGCGAAACCGCTCGTCGACCCGCGTCCGCTCAGCGATCTCGGCGCGGAGTTCGGCGGTCCGGGTGGCGACGGCGGCTTCCAGCCGGGCCCGTTCGCGCGCGGCATCGGCGGCACGGGTGATGCGCCAGAGCAGGAAGGCCGCGACCAGCCCGCTGATGAGCGCCGCGACCAGGCCGATCAGCCGCGCCAGATTGGCCGCTTCGCGCAGCGCGGCGGCGACCGGCATGGCATGGAACAGCCTCCAGCCGGGCATCGGCATGGCGACCGCGCTGATCACGGATCGCACCCCTCCCGGCATTCGCGCCAAGCCGCGACCCGTCACCACATAGCGTCTGGGTTGCAGCGGGACGTAGCCGAACTGCGCGGCGCTGGCGATGTCAGTCAACTCCGCCCTGGTCAAAGGCCGGGTGGTGCGGAAACGTTCGGCGGGATCGGTCGCGAACAGGACTATACCCCGCCGATCCATCACCAGCGTCTGGCCTGGATCGCTGCGCCAGATGCGGATCAGCGAGTCAAACTCGACCTTCACGACGATCACGCCGGCCGGGTCGGCGGCCGGACCGATCCGGCGGGCAAGGAACAGGCCGGGGCGGCCGCTGACATTGCCGACCGCATAATATTCCGCCGGCCCCTGTTGCATGGCGCGCACGAAATAAGGGCGGAACCGGTAATTGCGCCCGACAAAGCTTTCCGCCGTCCCGGTATTGGAGGCGGACACGGTCTCACCCGAGCGGTCGATCAGATAGATCACCGGCGCGCCGGTCCGCTCGGCAAGCAGATGCAGCTTGGCATCCATTCGGCGCCGTGCGGCGGGATCGCCCTGGCGCAGCGCTTCACCAAGATCGTTATACTCGCCCAATACCAGGGGCAGCAGCCGGAACTGCGCCAGATCGCTGGAGAACAGCCGCACCTGCTGCAGGGCGACGCGCTCTGCCTCTCGGCGCAGATCGTCCTGTGCCGCGCGCCCGAGCCAAAACGATGCCGCAAGCCATGCCAACAGGCCGATGACGATGGAAAAACCACCGGCCAGAATCGGAGGAGGGATGCGGCGCGCGATCATCTTTGCAAGATGCTGCAATTTGCCATCCGACGCTATGCAGAAACTCGCACGAGCTTGGCATCACGAAGCTCGTTAATCACGCATAACCTATTGTATTTATGTATTTTCCTTAATTTTCACGCAGGTGATTTACCCCACTGCCTCTCGCACGCATGCTGACTCAGCATCCGAAAAATCGGGCGTGAGAGGACAGAATGGCGATTTCCCCGGATCACGACGGCCAACGTTCGATCTTGCGACTGGTCGCGCGCAGCGATGCGCCTGCCGGCCAGCCTCTCCATGCCCGACGGCAAAATCCCACGGCCGCGCCGACCGACGCGGTCACCGACTTTCCGGCGCTTTGAGCCCATTTTCGATACGGACCGTAATAATGAACCATAATGGGAGAGACGACATGGCGACGATGCCTATGACCCATGCGGCGGGCGCCGCCCCGCCCAGCACCAATTCCCGGCTGAAATCCATTATCGGCGGATCGACCGGCAATCTGGTCGAATGGTTCGACTGGTATGTCTATTCCGCCTTCACGCTCTATTTCGCGCCGCACTTCTTCCCCAGCGACAACCAGACCGCGCAGTTGCTGAGCGCCGCCGCCGTGTTCGCGGTCGGTTTCGTGATGCGGCCGATCGGGGCCTGGGTGATGGGCGTCTATTCCGACCGCCATGGTCGCAAGGCGGGCCTGACCCTGTCGGTCACGCTGATGTGCCTGGGCTCGCTGATCATCGCGCTGACCCCCGGTTACGCCACGATCGGCGTGCTCGCCCCCACGCTGCTCGTGCTCGCGCGCCTGATGCAGGGCCTGTCGGTCGGCGGCGAATATGGGGCCAGCGCGACCTATCTCTCCGAAATGGCGGGCAAGGACCGGCGCGGCTTCTTCTCGTCGTTCCAGTATGTCACGCTGATCTCGGGCCAGTTGCTCGCGATCCTGTTGCTGCTGCTGCTCCAGAACGTGATGGGCAAGCCCGAACTGGAGGAATGGGGCTGGCGTATTCCGTTCCTGGTCGGCGCGGTCCTGGCCGTCGTCGTGTTCCGCCTGCGCCGCGGCCTTGCCGAGACCGAGAGCTTCAAGAACGCCAAGGCGACGGACGCGCCCAAATCGGGCTTCCTGGCCCTGCTGCGCCACCATCCGAAGGAAACCGCGCTGGTCATGCTGCTGACCGCCGGCGGTACGCTCGCCTTCTATGCCTATTCAATCTACATGCAGAAGTTCCTGGTCAACACCAGCGGCTTCACCAAGGAAGCCGCGACCGAGATCAACGCGGTCACGCTGTTCATCTTCATGCTGCTCCAGCCCGTCGCCGGTGCGCTGAGCGACAAGATCGGGCGCAAGCCGCTGATGATCGCCTTCGGCGTCGCGGGCGTCCTGTTCACCTATCCGATCTTCACCGCGCTCCAGCATACCCAGGACAAGTTCACGGCCGGGCTGCTGGTGATGGCTGCCCTCATCATCGTGACCGGCTACACCTCGATCAACGCGGTCGTGAAGGCGGAGATGTTCCCGGCCCATATCCGCGCGCTGGGCGTCGCCCTGCCCTATGCGCTGGCCAATACCATCTTCGGCGGCACGGCGGAGTTCGTCGCGCTGAAATTCAAGGCGGCCGGGTGGGAGCATGGCTTCTACTGGTACGTCACGGTGATGATCGGCATCTCGCTGATCGTCTATCTGCGGATGCGCGACACGCGCCGCGACAGCCTGATCGCCGAGGACTGAGCCGCCACCGCCGCCGTTTCGGGGCGGATCATGCGACGCATGTCCGCTCCCCGGGGCGGCGGCCCCTACAGCATCTTGATCTGATGCAGCCACAGCTCGGCCAGATGCGGCCAGCGGCCGACGGGTTCGGTTCCATGGCGCAGCGCGAAGGCGTGACCGCCCTTGGCGAACAGATGCACCTCGGTCGACACCCCCGCCTTGTCCAACGCGGTGGCGTACATCAGGCTGTTGCAGACCGGATCGACCGGATCGTCCCAGGCCTGGACGATGAAGGTCGGCGGCGCGGCCTTGCTGATCGGCAGGCTCGGGTCGAACGCCCCCTTATCCCGGCAGATATGCCCCGGATACAGGGCGATGGCGAAGTCCGGGCGGCTGCTGACCCGGTCGACGGCATCGACGGAACGATAGGTCGGCGTCAGGATGTTGCTGGTCTGCGCGACGAGATAGCCGCCAGCGGACATGCCCAAGACGCCGATGCGATGCGGATCAATCCCCAGTTCCGGCGCCTTGGCCCGGACCAGCCTGATGGTGCGCTGTGCATCCTGGAGCGCGCGCGGGATCTTCGGGGTGATGTGCCGCCTGGTCACATCGTCCCAAAAGTCGTTGCCGCCTGGTGCGCGATATTTCGACACGATACAGGTCACGCCCTGGGCGGTCAGCCAGGCGCAAATCTCGGTGCCTTCCAGGTCGATGAAGACCTTCTGGAAACCGCCGCCGGGAAACACGATCACGGCCGTGCCATTCGGCCGCCCCTTGGCGGGCATGATCGTCATCGTCGGGACGGCGATGTTGAGGACAGCCTGCGACGTGCCGCCCGCAGCGGCCGGATCGTCATAGGTCTGGACGCTTTCGGGCGGCTGCGGGCGGAACGTGCCGTCGGGCGCCGCACCGGGCCAGATGGGAATTTGTTTCAGGCCAGCAGCAGGCTGCCATCGACTTTCCACCGGCACCGGGGCCCCTTTCCCCTCGCTCGCGCCGCCCGGCCCTCCACACGCCATCCCGACCAGACCAAGAAACGGCATAAGCATAGAGCGAGTGCGCATCGTGACATCCTTCGGTGAAGCGATGCACGCAGGCTTGTCATGGCCGCTCACGGCCCACAAAGTATCATATCTCGCCCCAGCCATGAGTTCCTCTCATGGCGAAGGCGTCAGGCGCAGTGATACTCCCGATACCACCGCACGAAGCGGCCGAGCCCCTCTTCCAGCCGGACCTTGGGTGCATAATCGGTCAGCGCATGGAGCCGCGATATATCAGCATAGGTCGCCGTCACGTCGCCGGGCTGCATGGGCTTCATGATCTTGACCGCTTCGCGACCGATCGCGCGTTCGAGCGTGCCGATCATATCCATCAGTCCGACAGGATGGCTGTCGCCGATATTGAGGACCCGGTGATCGCCGCGTTCGGGCGGACGGTCGAGCGCGCCCAATATGCCGTCGACGATGTCGTCGATATAGGTGAAGTCGCGCGCCATACGGCCTTCGCCGAACACCTCGATCGGCTCCCCCGCCAGAATCCGGCGGGTGAACGAATAATAGGCCATGTCCGGCCGCCCCCAGGGACCATAGACAGTGAAGAAACGCAGTCCGGTCAGCGGAAAGCCATAGAGAGTCGCATAGGACTGGCTCATCAATTCGCAGGCCCGCTTGGTCGCGGCATAGAGCGAAACGGGCGAGACCGAGGGCTCGTCCTCCCGGAAGCCCGCGCCGCCCATCGGCTTGTCGCCATAGACCGAACTGGACGAGGCATAGACCAGATGCTCGAACCCCGGCTGATGCCGGCAAGCCTCCATCACCGCCAGATGCCCGGCCAGATTGGAGCGTTCATAGGCGAAAGGATTTTCTAGGCTGTAGCGGACTCCGGCCTGCGCCGCGAGATGGACGACCCGGGTAATTCCCAGATCGCGGACGAGCGCGCCGACCGCTCCGGCATCGGCGATGTCCAGCCGATGAAAACTAAAGCCGTCCAGCCCGGCGAATGTGGCGAGCCGGGCGTCCTTCAAGGCCGGGTCGTAATAATCGTTGACGCTGTCGACACCGACCACCTGCTCGCCGCGCGCGAGCAGGCGATGCGCCGTGGCATGACCGATAAAACCGGCCACGCCGGTGACGAGAACCGGCGCTCGGGCCATCCTCAACTTCCTCTAATGATCGACATGCGTCGTATCGTAGGACTGCGGGCGGACACGCTATCCCGTAATCCCTAAAAATCCGTCGATCGGCCGGGTATCAGATACCGCCGGGCACTACCCGATGACCTGCCGCCTCCAGCGCTTCGGTCAGGTCGCGCAAACAGGTCTCGACCTGGGCGGGATCGGGGCTGCGCACGACGAAATTGGCGCCGGTGCGGCCTTCGCGGAAAAAGGGGTAGCTGCCGATCGCCACACCGTCATGCGCCTTTTCCACCCGGCGCAGCAGTTCTGCGACCTCGCTCTCGCCCACCCAGCAACCGATGGTGCCCGACACGACCGGACGGCCACCCTCCAGCGTGCCCGTCAGTGAATCGAGCATGCCCGCCGTGATGTGCGGCACCCCCGCCATGATGAAGATGTTGGCGACATGGATGCCGGGCGCTCCGGATACGCGGTTGACGATCAGCGATGCGCCTTCGGGCGTCCGGGCCATGCGCGCCCGCGCCTCGGTCACACCGCCGCGCGTCGCATAATAGTCGTCCAGTATCGCTCGTGCCTCGGCATGTTCGATCACCGGCACGCCCAGCGCCTCGGCGATCGCATCGACGGTGATGTCGTCATGAGTCGGCCCGATGCCACCCGTGGTGAACAGATAGTCGTTGCGCGCCCGAAGCGTGTTCACCGCCTCGACGATCGCCTCGGTCTGGTCGGCGACCACGCGCACCTCGGCCAGCCGGATGCCCTGCACGTTCAGCCAAGCGGCGATCTGTGCGACATTCTTATCCTGGGTACGGCCCGACAGGATTTCGTCGCCGATCACGACCAGCGCGGCGGTCCAGATACGCTCGGGGGAAGAGGCGGAAGTCATGGTCCGGACATAGCCTCGCAAAACCAGCCGCGCCACGCTATATCGCGCGAATGACCGATTATGTGACCGTTTCCGCCGAGGCCCCCCAGGGACGAACCGGCGCGATCAAGCTCTGGGGCCGCGAGGCGTTCGACGGGATGCACAAGGCGGGCCGTCTGGCCGCCGAGACGCTGGACATGCTGGTGCCGCACATGGTGCCCGGCGTCACCACCGCCGAGATCAACCGCCTGGTCCATCAGTTCATCGCCGATCGCGGCGGCGTGCCCGCGACCTTGGGCTATCGCGGCTATGCCCATTCGACCTGCATCTCGATCAACCATGTCGTCTGCCATGGCATTCCATCCGAAAAGGCGCTGAAGTCGGGCGACATCGTCAATGTCGACGTGACCCCGATCGTCGATGGCTGGCACGGTGATACCAGCCGCATGTACCTGATCGGCGACGTGCCGCTGAAGGCGCGCAAGTTGGTCGAGGTAACGTATGAGTGCCTGATGCTGGGCATCGAACAAGCCAAACCCGGTAATCACATGGGCGACGTCGCTCATGCGATCCAGCGCCACGCCGAAAAGCACCGCTATGGCGTGGTCCGCGATTTCTGCGGCCATGGCCTGGGCCTGTTGTTCCATGACGCACCCGAAGTCGTCCATGTCGGTCGCCCCGGCACCGGCCCCGAGCTGAAGCCCGGCATGATCTTCACCATCGAGCCGATGATCAATATCGGCCGCCCGGACGTGAAGCTGCTCGACGATGGCTGGACGGCGGTGACGCGCGACCGCTCGCTGTCGGCGCAGTTCGAGCATTCGATCGGCATCACCGAAGAGGGCTGCGAGATCTTCACGCTCAGCCCGGCGGGCTATACCCAGCCGCCCTACGCCTGAGGCCATGATGCTGGGCGCGATCCGTGTGGCGGCGCGCGACCGCGCCCGGCTGGCCGAGGTGATCGCGACCGCCTCCCGCTTCGGGCTCGACGTGCTGCTGGCACGGCTGGGCTTCGATCCGACGCGGGGCGATCCCGATGCCCTGCCCTTCGACCTGCCCGCCCGTACGCGGCAGGCGATGGAGGCGCTGGGGCCGGTCTGGGTCAAGCTGGGGCAGATACTCGCCACCCGCGCCGACCTGCTGCCGCCCGAATGGATCGTTGAACTGGAGCGGCTGCACAGCGAAGCGCCTCGCCTGCCCTTCGATCAACTGCGCCAACAGGTCGAGGCGGCGCTGGGCGAATCGCCCGAAACCGCCTTCGCCCGGTTCGACGCCGCGCCGCTCGCCGCTGCCTCCATCGCTCAGGTTCATCGCGCCGCACTGGCCGACGGGACCGAAGTCGTCCTGAAGATCCGGCGTCCCGGTATCCGTGCCGTCATGGAGGCGGACCTTCGTCTGCTGACCCAATTGGCGGCCATGATCGAGGCCACCAATGCCGAGGCCCGCCGCTACGGCGCGGTCCGCATGGTGCGCGAACTCGGCCGCGACATATTGGAGGAGCTGGACTTCACCAATGAGGGCCGCAACGCCGACCGGTTGCGAGAGGATTTTGCGGGCGATCCCCGGGTCGTCGTACCGGTGATCCACTGGGCGCACAGCTCCGAAACGCTGCTGGTCATGGATTTTGTCGACGGCGTGCCCCCGCGCAGCGCCGCCGTGCTGCGCGAAGCGGGGATTGATCCCGCCGCCATCGCCTCGGCGGGGGCCGACATCGTGCTGGACATGACGCTCATCAACGGACGGTTCCATGGCGACCCCCATCCGGGCAACCTGCTCTGCCTGGCGGGCAATCGCATCGCGATGCTCGACCTGGGGCTCATCGGCCATGTCAGCCCGCGCCGGCGCGAGGAGGTGATCGCCTTCACCCAGTCGATCGCCAATAGCGACCCCGTGCTGCTTGCGGAGACACTGAAGAACTGGTCGCAAACCGATGATATTTCGCCCGAACGGTTCCAGGCCGTGGCCAACCGACTGGTCGCGCGCCACGGCGGCGGTGCGCTGCGGCTGGCTGCGATCCTGGGCGACATCTTCCCGGTGCTGCGCGAGGAGCGGATCGTCCTTCAGCCCGACATGCTGCTGCTGTTCAAGGCGCTGATCACCATCGACGGCGTACTGAGCGGCATCCAGCCCGACTTCGACCTGTCCGCCGCGCTGAGCCGGGCCAGCGCACGGATCGTCCAGGCGCGGCTGTCGCCCGAACGCTGGACCCGCCGCGCCGCCGCATTGGGGCTGGAGCTGGACAGGCTGGGCGACGACCTGCCCCGCCTGATCCGTGCGACGACGCGCAAGCTGGAAAGCGAACAGGCCGCCATTTCGACCATCGGCATCGAAGCCGCGATCCGCACCGGCGCGGGTTGGATCGCGGGCGCGCTGGCCCTGTCGGGGCTGGCGATCGCGCTGGCGGTGCACTTCGGATAGCATCTTCGCGCGAGAGCCATAGTGACGAACCCACGACACCGCGTTAAAGGCGCGGGCCATGACCGAGATCACGCCCCAGATCGTCGCCGACCACGGCCTGTCCGAAGAAGAATATCAGCGCGTCCTGACCGCGCTGGGCCGCGAGCCGAACCTCGTCGAGCTTGGCATCTTCTCGGTCATGTGGTCCGAGCATTGCAGCTACAAGTCGAGCCGCATCCACCTGAAGAAGCTGCCCACCGAAGGGCCCCAGGTGATCTGCGGTCCCGGCGAGAATGCGGGCGTCATCGACATCGGCGACGGCCAGGCCGCCATCTTCAAGATGGAGAGCCACAACCACCCCTCGTACATCGAGCCCTATCAGGGCGCGGCGACGGGCGTGGGCGGCATCCTGCGCGACGTGTTCACCATGGGCGCGCGCCCGGTCGCGAACCTGAACGCGCTGCGGTTCGGGCGGCCCGATCACCCCAAGATGCGCCACCTGATCTCGGGCGTGGTGCACGGCATCGGCGGCTATGGCAATTGCGTCGGCGTGCCGACCGTCGGTGGCGAGGTGAACTTCCACCCAGCCTATGACGGCAACATCCTGGTCAATGCGATGACCGTCGGCGTCGCCGATCAGGACAAGATCTTCTATTCGGCCGCCAGCGGCGTCGGCAATCCGATCGTCTATGTCGGGTCGAAGACCGGCCGCGACGGCATCCACGGGGCGACCATGGCCTCGGCCGATTTCGGCGAGGATGCGGACGCCAAGCGCCCGACCGTGCAGGTCGGCGACCCCTTCACCGAAAAGCTGCTGATCGAGGCGTGTCTCGAACTCATGGCCTCGGACGCGATCGTCGCGATCCAGGACATGGGCGCGGCAGGCCTGACCTCTTCGTCGGTCGAGATGGCCTCCAAGGGCGGCGTCGGCATCGAGCTGATCATGGACGACGTGCCCCAGCGCGAAGAGGGCATGACGGCGTACGAAATGATGCTGTCGGAAAGCCAGGAGCGGATGCTCATGGTGCTGAAGCCCGGTCGCGAGGATTTCGCCGAGGCGATCTTCCGCAAGTGGGAGCTGGACTTCGCGGTCATCGGCCATGTCACCGAAACCGGCCGCATGGTTCTGCGCCACAAGGGCGAAGTGGTGTGCGACATTCCGCTCGCCCCGCTGGCCGATGACGCACCGCTCTACGACCGCCCCCATGTGCCCACGCAAGTCCCGGCCGCGATCACCTCGCCCGGTTGCCAGGACCCGGCGGCCGATCTGCTGAAGCTGATGGGCTCGCCCGATATCGCGTCGCGCCGGTGGATTTGGGAGCAGTATGACCATATGGTCGGCGGCGACACGGTGCAGCGCCCCGGTGGCGACGCCGCCGTGGTCCGCGTCCATGGCACGCAGAAGGGGCTCGCGATGAGCACCGACTGCACCCCGCGCTATTGCTATGCCGATCCGGTCACGGGCGGGATGCAGGCCGTGGTCGAGACGTGGCGCAACATCACGGCGGTCGGCGCCAAGCCGCTCGCCATCACCAACTGCCTCAACTTCGCCAATCCGCAGCGTCCCGAAATCATGGGCCAGATCGTCGGCTGCCTCGACGGCATGAGCCAGGCGTGCCGCGCGCTCGACTATCCGATCGTGTCGGGCAACGTGTCGCTCTATAACGAGTCGAAGGCGACCGGCGGCGGCTCGGCGATCCTGCCGACCCCGGCGATCGGCGGCGTCGGCCTGATGGCCGACTGGTCCAAGTCGGCGACCATCGCCTTCAAGGGCACCGGCGACGTCATCGTCCTGATCGGCACGCCGAAGGGCGAGATCGGCCAGTCGCTGTGGCTGCGCGAAGTGCATGGGATCGAAGGCCGCGACGCGGGCCCGCCCCCGTCGATCGACCTGAATGCCGAGCGCCGCACCGGCGACCTGGTCCGCGAATCGATCACCGCCGGGCACCTGACCGCCGTGCACGACGTCTCGGACGGCGGCATCGCCGTGACGGTCGCGGAGATGGCGCTGGCGGGCAATATCGGCGCGCTGATCCAGTTCCCGGAAACCGGCGAAGCCTGCCGCCAGCTCTTCGCCGAGGATCAGGGCCTGTATGTCGCCACGGTCGAGGACACCGCGCTGATCGACTTCCTCGCCAATGCGCATCAAGCCGGTGTCGAGGTCGAGCGCATCGGTCGCACGGCGGGCACGCGCCTGATCTTCGAGCGCGAAGACGGCGATTTCGTCGTGACGCTCGACGATCTGCGCCGGGCGCATGAAGGCTTCTTCCCCGCGCTGATGGGCGCCGACGCCGCGCTCGCCTAAGCCTGTGCCGGAGCCTCGGCCGCGTGCCGGGGCTCCGCGCAAAATCGCAGGATCGCATAGCCGATCGCGGCGGCCAGCATCGAGGCGATCAGGACGCCCAGCGACGCCGCCTCCCGCATCTCGCCCTCGCCAAAGGCCAAGCCGGCTATGAAGAGCGATATGGTGAAACCGATCCCGGCCAACGCGCCGATGCCTATCACCATCGACCAGCTGACCTGATCGGGCCGCCGCGCCACGCCCAGGGCGCTCGCGACCCAGGTGAAGCCCAGAAACCCGAGCGGCTTTCCCACTACCAGCCCCAGGATGACGCCGAGCACCAGCGGGCTGCCGATCATGCCCAGCAATTCGCCCGAGACATGGATGCGGACATTGGACAGCGCGAACAGCGGCAACACGACATAATTCACCCAAGGCGTCAGTATCTCGATCAGGCGGCTGCTCGCTTCTCGTGTGGCCGAGGCCATCTCCTGCAGATAGCCCAGCCGTTCCTCGGCCTGTTCACGAAGCGCCTCCTGCGTGCCATCATCCTCACTTCGCTCGGCCGCGCCATGCACGTCCTGGAATGCGTCGACCCGGGGCTGAACGCGCTCGGCAAAGGAGCGCTGGTCGAGCCTCGGCCGCACCGGCACGGTCAGCCCGATCAGGACGCCCGCGATCGTCGCATGGATGCCCGACTCCAGGACGCCGCCCCATATGATCAGCGCGAGCAAAACATAAGGCACCGACGAAACCCAGCCGACCCGCCGCAGCCCGACAATGGCCGCCAAAGCGGCGCCCGCCACGATCAATCCGTAAGGGTCGATCGCACCGCTATAGGCGAAGGCGATGACCAACAGCCCGCCGACATCGTCCACCGCCGCAAAGGCCAGCATCAACGCGCGGAGCCCAGCGGGCAAGCTGGTCGCGAACAATGCGATCAGGGCCAGGCCAAAGGCCGTGTCCGTGGTGATGACGCTGCCCCATCCCGCAGCCGCCGGGGTTCCGCCCGTTACGACCAGATAGAGCCCGACCGGCACGACCATGCCGCCCACCGCTCCGGCCAGGGGAAAGGCGGCGCTGCGCCACTGCGCCAGCGGTCCCATCACCATCTCGCGCTTCACGTCGGCGCCGACGATCACGAAGAACAGCGGCAGCAGGCCATGGTCGATCCACTCCGCCAGACTATGCGACACACGGCGCGCGCCGAACGCGACGCTGACCGGCGTGTCCCAAAACCCCTCGAACGCCCGCGCAAAGGGGCTGTTGGTCAGAACCAGTGCCAGGATGGTCGCTACCAGCAACGGCCCGCCCGTGACCTCGCGCCCAGCAAAGAAGGGCTCGATCTTGCGCAGAAAGGCCGACGCCACAGGCGAATGATGGGCGCGGGCGGTGGCGCGGCCGGTCAGGCGAGGTGATAATCCCATGGTCTGGCAATGCCTGGAGCCCCGGGGCGGTTGCATCGCGATCCTCACCCGCTAAGCCCCCGAGCCTGAACGGAGCTTTTCCTTGGCCCACGGTCCCCTTCCCGCCCCCGCCCCAATGGGCCGGCTCTTCACGCTCGATGCCCTGCGCGGGGTTGCGGTCATGGCCATTCTCCTGGCCAATCTGCCCGGCTTCGCCTTGCCCGATCCCGCCTATTCCAATCCACTGGCCTGGGGCGGCAGCGGCGCAGCGGATCTGACCGCCTGGGCGTTGACCGAGATTTTCGTCAACGGGCGGATGCGCGGCCTGTTCTCCCTCCTGTTCGGCGCGTCGACCCTGCTGATCCTGGAGCGCGCCGAAGAGAAGGGGCAGAACGGCGCTTCGCTGCACCTGCGTCGCATGGCCGTGCTCTTCCTGTTCGGCATGGTCCATCGCACCTTCATCTGGAGCGGCGATATCCTGGCGCATTACGCGCTGGTCGGCGTGGTCGCGCTGGGTTTTGTCGGGCTCAGCGCGCGTCGGCTGCTCGCGGCTGCCATCGCCATGGCCGGGCTGTCGATGGCAATGGGCTGGCTGGAATGCATGGGCCTGTCCTCCGCCGCCGCGCGCGATACGCCGCAGGCGGTTTCGCTGTGGCAGCTTTACCAGAACGCGTTCGGAGCGCCCGGCGTCGCGCGGCTGATGCCCGAGATCACCGCGATGCGGGGATCATGGGGCGATGCGACCGCCTTTCGCTGGGCCCATGAAGGCAATCCGCTGCTCGACCTGATACAGATCGGTCCCGATACGCTGAGCGCCATGCTGCTCGGCATGGCGGCGCTGAAGTCCGGCTTCCTGACCGGCGATTGGTCGACCCTCGCCTATCGTCGCTGTGCCGGGATCGGAATCGGCCTGTCGGTGGCGGCCTATGGCGCGATGACGGTTGCGATCATCGCCAGCGGCTTCGAGGTGCGCACGGTCGTGCTGGTGGAGTTGTTCCTCAACGTGCCGTTCCGGCTGATCGGGACGATCGGCTATGCCGCGCTGCTGCTGCTCGTCCTGCGGCCGGGTCGGTGGTGGACCGACCGGATCGCCGCGGCCGGGCGCATGGCCTTCACCAACTATCTGGGGACCAGCATCATCATGACGCTGATCTTCTATGGCCATGGCCTGAGCCAGTTCGCCCGCTGGGACCGGGCCCAGCTCTACTGGCTCGTCCTGCCGGTCTGGGCGTTGATGCTGCTCTGGTCGAAGCCTTGGCTCGACCGCTTCGGACAGGGGCCGCTGGAACGAGTCTGGCGGCTGGCGGCCCGCGGAAAAACGACCTGATATCTGCAAACGCCTCGCAAGAGCCTTGCGAGCCACTATCATTAGCGCTATGAGGGGCGGGCTTTTAATGGAGAGCCCCCTTGGTCGTGTGTGTATGCAATGCCATTCGGGAGTCGCAGGTTCGCGACGCCGCACGGGCCGGGTCGATGACCCCCTGCCAGATGTACCAGGCGCTGGGCCGTCAGCCCAAATGCGGGCAATGCGCCGTCCTGGCGCGTGCCATCATCGACGAGGAACGCGCCGCCGCCTGACGGTTTGCGGGCCCTCCATCACGCCGGTGGGGCGCGACGGCTGCCCATGGCGAGCAGCGCCAGGGCCAGGACACTTCCCAGGACCGGCAGGATCGTGGCGCTCAGCGGCACCAGTTCGACCTCGGTACCATTCTGGCCCGGCAGTCGAACCGTTCCCGCTGCGACGATGGCCCCGAACAACAGGTTCCCGGCCGCTGCTGCCCCCTTGAGCACCGCCAGGAACAGCCCGACCGGCGTCCCCTCCTCCTGCGTCCCCGCCGCCATCGACTGCTGCACCGTCTCGGTGAGCAGCGCCCAGATGGCCAGGTTCATGCCCCCCATCGACACGCCGAGCAGGGTCAGCATACCCGTTCCCCATAGGCCGATCGGCATGACGGTCATCCCGACCATCGCCAGGATGGTCATGCCATAGGCCGTCATGGCGATCCGTCGCGACGTCCACCGGCGCGCCAGCATCATCCACCCGGGCAGCGCCAGCGACTGGGCGATGGTCACGGTCAGCAACGCAGGCCCCGCCCAGCTGGCATCGGCCAGAACGGCCTGCCCGAAAAAGGGCAGCGCCCGCTGGAACAGGGGCACCAGGGCGGCCTGCACCGCGATGACGCACAGCAGGCGGCGAAAGGGCGCGTTCCGCCAATAGCTGCGCAGCGGCACGATCGCCCGTGGTCCGCCAGTCCCGACGGATGGCGGGGCCAGGTTGCGCGTCGCCAGCATCGCACCGAATAGGGTCCCGACATACAACAAGGCACCAAAGACCGCGCCGGACGCAAAGGCATGGCGCTGCGCCTCCGGTGCGGCCAGCGACAGGCTGCACCCGGATACCAGGGCAAGCAGGGCCACGCCGCCCGCGCTGAACAACAGCCTCAGGCCCGATACCCGCGCCGCATCGCCCGGCGCGCGCGCGACGCGGATCAGCAGCGTGTTGTGCCCGACATCGCACAGCGAATAGCCGACACGGCACGCGATGATCGCCGTCGCGATTGCGCCCGGTGCCTGAAACAGAAAGATGCACCAAAAGCCGATCCCTCACAGCGGCGCGCCGAACAGCACCAGCCTGGCCAGGCGGTTCCGATCGCCCCGCCGATCCGCCCAGCGCGCGACCTGAAGGTCGAACAGCGCGTCCCATGTCAACGCCGCGGCGAGTAAGGCCGCTGCCGACAATGGCCCGAATCCGGCGATCGAGACGAGGTAGAACAGCATGATGCTGTCGAAGCTGGTCCAAACCACGCTCTTGCCCAGATTGGCGGCGCTGTACGCCACCTGCATGGCCAGGGAATGCGAGGACGGGACGGGGATGTCGGAACCTAGCGAGGCCATGATCCGCCGCCTCTATCGCATATCGCTTTCATTTATTTGACATGGTGGAAATATATCGCCCGCCCATGTCCCGACCCCATCGCCCGCAAATCCTGTTGAGCGAGCCGCAGCGCCGCATCCTGATGCAGTTGCGGATCGAAGGCGGGGCCCCGCGCACCCGGCTGGCGCACCTGCTGGGCATGAACGGCGCGACGATGACGCGGCTGACCCAGTCGCTGCTCGCGCTCGATCTGGTCGAGGAGATGGACGCGCGCGACGCGCCGGCACGCGGTCGGCCGATGGTGCCGCTGACCGTGTCGGGCCAGGGCGGCTGGGCGATCGGCGCGACGCCCCATCCCGGCTGGCTGGAACTGGTGATCGTCGACTTTCGCGGGGTGCCGCTGGTGCATGACACGACGCCGTTCGACAGCCCCGATCCGCGTGTCTTCGCCCGAACCGTCGAGGCGCGGTTGCAGGCGATCGCCGCGACCCATGGCTTCATGCGCGGCAAGTTCCTGGGGCTGGGCGTCGCGGTGCCCGGCTATGCCCTGCCGGGCGACCGGACGCGGCGCGTGGTCGTCGACCGGGTGGCGGGCTGGAACGAGCTGCCGCTTGCCGAGACGCTGGGCGATGCGTTGAACATGCCCGTCTGGATCGAAAACGATGCCAGCGCGGCGACCCTCGCGGAATATTATCAGCCGGGCGTCATCGGTCGCTATCGGTCGGTGCTGACGCTGTTCCTCGGCCATGGGATCGGCGGGGGCATCATGACCGAGCGCGAACTGTTCCTGGGCGAATATGGCAATGCCGGAGAGGTCGGACGGCTCTTTCCCGGCCATCATGCCCGCCCCTCGGGGATCGACCTTCTCCATGTGCTGCGCGACGCCGGCATCGCGATCGACTCGCTGGCCGAGATCGAGGGATTGCTGGACAGCCAAGGCCCATTGATCGACGCCTGGACCGACCGGGTGATCGCGCAGCTGGACCTGGCCGTCATGAGCGGGACCGCTTGGTTCGACCCCGGCGCGATCGTGATATCCGGTGCGCTTCCCCTACCGCTCATCCAACGGATCGCCTCGGGCCTGGCGGAACGGTCGCGGCTTCGCCAGGACGGCTATCGCTCGACGCTGCCCGAAATCCTGGCCTCGTCTATCGGCAGCCGGGCGGTGGTCATCGGCGCCGCGATGATCCCGGTCCATGCTGTGACGTCCGCGCTCCATGCGATTTAATTACATGTAAGCAAATAAAATTGTCATCCTTCACGCCCAAGGGCCCCCTCATTCCGACCAATGGGGGTTACCATGAAGACCAAATTGCTGTTGAGCGCGGCCCTTGGCATCGCGCCGTTCGCCGCCCAGCCCGCTTTCGCACAGGATCAGGCCGCCGCCGCGTCGGGCGCGCCGGAAAGCACCGCGAAGGAAACCGACCATTCGGACATCATCGTCACCGGCTCCGCGCGCCAGCAGCGGCGTTTCGACGTGTCCTATGCCGTCAATTCGCTGTCGCAGAACGACATTCAGAAGCTGGCGCCCAAGAGCACGACCGACCTGATCGGCACGCTGCCCGGCATCCATGTCGAAGCGACCGGCGGCGAGGTGCAGAACATCACCCGCGTGCGCGGCATCCCGACCGATCGCGGTTTCCTCTATTACCAGCAGGACGGCCTGCCGTTGTTCCAGGAACTGGACGGCTGGTTCTTCAACCAGGGCGACGGCATGAACCGCCTGGACCTGATGACCGACCGGATCGAGGTGGTTCGCGGCGGTCCGGCGCCGATCTATGCCAGCACGGCGGCGGCGATCGCCAACGTCATCACCGTGACTGGCACCGACACCACGCGGGGCAAGGTGCAGGCGACGGTCGGCGACACCGGCTATTACCGGCTCGACGCCTATCAGGCGGGCCCGCTGAACCAGGACACCTATTATGCGGTCGGCGGCTTCATCCGCTATCATGACGGCTATCGCGACTCCGGCTTCCCCAGCGACCGCGGTGGCCAGATCCGCGCCAATATCAAGCATGACCTGCCCAACGGCTTCATCAAGCTTTCCGGCCAGTATACCGACGACCACAATGTCTTCTATCTGTCGATCCCGACCAACGACCCGCGCAATCCATCGGTCAGCCTCGACAAGTATCTCGACTATTTCAACGGCACGCTGAACACGCCCGACCTGCGCAACGTCGCGATCCGCTATCGCGATGCCTCGGGCACGATCCAGACCCAGCGCGGCGACCTGGCCAATGGCCGCCACATCCAGTTCGGCAATGTCGCCTTCGACTATGAGGGCGATCATGGCGACTGGCACGTCTCCGCCAAGGGCGGGCTGACCATGGGCAAGGTGCATTTCGACGCCTTCTACTCGACCTCGAACCCGGTCGACGGCGCAAGCTTCGCCAATGGCTATCTGGCGGCGGCGACCAGCGCGTTCGGCCCCGGCGTCGCGCGCATGGGCTATAGCATCGCAGGGACCAACGGCCTGACCGCCTATGATCCCTCGACCGACTCCGGACTGGTGATGCAGGCGCAATATCGCTCGATCCAGACCGACTTCTATTCGACGCAGGGCGACCTGTCGGTCACGCGCAAGTTCGAGACCGGCATCGGCACCCATGACATCCGTATCGGCACCTATGCCTCGGCCTGGGGCCAGAAGATGTTCACCGCCTATCAGAACTATCTGATCCAGGTGAAGTCGCAGCCCAAGGTGCTCGACCTCGCCGCCTATTCGGCGAACGGCGCGGTCCAGGGTTATGTGACCGATCGCGGCTCGCTGAACGATGCCGTGTCGCTCAATGCGGGCAGCGTCGAGGGACAGGTGATCGCGCTCTACGGCACCGATACGTGGGACATCACCGACCGGCTGCGCTTCGACGCCGGGATCCGGCATGAATGGTACAGCTATGGCGGCTATGCCCGCCTAACCGGCTCGTACAATCTGGGTGACGCGACCACGCTGGCCGACAACAGCACGCGCGGCTTCACCGGCGGCATCGGCACGCTGAAGCTGAAGCAGCAGGCGACCAACTGGACCGTCGGCGCCAATTTCGACGTCAGCCGCCATATCGGCATGTATCTGCGCGCGTCGCAGCTGGAGGTGCCGCCGAACACGACACTCGCCTTCAACTATCCGACGCCCGCCATCGTCTCGACCAAGGCCAAGCTGTACGAAGCGGGTGTGAAGCTCGCCTCGGGCCGGTCCTATCTCTACGTCACGGGCTTCTACACCAAGTTCGATCCGCTCAACGCGAGCTTTGCGGGCTTCAACCCGGCGACCGGCCGCGCCGACGTGACAACCAACTTCATCGGCACCGCGGAGACCAAGGGCATGGAGGCCGATGGTCGCCTGAAGCTGGCCGGACCCTTCTCGCTCGCCGGGTCGGTCACGGTCCAGAACCCGCGTTACCTGAACTTCAGCAGCAATACCGGCCTCGACGGCAGCCGCGCCAACGGCAAGCAGATCGTCCGCGAGCCCAAGTTGTTCCTGAACGTCCGGCCGACCGCCGACTTCCAGGTCGGGGGCGCGGATGTCAGCATCTACGGCCGCTACGACTATGTCAGCCAGCGCTATACCGACTTCTTCAACACGACCGCGCTGCCCGCTTATGGGTCGTTCGGGCTGGGCGGGATCGTGTCGTCGGGGCCGTGGCAGTTCCAGGTCGTGGGCGACAACGTCACCAACGCGCACGGCTTTACCGAGGGGAACACGGCGGGCGACCGCTTCGGCCAGGGCGTGCCGACCGCGATCTTCGGTCGTCCGCTGTTCGGCCGGAATGTCCGCTTCATCGTCAGCCGCAAGTGGTGAGCGTCCGCTGACCTGTTGACCGGGGCGGCCCGTCGGTCGCCCCGCCCTGCTCCCTATTCCGAAAGCCCGCCATGTTCCGTCCGCTTTTCGTCGCCGCGCTCGCTTTGTGCGCCTGTTCCGCCGCCCATGCCGACCCCGTCGAAACCCTGCGACGCCTCCACGACCCCAAGGGCGGGCTGATCGTGATCGCGCATCGCGGCTGCCACGAGGCCGCGCCGCGCCATGGCTTCGGCACCGCGCCGGAAAACTCGCCCGCCGCGCTGATGCAATGTGCGAAGCTCGGCGCCGACGTCATGGAAACGGACGTACGACGCACGCGCGACGGCTATCTGGTCATCATGCACGACGACAGCGTGGACCGGACCACCGACGGCACCGGCAAGGTCGCCGACCTCTCGCTCGCCCGGATCAAGGCGCTGCACCTGCGCCAGGACGAAGGCGGGGCATCGACGCCCCTCACCGATCAGCGGGTGCCCACGCTCGACGAAATCCTGGCACTGGCCAAGGACCGCATCGTCCTGAACCTGGACGTGAAGGACGCCGTCTATGGCGAGGTGGTCGACGCCGTGCACCGGGCGGGTGCGCAGGACCGGGTGATCGTGAAGACCTTTGCCGGGATCGCCTCGGTACCGCTCGCCTCGATCGCCCCCTATGATCGCGTGCCGTTCGCCGTGATCCCGATCACGACCGACCGCCAGGCCGGTGACGTGCCGCAGATCATCGCCGACCAGATGCGCGGGCCGGTCAAGCCGATTGCGATCGAATTGCCGGTCCTGCCCGTGACCACCCTGCCTGCCGTCATGACCCAGGCTCGGGCGCTGGGCGTGCCGGTCTGGATCAATACGCTGTTCAAGGGCTTCGTCACCGGCATGGGCGGCGACCCCGAGGCCCGTCACGATCCCGAGAGCGTCTGGGGCCGCCTGGCCGACCAGGGCGTTCGCCTGCTTCAGACCGATGCGGTCGAGGACCTGCTCCGCTACCGCGCCGATCGGACCGTCCGGGCGAAGTGATCGGGCGCCACCGGCCGACCAGGGCCCGAACCTATTGATCGAAAGCCGATTTTGCGCTTTGCCCCGATCCGGCAACGGGGGGACAACATCATGGGTGCGGCGCAAGGCTTTGAACTGATCATCGCGATGTTCCTGGTCGTGGTGGTGCTGCACTATCTCGCCCAGCGGCTATCGTTGCCGCCCGCCGCCGCGCTGATCGTCGGGGGCGGCGCGCTGGCCTTCATGCCGGGGCTCCCCAGCATCGCGATCGACCCGGAACTGGTCCTCGTCCTGTTCCTGCCGCCGCTGTTGATGGACGGCGCTTGGTTCACCGCCATCGCGCCGTTCCGCCGTCATATGGTCGGCATATTGTCGCTGGCGATCGGTGCGGTGTTCTTTACCACCGCCGTCGTCGCCATCGTCACCAAGCTGCTGGTGCCCACCCTGCCCTGGGCCGCCTGCGTCGCCCTGGGGGCGATCCTGTCGCCGCCCGATGCGGTGTCGGCACGCGCCGCCCTGCAACAGGTCCGCCTGCCGCGCCGCCTGTCCGCCCTGCTGGAGGGCGAAAGCCTGTTGAACGATGCCGCCGGGCTGGTGCTGTTCCGCTTCGCCGTCGCCGCCGTGCTGACCGGCAGTTTCTCCCTGGGCGCCGCGACGGGCAGCTTCTTCCTGCTGGTCCTGGGCGGCATCGCGGTGGGCGCGGCGATCGGGACCTTGTGGGTCGTCGCGCTCCGGCGACTGGGCGACGACACGCTGATGATCGCCGCCACGCTGCTGGTCTCGTGGAGTGCCTATATCGTCGGCGAAATGCTGCATGTCTCCGGCGTGATCGCGGTCGTCACTGCGGGCCTGACCTGCGGCTGGCACCAGCATGTCGTGTATAGCGCCAGCGTCCGCATCCGCGCGCTGGCTTTCTGGCATGTGCTCGTCTTCCTGCTGGAGGCCGCCGTCTTCACGTTGATCGGGCTGTCGCTACGCGGCCTGCTGGAGCGGGTGGGCGACCTGCGCGTCGTCTTCGACACCATGGCGTGGCCCGTGTCGATGATCGTCCTGGCGGTGATCGTCGCGCGCTTTGCATGGGTCTTCGGCACCGATGGCCTGGTCGCGGTCCTCCGCCGTCTCGGATGGCACCAGGCCCGACCGCTCGGCCCGCGCGCGGCGCTCGTCATGAGCTGGGCCGGGATGCGTGGCGTGGTCACGCTGGCGGTCGCGCTGTCCTTGCCGGAGGCGATGCCCGCGCGCGACCTGATGCTCGTGACCGCCTTTATCGTGATCCTCGTCACCGTCCTGTTGCAGGGAACCTCGCTCGGCTGGATCATCCGTCACGCCGACCCCGCCGAGGACCCGGCCGCCCTGCCCCCGCTGGATTTGCAGGCGGCCGAACAGGCGATGTTCCGGGCCCAACTGGCGGCGGTCGAGCGCATCGCCCATGACGAGGCCGGGCAGCTGATCCACCCACAGCTGCTGAAACGCTACCAGACGCGGGCCCGAGCGGGCCAGAGCTTCGAGGGCACCGCCGAGGAACTGAAGGCGGCGATCGCGAGCCATTTCGACGTCATCATCGCCGCGGTCGCGGCCGGGCGCGTCGAGCTGGTCCGACTTCACCGCGCCGGTCGCATCGACGACGAGACGCTCCATGATCTGGAGCATGATCTCGACCTGGAAGAACTGGGCGCCGTCGCCGCCAAGGGGTGAGATCACTTCGCTCCGGGCTACGCGCCCGACCCTGACGGCGGCCGTTCGTCCAGCGGGTTGCTGCCGAAATAGAAGCCGGAAATCGCCCCTTCATTCCCAATATGTCACTTGACTCGATCGCCCCGCTGCATATTCAGTATACGAAATACTTAAGGGGGCTAGAGACATGATTGTTCGCAAAAGTGCGTTTCGCACGACCTTGATGCTCGGCTGCGCTTTCTATGCACAGCAATTGTGCGCGCAGACCGAGAAGCGTGAGACAACCCAAACCCAGGCCTCGACCGACGATGCGGGTAACGGCGGCGAAGTGCTGGTGACCGGGTCGCGCATCCGCCGCGATGCGAAGGACAGCCCCTCGCCCGTCGCGGTCGTGACCGCCGCCGACATCCGGACGGTCGGGTCGCAGCAGATCACCGACGTCGTCAACCAGCTGCCCGCACTGGCGATCACCCAGACGAACCAGACCAGCAATCTGGCGGGCAATGCCGGCATCAACGCGCTCGACCTGCGTGGCATGGGTACGCAGCGCACGCTGGTGCTGGTCGACGGCCATCGCCAGGTGCCCGCGATCCCGGGCACCTCGGCGGTCGATCTCAGCAACATCCCCTCCAGCCTGGTCGAGCGGGTCGAGGTCGTGACCGGCGGCGCCTCCGCGCTCTATGGCGCGGACGCGGTCGCGGGCGTCGCCAACTTCATCCTGAAGAAGAACTTCCAGGGACTGGAGTCCAATTTCCGCTACAATGCGTCGACCCGCGACGACATGAACCAATATGGCTTCGACCTGCTGGCGGGCAGCAACTTTGCCGATAGTCGCGGCAATGTCACCTTCTACGCCTTTTACGACAACCAGCCGGGTCTGGTCAGCGGTGCGGACCGCCCCTGGACGGCGCAGGGCTATCCCTATTACGGCAAGACCAAGGAGGCGACGAAATACTCCATCTATGATGGAAACTATAACATCTATTCGTCCGACTCGGCGCAGGTCATCCTCAACAAGCAGCTCTATGCCGTCGCGGCCAATGGCAGCTTGCGCGCGCCCAATCTGGGTCCGGCGGGCTTCCTGAACCCGCAGTCGGTCAATATGGCCAATACCAGCGAAGCGCTCGGCACGCTGCTGGCGGGTGACGGCAGCGAATATCATGGCCGCTATGACGGCTGGCTGTTGTCGGTGCCCTCGGAGCGTTTCTCGACCCGCGTCGCCAGCCATTACGACTTCAGCGATGCGTTCAAGCTGTTCGGCAATGTCAGCTTCGCCCGCAACTATTCCACCGCGGCCTATGCGCCGTTGACCGGCTTCGGCTATGACGCCGTCCCGGCTGACAGCCCCTATATCACCGACCAGATGCGCCAGGCGGCGGGCGGCACCGTGCCCGCCGGCGGCGTCAACTTCGCCCGGCGCGTGATGGAGGTCGGCACGCCCGAAACCCAGTATCGCCGCAAGACCATTCAGGCGGTCGCCGGGGCCGAGGGCGATTTCCGCCTGCTCGCACATAACTGGAACTACACCGCCTATTATTCCTATGGGCGGTCCGAGCAGCAGGTGCGCGACTTCAACGCCACCTCCTATGCCCGCTGGTATCAGGGCCTGGATTCGACGACCGACGCGCGCGGCAATGCGATCTGCCGCAGCACGCTGACCAGCCCGAACGACGGATGCGTGCCGATCAATCCGTTCGTCACGCTGACCCAGCCGATGATCAACTATATCCAGTACACGTCGAGCTGGGCCAAGTCGACCATGACGCAGCAGGTCGCCTCGGGCTATGTCTCGGGCGGGCTGTTCGACCTGCCAGGTGGTGCGGTCCAGGCGGTGATCGGCGCCGAATATCGCAAGGAGCGCAACGACATCGGCGTATCGGCGGAATACAACGCCGACAGCCCGAAATACGACCCGACCCTGGGCGTGACGCAGATGCCGCTGATCGGCAATTATAGCGTCAAGGAAGCCTATGGCGAACTCCATGCGCCGATCCTGCGCGACACGCCCTTCTTCAACAGCCTGTCGATCGACGGCGCGGTGCGCCTGTCGGACTATAGTACGGCGGGCCGGACCACGACGTGGAAGGCGGGCGGCGAATGGGCGCCGATCCGCGATATCCGTTTCCGCGCCACCTATGGCCAAGCGGTCCGCGCGCCCAATATCGGCGAGCTGTTCACCGCCAGCAGCGTCGGCGGCATGTGGGTGACCGATCCCTGCAATGCCTATAATCTCGCCAACCGGATCACCCGGACGCAATATACCGCGCCGAACTGCAAGGCGATCAACCCCAGCGACCTGAGCAACTACTGGATCTATCGCGACATCATCTCGAAGGGCAATCTGGCGCTGAAGCCCGAGACCGCCCGGACGCTGACCGTCGGCACGGTGATCGAGCCGCGCTTCATCCGCGGGCTGTCGCTGACCGTCGACTATTACGACATCGACCTGCGCAACGCGATCGACGCCTTCGGCGCGCAGACGATCATCAACAAGTGCGTCGACCAGCCGAGCCTGACCAACGTATTCTGCGCGCTCGTCACCCGTGACGCGGGCAACAACATCAAGTCGGTGGTCACGCAGAAGCTGAACCTGGCGCAGTATCTGACGCGCGGCATCGACTTCGGCCTGGCCTATGCCACCGATCTGGAGCGGTTCGGCCTGGGCGCGGGGGCGGGCAATCTGTCGATCAACGCCAACTATACCCGGCTGCTCAACCGCCGCTACACGCTCGACCCCAGCGATCCGAACACGATCACCGAATATCGCGGCGTCTTCGGCAGCCCGACCTGGAAGGGCGTGATCCGCACCACCTATTCGCAGCCGACCTGGGGCACGACCTGGACGCTGCGCCACTTCTCGCCGATGAAGGCGGCGACCACGATCACGGCGGCGAAGTACGACCCGGTCTTCACGCCGAACGTCTTCTACAACGACTTTTTCGGCTGGGTGCGCCTGACCAAGAATATGGAGCTGTCGGGCGGCCTGAACAACGCCTTCGACCGCAAGCCCCCGCGTATTCCGGGTGCCGAGGCGGGCGGCGCCAATTTCGAGCTGAGCTATCAGGCTGGCGTCTATGACGTGATCGGCCGCACCTTCTTCGTGGGGCTGCGCTTCACGCGGTAAGGATGGCGGGTGGGTGGCTATGGCAGATATGATACGACCATAGCCGCCCGCCGATTGTCACGAACCGGTAACCGACCCTTCCCCATTTTGTCGCCAATCTGTCGTAGCGCCCCCGACAAAGCCGGATATGCGGCGATGGGGGATTTGAGACATGAAGAGCTTCGCGCTGCTCGCGGGTGTTTCCGCGCTCGGCATGCTGTCGGCGAACACCGCCCAGGCGCAGATGGTGGCGAGCACCGCCAGCACCACGTCCCCTGCGGCCGAACCCGATGCGAAGGACGGCCAGGAAATCGTCGTCGTCGGCACCGCCCAGGGTGAGAAAAAGGCCATCGAGGCGAAGCGCCAGGCCGATAACGTCGTCGAGGCGCTCTACGCCAATGATGTCGGCAAGTTGCCCGACCAGAATGTCGCCGAGGCGGTACGCCGCCTGCCCGGCCTGTCGGTCGCCAACGACCAGGGCGAGGGCCGCTATGTCATCATCCGCGGCGTCAATCCGAACCTGGTCAACGTCACGCTCAACGGCCTGACGCTGCCCGCGCCCGAGCCGGACGGCCGCCAGGTGAAGCTGGACGACATCCCCTCCGCGCTCATCAACTCGGTGATCGTCACCAAGTCGCTGACCCCCGATCAGGATGCCAATGCGATCGGCGGCGAGGTCAATATCCGCACCCTGACCGCCTTTGATCGCAAGGCACCTCTGTTCGCCGACGCACGCGCACAATATGGCGCCTATCACCTGAACGGCGGTCATCCCTATGAGGGCGATGTCCAGGTCGGCGGACGCTTCGGCCGGGACCAGCAATTCGGTGCGGTCCTGTCGGTCAATTACTCGCACCGCCCGATCGAGTCCGAGAATTTCCAGGGCTCGACCAACTGGCGTTCGGTCACCACCGCTGCCGGATCGTCGGTGCCCAGCGTCGTCCTGCCCGATCAGGCGGGCCTGCGCGACTATAACCTGGTCCGTACCCGGCAGGGCGTCGTCCTCAATCTCGACTGGCGTCCGACCGATGCGGTCAAGCTGTTCCTGCGCGGCACGCTTTCGCGGTTCGACGATAACGAGACGCGCGACCAGCTCATCATCGACAACCAGTCGAACGTGCTGGCGACCAGCGCGACGACCGGCACCTTTCGAGGCCGGGGCAGCGAGCGCGTGCGGCGGCGGCAGGAGACGGACAATACCAAGTCCGTCCAGGGCGGCGGCAGCTTTGAGCTCGGCGACGCCGCGCTCGACCTGGCGGGCGGATGGACGCGGGCGCAGAAGCGCGATCCGCTGCGCTCCGAATATAATTTCCGCACCGGCGGCAGCGCGCTGACCGTCAATTATGACGTGTCGGATACCCCCTATAACTTCATCCCGACGGTCCAGCCCAACGCCAACCAGACCGCCTATTCGCTCAACAGCGTCAATTACGACCACCGCAACGCCGTTGAGACGCTGTGGCAGGGCCGCGCCGACCTGACCCTGCCCTTCGCGATCGGCCACGACAGCAGCATCAAGCTGGGCGTCAAATATCTCGACCGGCACAAGACCAACGACCGCGACTATCTGACCTATGGGCTGACCAGCGGCCGGACCTTCACGCTGGCCAATGTCGCCTATCTGGGCGACACCAGCTTCTACGACCGGTATGTCTTCCCCGTGCGGGTCGGATATGATGCGGGCCAGGCCTATATCGCCGCCAATCCGGGCATCATCACCGCCAATATCGGGTCGAGCCGCGCCAATAGCCTGGCCAACGACTATGACGTGCAGGAGCGGATCTGGGCGGGCTATGCGATGGCGACGGCGCATTTCAGCGCCTTTACCATCGTGCCGGGCGTCCGCGTCGAGCATACGAGCGACCGGAGCAAGGGCAAGCTGATCACCGCCACGACCGCGCTCAACAGCGGCTATAACGCGTTCGGGTCGAAGGATTACACGAACATCTTCCCCGGGGTGAACGCCAAGTGGGAAGTGACCGAGGGCCTGATCGTCCGGGCCGCGGCGACCACCGCGCTCGGCCGGCCCAACTATCCCGATCTCGCCCCCTATGTGCTGGTCGACCAGACGACGTCGCCCAACAGCGTCACCCTCGGCAATCCGAACCTGAAGCCCTACAAGGCGATCAATCTGGACAGCGCGATCGAATATTATCTGCCCGGACAGGGGCTGATCTCGCTCGGCTATTTCTACAAGCATATCGACGATCCAATCTATACCGGCGCGACACTGAACGTGAACGGCACCTTTGCCGGGCAGGCGCTGACCGGCGTGACCGTGACGCAGGCGACCAATGTCGACCAGGCGGTGCTGCAGGGCATCGAGGCGAATATGCAGGTGCGCTTCACCTTCCTGCCCGGCGTGCTGGACGGGTTCGGCGTGTCGGCCAATTATGCGCACATCACCGGACACGGCGAGGGCAATATCCCCGGCGGGCGCAGCGGGCGCTTCCCGCTGTTCCTCCAGTCGCGCGACGTCGGCACGGCGCAGGTCTTTTACGAAAAATATGGCCTGGCGGTCCGGGCGGCCTATTCGTTGCGATCGAAATATCTCGACACGCTGGGTGCGACGGCGGCGGCCGACCAATATACCGACCGCAACGGCCAGCTCGACGTCAACCTGTCCTATGAAGTCACGCCGCAGCTGACCTTCTTCGGCCAGGCGCTGAACCTCACCGATGCGCCGTGGCGGCGTTATATCGGCACACGCGCGCAACTGGTCGAGCGTGAACGTTACGGATACAGCTTCCGCTGGGGCGCCCAGCTCCATTTCTAGAGGATCAGCCCAGTCGTGATGAAGTCCATCCTCCTCGGCGCCGCGCTGGTCGTCGCCGCTCCGGTCGCTGCCCAGGAACCGGCCTTGCCTGCGGGTATGAAGCTCGACCGCGTCGTGCTGGTGATGCGCCACGGCGTACGGCCGCCGACCAAGGCGACGCCGATGCCCGCCGGCACCGCCAGCGCGCCCTGGCCCAGCTGGTCGGTCAAGCCCGGCTATCTGACCGAACATGGTCGCGCAGGGGTGGCGCTGCTCGGCACGGACGACAGGGCCCGCTGGATCCAGGCGGGTGTGTTGCCGCGCAGTGGCTGCACGAAGGTGCGGATCGTCGCCGATAGCGACGAGCGCACGATCGAGACGGCGCGGGCCTATGCCGCCGCCCTCGCCCCCGGCTGCCCGATTGCGATCGAGGCCAAGCCGCAGGACGAGCCCGATCCTCTATTCTCCCCGCTCGATCAGCCGGGCGTCGCCTTCGATCCGGCGACCGCGCGGGCGGCGGTGCTGTCCGAGGCAGGCGGCGAAGGCGGGATCGCGGCCGAGGAAGCCCGGCTCCGCCCGCTGCTTACCCGGCTCGATACCATTCTCTGCGCACCGGTGACGCCGTCCTGCGGCGTATCGCATCTGCCCAGCGGCCTGGCCCCCGTCGAACCCGGCAAGCGGCCCAAATTGACAGGCGCCCTCGACCGTGCCTCGACCGCCGCGCAGATCCTGCTGCTGGAATATGCCGAGGGCAAATCCATGGCGGAGGTCGGCTGGGGTCGCGCCACGCCCGCCGACATCGGACGCATCGCCGAATTTCATGCCACCGAGTTCCGGCTGCTCGCGCGGCCGCATTATATCGCCAAGGCCAATCTGGCGCTGCTGACGCCCCTGATCGCCGATGCGCTCACCGCCGAGAAGGGCCCGGTGGTGACGATGATTTCGGGCCACGACACCAATGTCGCCAATCTGGGCGGGCTGCTGGACCTACATTGGCAGGTGCCGCGCCTGGCCGCCGACGATCCCCTTCCCGGCGGTGCGATCATCTTCGAACGATTGGTCAATACGAAGGGCCAGCGCTATGTGCGCGCGCTCTACCGCTCGCAGACGCTCGATCAGCTACGCAGCCTTGCGCCGGGGGCCGGATATGTCGCCGTACTGCCGGTGCCGGGTTGCGGCGCCGTCTGTCCGGAATCGAAGTTCGTGGCACTGCTCAAGCGATAGCCCGGCCAGATACCAATCGCTGTCGCGTCGCCGACGCGGCAGCGAAATCCAGCAATCTTTCGTTACTTTCGGCCTTGGTCGGCGTTATCCCAGGATAATCCGAACGAGGCCCCATCATCCATGCCCCTGCCCGCCGAGCGTCGCGACCTTCTCACGACCAAACGCAATCTCAAAATGGCCCGATCGGCCCATGCCTATGTTCGGGGGAATACGGCGAAATTCTACGACTGGCTGGCGGAGTCGGCCGCCGCGCGCCGCGTGCCGGAGGGGCCCGCCATCTGGATTTGCGGCGACTGTCACCTCGGCAATCTGGGGCCGCTCGCCAACGGAAAGGGCGCGGTCGAGATCCAGATCCGCGATCTGGACCAGGCGGTCATCGGCAATCCGGCGCATGACCTGATCCGGCTCGGCCTCTCGCTGGCGACGGCGGCGCGGGGATCGGACCTGCCCGGCGTGGTGACGATGCGGATGATGGAGGAAATGGTCGACGGCTATGCCGCCGCCATCGCCGATCCGGGCGGCGAGGATAACGGCCCCGATTCCGATATCGTGCGCAGCGTCGAGCGGGAGGCTCTGGGGCGGCGTTGGCGGCACCTTGCCAAGGAGCGGCTGGACGCGGTCGAGCCGCGCATTCCACTGGGCAAAAAATTCTGGGAGCTGGCACCGGACGAACGCGATGCCCTGACCGCGCTGTTCGCCGACCAGCATGTCGCCGCCATGATCCTGTCGCTGAAGGGCAAGCCGCAGGACCGCGAGGTCCGGCTGGTCGATGCGGCCTATTGGATGAAGGGATGCAGCTCGCTGGGCCTGTTGCGCTATGCCGCGATCGTCGCGCTGAAGACCGGCAAGGGTCGCTGGTCCTATGCGCTGGTCGACCTGAAGGAAGCGACTGATCCCATCGCCCCCGCCGCGCCCGGCGTAAAGATGCCCAAGGACAATGCCGAGCGCGTCGTCGCGGCCGCCCGTGCGCTGTCCCCCCATCTCGGCACGCGGATGATGCCCGTCCGGATGTGCGGCCGGTCGCTTTTCATCCGCGAGCTGACCCCGCAAGACCTGAAGCTGGAGGTCGATCAGTTCAGCCATAGCGAGGCGGTCCGTGCTGCGCGCCACCTGGCCTTTGTGGTAGGCAAGGCCCATGCCCGGCAGATGGACGACAAGAGCCGCATGGAATGGCTGGACATACTGGAGGCGGACCGCCGCGCCGCGCTCGATACCCCCAATTGGCTATGGGAAAGCGTCGTGGCACTCGCAGGGCGGCATGAGGTCGGCTATCTCGATCATTGCCGCCGCTACGCGCTGGCGGCCTGACGACCGGGAAAGGCCGCGCACCGCCAGACCCGCAACCGTCGCTCGTGCGGCAGGATATGACGGCCGATCGGGAACGCCCCGACCGGCCCGTCATCTCAACGTGCCAGCCAGCCGCCGTCGACGGCCAGGATATGCCCCTGGACATAGGCCGCCGCGTCGGAGGCCAGGAAGACCGCCGCCCCGCCCAGGTCCGCCGGATTGCCCCAGCGCGCGGCGGGGATGCGGTCCAGGATCGCTGTGTTGCGGACCGGGTCGGCCTGCAGGGCGGCGGTGTTGTTGGTCGCGATGTAACCCGGCGCGATCGCATTCACCGTGACGCCGTGTTTGGCCCATTCATTGGCGAGCAGCTTGGTCAGGCCGCCGATTCCCGACTTGGACGCGGTATAGCTCGGCACGCGGATCCCGCCCTGAAAGGTCAGCATCGAGGCGATGTTGATGATCCGCCCCGACCCTTGCGCGATCATGTGCCGCCCCGCCGCCTGGCACAGGAAGAACACCGACTTCAAATTGGTGTCGACCACCGCGTCCCAGTCTTCCTCGGTAAAGTCGACCGCATCGGCGCGGCGGATGATGCCCGCATTGTTGACCAGGATGTCGAGGCGACCGAGCCGCTCCAGTGTCTCGGTGACGACCCGGTCGACGGGCTCGATCGTCGACAGGTCGGCGGAGATGATCTCCGCCCGGCGGCCGAGTGCCCGGATCGAGGCGACCGTTTCCTCGGCGGGGGTCCGGCCGACGCAGGCGATATCGGCACCCGCCTGGGCGAGCGCGACCGCAATCGCCTGGCCGATGCCGGTATTCGCGCCGGTGACGACCGCGACGCGCCCCGAAAGATCGAAGGGATGGGTCATCGCGCTCAGGCCAGCTGGCAGATGTCGAGCACGTTCATGTCGGTATAGTCCTGGTTCTCACCGGCCATCGCCCAGATAAAGGCATAGGCCTTGGTGCCCGCACCCATATGGATCGACCAGGGCGGCGAGATGACCGCTTCCTCGTTCTTCACCACCAGATGCCGGGTCGCCTCGCCCTCACCCATGAAGTGCATGACGCGGTCGGTGTCGAGATTGTCGAGCTCGAAATAGAAATAGATCTCGCTGCGACGCTCATGGATGTGCGGGGGCATCGTGTTCCACACGCTGCCCGGCTTCAGGACGGTCAGGCCCATCACCAGCTGCGCGCTATCGCAGACACCAGGGATGACCAGCTGATAGATGGTCCGCTCGTTGGATTCCTCCAGGCTTCCGCGATCCAGCGCATTGGCGTCGGCGATGCCCAGCTTGCGGGTCTGGAACGCCTTGTGGGCCGGGCAGGAGGCGAGATAGAAACGCGCGCCCTGCCCGTCGAAGAAGACTTCCCGTGCGCCCATCGTCACATAGAGGCAGTCCTTGTTGCCCAATGTGAAGATTTCGCCGTCCACCGTCACCCGGCCCTCGACCGCGCCGACATTGACGATGGCCAGCTCGCGGCGTTCCAGGAAAGGGTGCCCGGCGGCCGATTTCGGCTCGGTCTGGTCGGGCAGCTTCACGGGCGCATCGCCCACCGCCACGCCGCCGATCACGAAACGCTCGGCATGGGTGTAGTTCAGCACGCATTCGCCCGTGCGGAACAAGTCCGGGATCAGATAGCGGTCGCGCAGCTCGTCATTGGAGACGCACTCCATCATGTCCGGGTGGGTGGCGTAGTAAGTGCGATCGTACATGCGGTTCACTCCCAAATCCTGTCTCTTAAACGGGCGCGGTCAGCAGCCCAGTCCCATGCGATAGATGCGGTCGGCGTTACGCCCGAACAGCGCGCGGCGATCCTCTTCGCTGAAGTCCATAACGGCGGCATGACAGGCCTCCATCTGTGCGTCGATGCTGCCGAACAGGCGGTCGGTCGGCAGGTCGCTGGCGAACATCGCGCGATCCATGCCGAACAGGTCGATGACGGTGCGGACCGTGTCGCGCACGAAAGCAGGAGTCCAGTCGCGCCGGGCAAAACCAAAGCCCGACAGCTTGACCGAGACGTTCGGACAGGCCGCCAGCGCCGCCAGTCCCCATCGCCATTCGCCGATGCCGTCAGGATCGCCGGGCACCGCCATGCCCGCATGGTTCAGGATCACCGGAATGTCCGGATGCCGTGCAATCAAATTGGCGAGCCCCGGCATCTGCGCGGGATAGCATTGCAGGTCGAAGGACAAGCCATAAGCGGCCAGCCGGGCAAAGCCCCGCTGCCACGCTTCATCGCGCGTCACGTCATGGGGCATGTAGCTGCGCTGCGGATCGGGATGCCAGTTGACGATATGGCGAATCCCCCGGACGCGACCGTGCCGGACATGCGCCGCCAGCGTCGCATCGAGATCGGGATCGTCAAGCGCGGCAAAGGCGACGATGGCGGTCGGCAGTCCGTCATCCTTGGCCAGCCCCTCCAGCCATTCGGTCTCCGCCAGCGCGTCCCCGGGATGCGCGCCTGCATCGACATGCACCGCGCCGACGACATTCCACCGCGCCATCTCCGCCCGGTAATCGGCGGGCTGATAGGTCCGCGCGATCGCCTCGACCGAGCCGTTCGGCCCGTCATCGACGAAGGGCGGGGTCAGCCACGGATAGCGCAGCCGCCCCAAATCCCATAAATGGATATGCGCGTCGACGAACGGGATCATCAATAGGTCGTCCGTCCACCGGACGTGTCGAAGGTCGAGGCGGTGGTGAAGCTGCACTCCTCCGACGCCATGAAGCAGACCATCGCCGCCGTCTCGCTCACCTGTCCCAGCCGCCCCATCGGGATCTTGCCGCGCATGTAATCGACCTGGCTTTGCGGCAGCTGGGCGAGGATCGGGCTCTCGAAGGTCGCCGGGGTGATCGCATTGGCGATGACGCCCTTGGCCGCCAGTTCCTTGCCCAGCGACTTGGTAAAGCCGATCACCCCCGCCTTGGTCGCCGAATAGGCCGAGGCATTGGGATTGCCCTCCTTGCCCGCGACCGAGGCGACGTTGACGATCCGGCCATAGCCGTTCGCCAGCAGATGCGGCACCACCGAGCGACAGCAGTAGAAGACGCCGTTCAGGTTGATGTCCACCACCCGCTGCCAGCTGTCGAGCGGATAGTCCTGCACGCTGGCCGTCGCGCCGGTGATCCCGGCCGAGCAGACCAGAATGTCGACCTTGCCCAGCACCGACACGCTGGTGGCGGTCGCCCGCTCGACCGCCGCGACATCGGCGATGTCGAAGGCCTCGTAATGGATTGCGCCGATCACATCGGCCGCCACCGCCAGCTTGTCGCGATCGACATCCCAGAGCACGACCGTGCCGCCCTCTGCGACGATGCGGCGCGCGACCTCGCAACCCAGGCCCGAGGCCGCCCCGGTCACGATCGCGGACCGCCCCGCAAAGCGCCCCCCGTAGATCGTCACTGGGGAAGCTCCATCGCGAAAGGGATGCAGGTCTGGCGCTGTTCGCCCAGCTTGGCGATGCCCAAATGCATGGTGTCGCCCGGCTTCAGGAAGATCTTGTCGGGCTTCTGCCCCTCGCCCACGCCGGGCGGGGTGCCGGTGATGAGCAGATCGCCGGGATGCAGCGTGATGAAGCGGCTGACATAGGCGATGCATTCCGCCACCGGGAAGATCATGGTCCGGGTATTGCCCGTCTGCATCCGCCGCCCGTTGACGTCGAGGAACATGTCGAGGTCCTGGCAGTCGCCCAGCTCGTCCGGCGTCACCAGCCACGGTCCCACGGGCCCGAAGGTGTCGCACCCCTTGCCCTTGTCCCACTGGCTGCCCAGCTCCTTCTGGTACGCCCGCTCGGACACGTCATTGGCCAGCACATAGCCCGCCACATGATCCAGCGCGTCGGCTTCCTCGACATAGCGACAGGTCTTGCCGATCACGACGCCCAGCTCGACCTCCCAGTCGGTCTTTTCCGCGCCCTTGGGGATCATGACCGGGTCGTTGGGGCCGGTCAGGCAGGAAATCGCCTTGGTGAAGAAGATCGGCTCGGGCGGCGGCTCCAGCCCGGATTCCTTGGCGTGGTCGGCATAGTTGAGGCCGATCGCGATGAACTTGCCGATACCGGCGACCGGCACGCCGTAGCGCGGCTCGCCCTCGACCAGCGGCAGGGTTTCGGGGTCCACGCTGCGCAGGCGATCCAGCGCCTCGGGCGTGACCATGGCGGGCGTGACATCGTCGATCATGCCGGACAGGTCGCGGATGCGCCCCTGGGCATCGACCATACCGGGCTTTTCCACGCCCTTTTGACCATAACGGCAGAGTTTCATGGGAAAATCCTCAATGGGTGTAAGGGCGGTGGAGCGGCACGTCGGCGTTCAGCTCGACCCCGAAACCGGGCTTGTCGAGTTCGCTCGCCCGGATGCGACCATTCTGCGGCACCGGCTCGCCCAGCAGCTGCGGCGCGAACATCGGCACCACCTCGGTCGGGCCGGGGTGCATCATCAGGAATTCGGCGAAGGGCGAATTGTGCCGGGTGATGACGAAGTGATAGCTATAGACGCTCGATCCGTGCGGGATCATCATCACCCCGCGGCTGTCGGCATAGTTGGCGATCTTGATGAGCTCGGTGACGCCGCCGCACCACCCGACATCGGGCTGGATGATGTCGCAGCAGCCCATGTCGATCAGCATCCGAAAGCCCCAGCGGGTCGCCTCATGCTCGCCGGTGGTGACGAGCAGGCCCGGCGGGGCCTTCTTGCGCAGTTCGGCATAGGCCCAGTAATCGTCGGGGCTCAGCGCCTCCTCGATCCATTTCAGCCCGCATTCGTTCCAGGCGCGGTGCGCGAGCCGGGTGGCGTAATCCAGGTCGAGCGCCATCCAGCAATCGTACATCAGCCAGAAATCGTCACCGCATTTGGCGCGCATGTCGGCGAGCAGCGCGATGTTCTTCTCCATCCCTTCCAGCCCCTCGGCCGGACCGTGATGGAGCGGCAGCTTGCCGCCGATGAAGCCCAGCTCCTTGGCGATGTCGGGCCGCGCGCCGGTGGCGTAGAATTGCAGCTCGTCACGGACCGCGCCGCCCAGCATGTGATAGACCGGCTCGCCGCGCAGCTTGCCGAGCAGATCCCATAGCGCCAGGTCGACGCCGGAGATCGCGTTCACGACCAACCCCTTGCGACCATAATATTGGGTCGAGAAATACACCTGGTCCCAGATCTTCTCGACCTCGACCGGCGAGCGGCCTTCGAGGAAGCGCGCGAGATGCTTCTCGACGATATAGGCGGCGGGCTCGCCGCCAGTCGTCACCGCGAAGCCGATCGTGCCGTCCTCGGCCTCGATCTCGACCACGAGCGTGCCGAGCACGTTGATGCCGAAGCTCTGCCGCGACTGGCGATATTCGGGATAGCGGCTCATCGGCGTGGCGATGTGATCGTCGATCCAGTGGCCGGCGCCCTGGTCATGATAATCGGCCCCTGCCCCGCGCGCGACGAAGGCGCGGACATGCTTGATCCGCGACAGGCTCATCGCCCGCCCTCGCTGGCCTGCGTCCTTTGGCAACCGCCCCGCATCCGATCCTCCCGGCTTTACTTTCTCACTTTATGGAATAGGATGCTAATTGTTGAGACTCTGAAGGTCAATCGGTTGTTTTGCAAAAACCGGTCGGCCAAGTGAGCAGACGAACAGGATGAGGAGCAAGGCCGTGAAGCTGCTGGAAGGAAAAACCGTCGTCGTCACCGGCGCCTCGACGGGCATCGGCCGGGCGATCGCCATCGGCGCGGCCGAACATGGCGCGGATGTCGCGATCAACTATGCGCGCGACTCGGACGGCGCGGCGCAGTGCGTCGCGGGCATAGAGGCGCATGGCCGCCGCGCGGTGGCGATCCAGGGCGACGTCGCCGATCCTGCGACCGCCACCGACTTCATCGCCCGCGCGGTCGAGGCGTTCGGCAAGGTCGATGTGATGGTGTCGAACGCGGGCATCTGCCCCTTCCACAGCTTCCTCGACATGCCGGTCGAGACGTTCGAGCGGACGATGCAGGTCAACCTGCATGGCGGCTATTATATGTGCCAGGCGGCGGCGCGGCAGATGGTCGAACAGGGCCATGGCGGGTCGATCATCGCCGTCTCCTCTATCTCCGCGCTCGTCGGCGGGGAGTATCAGACGCACTATACCCCGACCAAGGCAGGACTGCATTCGCTGATGCAGTCGGCGGCCATCGCGCTCGGCCGTCACAATATCCGCTGCAACTCGCTGCTCCCCGGCACCATCCTGACCGAGATCAACAAGGACGACCTCGCCGACGAGGCCAAGCGCAAATATATGGAAGGCCGCGTGCCACTGGGGCGGCTGGGCGTGCCGGAGGATATGGCGGGGCCCGCCGTCTTCCTCGCCTCCGACATGGCGCGCTATGTCACCGGCGCGGCGCTGCTGGTCGATGGCGGCGCTTATGTGAACCTGCAATGAGGCTTGGGGCAGCGATGCTGCTGGCGCTGGCGGCCCCATCCGTCGCGCTCGCGGCGGACACCGCGCCACCGCGCGAGTGGGTCGATCCCGATACCGGCCACCGCATCGTCCGCCTGTCGGACGAGCCGGGCAGTGCCAGCCTCTATTTCAACTTCAACGGCTATACGCCGCAGGGCGACAAGCTGCTGATCTCGACGCCCAGGGGCATCGCTTCGGTCGACCTGAAGACCCGCGTGTTGAAGACCATCGTGCCGATCGCGGGGCCGTTCCGCCTCCTCTTCACCGGCCACCGGACGCGGACCGTCTATTACCAGACGCAAAGCGCCGACGGTCAGGGGCCCAAGACCATCTGGGCCGCCGATATCGACAGCGGTAAAGCCCGCAAGATTGCCACGATCGCGCAGGGCGACATCCAGACGATCAACGCCGACGAAACGCTGCTGGGCGGGGTCGAGACCGATCCCAAGGCATCGTCCGACACGCTGGCCCTCTTCGCCAAGAAGGATGCCCGCTACGATCAGGCCGATTACCGGGCGACCGGGCCAGACGGCAAACGGCTGACCTATGCCGAGGCCAAGGAAGTGCGGATGAACGAGCGGCTGGAGGCGCGGGTGCCCATGGCGATGTTCGTCATCGACACGCGCACCGGCCAGAAGCGCATCGTCCACCGCGCGACCGACTGGCTCAATCATCTACAATTCTCGCCGACCGATACGGGCCTGTTGATGTTCTGTCACGAGGGGCCTTGGCACAAGGTCGACCGGCTCTGGCTGATGCGCGTCGATCGGCCCAATGACAGCCCGCGCAAGATCCACACCCGCACCATGAACATGGAGATTGCCGGGCACGAATGGTTCTCGCATGACGGACGGACAATCTGGTACGACCTGCAAACCCCGCGCGGCGAGGATTTCTGGGTCGCTGGCTATGAGATCGCGAGCGGCAAGCGGACCCGCTATCACCTGAACCGCAATGAATGGTCGGTGCATTTCCACAGCTCGCCCGACGGCACGCTCTTTTCCGGCGATGGTGGCGATAGCGAGATGGTCGCCCATGCGCCCGACGGCAAATGGCTCTACCTTCTCCGCCCGCGCGCCATTCCCGATGTCGCGGGCATCCGCGCACCCGATGCCGACACGCTGATCCAGCCCGGCGTGTTCGAGGCGGAAAAGCTCGTCAACATGAAAGCGCAGGATTACCGGCTGGAGCCCAATGCCAATTTCACGCCCGACGGCAAATGGCTGGTCTTCCGTTCCAACATGCAGGGCGCGAGCCACGTCTATTCAGTCGAGGTCGCAAAGACGCGGCCCTGACGATGGACTTCGCCGCGCCGGTCCATGCCCGGCAATGGCTGGACGTGCGCGAGGCCGGGGCGCGGGGCGACGGGCGGACGCTGGACCATCATGCCATCAACCGCGCCATCGCCCATGTCGCACGCACCGGCGGCGGGACGGTGGCGCTGCCCGCCGGACGCTATCTCTGTTTCTCCATCCGGCTGGCGAGCGGCGTCGCGCTCCGGCTGGCCGAGGGGGCGGTGATCGAAGCCGCCGATCCCGCACGCCATCCTGGCCGCTATGACGATCCCGAACCGCGCGGGGAACAGCTCTACCAGGATTTCGGGCATAGCCACTGGCACAATAGCCTGATCTGGGGCGACGGATTGCGCGATGTCGCCATCGGCGGGCCGGGCCGGATCAAGGGACGCGGGCTGACCCGAAACGGCCCCGGCTCGCGCTGGCGCGCCCAGCTGGGCGAACGCCCCTTGTCGATGCGCGACATGAGCCCCGCCGCCATCGCCGCGCTCGAGCCCGACTTCGAGGCCATGCACGGGCAAGGCAACAAGGCGATCGGCCTGCGCGATTGCCACGGCGTCACGATCGAGGGGCTGACCATCGACGGTGGCGGTCACATCGCGGTGCTGCTGACCGGATGCACCCATGTGACGCTCGACCGGCTGACCATCGACAGCGAGCGCGACGGCATCGACCTGGACGGCGTGTGCGATGCCAGGGTCACACGGTGCCGGGTGAACACGCCCAATGACGACGCCATCGTCATCAAGAGCAGCCTCGCGATGGGCAATCCGATGCCGGTCGAGGACATCGTCATCCGCGATTGCGCGGTGTCGGGGTACGATCGCGGCACGATGCTGGACGGTCGGTTGGCCACGACGCAGTTGCTGGCCCCCGACCGGGACGGGCCGACCGGCCGGATCAAGATCGGCACCGAGAGCAATGGCGATTTTCGCGACATCCTGATCGAGGATTGCCGCTTCTACCATAGCCGCGGCCTGGCGCTGGAGACCGTGGACGGCGGCGTCATGAAGGGCGTCACTGCACGACGGCTGACGATGGACGATGTGACCAGCGCGCCGATCTTCCTGCGACTCGGCCAGCGCGGACGTGGACCGGCCGGCACAACCATCGGCGCGATGCAGGGTATCACCCTGGCCGACATCACCGCGACGGGGATCGACCATCGCTATCCCCTGATCCTGGCCGGCCTGCGCGGCCATCCCATTCGCGACGTGACGCTGGCCCGCATCAGGCTGCGGTATCGCGGCGGGGGCACGGAAGCGGATCGCCGGCATGTGCCCGAAGCCTTGCCCGAAGCCTATCCGGAACCGAGCATGTTCGGCACGCTGCCAAGCTGGGGCCTGTGGGCGCGGCATGTCGCGGGCTTGCACGTCGATCGGCTGACGCTGTCGCATGACGGAGTGGACGCCCGGCCACCCGTCATTCTCGACGATGTGGTCTTGGGCAAAGTGCGGGAAACACCATTCTGGCCTGAATCCCGCTGATTACCCTCGACAGCGCCCCACACTACAGGCAAACACTTCCACAATATGGTACGCGCCAGCAGAGTCTGCGGCGCGACAGGAGAGATTTTCCGATGCCCGCATCCGCCAAATCCGCCAAGTCCGACGCCGGAGAGACCAAGGGCCCGACCGGCAGCCAGACGCTGCTGCGCGGCCTGGACCTGATCGACGAGGTCGCCGACCGGCCGATCGCTCTGGCCGAACTGGCCGACCGGCTGGGCCTCACGCGCAGCACCACGCACCGTCTGGCAAGCGCGCTGATCGACCGGCGCTTCCTGATCTTCACCCCGCGCCAGGGCTATCGCCTCGGCCCCAAGCTGCTGGAACTGGGCTTCCTCGCGCAGCGGCAGGCGGACGTGGTGCAGATCGGCCGCGACCATATCGAGGCGCTGGCGGCCGCATCGGAGGATACCGTCCATCTGGGCGTGCGCGATGGCGACAAGGCGCTCTATCTCGACAAGATTCCCGGCCGCCGGCGGGTCGACATCTCCAGCCGGGTGGGTGACCGCCAGCCCATGACCTCAACCGGCCTAGGCAAGGCGCTGATGCTCGACGACGAGGCCCGGCACTGGCGGCAACGCTTCGAAGAGGAGCGCGCGGGCGATCCCAACGCCCCCGATTACGATGTCTGGCTGGAGCGGATGCGCGGCTATGTCGGCTTGGGCTGCGCCTATGACCTTGAGGAGAACGAGGATCAGATACGCTGCGTCGCGGCCCCGATCCGCGATGCGAGCGGCCGCATCGTTGCCGCGATCAGCGTGTCGAGCGCGGCGCAATATATGTCCGACGAACGGATGACCGCGCTGACCGGCGACGTGCTGGGTACCGCCCATGCGATCAGCCGCGATCTCGGCTGGCGGGAAAAGGATCGCCGCTGAATCTATCCCAAATGCCAAAGTCCACTTGCACTATGTGGGATATACGCGCATAGTCTTGGAAAGCGGATCGCAAAGAGGTTCGCGAGGCAGGACTAGGGAGCGGATGCATGGCGCGGCGTCATCGGGCGACTGTCGGACTCTTGGTGGCGTCCCTGCCGCTATGGCTCGCCGGGGCCGCCCCGCACGACCTGCCCCCCGCCCGCGTGTTCATCGCCAGCGATTCGACGGCACAGGACTATAAGCCCGAGAAATATCCCCTCTCGGGCTGGGGCTCGATGCTCCGCTGCGCCTTCGGACCGGAAGTCACGATCGCCAACCATGCCATGGCGGGGCGCAGCACCAAGAGCTTCATGGCCGAGGGGCGGCTGGACGCCATCGCCCGCGACCTGAAGCCGGGCGACACTCTCCTCATCCAGTTCGGGCATAACGACGCCAATCAGGCCAAGCCCGAACGCTATGCCCCGATCCCCGAATATGAAGCCAATCTGAAACGCTTCATCGCGGTGGCCCGCGCCGCCAAGGCGCAGCCGGTACTGCTGACCCCGGTCACGCGGCGCGTGTTCAAGGACGGCCATGTCATCCCCAGCTTTCCGACCTATTCGGATGCGGCAAAGCGCGTCGCCGCCGAAGAACAGGTTCCGTTGATCGACCTCGCGGCCCTGTCCGAACGCTGGATCGACCAGCTGGGGCTGGACGGCTCGCGTGTCTATTATCTCCATTACGCCAAGGGCGAAGGGCTGCCCGGCTATACCGACGCGGTCGATGACGACACGCATTTCAGCGAGCTGGGCGCGCGCAGGATCGCCGATCTGGTCGCGAACGGCCTGGTCCAGACCCATTTGCCCATCGCCCGCCATATCCTGAAGGATCGCCCCGCGCTGACCCGCACGACGCCTGCGGGCGGGCCGTCATGCGCCGGTTGATCGTGATCGCGGCGCTGGGCATGGCCATGAACGCCTCCGCCCAGTCGCAGTCCGTAACGCATCGGTTCGTTCTCTCGCCCGGCGTGCAGGATGCGGACGGTATCACGGTCGCGGCCGATCGGCGGTTCGACCGGGATTATGGCTATGAGGCCGATCGCCATCTTTTCTCGGTCGCGGTGCCGCCGGGCAATTATGCCATAACGGTGACGCTGGGCGATCCTGCCCGTGCGACCGATACGACGATCAAGGCCGAGAATCGCCGCCTGATGCTGGACGCGGTACGCACCCGGCCGGGCGAGATCGTCACGCGACGCTTCATCGTGAATGTCCGCGACTCACGACTGGCCATGCCACCGGCCAATGCGCCGGGCGGCGACGCTGTGCGCTTGAAGCCCCGCGAGCTTGGGTCGTTCAACTGGGACGATCGGCTGACGCTGGAAATCCTCGGCCCCGCACCCGCCCTGCGCACCGTGGCGGTCGCGCCGGTCGAGGTGCCGACGCTCTTCCTGCTGGGCGACTCGACCGTCACCGACCAGCCCGCCGAACCCGCGGCGAGCTGGGGCCAGATGCTGCCCCTGTTCCTTGCCCCCGACATAGCGGTCGCCAACCACGCGGAGTCGGGCGAGACGCTGAAATCCTTCCTAACCGAGCTGCGGCTCGACAAGGTGCTGGCGAGTGCGAAGCCCGGCGACTTTGCGATGATCCAGTTCGGCCATAACGACCAGAAGGCGCAGTGGCCGCAAACCTATGCCGAGGCCGCGACGACCTATCGCGCATATTTGCGCACCTATATCGCCGAGCTGAGGCGGCGCGGCGTGACGCCGATCCTGGTCACATCGCCCGAGCGGCGGCAATGGACGGCGGACGGGCATATCCGGCCGACCCTCGGCGATTATCCGCAAACCGTCCGCGCGGTCGGTGCGGAAGAGCATGTGCCGGTGATCGACCTGAATGCGGACTCGATCCGTTTCTACGAGGCGCTGGGCCAGGCGCGTGCGCCGCTGGCCTTCAACGACGGCGGGCGCGATGCGACGCATCACGACAATTACGGTGCCTGGGTGCTGGCCCGCGATATTGCCGAGCGGATGCGGGCGATGCCCGCGCTCGCGCGATTCGTGCGCAGCGAACTGCCTTCCTTCGACCCCGGCCAGCCGCCCGCACCAGAGAGTGTCAGGCTGGCGGCCAGCACCATGCGCAGCAGCGAACGACCGGCTGGAAACTGACCATGACGCTAGACCCCTTGATACTTGGCAGGCGCACCCTGATCGCCGCCGGGCTGTCGCTGGCCGCGACACCGCGCGCGGCGGTGGCGGCGCCCGCGCCCAGCCGCTTTCCGATCTGGCCCGCCACGCCGCCGGGGATGCCGAACCCGCCGGTGGCCGACAGCTTCGTCAAGCGGTCGCCCAATGGCGCGGCCGACGACATTGCTTGGCCACATGTCGCGACGCCGATGCTGACCGTCTGCCCGGCCGCCAAGCCGACCGGCGCGGCGGTCCTGCTGATCCCCGGCGGCGGCTATGCGCGGGTCGCGGTCGGTCGCGAACCCTCCCCCGTCGCGCGCTGGTTCGCGAGCCTGGGCGTGACGGCCTTCGACCTGCTCTACCGTCTGCCCCACGACGGCTGGGCAGCCGGCCCCGATGCGCCGCTCCAGGATGCCCAGCGCGCGTTGCGCGTGATCCGGGCGCGGGCCGGGGAATGGGGCATCGACCCGGCCAATGTGGCGGCGATGGGCTTTTCCGCAGGGGGACATCTCGCGGCACGGCTCGCCGCCCGATCGGCGCTCAAGACCTATGACCCGATCGACGCGGCGGACAGCCAACCGACGACGCTGAGGGTGGTCGGACTGCTCTTTCCGGTCATCACCATGACGGAAAGCTTCGCCCATGGCCAATCCAAGCGCGAGCTGCTGGGCCGGAACGCGGATGCCGCCCTGGCCGCGCGCTATTCCGCCGAGTTGGACCTGCCCGCCGACATGCCTCCGACCTTCCTAGGCCATGCCGCCGACGATCCGGTCGTGCCGGTCGCCAACAGCATCGCGATGTTCCAGGCGGTCCACGCTCTGCCCCGCCCGGCCGAACTCCATATCGTCGAGACGGGCGGCCACGGCCCGCGCCTGATCGGCCCGGACGGAAAGCCGCATAGCTGGCTCTCGCGCTTCGCGACCTTCGCCCATCGCCATGGCCTGCCCATTCCCGGAGACGATTCATGACCCGCCCCATCGCCTTTCGCATGATGCTGAAGCCCGGCATGGCGGAGGAATATCGCCGCCGCCACGACGCGATCTGGCCCGACCTGGCCGAGGCGCTGCGCAACGCCGGGATCTACGACTATTCGATCTTCCTCGACGAAGAGACGAACGCGCTGTTCGCCGTTCTCCGGCTGCGCCCGGACGACAAGCGCGAGGACCTGCCCGGCCAGCCGGTCATGCAGCGCTGGTGGGATTATATGGCCGACCTGATGGAGGTCCAGCCGGGCAACCGCCCGGTCGAGGCGCCCTTGACCCCGATGTTCCATTTCGCATGAGCCTGGCCGCTGCCCTGTTGCTGGCGAGTGGGGCGACGGTGCAGGCCGCGCCGCCCGCGCCGCGCGTCAGCTACGACCGCTATTCGCTGCGCATCGACGGCAAGCCGACCCTGATCTGGTCGAGCGAGTTCCACCCCTTCCGCCTGCCCTCGCCCGATTTGTGGCGGGACATATTGCAAAAGATGAAGGCCAGCGGTTTCAACACCGTCGCCATCTATATCGACTGGGGCTTTCACAGCCCGAAAAAGGGCGTCTACGATTTCAGCGGCATCCGCGACATCGACCGGCTGCTGACCATGGCGCAGGAGGAAGGGCTCTACGTCATCACCCGCGCCGGGCCCTATGTGAACGCCGAGCTGTCGCGTGGCGGCTTTCCGGGCTGGCTGGTCAACCAGCCGGGCAAGGCGCGCACCGACGATCCCGAATATCTCGCCGCCATCGACGAATGGCTCGACCGGATCAACCCGATCATCGCGCGGCATCAGCTGGGACGCGGCGGTAGCGTCATCCTGCACCAGATCGAGAACGAGCTGGCGCTGACCACACCCGCACAGGGCCGCTACATGCAGCACCTGTACCACAAGGCGCGCGCCGACGGCATCACCGTGCCGATGTTCCACAACGACCAGGGCCGCAACGGCTATTGGGTCCCCAAAAGCTCGGACGTGCCGCTGACCGTGCCTGGCCCGCAAGAGCTGTACGCCTTCGACGGCTATCCCGGCGGCGTGTGCGGTGTCGACAACAAGCCGACCAAGGGTGCCCCCGCTCCCGACTGGGGTCTGTACGGTCCTGGCGGGGCGAAGGGGGGCGCGAGTGCCTCGCCCAGGACTCCCGGCTTCATCGCGGAGTTCGGCGGCGGCTGGTTCGACTATTGGGGGTCGAACGGCATGTATCCGTGCAACGCGATCCAGCGCGGGTCGGGCTATCAGCGCGTCTTCTACGGCACCAACATCGCCAACGGCATCGCGATCCAGAGCATCTATATGGGCTATGGCGGCACCAGCTGGGGCTGGCTGCCCGCACCGGTGGTCTACACCTCCTACGACTATGGCTCGGCGATCGACGAGGCGCGCAACCTGCGGCCCAAGGCGCTGGAGCTGAAGCAGATCGGCCAATTCCTTAGCGCGGTGCCCGATCTCGCCCGGCTGGAAAAGGCGCCGCCGGTCACCATCACCGGCAGCGACGCGGTGCAGGTCTATCACGACCGCAATCCCGATACCGACGCGCGCCTGCTGTTCGTCGCGCCCAAGCCGTCCAACGCGACCGGCGATGCACGCTTCACCATCACCGCGGACCTGCCGGACGGGCGATACAGCTTCGCCAGCGAACTTCATGGCCGCGATGCCAAGCTGCTGGTGGCGGGGGTAGACCTCGAACGGCAGCGGCTGGTCTATTCCACCTCGGAACTCCAGACGACGATCCGCCACGGTGTGGAGGACGTTGTGCTGTTCTACGGTCGAGCGGACGAGCCGGGCGAGACCGTGCTGCGCTATGCCAGCGCGCCCAAGGTCACCGTGATTGCGGGCCAGGTCGCGAATGCCTTCGATCCAGCCAAGGGCGACCTTCGCCTGACGTATACGCACCAAGGGCTTGCCCGCGTGCGGATAGAAGGCGGCGGCCGCGCACCGCTGCTGTTGCTGATCGGCGACGTGGCAGCGGGGCAGAGCTTCTTCCGGCAGGACGGCCTGCTGGAACGTGGCCCCACGCTGGTCCGCCATGCGACGGTGCGTGGCGGCACGCTCGACCTGACCGGCGATACCGAGACGGCCGCACCGCTGGAGGTCTGGGGCGCCGTCCGTTCGATCCGCTGGAACGGTCAGGCGGTGGCCGTTACCCGCTCGACCAGCGGCAGCCTGATCGCCAAGCGCCCCCTGCCCGCGCTGCAAACCCTGGCCTTGCCCGACCTGATGGCAGCACGCTGGCGCTATGCCGAGGGTTCGCCCGAAGCCCGCCCCGATTTCGACGACTCCGGCTGGACAGCCGCAGGCACGGCGCGCAATGTCGCGACCATTCGGCCGCCCACCGGCCAGCCCAATCTCGGCGCCGATGCGTACGGCTTCCATGACGGCGATGTCTGGTATCGCGGGCGCTTCACCGGCTCGGCACAGGCGAAGACCGCGACGATCCATTACGGCGCGGGCGGCGCGGGGATGCTGCAGCTCTTCCTCGACGGGAAACTGATCGGCCAGCACGAACTGGCGGGCGGCCTGCCCCGGCCTATCACCACCGGGGTCGCGGAATTTGCGCTTCCCCCCGAGGCGCAGGCGCCCGGCGAACATGTGCTCGCCGCGATGGTGCGGGTGAACGGCCATAACTGGGACCTCGACGTCGACGACGCGCACAAGGAGCCGCGCGGGCTGATCTCCGTATCGCTGGCGAAAGCGGGCGGCGACAGCTTCGCCGTGCCGATCGCCTGGAAGATCCAGGGGCGCGCGGGCGGCGAAGAGTTGAGGGACGTCGCGCGCGGCCCCAGCAACAATGGCGGGCTTTACGGCGAGCGCATGGGCTGGACGCTGCCGGGCTTCCCCGACAGCGCGTGGCAGGCGGTCAGGCTGTCCGACGCCAAGTCCTATGCCGGCACCAGCTGGTATCGCACCGACTTCGACCTGTCCGTCCCCAAGAACGACGACGCGACGATCGGCCTCCAGATCGGCGATTCGAAGACCCCGCGCTCGCCCGGCCGATACCGCATCCTGATCTTCGTCAATGGCTGGAACATGGGCCAGTTCGTCGCGAATGTCGGGCCGCAGCGCGTCTTCCCGATCCCAGAGGGCATCCTGCACCATCGCGGCCGCAATACGCTGGCTCTCGCCGTCACCAGCGACGGCGCGCCCGGCAACGCCATCGAGCCGGTCAAGCTCGTCACCCTGCATCACGCGCGCGGCGGCGTGGGCGTCACCGACGTGACCGCACCCACCTATCGCGACCTTTTTCCATCCCATTGATCTTCGGAGACGATTTCCCGTGGCAGCCCTGACACACGACATCCCCCGCGCCGAGGTGACGGCGCAGATCGCCAAGCTGATCGACAATCTCGTCAACATCAAGGACGAGACCGGCGAGTTCCTGCTCCGGCTGGAGGACGGCCGGGTCATCGACACCAAGGGGTGGAACGACTGGGAATGGACGCACGGCATCGGCCTGTTCGGCCTGTATCGCTATTGGGAGCAGACCGGCGACGCGGCCGCCTGGGACGTGATGCTGAAATGGTTCGAGGACCGCTTCGCCGCGGGCACGCCGACCAAGAACATCAACACCATGTCGCCCTTCCTGACGCTCGCCAACCTCTACGAGCAGACTGGCGACCAGACGTACCTGCCCTATCTCGACATCTGGGCCGAATGGCTGATGGCCGATGACGGCCTGCCCAAGACCGAGGAAGGCGGATTCCAGCATATCGTCTTCAACGACGAGAACCCGCAGGAGATGTGGGACGACACGCTGATGATGAGCGTGCTGCCCTTGGCGCGCATCGGCCAGATTTTGGATCGCCCGCACTATATCGAGGAGGCCAAGCGCCAGTTTCTCATCCACATCAAATATCTGTTCGATCGCCAGACCGGGCTTTGGTATCATGGCTGGACCTTCGACGGGCGGCACAATTTCGCGGGCGCGCTCTGGGCGCGCGGCAATTGCTGGGTCACGATCGCGATCCCCGAGATCATCGAGATGCTCGACCTTCCGCCGGGCGATGCCTTCCGCACCTTCCTGATCGACACGCTGGCCGCGCAGGTGAAGACGCTGGCCGCGCATCAGGACGAGAGCGGGCTTTGGCATACGCTGATCGTCGATCCGACCAGCTATCTGGAGGCCTCGGCCACCGCAGGCTTCGCCTATGGCATCCTGAAGGCCGTGCGGAAGGGGTATTTGCCGCGTCACTATGAGGCGGTCGGAATCAAGGCGATCCGCGCGGTTCTCGCCAATATCGACGACAAGGGCGAGTTGAAGCAGGTCAGCTTCGGCACCGCGATGGGCGACACGATGCAATTCTACAAGGACATCGCGCTCACCTCGATGCCGTACGGCCAGAGCCTGGCGATCTGTGCGCTCGGCGAATTTCTGCGGACCTATATCTGATGTCCGCCGCCATCGCCCCCGCCCGTCCGGTCCGCTGGTATAATTTCGCCGCCTATGGATCGAACGACATCCTCGGCGCCGGGTCGATGGCGGTCATCAGCACCTGGGTGCTGTTCTTCTACACCAGCTTTTGCGGCCTGTCGGCGGCGCAGGCGACGCTGATCTTCGGCATCGCCCGCGTGCTCGACGCGGTGGCCAGCCCGACCATCGGCTATGTCTCCGACCGGTTCGGTAACACATGGGCCGGGCGCAAGTTCGGGCGGCGGCGCGCCTTCGTGCTGGCCGCCATTCCGCTGCTCCCCTCCTTCGCCATCATGTGGGTCGCGGGGCAAAGCTTCTGGTATTATCTCGTCACCTATGTCCTGTTCGAGCTGGTCTATGCGCTCGAGATCATCCCGTTCGAGACGCTCGCTGCCGAGATGGCCAGCGACTACCGGACCAAGGCGAAGTTCGCCGGCTGGCGGATCATGTGCGGCCAGATCTCGGCGATCCTCGCCGCCATCCTGCCCGGCCGCCTGATCGAGCATCTCGGCAAGGATTCGCCCGACACCTACCTCTATATGGGCATCCTGTTCTCCGTACTGTTCATGGCGTCGGCGACGATGCTGTACCTGTTCAGCTGGGAACGCCCGCGTTCGGCCGAAACCATGGCGCTGGCCCGCGAGCGGATGACGCCGCTGGCGGCGATCCGCGACCTCTATCGCAACCTGTTCTCGACACTGCGCATCCGCGCGTTCCGGCTGCATCTGGGCATGTATCTGGGTGGTTATATCAGCCAGGACATCTTCAACGCCGCCTTCGCCTATTTCGTCGTCTTCGCGCTCGGCGGCACGACGCTGGCCGTGTCGAACCTGGCGGGCCTCACCTATGCGGTGCAGACGCTGGCGGTGTTGCTGGCGATCAACTTCGCGCTGCGCGCCTCGCCCGCCCGCGCTTACCGGATCGCGGTAGGCAGCTTCGCGCTAGGCGTATTGCTGTTCCTCGGACTGTGGTGGACCGGACAGGGGGCCAGCGGCTGGGTCTTCGTGCTGCCCGTCGCCTTTGCCGGGCTGGGGCGCGGCGCGCTCAACTATATCCCCTGGGCGACCTATAATTACATGGCCGATGTCGACGAGATCGTCACCGGCCGCCGCCGCGAGGGCGCCTTTGCCGGGGTCATGACCTTCGTGCGCAAGATGTCGCAGGCCGCCGCCCTCATCATGGTCGGCCAGATCCTGCAGGCCTCGGGCTTCGTCACCGGCGCGGCCAGCCAGTCGGCGCAGACCGTCCAGGCGATCGTCATCGTCATGGTCGGCGGCACGCTGGCGCTGCTCGCCTTCGGCCTGTGGGTGTCGCTGCGGTTCCGGCTCGACCCCGCATCTCATGCGGTGCTGATGGACGAGATCGAGCGGCTGCGCGCGGGCGAACGCGACCCCGCCAGCCCGCTGACCCGCGAAGTGGTCGAGGACCTGTCGGGCTGGCGCTACGACCAGCTTTGGGGGCGTAACCCGGTCCTCTGACCGGGTTATTCCGCCTTATCGGACGGCTTGATCATGCCCAGGTAAAAGCCGGTATGCGGCGGCTGGTTATAGGCTGTGTTCTGCCATGCGATGCCCGCGCGATAGACCGGGTCCTGCAACAGCGTCGTAATCCGGTGCGTGGTCTGCCAGGGCGTGGTGTAGATGCGCAGTTCGCGATTGTCCGCGCTGCGCCATACCACCTCCTCGCGCCAGTCGCCGATCAGGTCGGCCTGAAGCGCCGGGTTCGCCTTGGTCCCGTTGTTCGACGCTGCGCCCTCGGCCACCAGCAGCGGCTCGGCCTTGCCCGTCTTCCAGTTCCATTTGGAGATGGTCGTGCCGTCGAGCAGTTCGCGCAAAAGATCGCCGTCCCACCAGATGGCGAAATTGGTCTGCCGGGGATGCGGGCCGATGGCCTTGCCGTGCACTTCGTACAGGTCGGGCTGGTTCGATCCCCACATCTCTTCGCCAACATGGCGCGGGTCGATATCGGCCGACAGGCCGCGCCCGGTATCGTGTTCGGCGGGCTTGGTCCAAAGAATCTCCCCCGTCCGCGCATCGAGCAGCGCCGAGCCGATGCCGCCATTATGCGCGATCTGCTCATGCACGCCGAACTTCTCCAGTCCCGGCCGCGATGGATCGAGATCGCCGACATGCATCGTGTCGCCGTGATAGAGCGGCTGCGTCCATAGCCCCTTCCCATCGGCACTGACCGCCATCGAGCCATAGATCACCTCGTCGCGCCCATCGCCGTTCACATCGGCGATGCTCAGCTGGTGATTGCCGCGATCGGCATAGTCCTGATTGCCCGGCTGGTCGGTGTCGAACAGCCAGCGCTCGGTCAGCTTGCCGTCCCGGTAATCCCAGGCGGCGATCGCGGTGCGGGCATAATAGCCCCGCCCAAAGATCATGCTGGGATGCCCCCCGTCGAGATAGGCGACGCCCGCCAGGAAACGGTCGACCCGGTTGCCATAGCCGTCGCCCCACAGCTTGGCCATCTGGGCAAAGCCCGGATCGTTGCGGGGCCCGCGCGGCGGATCATAGGGCGCGGTCGCCAGCGCCTTGCCGCTCCGCCCGTCGAACACCGTCAGATATTCCGGCCCGGTCAGGATGCGCCCGGCGAGTTTCGCCACCATCCGGCCGTCGGCGGTGAGGTGTGCGCCCGTCTTGTCCGCCTGTGGCACCTCTCCGCCATGTTCGCGCCAGTCGGCCTTGGCATCGCCGACCATCTGTCCCGTCCCGTCGATCGTGCCGTCGGCGGTCTTGATCGCCACCTCGGCACGGCCGTCGCCATCGAAATCCTGAACCAGGAACTGGGTGTAATGCGCGCCCGCCCGGATATTGGAGCCCAGGTCGATCCGCCACAGCCTTTTGCCCGCCAGCGTATAACCGTCCAGATAGACCGGCCCGGTATAGCCTGCCTGGCTGTTGTCGTGGCTATTGGTCGGATCCCATTTCAGCACCAGATCGGGCTGGCCATCGCCGTCCAGATCGCCCAGCCCCACGTCATTGGCGGTATAGCTATAGGCCTCGCCATCCGGGGTGACGCCGCTCGGGGGCGGATCGAGCGGAATCGAAGTATAGCCCTTCGCCCAGACCGGTACGGCCGGACTGAGCGCCCCCGCCGGGCCCGTCGCGATCATGCGCACGGCATAGCGGCTGGCGGCGGTCCCGGCGGCATCGCGGAAATTGGTGGAGTCGGTGACCGGGCGAGTCGTGATCTTCTGCCCGTCACGATACACCGCGAAGCCCGCATCCTTCGCATCGCTCGCCAGCGAGCGCCAACTGACCAGAATACCGCCACCCTGGGCCGGGACCGCAACGACGCCCCGGTCCCATCGCTCCGCCTGCCGCTCCCCCGTCGGCGTGGCCGCGCATAATGGTGCGGCCGCCGCGAGCGACACCCATGATGCGATGCCGCCCCTCAAGCCCCGTGCGCCCTTCATGTCCATCCTCCAGACCCAAATGCCGCCATTCCAGTCGTTTATCGACCCTTTGGCGCGACGCAGACCAGAATAGCGCCGCTCAAGAAAATTCCAATCTATATGATTGCATTCCACATTGTGGTCATATACACCGGTGTCACATATCAGGGGCCCCCGTAATCGTCAGCCGAGAAACATCGGCGGCATCCGGGGCAAGAGGGAGGATGCCATGACTGGTTCCATCGCAATCACCGGGTCGCACGACACGAACGGCCGGCACGTCATGCGCACGATGCTGCGTACGTCGGCCTGGAGCGTGCTGGCCGCCGGGCTGGTGCTGGGCGCGCCCGCGCTCGCCCAGAACGCCCGGGCGAACGGCCAGACGAGCACGGGCGGCACCCGTGCCCAATCGTCGGACTCGCTGGATGGCGCGAGCCCCGAGGACATCATCGTCGTCGGCACCCGCGCATCGCTGCAATCCGCCATCGCCCGCAAGCGCAACGCGGGCACGGTGGTCGACTCGATCGTCGCCGACGACATCGCCAGCTTCCCCGACAAGAATATCGGCGACAGCCTGGCCCGCATCACCGGCGTCCAGCTCAGCCGTGAATTCGGCGAGGGCAACCAGATTTCGATCCGCGGCGTCGAGCCCGACCTCAACCGCGTGGAGATCAACGGCGTCGGCCAGTCCTCGGCGCTGGGCGCCCGCGCCGGCGACTTCCGGGAATTCGCCTCCGAACTCGTCAAGTCGATCGACGTCTATAAGGGCTATCAGGCCAAGCTGACCGAAGGCGGCCTGGGCGGCACCGTCCTGATCGAAACGCGCAAGCCGCTGGAGATCAAGAAGGCGCTCGGCACGATCAACCTGTCCGAACAGCATCTGGACACGACCCGGGACTGGAAACCGCGTGCGACGGTGGTGGTCGGCACGCCCCATTTCCTGATCGACGGCCTGGGCGTCCTGGCCAACGTCACCTATAGCGACGTGTCGACGCGGCAGGATTACGCCAGCAACACCGGCTATAGCCGCCTCGCCGATTTCGATCATTCGGATCAGAAGACGGTCGCCAACGACGCCTATTCGGCGTTCAACACCTATGCCAGCTGCGCCGGGGTGGGCGCGACCGCCAGCCAGACCTTCGCCACCCGACGCGCGGCCTGCGAAAACCAGTTCTTCGACTGGGCCCCGACCTCGCCGCGCTATCGCAACCTCGTGCGTCGCGACAAGCGCCTGTCGGGCGACATCACGGTCCAGTACGAGTTCGCGCACAATTTCCGCGCCTTCGCCGAACTCCAGTTCAACAGCCGCAACCAGCGGTTGCAGGATGTGAACTACGCGCTCGATATGAGCCGTATCCAGCGCTATCAGCTCGACCCGTCGCTGGGGACCAGCTCGACGCCACAGGTGAAGCTGGGCACGTCGACGGTCGATGCCAACCATGTCGTCACCAGCTACACGACGGCCCTGTCCGCCGTGAACATCGGGTCGGCGGCCGCCCCGAACTATAATGGCTCGGCCAATATCCTGGGCGTTCAGCGGCGCGACTTTCAATACAACCAGAATTCGCGCTATTATATCACCGGCTTCGACTGGAACGTCGATCGCTTCCGGTTGAAGGGCCTGGCGTCGCGCAGCGAGTCGCGCACGCTCCAGAACACCAATCTCATTTCGGTCAGCACCGGCATCGCCGGGATGCAGGTCGACCGCCGCAACGACCTGGGCGTGCCGGTCCTTATCTATCCCAGCTCGGTCAATCCGGCCGATCCCGCGACCTATACCGACTATACCCGCGCCGGAAACACAGCGCCGGCCGGGCCGAACATCCAGTATCGCCCCGGCGACTCTGGCAATTCCGAGAACCAGCTGAAACTGGACGGCGTCTTCGATGCCGATTTCGGCCCGCTGAAGAGTGTCGAGTTCGGCGGCCAGTTCCGCTGGGCGGACTATTACACCTATATGGGTGGCGGCACGCGGATGCTGACGCCCGCTTCGGGCTCGACCCCGGCCGTCTATCAGACGAGCGCCAACGTCTCGTTCACGACACAGGTCGTCAATGCCGATACCGTGCCGCAACGAGTGAATGGCAATACCTATTATCTGACGCGCACCGAATATGCCAACCTGATCAACGTGCTGGGCACGACGACCGGCGGCGCGCCTATGTTCACAGGGCAGCAGGGCATCCCCTCTGCGGTCCCGAACCGCCTCGCCTATGCGAACTTCAATCCGAAGGTGCTGGGGCTGTTCTACGACCTGTCTGGCTTCGATCAGGACCTCGTCCGTCAGGCCAATGGCCTGGCCCAGATCCCGCAGGTCAAGATCGACGAGACGATCGCGGCGGGCTATGTTCAGGGCAATCTGGAATCCCGGATCTTCGGCATGCGGATCAGCGGCAATGCCGGTGTCCGCTACATCTTTACCAAGGATGTCGGCACGGGCACGAACATCCGCCGCCAGACCCGCTTCACCGCGACTGGCGGCACCGAGACGGTGACGCTGGGCGCACAGCAATTGTCGCTCAACAATACCTATGTCGATATCCTGCCCGCGTTCAACGCGGCGCTGGAGTTCACGCCGAACCTGGTGCTGCGCGCCAACTGGGCCAAGAACATGGCGCGCCCCCGGCCGACCGACCTGGTCCCCAACATCAACTGTCTGGACGACGCGACCGTCGCGGCCGCCGACGATGTCTGCACTGCGGGCAACCCGGCGCTCCAGCCCTATCGCGCCGACCAGTGGGAAGTGAACCTGGCCTGGTATCCCAACAAGGATACGCTGGTCAGCCTGGGCTATTACAAGAAATACGAGAACAGCTTCGTCATCCAGAACATCGTGCGCTCCGGCGTCGACCTGTTCAACGACGGCATAACCTATACCGTGCGCCAGCCCGCCAACGGCTTCGGCGCGCTGCTGGACGGGATCGAGGCGAACGCGCAGACCGCCTTCACCTTCCTGCCCGCCCCGTTCGACGGTTTGGGTGCCAGCGCCAACATGACCTTCGCCCGCGCGATCCGGACCAACCTGACCAATGTCGCGACCGGCCAGCCGCTGAACGACTATCCCGGCCTGTCCAAATGGACCTGGAACGCCAGCATCTTCTACGACAAGGGCTGGCTGAACGCGCGCCTGGCCTATAATTACCGTTCCGACTGGCTGCAGACCGTCGCCGACTCCACAAACAGCAACCTGCCGCTCTATCGCAAGGCGGAAGGCTATCTGGACGCGAAGGTCATCTTCCGCTTCCCGGACTGGCACTACAGCCTGTTCATGGAGATGCAGAACATCAACAAGGAATATGGCAAAACCTTCATCAAGAATATCGGCACGTCCGAGGTCTTCTATCCCGGTCAGCGTTTCTTCGCGGGCCTGACGTTGAAGTTCTAAAAGGCGGCGGGGCCGGATCGACGATGATCCGGCCCCGTTTTATCGGGTCAGCGTCGTGATCCTGAGCGACCGGACCCGCAAATGGCTGCGCGTGGTGCGCAGGCCGAACCATCCCCGGCGATAGGGCGCGGCATCGTCCAGCGTGAAGAGCCGGACACCGTCCCGCTCCACGGCGATCTCTCGCCCGCTTGCGATCAGTCGGATATGGGTCCAGCGATTGGGGACCAGCATCGCGGCGGGATCGCGACGGTCATGCTGCGGCAGGAGCGGGCGATCGCCTGCACGCCCGACATAGCGCCGCATCCGCGTGGTCGTGTTCCGGTTGCCACCGATCCCGACATAATAGGTCTCAAGACCGTCATAACTGGCAAAGCGACCATCCCGCGGCCGGGCGAGGACGGAGCCGCCGGGCACCGCAGGGTCATGCGCCATCCAGAAGGCGTTGACGTCACTGACCGCATCATGCGGCCCGCTCGCCTGAACGGCCATAACGTCATAGTCGATCGCCACCGGCCCGGTCAGCGGGCGGGTGTACCACAGCGTCACGCCATCCGCCGCGTCGATGTCCAGAACCCCCTTTTTCGCGGTGATCCGCGCGCTGGGCTCGGCCTCGACCGACCAGCGCGACAGGTCGTCACGCCGAAAGCTATCCGCCAGCCGCGACGCAGGCGATACCGCCCCAGCCAGGACTAGCAGGACGCGGATCATGCCCCGCCGCCCGCCAGCAAAGGTGCTAGCAGGACAAGATTGGCGGTGGCGGCCAGCCCCCATTGCGCGGCATCGTTGGTCGATACGTCGGTCAGTTCGTCGACCGGCTTCAGCACGGCGGGCGGCAGGATCCGGCGCGTACCCTTCGTCTGGTCACGCGCGGCGCGGTCGCCCGCCCCGGTGAACTCGGCCCAGGCCCGCCGCGCCAGCGCCGGATCACGACGCTGGACCGCAGCATAGGCGGTGAAGCGCGAATGCGCCTGGGTCAGCGCGCGTCCCTTGCCCGCGTCGCCGGTCTTGGCACGGAACGCAGCCTCGGGCGCGTTGTAGAAGGCGCAATAGTCGAGCCACGCCTCGCGATAGGCAGGAACGTCGACCAGATCGAGGACCTCGGCCATCGTCTCGAACACACCGAAGACGCCGTTCAGATGGCTCATGCTGACCCGGTCGCCGCCCCCGACGAACCGCCCGGATGCCAGATCGAACGGCGCGCCGCCCGCGAACCATTGCTTGGGCAGCGCGGCCAGCGACTGCATCCCCGCCACGATCCGGTCGCGCCAGCGTGTGTCGCGGGTGCGTTCCCACTCCGTCATCCACGCCGCGACCAGCGGGCCCCAGACCGTGCCGAACTGCACGAAGACCTGGCCCGGCGGCAACGGCTTTTCCGCGACGACCGCACCGGTGCCGCCGGGCGGCGCGGAACCGCCGATCCGCGCCTCGACCTTTCGCCCGATCTCGACATGGCGCAGCGTCTGGTCGCAGTCGATCAGCGCATGCATCAGGTCGCCGCAACGCTCGTCCGCCGCGATATAATAGAAGATGCGTTTATAGGCCGCGTTGGAGATGCGCGGCTGTTTCGAGCTGTCACCCCAATGCTGGACGCCGTGCCGCGTCCCGAACCCCCTGAAGCGGCCGAGATGATAGACATCGACCTCGCCGGTATGGCGGGTCATCGCCTCGGCCATGCGGAACACATCGGCCCGGCCGGTGCGCAGATAGGCGTACCAGAGCCATAGGTCCGTCGACAGTTCGCTATTGTCCCAGGCGAAGCCGCCAATATCGTAGCGCCAGACATGCCGATCGTCGTCATAGCTGTGCATGACGTCGCCATAATTCCAGAAGCCATACCAGCGCCGCTGGTCGACCTGGCCGATATAGAAATCGAGTTCGCGCGCAGCGCGTGTCTCCACCGTCCCGCGAAGACCGGGCCCGGGCGGCGTCGCCTGGTCCCAGATGCCGAACACGCCCGCCGCATGGATCGCGGCATTGGCGGGGACCAGACGCGGGGGCCTGACGACCTGCGCCGCCATTTCGGCCAACCTTGTGCGCGACGGCGTCGCGGGCAGCGCCCAGAGGCGGAACTCCATCGTGCGGGCGATCCCCGTCGCCTCGCCCCAGCCGGGCTCGAAATCCTCATAGGTGATGTCGAGGCCCAGATTCTGATGGGCATAGTCGGCCATGCCCATGGTGTCGTGATAGAAGCGCAGGTCCATCGCCGGGGCGTCGGGCGCATGATACCACAGGCTGAACCGCGCCGCCTCGCCGACCGCATCGGTGACGTCCAGCCCGACCGGGCAGCGCTGCCAGAAATCATGCATGGCGAAGGCCGCGCCCCCGCTTGCGCCACCCACATAGCCGAGCCCCGCCGCCCGTCCGCCGCCATCGACGTCGATCCAGCCATGGCCGGGGCCGGTCCGCTTCGTGATCGCAAAGCCATCGGCATTGGGCTGGCGCAGGCGGAAATCGCCCCAGGCGGGGATATAGTCCAGTTTGTCGCGCACGGCGGGCGCCATGCCGGCCAGCGGCGGCACGGCCGTCCCCTCGTTCTGCGCCTGGCGAAAGGCCTTGCCCGGATCGCGACGCAGGCCGGTCAGCGGCCGGACCGCCTCCGCCCATAGCCCGCCATCCTGCCCGGCAAAGCGGACATGCCGGTCCAGCAGGCCGTCGCGCATCGGCACATCCCCTTGCAGGCCCAGCCCCCGAATGAAGCGGTGCGCCGGATCGCCGTCGAAGACCAGGCTGTGCACGATGCGGACCGATGCCGATCCGGCATGGAAATAGAGACGCAGCGAAAAGGGCAGCCATTGCTCCCCCTGCCCTTCGTGCAGTCCTTCGACCCGGACCACCGCGCGGATCGGTCCGCTCTGTTCGACCACGGCCCGGTCGATCCGTCCGGCATACCGAAGCAACCGCGCCGGGTCCTGCCCTTCGCCATCATCCTCGGACCGGTCGAGTGCCGAGGCGGTCAGCCCGACATTGCGCATCACCGTTCGTCCGCCCGACATCGCCTCGCGGATGATCGCGGCGCCCTGTCGTCCGATCGTCCAGACGGTGTCGCCGACGGTTACGACGATGGTTTCGGAGCCTTCACGGACGTGAACGGTATCGGCAGGCGACGCACCGCGTCCGACCTCGACCCGAAGCGCATCGGCGCGGCCCGCATCGGTGGGGGCGGCATGGCCGGTCCATTTGATCGAGCCGTCCGGCCACCAGGCGAGCGGCCAGGTCTGGATCGCCTGCCCCCCGCCGCCGCCGGCCAGACGATAGTCGCGCGCCAAGCGTGTACCACGCGGCCAGGGCTGGCCCCAGGACACCCCTTCATGGCTTTGGGGTGGCGCACCGTCGAGCCACATGGCCCCGCCAGACGAGGCGATGGCCGCACGGGCAGGTGTAGCGAGCGGCATCGCTCCGGCGTCGTACGGCGACACCAGCATCGCGGCCGAACTCGACATCAGGAATGTCCTGCGGCTCCAATCTGCCATACCCACCTCTCCGTATTATGGAATTATAGCTCATATTATGAAATTATAGCTGCAGGGTCAAAATCTTCCTGACCCTAACCGTTCGCGTCATTTGGTAGGACCATAAAGGCCTAATGGCTGCTACTATTGACTAACACCGACCGAATGCTCCAAATTACACAAATGAACTTCGCACTTGGTCCTACCAATGTCAAAAGCGTCACGGACCGTGTCGAAACGGCGATAGAGGCGCTGATCGCGGAGCGCGACCTTCAGCCGGGCGCGCGCCTGCCCGCCGAGCGCGAACTGGCCGCGATATTGCGCGCGTCGCGTAACAGCTTGCGAGAGGCGCTGACCCGGCTTGCCGCGCGGGGACGGATCACCGTCCGCAAGGGCGGCAATATCGTGGCGCATCCCCCCGCCCCGCCCGTCCAGGCCTGGACACAGGCGACGATCGCCACGCCGCTGGCCTCGGTCGTCGCCACCGATACGGGCTTTGGCCATGACGTGCTGGAGGTGCGCCACGGCCTGGAGGGTCAGGCCGCGCATTACGCCGCGCTTCGCGCCGGGCCAGACGATCTCGCCCGGATTGGCGAACGGTTCGAGGCGATGGCCGCCTGTCACGGACGGGGCGACGCCATCGCCGACGCACGGGCCGACGCCGCCTTCCACCTCGCTATCGCCGAGGCATCCCATAATGCGGTGCTGCGCTCGGTCATGGCCAGCATGTTCGACTTGCTCCAGGCCAGCATCTCGCAGAGCCTGGACCGCCTCTACACCGTGCCGCATACGGCCGACCGGCTGCTCGAACAGCATGCCCGCCTCCGCGATGCAATCGTTGCGGGCGATGCCGATGCGGCACGACGCGCCTCGGACGATCATCTCGCCTTCGTCGCCCGGACGGTGCGCGTGATAGACGACGATGCGGCGCGGCGCGAGCGGGCCGCCGCCATTCCCTCTCCCCTGACTGCCCGAAGCTGAAGGCCACCCGCAATGATCGTGTCCGCCCCCACCGACTTCCGCGCCGCCGCGCGTCGTCGCCTGCCGCCGTTCCTGTTCCACTATATCGACGGCGGCGCCTATGCCGAGCATACCCTGCGCCGCAACGTCGACGACCTGTCCGACGTCGCGCTGCGCCAGCGCGTGCTCCGCAACGTCGCGGACCTGGATTTGGGGACCGAATTATTCGGCACCCGCCTGGCCATGCCGGTCGTGCTCGCCCCCGTCGGATTGACCGGCATGTATGCGCGCCGGGGCGAGGTACAGGCGGCGCGAGCGGCGGCGGCCAAGGGGATACCCTTTACCCTGTCCACCGTATCGGTCTGCCCGATCCGCGAGGTTCAGGCGGCCTCCAGCGCACCGATCTGGTTCCAGCTATACGTGCTGAAGGATCGCGGCTTCATGCGCGACGCGCTGGAGCGGGCACAGGCGGCGGGGGTCACCACCCTGGTCTTCACCGTCGACATGCCTGTCCCCGGCGCCCGCTACCGGGACGCGCATTCGGGCATGTCCGGGCCGCGCGCGCCGCTCCGCCGCATGGTCCAGGCGATGGCCCATCCGCAATGGGCGTGGGACGTCGGTCTGCTCGGCCGCCCGCATGATCTGGGCAATATCTCGACCTATCGCGGCAGTCCGACCGCGCTGGCCGATTATATCGGCTGGCTGGGCGCCAATTTCGATCCGTCCATCGCCTGGCGCGACCTGGAATGGATCCGCGCGTTCTGGAAAGGCCCGATGATCATCAAGGGCATTCTGGATGCCGAGGACGCGCGCGATGCCGTTCGGTTCGGCGCGGACGGCATCGTCGTGTCGAACCATGGCGGGCGGCAGTTGGACGGCGTATTGTCGACTGCGCGCGCCCTGCCCGCCATCGCCGACGCAGTGAAGGGCGAGATCAAGATCCTGGCGGATTCCGGCATTCGTTCGGGCCTGGACGTGGTGCGGATGCTGGCGCTCGGGGCCGACGCCACGATGATCGGCCGCGCCTTCATCTATGCGCTCGCTGCTGCCGGGGAAGCGGGCGTCACCCGGCTGCTGAACCTGTTCGACAGCGAGATGCGGGTCGCCATGGCCCTGACCGGCGCCCGCACGATCGCCGAGATCGACCGCTCCAGCCTGGTCGCGACGGAGCGGGCGCTCTAAACGCTCAGCGGTCCTTGCCCTGCCAGCCGCCGCCCAGCGCCTGATAGAGCAGCACGCTGTCGGTCAGGCGCTGGGCACGTGCCTGGACCAGGGCGCCTTGCGTGCCCAGCCAGGCAGTTTGCAGGTTGAGCGTCGCGGCCCCGCTGACCTGACCGAGCCGGGCCTGGGCCTGTGCGATGTCGACGGCACGCCGTGCCGCGGCATCCGCCTGCGCCGCCGCACGCAGTCCTTGCGCATCCGCCGAGACGCCTTGTAACACGTCCGCGACATTCTGCATCGCCGACAATATGGTCGAGCGATATTGCGCCTTGGCCTCATCCAACGTCGCCTCCGCCGCCCGCTGGCGCTTGAGCAGCGTACCTCCCTCGAAGATCGGCTGGAGCAGCCCTCCGGTCAGCGACCAGAAGGGATTGCCGTCGCGGAACAGCGTCGACAATCCGGTCGAGCTGCCCCCGGCGGTCCCGGTGATCGAGAAACTCGGCAGGCGTGCGGCGATGGCGACGCCCACCTGCGCCGAGGCATAATGGAGATTGGCCTCGGCCGCGCGGATGTCCGGGCGCTGCGCGACCAGTTCGGACGGCAGCGAGACGGGCAATTCGGCGGGCAGATGCAGTGCGTCGAGATCGGGCGCGACAAAATGCTCGGCCGGATAGCGACCGGTCAGCACCGCCAGAAAGTCGCGCGCCTGCGCCTGTTGCTTGGCCAGGGTCGGCAGACTTGCCTCGGCCTGCGATAGCGCCAGTTGCGCCGCCGCCACGTCCGCCCCGCTCGCCGCGCCGAGCTTCAGCTGCGTCTGGACGATGTCGCGGTAGCGGCGATCGGCATCGATCACCGCCCGCGTCATCGCGATCTGGCGGTCCAGGCTGGCGAGCGTGATCGCGGTGTTGGCGACATTGGTGGTGACGGTCAGGAACGCCGCCTCGGTCTGGAAGCGCTGTGCCTCGGCCTGCGCCTTCGCCCCCTCCACCCCGCGCCTTATGCCGCCAAACAGGTCAGGGGTGTAGCTGGCGGTCGCGCCCAGCGTGTAGAGCGTGAAGATGTCCGAATTGTCGTTCAGCGGCGATTGCAAGACATTGGAATTCTTCTGCCGCTCGATCTGGCCGTTCGCCGAGACGCTGGGGAACAGGGTGCCGCGCTGGGCCAGATAGGTCTGCCGCGCCGCGCGCAGGGCCGCCTTGGCGCTCTCGACATCCGGATTATGGGCCAGGGCATCGGCCTCCAGCGTATCGAGCGCGGGGGAGCCGAACTGCGTCCACCACCGACCGGAGACGACCCCGCCCCAGCGGAAACGCTGCGCCTCGCCGCCCGCGACCGGAGTCGCTTCGGTCTGCGCGGGGATCGTGCTTGGGGTATAGCCGCTCGCACTGGGGGGAGCGGGCATGTGGAAACCGGGGCCGACCGCGCAACCGGCGAGTGTCAGGACCATCAGGCAGGACAAGCGGCGCATCAGTTCGCCTCCTCCGCATCATCGTCTTCGAGGACGGGCCGGGGACGTCCGGCGGGCGAGAACATCTCGATCAACACCGGCAGGACCAGCAGAATCAGCGCAGGCGCGAGCAGGATGCCGCCGACCACCACCAGCGCCAGCGGCCGCTGCACTTGCGCGCCGATCGCGGTCGACATGGCGGCGGGCAACAGGCCCAGACAGGCTGCGAGACAGGTCATGAGGACCGGCCGCAGCCGCGTCTCCGCCGCCTGCACCAGCGCCTGGCTACGCTCGATCCCGCGTTCGACCAGCTCGTGGAAATAGGACAGCACGATCACCCCCTCCATCGCCGCGATGCCGAACAGCGCAATGAAGCCGATCGCCGCCGACACGCTGAACGGCGTCCCCGTCAGCGCCAGGGCGAAGATACCCCCGATCACGGTCATCGGCAGCACGCTCGACACCAGCAACGTCTCGGTGATCGAGGAGAAATGGAGGAACAGCAGGAGCCCGATCAGGACCAGCGTGATCGGCACGATCACCTCCAGCCGGTCGAGCGCGGCCTGAAGATCGCCGAACTCGCCGACCCATTCCAGATGCTGGCCGTCGCCCAGCTTCACCTGCGCCGCGACCGCCTTTTGCGCATCGGCCACCGCGCCGCCCAGATCGCGGCCGCGCACGCTGAACTTGATCGGGATATAGCGGGTCTGCTGCTCGCGATAGATGAAGGACGGGCCGGAGATCAGCTTGACGGTCGCAACATCGCCCAACGGCACCTGCGTCGTGCCACCGGCTGCGTTGCTCACCCCGATCGGAATGGCGCGCAGATCGTCGAGCGTCGCGCGCTGGGCGGTGTTCAGGCGAACCATGATCGGGAAGTTCCGATCGCTGCCCTTCTCATAGAGATTGCCCGCCGCCTGGCCGCCGATCGCCGCCTGCACCACCGCGTTGACGTCACCGGGCGCGAGGCCGTAGCGCGCCGCCTTTTCGCGATCGACGTCGATCTTGACCGTCGGCTGGCCCAGCGAGTTGAAGATCGACAGGTCTGTGATGCCCGGCACCTTCGCCATCGCCGCCTTCACGGCCTCGGCGGTGCGTTGCAGGCTTTCCAGGTCGTTGCCGTAGAGCTTGACGGAGTTCTCGCCCTTCACGCCCGAGGCCGCTTCCTCGACATTGTCCTCGATATATTGCGAGAAGTTGAACTCGATCCCGGCGAAATTGGCGGCGAGCTTGCGGTTCATATCATCGGTCAGCTTTTCCTTGGTCATGCCGCTCGGCCATTCGCTGCGCGGTTTGAGCGGCACGAAGAATTCGGTGTTGAAGAAGCCCGTCGCATCGGTGCCGTCATCGGGGCGGCCATGCTGCGAGATGACGGTCGCGACCTCCGGATAGCTCGCCAGGATACGGCGCATATGGTTCACATACTCATCGCCCGCCGCCAGCGAGACCGATTGCGGCATGGTCGCGCGGATCCAGAGATTGCCCTCCTCCAGATGCGGCAGGAACTCCAGACCCAGGCCATGCGCGGCGACGATCGCCAGCAGGAACAAGGCGCCCGCGATGGTCAGCGTCACCGCCCGCGCCCGGAGCGCCAGGTGCAGCAGCGGATGATAGACCGAATGGAGCCACCGCACGATCGCCGTCTCCCGCTCCTCCAGGTCCAGGCCGAGCAGGATCGCCGACAAGGCGGGCGACACGGTGAAGGTCGCGACCAGCCCGCCCGCGATCGCATAGGCATAGGTCCGCGCCATCGGCCCGAAGATATGCCCCTCGATCCCCGTCAGGGTAAATAGCGGCAGGAACGACATGATGATGATCGCCGCCGAGAAGAAGATGGCGCGGTTCACCTCGCCGCTCGCCTCGGCGATGACGGCGATCTTGCGCGCCATCAGCTTGTCCTTGCGCAATTTGACGTTGGGCGCCTCGGACAGATGGCGGAAGATATTCTCGACCATGATGACGGTCGCATCGACGATCAGGCCGAAGTCGATCGCCCCGACCGACAGCAGGTTCGCGGACTCGCCCCGTGCGACCAGGATCATGACCGCAGTGAACAGCGCGAAGGGGATGGTCGCCGCGACCACGATCGCACTGCGCAGATTCCCTAAGAACACCCACTGGATCAGGAAGATCAGGATCACCCCGAATAGCAGATTGTGCATGACCGTATGGGTGGTCAGGTCGATCAGCTGGCTGCGGTCATAGATCCGCTCGATCTTTACACCTGGCGGCAGGATGTTGGAGGCGTTGATCTTCTGCACCTCCGCCTCGACGGCGGCGATGGTCGGCGAGCTCTTCTCGCCGCGATGCATCAGGACGATGCCCTCGACGATGTCATCGTCCTGGTCCTGGCCCGCAATGCCCAAGCGCGGCAGATGGCCGACCTCGACCTTCGCGACGTCGCGCACGAAGACGGGAGCGCCGTTGACGGTCTTCAGGAAAGTGTTGCGGATCTGGTCGGGCGACTGGATCAGGCCGACGCCGCGGACGATCGCCGCCTTCGGCCCCAGGTCGATGGTCTGGCCACCGACATTGATATTGGCATTGTTCAGCGCCTGCAGCACCTGGGCGAGCGTCAAGCCGTTCGCCATCAGCGCCTGCTTGTCGACCGCGACGTCATAGGTCTTGGTCTTGCCGCCCCAGCCCGACACGTCGATGACGCCCGGCACCGCCTTGAACCGGCGCTCCAGCATCCAGTCCTCGATGGTCTTCAGGTCGGTGACCGAATAGCCGGGCGGGCCGACGACGCGGTAGCGATAGATTTCGCCGATCGGGCTTTCGGGCGACAGCTGCGGCTGCACGCCGCCGGGCAAAGGCGGCAGCTGGCTGAGCTTGTTGATGACCCGCTGCTCGGCCTCTTCATAGCTATAGTCATAGGTGAACTGCACCTTCACGTCGGACAGGCCGAACAGCGAGATGGTGCGCACCGTCTTCACATGCGGGATGCCCGCCAGCTGGATCTCGATCGGGATGGTGATGTTGCGCTCGATCTCCTCGGCGGACTGGCCGGGATATTGGGTGATGATGTCGACCAGCGGCGGAACGGGATCGGGATAGGCCTCGATATTCAGGCGGCTAAAGGCAAAGCCCCCTGCCCCCAGCATGATGACGAAGAACAGCAGGACTAGCCAGCGGCGCTTCAGCGCGAATTGAACGACGGCACCCATCGGATCAGTCTCCGCCGTTCGCGCGATCGATGAACACCGAGCCTGCGGTGACGACCGCTTCGCCCGGCGCCAGCCCCTGCGTCACCGTCACCGCATCGCCCGTGCTGGTGCCGGTGCGGATCGCGCGCAGCGACAGGCTGTGACGCTCGGGATGCGCGACCCAGACATGCGCATCGTCGCCTTCGTAGAGGACGGCCATCGCCGGGATCTCGACCGCCTGCACGGTCGCGCCGTCCGACAGTCGCGCGGTGGCGAACATATTGGGACGCAGCACGCCGTCCGGATTGGCGATCTGCGCGCGCACCACGATACGGCGCGTATTCGGGTCGACGACCGGCGCGATGTAATAGACCCGCGCATCGAAACGGCGCCCCGGGAAGGCTGGGACCGTCACCGACAATATCGCCCCGCGCCTCAGCTTGCCCGCATCCGCTTCCCGCACATTGGCGACCAGCCAGACATGCGACAGGTCGCTGATCGTGAACAGCGGCGTGCTGGCGCCCGACGCGGCACTTTCGACATATTGACCGATCCCGGCACTGCGCGCGGTGACGGTGCCGTCGATCGGGCTGCGGACGATCGCCTCGTCCCGGCCATGACTGCCTGCGCCGCCCAGGCCGAGCACCTGCAACCGGCCACGCGCCGCCGACAGCTGCGCCTCGGCGCTCGCCAGCGTGCTGCGTGCGTTCGCCAGATCGGACTGCGCCTGCTGCACGTCGCGCTGCGCCGCGCCCTGCACCGCGAGCAGCGCCTGCTGACGCGCGGCATTGGCCTCGGCGGTGGTCAACGCCTTGCGCGCAGCCGCGATGGCGGCCTCGGCCGTGGCGATATCGCTGCGCCCCTGCACCAATTCGGAGGCGGCGATGGCATAGACGGGCTGGCCGCGCCGGACCACGTCGCCGGGCTTTACGAAGATGCGTGAAATCCGGCCCGTAAAGGGCGAGAAGAGCTGCGTCGTGCGATCGTCATCGGTCGCGATCTGCCCATCGGTCAGCAGCGCAGGCGCATATTGGTCGCCCCCCGCCTTGGCAAAGCGCAGGTTGGCCCATTGCTGATCGGTCGGTCGGAACTCGCCGGGGGGCAGCGTGTCCTTGCGCGCGGGCGCTGCACCGGGCGAGGACGAACAGGCGCCGAGCATCAAAGCAAGGCCAATGGGGGCAAGCGCGGTCCAGAACCGCCGGTCGCGGGGAATGCAGGTCATGTGCGACGCGGTAGGGAGAAGCCCGGTTTACCGGCAATCGCCCAACCATATGGCCCGGCTATACTTTGGTATATGCCGCCCCGGCTCGACGGAGAGCGGCCCTGAGTCGATAAGAAGCACCATGCCCCGCAAGGACCCCCTACCGGCCGATGCCCGCGCGCTTCACTGGATCACCGGTGCGGGCGTGGCGCTTCTGATCCTCGCCATTTTCGTGGTCGATGTGCTGACCGACCGGCTGATCGCGGTCGCGGTCCTCTATGTGGTGCCGGTGCTGTTGTCGCTCCGGGCGTTCCCCCGCGCGCAGGTGATGGCGCTGGCGGCGGGATGCGTGGTGCTGACCATGCTCGGCACGCCGCTGACCCGGTTCGGCATGACCGAAGCCGGGGTCGTCAATCTGGCCATCAGCATCGTCGCGATCGTCACCACCGGCTATCTGGGCCTGCGCACCCTGTCGCACGAGGCCGCCTCGCATGAAGCGCGCGAGCATCTGCGCCGCCTGTCGCGGATCGGCAATCTGGGCGAACTCGCCTCCTCGATTGCGCATGAGGTGAACCAACCGCTTGCCGCCATCGCGGGCAGTGCGGGCGCGTGTCGGCGCTGGCTGGAGGCGACGCCGCCCGACCTGCCCAAGGCCAGGGAGTCGCTCGACCGGATCAGCCGCGACGCGGCGCGCGCCGGGGACGTGGTGGCGGGCGTGCGCCGTCTGGCCAGCCGCAAGGCGGCAACGCCCGAATGGACCGACCTGGGCGAACTGGTCGAGCAATGCGTCGCCATCGCCCGCGCCGAACTCGACCGCCAGCAGATCCGGCTCGACCTCGACCTGCCCCCGGAAGGCCCGATGGTCTGGGGCGACCGGGTGCAGATTCAGCAGATCATCCTCAACCTCCTGATCAACGCGATTGAAAGCCTGAGCCAGAACGGCGCGGCCGAGCGGCGCATCCATGTCGGGGTGACACGGAACGACGCCACCATAGCCCTGAGCATCGCCGATACCGGCCCCGGCCTGTCGCGCGAGGCCGCGGGGCATTTATGGGAGCCGTTCTGGACCAGCAAGGAGGGCGGCGTCGGGCTGGGCCTGACGATCAGCCGGACGATCGCGGAGGCGCATGGCGGGGCGCTGGAGTGCCGTCCGCGTGGCCGCGCGGGCGCGGTGTTCGAGTTGCGCCTGCCCCTCGCGCAGGAGGGTGGTAATGTCTGACGCCCCCCATGACGGGCCGCTCGTCCGGATCGTGGACGACCAGTTTTCGGTGCGCGAGGCGGTGGCCGATCTGCTCGCCTCGGTCGGGCTCGCCACGCGCGGCTACGCCTCGGTCGCCGAGTTTCGCGAGCGGGACGAACCAGCGCGACCCGGCTGCCTGGTCTTGGACGTGCGGATGCCGGGCAGCAGCGGCTTCGACCTGCTCGCCACCATGACGGCCGAAGGCAACGGCCTGCCGGTCGTCTTCGTCACGGGGCACGGCGACATCGCCATGGCGGTTCGCGCGATGAAGGCAGGCGCGGTCGACTTCATCGCCAAGCCGTTCAACGACCAGCATCTGATCGACGCGGTCAACGCCGCGATCCGCGAAGACGGCGTGCGCCGCCGGGCGGTCCGCGCCGCCGATGACGCGGCCCGCCGCCTGTCGAGCCTGAGCGAGGGCGAGTATGAAGTCCTGCGCCTGACCGTCGAGGGCCTCCGCATCAAGCAGATCGCCGATCGCCTGAGCATCAGCGAGATCACCGTCAAAACCCGGCGCGCGCGGATGATGCAGAAGCTGGGCGTCACGTCCCTGCTAGACCTTTTGAAGATCCACACGCTGGGATCGGGCGACCACCCCTAGCCGGTTGTCCGCCCGGCAAAGAGCATCCGCGTCGCACCGGCGACCCAGACCTTTCCGGTCTCATCCTGCGAGACGTGGATGCGCCCCTTGCGTCCCAGCTTCGTGCCCTGCGCCGCGATATAGCTGCCGCTCGCCCGACCGCTGGCGAACAGCCACTGGCCGACGGATGCGTTGAGGCTGCCGGTCACCGGGTCCTCGATCAGCCCGCCATGCGCATCGGTGAAGAGTGCGCGCAGTTCGGATGATGGCTCGTCCTATCGAGCGACAACTGGCGCTGATAGATACACATCGGTACGATCGTGCCGAACTGTATTGGTGATAATGGTAGTACGATGGCGAGCGCCCCCGACGAAACCCGCACCGGCATGGTGGTCCGCGCGATCCGCGACCGGATCGATACCCGCGCGCTGACGCCGGGCGCCCGGCTGCCGTCGATCCGCGCGATGGCCGAGACGAGCTGCGTCGCTCGCTCGACGGTGGTCGAGGCCTATGACCGCCTTGCGGCCGAAGGCGTCATTCGCTCGCGACCGGGATCCGGCTTCTATGTCGCCGCGCCCTTGGCCCCGCTGGCGTTGAATCGGCTGGCCAGCACGAAGGAGCGCGAGGTCGACCCGCTCTGGATGCTGCGCCAGTCGCTGGGCGAGCGGCGCCATGAATTGATGCCTGGATGCGGCTGGCTACCCGATGATTGGCTGGCGGGCGATGCCCTCCGCAAGGCAATGCGCGGGGCGGCGCGGTCGGACGAGAACGGCACGCTGGCGGGCTATGCTTCCCCCTTGGGTTCGCCCCCGCTCAGGGCATTGCTGGCGAGGCGGATGGAGGATCAGGGGATCGAAGCCGGCCCCGACCAGATACTGCTGACCGACAGCGGCACTCACGCGCTCGATCTGGTGTGCCGCTTCCTGCTTCAGCCGGGCGATACCGTGCTGGTCGACGATCCATGTTACTTCAACTTTCTGGCGCTGCTGCGGGCGCACCGCGCCCGGGTCGTCGGCGTGCCGATGACGTCGACCGGGCCTGACGTCGCCATCTTCGCCGAGGCCGCCGCGACGCATCGGCCGCGCTTCTACCTGACCAACTCAGGCGTTCATAATCCGACCGGCGCGTCGCTCGCCGCCGCCACCGCGCACCGGCTGCTCAAGATCGCGGAGGCACATGACATGGTCGTTGTCGAAGACGATATCTTTGCCGACTTCGAACACACGCCTTCGTCGCGTCTGGCCGCCTTCGACGGGCTCGACCGGACGATCCGTATCGGCAGCTTCTCCAAATCACTGTCGGCGGCCGTGCGCTGTGGCCATATCGCGGCCCGACCCGACTGGATCGAAGGACTGGCCGACCTGCGCATCGCAACGTCGATGGCGGGCAGTCCGCTCGCCGCCAACCTGCTGCACGCGGTGCTGACCGATGGCAGCTATCGGCGTCATGTCGACGGTGTCCGGACCCGGCTGGCCCGAGCGATGGCGCGTGTGGCGAAACGCCTCAGGGCCATTGGTATCGAGCCGTGGACCGACCCGGCGGCGGGCATCTTCCTCTGGGCGCGACTGCCGGACGGCGTCGATGCCGTCGATCTAGCCCGCCGCGCCATCGCCCAAGGCATTGTGCTCGCACCGGGGCCGGTGTTCAGCATCAGCGGCGGGTGGCGCGATCACATGCGCTTCAACGTCGCGATGAGCGATGACGACCGGCTGTACGCTTTCCTGAAAAAGGCCGTGTCGCACCCGCTACTCGAACCGGCTGGCTAGGCGCTCGACGAGAAAGTCGACGAACACCCTCACCCGCGCGGGCGTGGTGGAGCCCCCGACGAAGACCGCGTGGATCAGCTCGACGTCGCCCGGATTATAGTCCTCGAGCAGCGGCACGAGTCGGCCGTCCGCGATCTCGGCCGCGACGCTGAAGCGGCCCACCCGGGTGATGCCAACCCCGGCAGCGGCGAGATGGCCCAGCGTCTCGCCATTATTGGCGACGATGCCGCCCTCGACGGACAGCGCGAAGTCCCGGCCGTCGCGGCGGAACGGCCAGGTCGGCTCGGCGCGGCGAAAGTTGAAGTTCAGGCAATTGTGGGCGTGCAGGTCCTCCGGGACCCTGGGCGTGCCTGCCCGCTCCAAATAGTCGGGCGACGCCACGATCACCCGCCGCGCCTCGGACAATTTGCGGGCGGTGAGTCCACTGTCGGCAAGCGGGCCGAAGCGGATCGCAACATCGGCCTGTCCGCCAGCGATGTCGACCAGCGTGTCGGTCAGCGCGATGTCGATAAGGATGTGCGGATAGGCGCGCGCGAAGTCGCCGAGCAGCGGCACGACGCACAACCGGCCATGCGCCAGCGCCGCACTGATCCGCAACCGTCCGCGCGGCGCGCCCTGATCGGCGATCTGCTGCTCGGCATCGTCGAGATCGGCGAGGATGCGCCGAGCGGCGAGTAGATAGGCCTGCCCCTCGGCGGTGAGCGTCAGCGCGCGGGTGGAGCGGAGCAGCAGCCGGACGCCCAGCCGCGCCTCGATCCGGTCGATCGCCCGCGCCACCGCCGAGGGCGTCAGCCCGAGCGTGCGACCGGCGGCGGAGAAGCTGCCTTCCTCCACCACGCTCGCGAACAGGGCGAGCGATCGGGCGCGATCTCCATTGCCGGTTATCTTTGCGTCCAAGGCATAGATCCTTTGCACCGGCGGGCGGTTCCGCCTCGCTGCTTCACCATCCATCTATGCGCCTGACAATGACATTCGCAAAGGAGGTGTCATGGAATATCGGCAATTGGGATCATCCGGCCTGCGGGTTCCGGCCCTGTCGTTCGGCGCGGGGACCTTCGGCGGCAAGGGGCCGCTGTTCAGCGCCTGGGGCACAAGCGACGCCGCCGAGGCGCGGCGGCTGGTCGACATCTGCCTCGACGCGGGGGTGACGCTGTTCGACACCGCCGACGTCTATTCGGACGGTGCGTCGGAACAGGTGCTGGGCGAAGCGATCAAAGGGCGGCGCGATGCCGTCCTGATCTCGACCAAGACCGGCCTGCCGATGGGTGACGGCCCGCAGGACTGGGGCGCGTCGCGGGCGCGACTGATCGGCGCGGTCGAGGCGGCATTGCGGCGGCTCGACACCGACCGGATCGACCTGCTCCAGCTTCACGCCTTCGACGCCTCCACCCCGACCGAGGAGGTGATGGGCACGCTCGACCGGCTGATCGCCGACGGCAAGGTGCGTTATGCCGGCGTCTCCAACTATCCCGGCTGGCAGATCATGAAGGCACAAGGCTTAGCCGATCGCCATGGCTGGCCGCGTCTCGTCGCGCATCAGGTCTATTACTCGCTGATCGGCCGTGCGTATGAATGGGACCTCATACCGCTGGCGGCCGACCAGGGTGTCGGCGCGCTGGTCTGGAGCCCGCTCGGCTGGGGTCGGCTGACCGGCAAGATCGGGCGTGGGCGGCCGATCCCGCCGGGAAGCCGGTTGCACGAAACCGCGCAGTTCGCGCCGCCGGTCGAGGATGAGCATCTCTACCGCGTCGTCGATGCGCTGGAGGCGGTGGCGGCCGAGGTGGGCAAAACGGTGCCCCAGGTCGCGATCAACTGGCTGCTGCGGCGGCCAACCGTCTCGTCGGTCATCATCGGTGCGCGCGACGAGGCGCAGTTGCGCGACAATCTGGGCGCGGTCGGCTGGGCGCTGACGCCCGAGCAGGTGGCGATGCTCGACGCCGCGAGCGACGTGCTGCCGCCCTATCCACACACACCCTATCGGCAGCAGGAGGGCTTCGCCCGCCTCGCGCCGCCGATGGTTTGAGGGGAGCCAGGACCATGAAGTTCAACCTCGGATTGCTCGCGCTGGCGGTCGGCGCCTTCGGCATCGGCGTGACCGAGTTCGCGCCGATGGGCATGTTGCCGGTGATCGCGGCCGACCTGCAGGTGTCGATCCCCGCCGCCGGGCTGCTGGTCAGCGCCTATGCGATGGGCGTGCTGATCGGCGCACCGCTGATGACACTCACCACGGGCCGGATCGACCGACGGACGCTGCTGATCGCATTGATGGGCATCTTCACGCTCGGCAACGCGCTGTCGGCGGTGGCGGGCGGCTATTGGATGCTGATGGCGGCGCGGGTCGTCACCTCGTTCAACCATGGCGCCTTCTTCGGCGTGGGGTCGGTGGTCGCGGCCAGCCTCGTGCCGCCGGATAAGCGCGCGGGCGCGGTGGCGGCGATGTTCACCGGGCTGACCGTCGCCACGATCGGCGGCGTGCCGGCGGCGACCTGGGTCAGCGAGGCGATCGGCTGGCGCACCGCCTTTGCCGGGATCGCAGGCGTCGGCGCGATCGCGATGCTGTCGCTGCGTCTCGCGCTGCCGCCGCTCCCCGCGACCGAGGGCGGCGACATGCGCGCTGAGCTGCGCGTGCTGACGCGCGGGCCGGTGGTGATGGCGCTGGCCCTGACCATGATCGGCTTTGGCGGTGTCTTCACCGTGTTCACCTATATCGTCCCGATCCTGCGCGATGTTACGCATGGTTCGACCGGCTATGTCACCGCGATATTGATGCTGTTCGGCGTCGGCGCGACGATCGGCAACGGCGTCGGCGGGCGGCTGGCCGACCGTTCGGTCGACCGGGCGCTGATGACAATGCTGGCGATCATGGCGCTGACGCTGCTAGCGTTCACGATGCTGATGCAATGGCCGGTGACCGCTGCCAGCGCGATCCTGGTCTGGGGCATCGCCAGCTTCGCGATCGTGCCGCCCCTGCAGATGCGGGTGATGGACGCCGCCTCGGACGCGCCGAACCTCGCCTCCGCGATGAACATCGGCGCGTTCAACCTCGGCAATGCGATCGGCGCGGCGCTGGGCGGCGGCGTGATCGGGGCCGGGCTGGGCTTGCCCATCGTGTCGCTGGCCGGTGCGGCGATGGCGGCGGTGGCGCTGGCGATGCTGCTGGCGTTCCGGCGTCGGCCGAACGCTAAGGCCTGCCCGGCCTGAAGCATCACCGCCAAGCGGATAAGCGGGGGCAGACGGTCCGCAGCCGGCGCCCGGAGCGGCACAAGCCGAATTAGGCCTTGCGCTCGCGCCCCCGCTTCCCCTAAGGGCAGCCCCCTGTCGGGGAGTGGCGCAGTCTGGTAGCGCGCCTGCTTTGGGAGCAGGATGTCGCAGGTTCGAATCCTGTCTCCCCGACCATCCGCTTGCAAGTCTTTGATTTCGCGTCTTAACGATGGCGATCAGGGACAGTTGTACCCCCGACTGTACCCCTCGCTGTACCCCTTGGGGTGGCGGAATGGGCTTTTCGAATGTGGGCTTGCGCGGCAGCCGCTATTGGTGGCGCAAGAAAATGACGGTTGCCGGCGTGCGGTTAACGCTGGCGTTACCCATCGGTGCGATGAGCTTTACGGACGCGCGGGTTATCGCCTTGCGCCTCGGTTCGGCGGCGGAAACATTGCGCATGGGATATGGCGAACGATCCTCCGGGGTAAGACCCGACCAGCTCAAGAAGATATTCAGCGACGCGCTGCGCTGGCAGTTGCAGCGCATCCTTGAGGATCAGATCGCCAGCAGCACCCCCGCCGTCGATCACGCCAGTCTCAACTCTCGCTATGCCGAGGCATGGACCTTCCTGTCGAAGCGCGGCGTCGAGGCGAAATGGTCGCTCGATGACCATGAGCGCCTGATCGGCAACGGCTGGGACATGCAAGAGGCGAAGGCCGTCGCCGATACGGTCTTCGATCTCCAGAGCGCTAGCCCCGTCTCGGCAAAGCAGATCGACAGCTATGTCACCAACTTCGGGATCGCGCCGACGGCCACGAACCTCGACAAGCTGCGCGTCACGATCTGTGCCGCCAAGGCGGTGGCGTGCCGCAAGGCGACGGCAAACCTGTCGGCGGACGGAGACGTGCCCGCCGACTGGATCGACGACGCACTGGCGGACGATGCACCATTTGCGTGGGAAGAGGCGTCGGCCGATCCCGAGGGGGCGGTCCCCTCACAACGATCGACTGTTGTCACGCCTGAGGCACCAGCAGCGGCGCCAGTGCCAGAGAAGCCGAAGATGCGCCTGCGCGATGCAGCCGACAAATGTATCGACGCCCACAAGCAAGAGAAGGCGTGGAATACGGACACCGTCAAACAGGTCCAAACTGCCATTCGTCTGTTCGACTTCGCATGTGGAGAAAATGTCTTCATTGAAGACATAAAGCAGGAACATGTAACCGCCTTCACCAAACTATGCCGGGCCCTCCCCAATCGCTGGGGGCGCACGACCGAGGAACGGGCGGGCGGGATCGCCGCGAGCCTCGAACGGGCCAAGTCTATGGCACCGGACATGCTCGGCGTGTCCCAGATGACGATCAACAAACACATCACCTGGATTGCGGCTGTTCTCGATCATGCCGAGGGTGCGACCGACAAGGAGGGGCATCGTCCCGCTGAGCCGATCACCTTCAAGAAGGCCCGAAAAGGCATCGGCAAAAAGGCACGTCAACAGCGTAAGCGTGACCGTGACAAGCGCGCCAACTGGTCAATACAAGAACTTCGTGATCTGTTGTCCGCTCCCATCTGGACCGGGTCAGCCGGAATCGATCATCGTCTGAAGCCGGGGACAGTGGTTTTGCACGATGCCTGGTATTGGTTACCGCTGATGCTGCCGTTGTACGGCGGTCGCAGCTCGGAGCTGGCCGGGTTGCCGCTCAGCGATGTGCACGAGGATGAGCCGATTCCGTATCTGCAGATTGACTACACCGAAGACCGTGGACTGAAGAACACTCAGTCCGTCCGCAAGCTGCCGATCCATCCTGAACTCATTCGGCTAGGCTTCCTCGACTATATCAGGGAAATCCGGGCGGCGGGTTGTACCATGCTTTTTCCGGAAATGGACTCGCCAAAAAGCACCAGCTTTGCCAGCACCTTCTACAAAAGCATCTTCAATCCCTGGAGGAAATGGGCTTTCCCTAATGGAACGCCATGGCTGCACCAGGACGGCGGCGCATGGAAGGACAAGGACGTTCACAGCTTCCGGGGCCTTTCCACAACTATGTTGAAGGGCCGCGTGGAGGACAGTGTTCGTTGCGATATCTTCGGCCACGAAGGTGAAACCGAGACAGCGCGAAGCTATGACGAAGAGGCAGAACTGTCGATCAAGCTGGAGGCGCTCAAGCATCTTACACCGCTGACCGAGCATATCCCAGCAACCCTGCCAATCCGGATCCGTCCCGCGAACCGGCTGAAGTTCGGGGTCCGAGTGCCCAGTCGGTTGGGACGGCCAAAGGCCACCAAGCCAGAGTGACTCAGGATTTTGAAAAGTATTCTGCCATAAGCGGGATGGTCGCGCGGACCGATCATTTGCTCCGCTGCCGCTTTTGAAATCGCAGTCACGAGCCACGTTGACATCATGTTCGTCATCGGGTGCCGCGGGCGGCGATCAGACGATCCTTAGGCCCGGTAGAATTGACATCACCACGTAACAGGGTCCGACCGTCCCGTGCCGCCGAGCCGCCGAGCCGCCGAGCCGCTACGCGGGCTGTTGATCTCCAGGCCATGAGCGGGCGTCGCAACGAAGCTACTCGCTATTGCGTAAGCTCCGGTCGCTACACGCCCGCCTCGATAGAAGAAGTGTTCACAGGGATATCCGCATCGCGACCGGTGTTACCCTTTGATGCTTCGTCCCTTTCTCGCTGCCGCCGCCTGCTCGGCCCTGCTTTCAGCCGTTGCCTCGGCGCAAACCGTGCCGCTCGGTGCCAATCTGGAGCGGTTCGACTATCCTGCCCCCGTGCACTGGTTCGAGGCGACGTCACAGGGCCATCCGGTTCGCATGGCCTTTCTCGACTGGCCGGCGACCGCCACGCCCAACGGCACGACGGTCGTCCTGCTCCACGGTAAGAACTTTTGCGCCGCGACCTGGGGCGACACCGCACGCGGACTGGGGGCTGCGGGCTACCGCGTCATAGCGCCGGACCAGATCGGCTTTTGCAAATCGTCGAAGCCGAGCGGCTATCAGTACAGCTTCCACACCATGGCCGCGCTGACTGCCGCGCTGCTCGACCGGGCCGGGGCCAGCAAGGTCGTGCTGGTCGGTCATTCGACCGGGGGCATCCTCGCCACGCGCTTCGCGCTCCTGTACCCTGAGCGGGTCGCGAAGCTCGTGCTGGTCAACCCGCTCGGCCTCAACGACACGCTGAGCGAGGGCGTGCCCTATACCGACCTCGGCAAGCTGCGCGACGACGAGGCGAAGACGGACGCGGCGTCGATCAAGGCCTATCAGCTCCGCAACTATTATCATGGGGTCTGGCGTCCGGCCTATGATCGCTGGGTCGCCATGCTGGCTGGGCAATATGCCAGCCCCGATGGCGACACGGTGCGCGACGCACAGGCCCGCCTGTCCGACATGATCCAGACCCAGCCCATTGCCGCCGAATTGCCGCGCTTGGCGGTGCCGACCACGCTTATCATCGGCCAGCGCGACCTGACCGCCTTTCGCGCAAGCAGCGCACCGGAGGCCCCGCGCGCCCGCGTCCGCACCGTGCCGCAGGCCGCCGAGGACGCGGTGAAGCGCATCCCGGGCGCCCGCCTGATCTGCCTGGACGATCTCGGCCATTCGCCGCAGGTCGAAGCACCCGCCAAGTTCCTGCAAACGGTTCGTTCGGCAATCGCGCCGTGAAGAGATATGCCTGTGCGTTGGCATTCCTGCTCGCCAGCGGTTGCGATGCTGCGCCTGCACCACGGCAAACCGCCGTATTTGGTCCGGTCGAGACGCGGGGCCTGGACAGCGCCATCCTTGCCGACACCGTTGCCCAAGCCCGCCGTCTTCCACGGCTTCGATCGCTGCTCATCCTGCGCGACGGACAAGTGCTGGCCGAGCAGCGCTTCAACGGCGGGCCGCCGCTCGACCGGCCGGTCAATATCAAGTCTGCGTCCAAGTCGGTCCTGTCCGCGCTGATCGGCATCGCGATCGCGCGGGGCGTGCTGACCGGCGCCGACCAGCCCGTGCTGTCGGTCCTTCGCAGCGATGCGCCGCCCGATCCCGACCCGCGTCTTGCCCGGCTGACCGTCAAGGACCTGCTGACGATGCGCGCGGGACTGGAGCGGACGTCGGGTGAGAATTATGGGCGCTGGGTGTCCAGCCGCAACTGGGTCCGCTTCGCCCTCGCGCGCCCGTTCGTCGATGAGCCGGGCGGCGCGATGCTTTATTCGACCGGCAACACGCATCTGCTGTCGGCGATGCTGACCCGCGCTTCGGGACGCGACACCCACACGCTGATGCGCGACTGGCTGGCGGAGCCGCTCGGCATCACCATCCCGCCATGGTCGCGCGATCCGCAGGGCATCTATTTCGGCGGCAACGACATGATGATGTCACCGCGCAGTCTGGCCCGGTTCGGCGAGCTCTATCGCCTGGGCGGCGTGATCGGCGGACGGCGGATCGTGCCTGCGCGCTGGATCGAGGAAAGCTGGACTCCTCGCACCGTATCGCCGTGGAGCGGCGGGCAATATGGCTATGGCTGGTTCGTTGGCACCAGTCGTGGCCATCCGCTGCGCTTCGCCTGGGGCTATGGCGGGCAGATGCTGTTCATCGTGCCAGACCTGAAGCTGACGGTCGTCATGACCTCCGATCCAAGCGGCGCGCGGGACAATGGCCATATCGCCGCGCTCCATGCGCTGCTCGACGACGGCATCGCGCCCGCCGCCGAGCGGGGTGGAGCAACGTGACGGGCGAAGACGCTCAACCGCGATGCACGACCGCGCCGATGCGGACGGCGTCCAAGCCGAGCCATGCCGCCATCCGGTCCAACTCAACCTGAAGCCGGGGCAGCGTATCGGCGGGCGCTCGCGGTTCCAGAGTGATGCGGTGTGCAAGCAGCACGCCTGCCTGCCGATCCGCTTTCAAATCAACCCTGCCGACCAGCGCCTCGTCCATCAGGAAGGGCAGCACGTAATAGCCGTGCGTGCGCCGATCCTGCGGCACATAGATTTCGATGCGATAGTGGAAGCCGAACAGGCGTTCGGTGCGGGCCCGCTCCCAGATCAACGGATCGAACGGCGCGAGCAAGGCAGCGCTGCGCACCCGGCGCGGCATGGTCGCGTCGCGGTGCATCCATGCCTTCTGGCTCCAGCCCTCGACCCGCACCGGCACGAGCACGCCGTCTTCCGCCAGGTCGGCGATGGCGTGATCCGCTTCGACGGGCTTCAACCGGAAATAATCGCGCAGGTCGCTGGCGGCGGCGATGCCCAGGGCACGGGCGCTGCGTTCGATCAGCGCACGTTGCGCCGCCTCGACCGACGGCGTTGGGAGCGCCAGTACCGCCGACGGAATGACGCGCTCGGTCAGGTCGTACAGGCGCGCGAAGCTGCCCCGCCGGGTCGCGGTGGTGATCTGCCCGGACCAGAACAGCCATTCGAGCGCATGCTTGACGTGGCTCCATTCCCACCAGCCGCTGCGGCTGGACCCGTTCTCGAAGTCGGCCGCCGCCAGCGGGCCTTCGGCGGTGATCCGTTCGAGCACGGCATCCGCCTCGGCCCGGCGCTCGACCGCGAACCGGCGCAGCGCCTGATAGCCGATCTCGCCTCGCTCCGCCCGCGCCATGCGCCAGCGGAGCAGTGGGTGGAGGTCGAGCGGCAGCAACGATGCCTCGTGCGCCCAATATTCGAACATGCGCCGCTGGCGTTTCGGCCCCCACGCATCGCCCTCCAGAAGAGCACGGTCATAGCTGCCGAGACGTGAGAATGCGGGCAGATAGTGCGCCCGCGTCAGCACGTTGACGCTATCGATCTGGAAGAGGTTGAGCCGCTCGGCGATGCCGCGCAGGTGGCGAACTGATGGGTACTCTGGCCGAGATCGCCCGAAGCCCTGCGCTGCCAAAGCGATCCGACGCGCTTCGCCTATTGATATGCTCATGACCGGCGAAGATCACGTCTTACCGCCAAGCGTCAATGCTGGGGTCCGGCGCGATATCCCCTTGTTATGCGGGGACGTGATCACGTAGCGCAACCTGTCCCGCGACGTCGACGCCATCGCGAACGAGCATCGTCAGCTTCGCAGTCGCGCGGTTGCATCCGGCCGCCAGCGACGCCGGTCGACCCCGGACTTGCATGATCTCGCCCGGCAGTACCTTGAAGTGGGACTGAGCCCCGTCTTGCGGCACGATCACCGCGCGAGCCTTGCCGGGGACGAGCGACAGGCGGCAACCCGTCGAGACGTAGCAGACGGTGTCGCGCGGCAGCATGACGGTGATCCCGGTCATGACGGGAACACCATCGTCGTTGAGGGTGAACGCGAGATAGACAAGATCAACCTGTGCCTCGACGGCTGTGCGACCGAACGCGATCTGCTGGAAATGGTCGAGCGGATCACCGGCCATGATCATCAGGCCGGGGTTCATGATCTTGTTGCCGAGCAGGAGCTTGGAAACGGCAGCGACATAGGCGCGGACATGGGCGGTCTGGTCGGGGTTCATAGTGTGTCTTCCTTGTTTCATCCCCACCACGGGGATCACATCGACTTGCCCATCCCCCTCATCTTCTCCCCTCCACCGCAATCGCGCTGTCGATCGGCCCGCACGGCGGGCGGTTCAACCGGGACTGAGCACCTCGGTCCCATGTGAAGCTGCACCGCGATCCGCCGCAGGACAGCACGGTCGAGCGCGTACGCCCCATCAGCCACGCGCACCGGCCTGACCCGCTCGACGGCCGCCGGACAGATGACGGCGGCGACCGCCATCACGCCTCGCGTACTCGGCCCCGCCGCCGCGTGCTGCCAGTGCTGGCCGGCCAGCACGAGCAGCGAAAAGGCGATGACGAGCGCCCAACACGCCTGCCGCAGCAGGCGGGGCATCGGCACCGTCATGACCGATCCTCCCCGTCCGCAGGGCCGGATGTCGTGCCGCGCTCGCCGTGGGCCAGCAGGCGGATGGCCCGGACCAAGCCGTCGGCGCGTTCATGCGCCGTTCGCCACGGCACTTCTTCAACCCGAAGATGGTGCGCCGTCAGCCGGAACCCCGAAGCGGCCGTGCCGTCCCGCTTGTCCGATGTCGGCACGAGCCACAGGCCAGCATCGACATCGACCCAGAGCGTCAGCATCCAGTGCCAGGTGACCCGCCCGCTGTGCCACAGGCCCAGGGCGAAGCCCAGCATCCCGTCCTCGGCCGTAGCCCTGACGATCAGCGCGTCCGACCGCGTCGCTAGCAGCGCGCTGTCCATCGCAGCGATGGACGCGGCAAGATTGCCGACCGTTGTCGTGACCAGCAGGTGGTTCGCTTCGCTATACACGCAGCCGGCCAGCGGCAGGCCGAGGTCGGCCGGCATGTCGGTCAGCCGCCATCCAGCCGCCTGCGCCAATATCCGCACGACGTGCGAGTTCATCGCCTGGCCGATCCGCGGCCAGGGTTCGTTATCGTTCATGATGTTTCCCGATGATGGTGTTGGTTTGCAGACGTGCGCCGGCGCGGTCAGGCTTGCCGCCAGTCGGCCTGGAACTGGCGAAACGCGTTGCCAACCAGGGCATGGGCCTTGTCGGTGGCGAGTGGTGTCACCCATTCGCCAAAGCCGAGCGGCGTCAGTCGCCTGGGTCCCGCAAGGAGGGCATGAACATGCGGGGGGCTGGCACTTCCGGCGCGGTGGGGGGCATGCTGAACCAGCAGTGCGGCCACCTCGAACGGATCGACGATCAACCGGCGGGTAAAGTCGCGGACCAGTTCATACTGTTCGTGCAGTCGCGCCGTCGGGAAGGTGAAGGTCAGATAGGCGAGCAGCGCCTTGGCCTTGACCGGCAGTTCTGCGTCGACCGTCTCCATCAGAATCCGCGGGTCGGACAACCGATCATCCGCCCCCGGCGGCAACAGCACCTCGGCGCGCGCGGCAGTCAGCGTCCATGCCGGCGTGTCGGGCGGCGCACCGACGGTCAACTTAGCGGCGGCAAAAGCCGCCGCGCTGTTCAGGTGGCCGCGAAAGCTCGGTCGCAGGCAGCCATACATGACACGGGTCGTATTGCGATCGGCATCATCGCCGGTCAGCACCAGCCAGCTATGCGGGTTAGCCGGATCCGGCAGGCAGCCCGGATTGACCTCGACGCTGGGTGTTGCCGCTGCCCGCTTGGCCTTGGCGCGCATCAGATCGCCTCCTGCGGGTAGAGGCGTTCGGCCAGATCGGACGCGGCGCGATAGATGCCGTCGGCGCGTTCGGCGAGCGTTTCGTAGGGCGGCACCAGATAGAGTTCGAGGCCATGCGCCTCCAGCCGGATCGCCCCGCCGAACCCGAACGGCACCAGCCACAAGCCGCCATCATCGTGGCGGTAAAGCGCCAGGTCCTCCAGCTTGAAAGGTACGAGCCCGCCGCCAGCCAGCACGACATCGATCGACACCGGCAGCAGGTCACCGCCGGTCAAGCAGCAGCGCACCAGCATGACGTCGATCGACTGATCGGCCGCGAGGCGCTCGATCTTGCTGCGGAACATGGGGCTGGCGACACAGGTCAGCGCCACGACAACCGACTGGGCGTCGTACAGAACGCTGTCGGCGGGCATACCGCCGCCCGAAACCAGGACGGGCACCTCGGGCTTGCCGAAGGCGGAGGCGATATAGTGGAGAAGCACGTGCGGCAGCGAGTGCACGGGGGTAGTCAGAAAATCCATTGCGGTACCGAAGCTTAAGGGTCGCGGACCGAGCGATCCGGACAAGCACCTCCAATCTTTTTCATCGATCTTCAGCGGCTCAAAATCCCGGCTTCCGTTCACTCTCGTCAGACTCAGGCCGGCGGCGCACGCGTCTCGCCGCAGCAGAAGGCGGCCCCTACGACGCAGCGACCGCACTGATTGCCTTGCAGACCGCCCTCAGTGCGCGCCGCCTCTTCCAACTTCGCGGTCAGTTTGTTTGACGGCTGCACGACGCGCACGTTCGGGCATTCACGCCTGACGTCGGTCGTACCGAACATCTTTGGTCTCGCGCCTTCCGGAACCGTGCCTACGCACGGTGGAGGACCCCGCAGGCCGATGGCCGAGGTATGTCAGATAGCCACCGCATAGCTGACACCATTCCGTCGCAGACGGAGCGCAACGCTCCTCTCCGGCCTTCAGGAAGCCGGGAGGGGCGGTAAAGTTGGGGTTCAGCAACTTTACGGTATTGCGCCCTCAAAATCTGGTGTGTCAAATCAGGGCTCCTGACATACCCAGATTTCGCGATTTCGTCGAAATCGCGTTCGTTCTGACATACCGGCCGCAGGCCGCTCGGAACGCGGCGACAGGTATGTCAGACTTCCTCAACGATGTGCAGGCTATGCCAGCGTCTTGGTGGTGCGCGCGGCGAACGGTCTCGCGTCCCGTGAAGATGCGTCGGTCCCGTCGTTCCACAACGCGACCGTCAGAATGGGAAGGTTGAGCGGGGATGGCTGAGCCAAGCGAAGATGGGGATGCGGTACGCTCGGCCGAGGCTGTGGCAGAGCCGGAGATCACCACCAGGGTCTTGGCCTTGGTCAGCAAACTGGCTTCGGATCCCGCAGGTGGGGGAAGCGCTGGCATGCGCGCGGTCGACAATCTACAGGGCCATGCCGAGCGCGAAGCCTATCTGCGGGAAATGGTCATGAATTTCCGGCCGCCCGAGGCTGACCCGGAACTTTGGCTTCGGTGGCTGTCAGGCGGTCCCGAACCTTTTGCGCCGCGCGTGCCAGAGAAGCCGCACGTCTCACAGGTGAATACCAAGCGGGAGATCGAGCGCGCTTCGAAACGGGTCACCGCAGCGCGGGACCGGATTGCGAAAGCGGAACGTGAACTCTCGGCAGCGCAGTCGGTGGCGGCATCAGCCCTCGAATTCGAGTCCTCACTCATCGTATGGGCGCTGATGGAGCAGATCACGTCGCTGGTGACGCCGGTTTTCGCCATGGGGCCGGCGTGGACGTTGATGCGCGTTGTCAGCCCCCATGTCCCAGCCGATGAAATGGAAAACGAATTGATCCTCGAAGACCACGAACCTAGCCGCAAGGCGCTGGAACAAAAGGTCAGGGAGGAACGCGTCGAGCTGTCGAAGAAGCTGCATGCTGCACTCGATTTCTGGGCAGGTGACAGGGAGTTCGAGGTGGACTTGCGGAACGCGATCAGATCCGTTGTCGACAAACATCGGCCGCGTGAAGCCGCTGCCCGCGCCAAAGGCCGAAAGGTGCGCTCGCAAAACGAGGCCAAGAACTCCGTCAGGCCGGATAGCGCAGCCGCGCGTAACGAAATCCTCGGTCAGTCGGAACCCCTGGAGTAACTGTAGACCGCCGTGGCGGCTTACCATCTTCCCAATCCGACCGCGTCGACTGCAGACGACTGGCGCGACCCATAGCCCGCGATCACGAGCAGCCGGTTCCAGCGAATGCTGCCTTCATCACCATCCGCATGGGGCGTGGCGGCAGCATAGCTAGGCCCGTCTGCCGTGCGCGGTGCTACGCCCCTTGACATGGCATCTGTAATCGGCGTGGCGATCGCCATCGGCAACGTCGCGACCAGCGCCGGCAGCAAAGACGCAAACGTCTTTACAGTCGATTTTAAAAAGCGCCGCGCGCTGCAGCCGGTGCTTCGCGCGCGGCCGCCGCCTTTACCGCCGCCTCATCGGCAAGACGCGCGTTTCGCCCGCGGGTGCCGAATATCTTGAGCGACCAGGCGTCGGACCTGACGGTGATGCGCGGATTGGGCTCCATCGTCAGATCGCCGCCGCATCGGGTCATGCACCACGATCCGTTCGCCGGGATGCCCTCGGTCGGCCGCCCGTACTTCCCCTCGACTTGGCCGACGAGCGTGGCCGGATCGACGCGGTTGGTCGATACCGTCAGGTCGATCCGGTCGACGATCTCGCCCGCCGGCGTCTGCGCCATGAATAGGCGGAGATATTCACCAGCAGGACCCTGGCAGGTCAGGTCACCAACGGCAGTGCCATCAGGGCCAAAGCCGTCGGGGATGCCTTTGCGCTTGCGGACCTCTCGCTCGACGAGCTGTCGGAACGATGCCGACTGGTAGATCGAGCAACGGTAGGTCCCCGCCAGCGCTGCCTGCACCGCGGCCAGCGGCATGCCGAGGCGGACGCCAGCGACATCCATCGCCAGCGGCCCCGCCGTATACAGCGCGGGTCGTACAGCCCCCTGCGCCTTCTGCGCCATGGCGGGAGCCGTGGGAAGCGACAGCGCCATCACGGCGCCGATGGCAGCAGCCTTGGTCATTTTCATCATGGTGTTCCTTGACGAACCGGCGCTCGGCGCCGCGGTCATAGTGTCGGTCGAAATGGATGGGATGGTGACGGTCACGTCGATCGTCAGCGCGGCATCGGTCGCCAGCCGCCGCTCTGCAGCTCGAACGGCATCGTCGCCTCCTTAGGCTCGGCCATCCGCGCTTGTTCCGCCGGTGGCATAACCGGGATCGGATCGACGCCGTGGTAGGTGTAGGTGACCTGGCTCCCCCGATGACCGGCAAAGTCGGTCGGCTCGGTCCAGCGCACGACGTCGACGACCTCGCCCTTGGCCATGCAGAACGACGGCACGGCAACCGTTGCGTTCGTCGCCTTGCGCTCGACCGTATGAAGGTAGGGCGCCCCCTTCTCGGTCGGCGCGTAGGAGATCAGCGGCTGCCGCACGAACGCGTTGGTGGAGCCACTCCATCGCGCGGGCTTCTCGAACGGTGTGCGCGTGACGAGCCCGACGCCGGCCAGACCGTTCAGCATCGCGACCGCCTTCCCGTCGGAACCCGGTCCCGCAAGCGTCGGCTCCGGCGAGGTGACGATCGGGAACCCCGATCCGGCGGTCTCGCCCTCGACCTCGTATCGCATCACGTCGATGGGATGGCAGAAGACATCGCGAACGACGGGTTCAAGCGCGGCGGCGAACGCCGCCTTGCTGGGGGCCTTCGAATTGCCACACCCGCTCAAGCCCGTGGCGGTGGCGAAGAGCAGGACAGCGGCGGACACGGACGTGGATCTGGACATGGGTGTTCCTTGCGGTTCAGCGGACGACGAGATTCAAGAAAGCGGCCACGTCTGACGCGCCGCGGACATGACCGGCGTCGAAGGCATGGGCGACGCCGAGCCGCAGCGTTGAGGACGGTGCCAGCGCCGTCGACCAGCCGAGCTCGAGATCAAGCTCGCGCGCGGTCGGCGACAGGTCGAAGGTCCGGCGCTCTTCGCCGAGCGCACCCGACATCAGGTCATAGGCGACCGGGACCATGAGCGAAGCCCGCGCCCGCTCAACCCGCAGCGGTGACGATAGGCCCAGCGTGGCCAGTCCGCCGAGCAGCGGGCGCACACCCTCGACCGCGAAAGCGGTACTGACGATGCGGCCGTCGAAACGGACGCCTGCGACCGCGTCGGCGGCTCTGCTGCTGCCAACCGTGGCGCGACCGGATAGCTGCACGCCAGCGACGCTCCGGCGCAGCGTCGTGGTCGCCAGCACGGTCCGGGCACCGGCCGCACCGGCCCCCGCATCGTCCCGCAACCCCAGCACCTGCCCCCGTTCGACGAGCTCCGATACCTCCAGGCCGACACCGAACGGGGCGGAGACCGCTACGGTACGCAGGCCGGCCTCGCGGCTCCGCGACCCGCGGCGGAACGACGATGGCGTCGCGGTGATGGAGGAACCCGATGCGAGCGAAGCCGACCAGCCGCCGATGGACCATTCGGACGACATGCCGATCGGCTGCCCGATCGCGCCGCGCAGATACGAACCTGCAAGAGACGAACCACCGCCCGGGCCCACGGCGACGTTCGCACCCAGCGTGATCGTCTGACCCGCAGCCGGCGAGAAGGCCACCATTGCCAGCCGACCGGACGCAGCGGCCTGCCAGGGTCCTATCGTCGTCGAGGTCGCGATGCCCAGTTTCGCGTCCGACCACGACGAGGACCGAAGGGGATAGGGAGATGCGGATGCGGTGAGCGCCCCCGCGAGCAGACCGGAAGACCGCGCGCGAATGCCGCTGGGCGCCGTCATCAGGTAATCTCGGCCGTAGCGGTCGAACACGGTCATGGTCGACGTGCGCGAGCCGAGGTCGGCCGCGCCCGCCGCACCGCCGAACGGCGCGGACACGACCAACGATGAATAGCGCGTCAGCACCGTCCGTGCAGCGGCGAACGACATTGCCGGTGCCTGCGCCTGCATCGCCTTCTCGACGTTCAGCAGACCCACGCCGTAGACCTGATCGACCCCGGGCGCGCCGAGATCAGTCGCCGTGTCGAGCATGATGCGGCTGATCTCCTTGCCGCCGAGCTGCGGCCAGTACTGCTTCAGCAAGGCCGCGGCACCCGCTATCCCCGGCGCCGCGAAGCTGTTGCCCGTCACGACGACCTGCTGACCATTCTGGTCCACGGTGGCGACGTTGCTCGCGACGACCGACAGGGTGCGGTCCGCCAATGCGCCTGGCGTGCCGTTGCCGCTGGGCGGCTGCAGATTCGCATCGACGCGGACGCCGAACAGGAACCAGTCCTTGTTCGACAGGTCCTTGCCGACGAGATTCTCCGCGACCTTGCCCGAAAAGCTGTCCTCGCCGACGTTGTTCGTCACCGATTCGACGAAAAGGCGGTTGCCGCCGCGCACCTGATCCATCGCCGACTTCAGATCAGCGGCCATCTGCTCGCCGCCACCCGAGCCGTTGATGCTCATGGAGATCACGAAGGCGCCCTTGTCGACCGCGTACCTGATCGCCGGAGCGATCAGTGCAACGTTCGGGGCATCCGATTCCGGTATCGGGCCGGTCGAACCCGCGACGACCCCGTCGAGGTTTGGGCCGCTGATCTTCAGCGCCAGGATGGTGGCGTCGTAGGCGACGCCGTGCATGCCGTTCCCGTCGCGCGCCCCAGCGGCGATGGCGGCGGTCTTGCTGCCGTGGCCGTCCTTGTCGTCGAGCTCGAACCGGATCGTCTCGCCCGGGCAGGTCGCGCAACGGGCGATCTTCTGGTCGAACGCGGTACTGTCGGCCGAGATGCGGCCTGCGAACTCCGGGCCGTCACGGTCGATGCCGGTGTCGACGATCGCGATCGTCACGCCCTTGCCCGTGATGCCCCGCGCGTAGGCGTAGTCGGCCTTCATGCCGATGGCAGCCGCGCTCTTCGCATCCTCGGCGGTCGGCGCAGGCGAAGGAGTTGGCGTCGGAGCCGGGGTTGGCGCTGGCGTCGGACTTGGTGTAGGGGTGACGACCGGCGTCGTTCCGGGGGAGTTGACGCTTCCGCCGCCACCGCAGGCGCCGAGCATCATGGCGGTCGCAACCGCCGCCGAGTTCCTGATGATGGCGAGTCGCCTGCTGCGGCAACCATGATATGCACCCACGCTCGAACCCCCGTTCGCGTCGGTGCCGGCAGGCTGATCCCAGCCGGCGGCACCGCCCCTGTTGAAACGAGGCGGTGCCGGCCCGTGAGCCGGAGATTGGAAACCTGCAGTAAGACAGGCGCGAGCGTCTTTAGGCCTCCGAAGAAGCCCTGGACATACACGCCCGCTCCCCGGCCGAAACTGGTTCGGGCCGGGCATACGGCTACTTACTGACGAGGTTTCCACGCCTCGGTCCGCCTGCTGGCGAACAATCCACCTCTACGCCGGGCGGGTTAACAATCTCAAGTGCTGAACTGCGGCTTTGGCGCTGCCGGGCGTAACATGCTGACGACATTGCGCATAATTCGGCGAGGCGGCATGGCGGGGCAATCTGCCGCTCATAAAAGATGAAAGCCGGCTGCTGAGGCTCTTCGGCGAACGAGCAGGAACAGCATCACTCAATCCATAAAGCGGACGACCAAGAAAATTCGGACAATCGCAGCGATTTTTTCATCCTCCCTGTCCGAATATGCCGGCAGGTCCGCTTTTATGATTGAGAGGCATCGCCATTTTGCCCAACCTTGCTTCAACTGCCGAGGATCGTGCCGCCGACAGCCACTATACGCCGGCCGAGATCGGCGTGATGCTGGGCGCACTCCCCAACTTTGACCGGCGGCGGCTTATCGCCTCCTCTCGCTATCTGGCACGCGACAGGCATATTCTCGCCGCCGACTTGCGTCAGGAAGCCTTCATCCGGGCGCTCGACGGGCGGCGCAAATGCCAGCGCAGCTGGAACGTCACCGACTTCCTGGTCGGGATCATGCGCAGCCTGACCTCGGCTGACCGTGAAGCTGACATCGCGGGCCACCGCCCCGTTCTGATCGGTACATTCGGTGAAGGTGGCATCGATCTGGCGTCACCCGCGCCCTCGCCGGAGCAGGTCGGCCATGACGCCATATATTACCGCCGCACGATCACTGCCATCCGCGAGGCGATTGATCGCGACCCACGCCTTGTCGCGTTGATCGATGCGCTACTGGATGGTGCGAAGGGTGCCGATCTTCAGCGGCGGTTGGGGGTCGATGCAACCGAACTTGCGTCGCGCCGAAGGCAGCTTAAGCGCGTGTTGATGAACGCCACGAGAGACAGGAGCCTGCCGTGACGCAAATGGATGCGGATCTCGAGCAATTGCGGCTAATTGACGATTTCCTCGAAGAAGAAATCATCGATCTGTCCGACAGTGACGCGTTTAACGCCGAAATCAGGCAGGCAATCACAGCGGTCAAGGAGGCGGTGTCGCCGGATAGCGAATCCGTTCTTGATCATGCACGAGACTACGCATGGGTAGCATTATTTGACGGCCCCTGACTGCCGGTGGCCGACGGTAACGGCAATTGCTGGTGGGCGTCCGGCGTACATGGTGTTTGGAGGAAGTGCCCGCCATGCTGCTGCGTATCAACCAAAGGGGGAAGTTTTGAAGATCGGGGTCATTGCCGACGCACATGGAAATCTGGCCGCGCTGCAGGCTGTCCGCGACGCAATGACTGCCGCCGCGCCCGACCTGATCATCAATCTGGGTGACCTCGTATCCGGCCCCTTCGATCCTGCGGGAAGCGCCGAGCTTCAGATGCGCTCCGATTATCTGACCATCGCTGGAAACGACGAGCGCCAGTTGCAGGACGGCAGCGACGGCGCCTTCGACGTTCTGGCGCGGCCGCTCCTGACCCAAGAGCATTGGGCCTGGATCGAGGGTCTGCCCGCGACGCTCACCCTCTGCGACGGCGATGTCTTCGCCTGCCATGGCAGCCCGGCGGGCGGGGATCTGGAATATCTGCTCGAGGACGTGACGTCCGGCCGCGCGACACTGGATGCCGACCCTGCCATCCGGCCACGCCTGAAGGGGATCGGGTCGGCCAGTCTGGTGCTGTGCGGGCATACGCACACGCCGCGCATCGTGGCGGTCGATGGTGTGCTGATCGTCAATCCCGGTAGCGTCGGGATGCCGTGCTACCGGGATTGGGGCGCGACCCCGCATGTCATGGAGGCGGGTAGCCCGCTGGCGCGCTATGCCATCGTCGAGCGTCGTAATGCCGGATGGGCGGCCCAACTGCACGGCGTACCCTATGACTATGAAATCGCCGCGCGTCAGGCGGAGTCTTTCGGCTTTCCGGCCTTTGCCCACGCCGCCCGGACGGGCCGTCTCCTGCCCGGCTGATCCGCCGCCTGTTCGAACGCTAGGTCGGAGTGGCGGGACGAGAAAGCGTCCCGCCGAACCTGCGACCGTCAGGCGCGATAGCCGCCCTGGCGCTCGAGCATCCAGCCGGGATATTCCGCTGGCAGCTTGGTCACCGCATCGAGCGCAGCCAGATCGTCCGCGTCGAGCGACACCTGGGTCGCGGCGATATTGTCGGTGAGCTGATCGACCCGCTTGGCCCCGACGATCACGCTCGTCACCACCGGCTGATGGAGCAGCCAGGCGAGCGCGACCTGCGCGGCGGTGCAGCCCTTCGCTTCGGCAATACGGCGCATCTCGGGGATCACCACCGAACCACGGGTGCGATCGACCGGCGGAAAGTCGAAATTCGCGCGCCGCCCGTCCGCCGCCTGGCCCTCGCCATCATATTTGCCCGACAGATACCCGCCGGCCAGCGGGCTCCACACCATCAGCCCGATCTTCTCGGACCGCAGCATCGGCACGATCTCGCGTTCCAGGTCGCGGCCGACCAGCGTGTAATAGGCTTGGAGCGACAGGATCGGCGCGAGCCGCCGCGCCTCTGTGATGCCGACCGCTTTCACCACCTGCCACGCCGCCCAGTTGGACAGGCCGAGATAGCGAACGTGACCGTGACGGACGAGCGTGTCGAGCGCCTCCAGCGTCTCCTCGATCGGCGTCGCAGGATCAAAGCCATGGATCTGGTAGAGGTCGATATGGTCGAGGCCGAGCCGCTGGAGGCTCTGCTTGCACTGGCTGAGGATGTGGCCGCGCGAGGCGCCGCGCGCATTGGGTCCGTCGCCCATCGGCCCCAGCACCTTGGTCGCGATCACGACATTGTCGCGGGCGACGCCTAGGTTCTTGAGCGATTGGCCGAGGATACGCTCGCTCTCGCCGCCGGCATAGACATTGGCGGTGTCGATGAAGTTGATGCCGGCATCGAGCGCGGTCCGGACCAGCGCATCGGCTTCGTCCTGGCGAAGCTGGCCGATCTGGCCCCAGATGCCCTCGCTGCCGCCGAAGGTCATGGTGCCGAGGCAGAGTTCGGACACAAAAAGGCCGCTATGGCCGAGTTGGCGCATACGCATGGGATGATACTCCTGTTGGAATGGATGAGCCGGAGATACGCCGCGAACGTTCGGCGCCGCGACGTCGATCCGATCAAAGTCCTGCCCGATCCTATCAAAGTCATTCGTAGACGGGTGCTTTCGGTGTGCGGTGAAGCTACGATCTCTGCCATGACGACGTTGTCCGACCTTGCCCGGCTGATCGAGCGCCATTGGTTCGTCCATGGTCGCGAAACGCCGATCCCGGGCCTGCTCATCACCCGCGCGGAGGAGCCGACCGGCATCATCCGCTCGGTCTATCGGCCCTCCTTCTGCCTCGTCGTGCAGGGCGCGAAGATGTCGATGCTCGGGCCGACACCGTATCACTATGCCGAGGGCCAATGCCTGCTCGCCTCGGTCGACCTGCCGGTCACGTCACGCATCGTGCGGGCGAGTGCCGACGCGCCCTATCTGGCGCTGTCGCTGGCGATCGAACCCGTGACCGTGGCCGAACTGGTGGCGGAGCAGGCCAGCGTGCGGGGACCAGCCGCCGCCTTCCCTGCACTGGCGACCAGCGACCATGATCCTGCGTTGCGTGATCCTCTCAGGCGGCTGCTCGACCTGCTCGATCATCCGGCCGATCAGGCTGTGCTCGCCCCGCTGATCCGGCGCGAGATCGTCTGGCGGCTGCTCGGCGGCACGCTGGGACCGGCGCTGCGTCAAATGGGTCTGGTCGACACCCATGCCGCGCGGATCGGCCGCGCGACGGGGTTCATCCGCGACCATTATGCCGAGACGCTACGCGTGGCCGACCTCGCCGCGCTGGCGGGCATGAGCGTCCCCGGCTTCCACCGTCACTTCAAGGCGGTGACGACGATGACGCCGGTGCAGTTCCAGAAGCAGGTGCGTTTGCAGGAGGCGCGCCGCCGCCTGGTCGCCGCCGAGGAGGTCGCGCGGGTCGGCTTCGCGATCGGTTACGAAAGCCTGTCGCAGTTCAGCCGCGACTATCGCCGCCTGTTCGGGGCACCGCCCGGTCGGGACGCGGCGACGATGCGTGCGCAACTGGTGCCGGAGCCAGCATTACCCTGATACTTGACTCCGTCAAGTAAAATGAGCCAGCTTGGCGGATATGGAAGATGCAGACGTCACCGCCATCCGCCGGTTCAACCGCTTCTACACCCAGACGATCGGCGCGCTCGACGCACGGTTCCTGGGCACCGAGGCGAGCCTGCCTCAAGCACGGTTGCTGTTCGAGATCGCCACGCGCGAGCCGGTTACCGCCAGCGTGTTGCAGGACGCGCTGGGCATGGACGCGGGCTATCTCAGCCGCTTGGTTGCACGCTTCGAGAAGCGCGGCTGGATCGTGCGGGTGCGTCGTGACGACGATGCCCGCGCCCGCGACCTCCGGCTGACCGAGGCGGGACGTGAGGCCTTCGGCACGCTTGACCACCGCCAGAGCCATGCCGTCGGCGATCTGCTCGCAACCGTCGATGGACAAGCGCGGCGCGATCTGGTCGAAGCCCTGACGCGCGCGCGGCTGCTGCTCGATCCGGCCTCGGGTGGGCCGTTCGTGATCCGGCCCTTTCGCACCGGCGAGCCCGCGCTGATCGCTGCGCGCCAGTCGCTCCTCTATGCCGAGAGCCATGGCTGGGGTCGCGAACTGGAGGTGATCGAAAGCGAGGTGACCGCGGTGTTCCTGCGCGACTTCAAACCCGAGCGCGAGCAATGCTGGGTCGCCGAGATCGATGGGGTGATGGCGGGCGCGGTGTTCGTGACCGACGAAGGCGACGGTCTCGCCCGGCTGCGGCTGCTGCATGTCGAACCCTTCGCCCGCCGCCGGGGCATTGGCGATGCGCTGGTGGGCGCTTGCGTCACCTTCGCCTGGGACACGGGCTATCGCGCGGTGACGCTGTGCACCCACACCGTGCTGGAGCCCGCGCGCCGTATCTATGCCGCGCATGGTTTCGCCTGTGTCGACACGGCGATGCATGAGCAGTTCGGCGTTCCGCTACAGGGAGAGACCTGGCGGCTGGAGTTGGCGGCGTGACCGGCGACCTGACGATCCGCCTCGCGATCGAAGCCGACCTCGGGGCGCTCCGCGACCTGATGACGCTGTCGATCGATCAGGGCCAGGCGGCGGTGCTGACCCCGGCGCAGATCGTCGCCAGCCGCTCGGTGATGGGGCTCGACACACAGTTGGTGCACGACGGCACGTACTTCGTCGTCGAGGACCATGGCGTGCCGGTCGGCTGTGGCGGATGGAGCCGGCGCGCGACGCTCTATGGCGGCGATCATAGCACCGACCTGCGCGATCCGGCGCTGCTCGATCCGGCGGAGGACGCCGCCCGTATCCGCGCGATGTACACCCACCCCGACCATGTCCGGCGGGGGATCGGGCGGCTGATCCTCGATCGTTGCGAGCAAGCGGCACAGGCGGAGGGTTTCGCCGCCGTCGAACTGATGGGCACGGCGGGCGGCGTGCCGCTTTACGCGGCCTGCGGTTACGAGCCGGTTGAGCGCGCCGACACCCATGTCGATGGTGTCGTCGTGCCGCTGACCCGAATGCGGAAGCGGCTGTGATCCAGGGCTGATGTCGCCGCCCGTCAGGCCGGGCAGGCCTTGGCGTTCGGCCGACGCCGGAACGCCAGCAACATCGCCAGCGCCACCGCCGCCATCGCCGCACCGGCCAGCGACACGGTGGACAAGCCCAGCCCAGCCCCGATCACGCCGCCGCCCAGCGCCGCGCCGATCGCATTGCCAAGGTTGAAGGCACCGATATTCATCGCGGAGGCGAGGTTCGGCGCGTCCGAGGCCGCGTCCATCACCCGCATCTGCAGGGGCGGTACGATCGCGAAGCTGGCGATGCCCCAGACCAGGATGGCGATCGCGGCGGTCACCTGCCATTGCATGAGAACCGTGAAGGCGAGCAGCGTCAGCGCCATGATCGCCAGCATCGTCATCAGCGCCCGGTCGACCGAACGGTTGGCGAGCCGACCGCCGAGCCCGTTGCCGATCGTCGCGCCGACGCCGAACAGCATCAGCATCGCCGTGACATAGCCGGTCGAGCCATGCGTCACATCCCGCAGGATCGGGACGATATAGGTGAACACGGTGAACACGCCGCCAAAGCCGATCGTGGTCAGGGCCAGCGCCATGACTACCGGCCCGCGCGTCAACACCCGCAACTCGGCGCGCATGTCGCCACCTTCGGCCGCGGGCAGCGGCGGCAGCGCGATGCGCAGCGACACCATCGCGATCGCCCCCACGCCGGCGATCCCGGCAAAGGCGGTGCGCCAGCCAACCGCCTCGCTGACCCAAGTCGCCGCCGGCACGCCGCCGATCGTGGCGACGGTCAGCCCGGTGAACATCGCCGCCACCGCGCCGGCGCGCTTGTCCGGCGGCACGAGGCTGGCGGCGACGACCGATCCGACGCCGAAGAACGCGCCATGGTTGAACGAGGTGACGACCCGCGCCGCCATCAGCATCCAGTATCCGCCCGCCACTGCCGACAGCGCATTGCCGAGCGTGAAGATGCCCATCAACGCGATTAGCAGCGTCCGTCGGTCGACCCGCCCCGTGGTGAGCGTCATCAACGGCGCACCGACCAGCACGCCCATCGCATAGGCGCTGACCAGTAGCCCGGCGGCGGGGATCGACACCTGCAGGTCGCCGGCGATCACCGGCAACATGCCCATCGGCGCGAACTCGGTCACGCCGATGCCGAAGGCGCCGACCGCCAGCGCGAGCAATCCGAGGTTGAACTTCATGATTGTGGCTCCCTCAAACCATCGGCGGTGCGAGGCGGGCGAAACCGTCCTGCTGCCGATAGGGCGTGTGCGGATAGGGCGGCAGCACGTCGCTTGCTGCGTCGAGCGTCGCCACCTGCTCGGGCGTCAGCGCCCAGCCGACCGCGCCGAGATTGTCGCGCAGCTGCGCCTCGTCGCGCGCACCGATGATGACCGACGAAACGGTCGGACGTCGCAGCAGCCAGTTGATCGCGACCTGCGGAACCGTCTTGCCCGTCTCCGCCGCCACCACCTCCAGCGCATCGACGACGCGGTAGAGATGTTCGTGCTCGACCGGCGGCGCGAACTGCGCGGTTTCATGGAGGCGGCTGCCCGCCGGGATCGGCCGTCCGCGCCCGATCTTGCCGGTCAGCCGGCCCCAGCCGAGCGGGCTCCAGACCAATGCACCGACCCCCTGGTCCGCCGCCAGCGGCATCAGATCCCATTCATAGGCGCGGCCGATCAACGAGTAATAGACCTGATGCGCGACGAGGCGCGGCCAGCCATGACGATCGGCCAGCGCTTGCGCCTTCATGATCTGCCAGCCCGGGTAATTGGACACGCCCGCATAGCGGATTTTGCCATCCGCGGTCAGCTGGTTGAGCGTACCCAGCACCTCCTCGGTCGGGGTAGAGGCGTCGAAGGCATGAAGCTGGAGTAGGTCGATCCGGTCGGTGCCGAGCCGTCGCAATGCCGCCTCGACCGCGCTGATCAGCCGCGCCCGTGACGCGCCCAAGTCCTGCGGGCCGTCACCCATCGGTAGGCCGGTCTTGGTCGAGATGAGGACGGCGTCGCGACGCCCTTTGATCGCTTCGCCCAGCACCTGTTCCGACGCGCCATCCGAATAGACGTCGGCGGTGTCGAACAGCGTGACGCCGGCGTGGAGGCAGATATCGACCAGCCGCCGCGCCTCGGCGGCGTCGCTTGTGCCCCACGCGCTGAACAGCGGTCCCTTGCCGCCGAAGGTCCCCGCGCCGAACGACAGGGCCGGAACGCGCAGGCCGGACGATCCCAATTGCCGATATTCCATGACACCTCCTTTGCGAATGTCATTGTCAGGCGCATAGATGGACGGTGGAGCAGTGCGGCGGAACCGCCCACCGCTGCAAAGGATCTGTGCTTTGGACGCAAAGGTAATCGGCAATGACGATCGCGCCCGGTCACTCGCCCTGTTCGCGAGCGTGGTGGAGGAAGGCAGCTTCTCGGCGGCCGGCCGCACGCTCGGGCTGACGCCATCAGCCGTGGCGCGGGCTATCGACCGGATTGAGGCGCGGTTGGGCGTCCGGCTGCTGCTTCGCTCCACCCGCGCGCTCACGCTCACCGCCGAGGGACAAGCTTATCTGCTCGCGGCCCGCCGCATCCTCGCCGATCTCGATGATGCCGAGCAGCAGATCGCCGACCAGGGCGCGCCGCGCGGACGGTTGCGGATCAGCGCGGCGCTGGCGCATGGCCGGTTGTGCGTCGTGCCGCTGCTCGGCGACTTCGCGCGCGCCTATCCGCACATCCTGATCGACATCGCGCTGACCGACACGCTGGTCGACATCGCTGGCGGACAGGCCGATGTCGCGATCCGCTTCGGCCCGCTTGCCGACAGCGTACTTACCGCGCGAAAACTATCCGAGGCGCGGCGGGTGATCGTGGCGTCGCCCGACTATCTGGCGCGGGCAGGCACGCCTAGGGTTCCGGAGGACCTGCATGCCCATAACTGCCTCAACTTCAACTTTCGCCGCGCCGAGCCGATCTGGCCGTTCCGCCGCGACGGCCGGGATTTCGCGCTGTCCGTGGACGGCGGCATCGTCGCCAACAATGGCGAGACGCTGGGTCATCTCGCCGCTGCCGGGGTTGGCATCACCCGGGTCGGCCGCTTCAGCGTCGCGGCCGAGATCGCGGACGGACGGCTTGTGCCCGTGCTGGAAGAATACAATCCAGGCGACGTCGAGCTGATCCACGCGGTCTTCGTCGGCGGCGCCGCCACGCCTGCACGGGTGCGGGTATTCGTCGATTTCCTGGTCGAGCGCTTAGCCAGCCGGTTCGAGTAGCAGGCACGACACGGCCTTTTCTAGAAAAGCGTACAGCCGATCGTCATCGCTCATCGCGACGTTGAAGCGCATGTGATTGCGCCACCCGCCGCTGGGACTGAACACCGGCCCCGGTGCGAGCACGATACCTTCCGTGATCGCCCGCCGGGCAAGCTCAACGGCATCGACGCCATCGGGCAATCGCGCCCACAGGAAGATGCCCGCCGCCGGATCGGTCCACGGATCGATACCGATGGCCCGCAGGCGTTTCGCCACCCGGGCCGTAGCACGGGCCAGCCGGGTCCGGACGCCGTCGACGTGACGCCGATAGCTGCCATCGGTCAGCACCGCGTGCAGCAGGTTGGCGGCTAGCGGACTGCCTGCCATCGATGTCGCGATGCGCAGGTCGGCCAGCCCTTCGATCCAGTCGGGCCGTGCCGCGATATGGCCGCAACGCACCGCAGCCGACAGCGATTTGGAGAAGCTGCCGATGCGGATCGTCCGGTCGAGCCCGTCGAAAGCCGCCAGCCGTGGTGACGGCATGTGCTCGAAGTCGGCGAAGATATCGTCCTCGACGACGACCATGTCATGCGCCTCCGCGATCTTGAGCAGCCGGTGCGCGGTGGCGGCGGCGAGCGACGCGCCGGTCGGGTTATGGACGCCCGAGTTGGTCAGGTAGAAGCGCGGCCGATGCGTCGCGGCGGCCTCGGCGAAGGCGGTGACGTCGGGCCCGGTCGATGTCATCGGCACGCCGACGACCTTGGCGCGGTGCGCCCGCAGAAGCGCCAGGAAGTTGAAATAGCACGGGTCGTCAACCAGCACGGTATCGCCCGGCTGAAGCAGGAAGCGGCACACCAGATCGAGCGCATGGGTGCCGCTGTCGGTCAGCAGGATTTGGTCGGGGCCGGCTTCGATACCCTGGTCCGCCATCCGCCTCGCCAGCAACGCCCGGAGTGGGGGCGAACCCAACGGGGAGGCATAGCCCGCCAGGGTGCCGTTCTCGTCGGATCGCGCCGCCCCACGCATCGCCTTGCGAAGGGCATCGCCCGCTAGCCAATCATCGGGCAGCCAGCCGCATCCCGGCATGAATTCGTGGCGCCGCTCGCCCAGCGACTGGCGCAGCATCCAGAGCGGGTCGACCTCACGTTCCTTCGTACTGGCCAGCCGATCCAGCGCCAGCGGGGCCAAGGGCGCGGCGACATAAAATCCCGATCCCGGTCGCGACCGGATCACACCCTCGGCGGCGAGGCGATCATAGGCATCGACCACCGTCGAGCGCGCGACGCCGCTCGTCTCGGCCATGGCGCGGATCGACGGCAGCCGTGCGCCCGGCGTCAGCGTGCGGGCGTCGATCCGGTCGCGGATCGCGCGGACCACCATGCCGGTGCGGGTTTCGTCGGGGGCGCTCGCCATCGTACTACCGTTCTCACCAATACAGT